>Ga0310786_10010889_pt1 | contig 11392 bp, 6 predicted proteins | sample AusTroGonzalo_MG_FD_203881 | JGI IMG/M metagenome (GOLD analysis project Ga0310786, IMG submission 203881) | Bovine rumen microbial communities from tropical cattle in Woodstock, Queensland, Australia - Gonzalo_03 (v2) (version 2) | ecosystem: Host-associated > Mammals > Digestive system >... | reverse complement strand
GTAACCCGCGCATGTTATCCATTTTTAAGCGCAAAGAAAGAGGCCCACCGAAAGAAAGCTTTTCTAAAAAGCAAGTAGCATAGCGCAAAAAACGTGTGGCTGAAGTGGCAAACGCGGCAAAATCTACTGCACGACACTCATGTCCGTTGAAAATTTGGGTATGAACGGCATTCCATTTTGCCATTACGAGCCCGTAGTCGTTAAACTCCAGCATTCGGTGCGTGGCACGATCTCCGTCAATTAAAGCCGCTCCGTCCTGTACAGGCTGCAAACTGATGGAAGGATATTTTTCTTTACTGGGGCCGCAAGCGGAGATTAATTGCGGTAACTGCCCGTATGCTACTAGCGGTTCTTGCGGATAGAGCGGAATAACCGATAAAGTGGCTACGCTCAAAGTGGATAAATCTACATTTTTTGTTTTGAGGTAATTATCAAAATGGCTTTGCGCTTTGTCATATAAAATGTGGCGCAATCGTTCGGATTTTTGTCGGTGGTCTAACAGCCAAGGTAATTTGTTCGGATGAACGATTGTTTCCGGACGGCTGCTTTGGCCGGTGCGGATATACGCGCGTTTTAATTTTCCAACTAAGTGTGGTGTTAAATTGCTTTGCGGAATATCTACTATTACAAACATACGCTGTTTGTCTTTACTTACGCAAATATTAATATCCACAAATACTACCGGGTCAATGTAAGCTTGAATGATATCTTCAATCATATTGCGGATTTTCTCATGATAAGCAATCCCGGTAAACGGCGGACAAGGTTTATCATTTTTATCATCATTCACGCCGATGATAAGAGTGCCGCCCATGGCATTGGCAAAAGAAGCAATGACTTTTGCAAATTTTTCTTTATTCTTGGGTAATAAATATTTGTAGTCTAATTGTTTCCCTTCCGGAATTTGTCTTTTGCAGAAAGCGACCACATCTTCAAAAGTTACATCATGAATCGGTTTATTAAAAAACATATCAGCTCCTTATCTGCAATCTAACGGGGACGGCAAAATGAGTACAATATTTATTATAATTAAAAACGAGCCTTTGTCAAAGCGATATCTTTTGAGCAGGAGCCTCTGTATGAATGGAGTAGGAAACAATTTAACCCCTTGGTTGACGGAAAAATTTATTTCCGCTGCACCCGTTGCTGCTGCCAAAGCACTGGGGACATTGGCTACGCATGAAGCTGTGTTGCTGCTAAAACCCTTGAAAGCAGAAAGTATGATTGCTTGTCTTAATCCAATGGATTCGGATAAAGCATCTGCAATTTTGCGCCGTTTGCCTTCTCGTCAGGCGGCCCATGTATTGTCAAGACTGGATGTGATTCAAGCCGGTGCGATTTATAAAGCATTTTCAACCCCTCAGCGTGAAAAAATGAAGATATTATTGGCTGCCTCTCTGGTGAAAACACTGGAGGGAAATACCGATTGGTCTGCCGATAGTGCAGGGGCATGGATAAACCGCGATTTTGTAGTATTTAAGACGGAACAAAAAGTAAGTGAACTGATTGAAAAATTGAAAATATTACCGCGTAAAAAATTACCTGTCGCGTGTTTGGTAATATCTGCGAAAGATAATAAATTAAAAGGAATCATACGCAGCGCGGAATTAGCTTTTTTCGGAGGGGATTCTCTAGCAGGTTCTATTATGAGCGAAGTCAAAAGTGTATCTGCGCAGACTCCCATAGATAGCGTGCGGGAAATTTTAGGGCAAGGGCAAGCCTTGGTGCCGGTAGTAGATGGTGACGGGGTACCGTTAGGGGTGATTTCCTTTGAACAATTGCAGCAGATGCCCGTTAAGCATAAAAAAAGATTTGGTTGGTTTTGAAATATACGAATAAAAAATCCCCGCTTTATGGCGGGGATTTTTTATTGTACAAATATTACAGATAGAACGGCGTAACTAAAGCTTGTGCCATGCGGTTCTTGTCCAACTGATAGGTATATTCCATTTCCGGTTCTAAACGGGCAGGAGGAATATCGCCCAAGGAAATCAGTTTGCTGTGGAAATCCTTTAAGTTGAATTTCTTACCTAATTTCTTCTGATATTTGGCACGTAAATTTTTCAGCGTTTCGTACCCGTAAATATAGCTCACAGCTTCGCCGGGAGCGGCAGTAGCTTGTTTCAAAATAGCATCGGCAGGTTCCTGGCCGAAACCTTGTTTTTGTATTAACCAATCCAAAGCTTGCTGATAGGTAAAACGTTGGGTATGTACTTTGAAATCCAAAATCGCTTGTACTGCGCGCACATAATCAACCCATGCTAAGAATAATAATTCTTCATCACTATTGATATATCCTTGTTCTTGCGCCAAGTGTTGGGCATATACTTCCCATCCGTTGCGTAAAGTTACTACAGGATACATTTTGCGGAAGGCTGATAACTGATCTTCCCGGGCAGCAGAACGGAAAGCTAATCCGGGAACCAATTGCCCGGAAATTAATAATTTTAATGCCGGGATATTGAAATCTTGCTGTAACATAGACTCCTGGGTTTCTGCATCGCCGAAAGGCAAACGGAGCAATAAATCGTGTGTCGGATTGGATTGTGTGCCAAAGGGCGGCATGAACTTGTAGGCGCTATAATAGGCATAATATTTTGGCATTTCTCGTATTTTGAACGAGGTAGCCGTTTGCGGCAAGATTTCTTCTTTAATAAACGTATTATTTAATTTCACTGCTTCTTCAGAGAGTATCGCAATAAAATTATCTTGCTGAATATCGGGTTTGAGGTATTGGGCTAAAATATAAAAATCTTCCGCATTAGCAAGATTGTTTTTCTTCTTCTTTTTGTCTTGTTTCTTTTTGTCTGCTTTGGGGGCCGGTTGGGGGGCCGTTACTTGATCAGTAGCTTCCGGATCAATTGGGGCCTCTGTAATTTCTAAGGATTGTTCGGTTACTGCTTCTGTGGCCGGCTCGATTAATTCTGCCATGATAGGAGCACCTGTTTCTGTGATATTTTCTACGGAAACAGCATCTTCTTGTTGCAATTGATCAATACTGGGAAAACGTTTAATAGCCAGTGCCAAATTTTGTTGGCTGGCTTGTAAATTCTTTTGCAATAAATTAGCAATGGCATTTTCTTTTTGGTTAATAAAATAATGATTCTTCAAGACGGTTTCATAAGATTTGCTGCCTAAACGGAAATCTTGGGTAACTTGTTCTTGGGCAATTTTCTTGAAAGAATCAAACATGTTTTTTATCGCTTTTTTCGATTCCCGCGTTAAAGTGCTAATACGGGATTTTGCTGTTTCATCCGATATAGAACCCAGTATAAAATCCTCTATTTCATCAAAGGACAAATAAGCATAATAGGCTTGTTCCATAGCTAATTGAGACCAAAAAGACGGAGGATTGATCAAATTCTTTTCTACTTGTTTTGCAACGGAAGATAAACCTGCTAAACGAGCAGCCAAATCCCGTTTTTGTATATCGTTATAGTTCATCTGTTTGATACGCAAATCATATAACGCATCAAAAACGTTTGCGTATAATAAGGGATCATTTGCAATGCGGTCGCGGCGGATATTATAAATATCATAAGCGATCATACCGCGTAATATATCATATTCGGTTTTTTTGGGTTCGGACAATTGTTTGCGTTGTATTTTATCTAAGGCTTCTTGCACAATGTTCAAAGCACGCAGGGCTTGCGTATCGCGGTCCCGTTCTCGGCGATCTAAACGGTCCTCGGCCGCCGTAAAACCCAAACGGGTCGCATATTCAGGGAAAAAAGATAACTGTACTGCGGAATAGCGGGTTGCTATATCAGATAGCGCATTATCTTCCATAATCGTATCAATATTGCCGAAATTATCAATATCGGCCGCTTGTGCGTAGGGGGTGAATAAAGACAAGGCTAATACAAATGCAACTAATTTTCTCATAATATACCTCAATAATGAAATAATCCTCTGTATAACATTATAGCTAAATTTTTTATTATTTGTAAGCTACCTTTTGAAAACGTAACAAAAAACCGTCGGAGAAATATGGTATAATAAATGAGTTCGCTGAGGGCTTGCAGACGGACACTTCCCGAAAAGGTTGTTTATTTGCTATAATCATTTTATCTGATTTCGGGCCATTAGCTCAGTTGGTAGAGCAGACGCCTCTTAAGCGTAAGGTCGTGAGTTCGAGCCTCACATGGCCCATTTCTTAAATTAAATTATTAGGGACGGATGGCGGAATTGGTATACGCGCATGCCTTAGGAGCATGTGGGGAAACCCTTGAGGGTTCAAGTCCCTCTCCGTCCATATTTTTACGTTCAAAGAGGAGTGAATATGTCTATTTTCAAAACCGCTGCTGCGGGTGAAGTAACTGCGCAACAAATGAGTAAAGAAGGTTGTCGTGTTAATTTGAGTATTACCGCCAATGCCGAATTGGTAAATAAATCTTTTCAAAATGCAGCCGTACAAGTGCAATCCCGTGCTCAAATGCAGGGTTTCCGTGCCGGAAAAGTACCCTTGGATTTAGTGAAACAAAACTTTGCCGGACATATTAAAGAACGCGCCTTGGATTTAATGATGAAAGCGGCTATCGCCTCTGCCTTAGAACAAACCAAATTAAATCCGGTTACCGTGCCCGCTTTGACCAAAGCGGATTTTGCCGTTTTTGATGAAGGGAAAGACTTTGCGTTTGAAATTGCGGTAGATGTGGCTCCGGAATTTGAAGTGAAAGATTATAAAGGAATTCCCGTGACGAAAAAATCTGAAACCGCTACGGAAGAAGAAGTAACCGAACAATTGAATCGTATTTTGGAAGGGAATGCCCGTTTGGAAAGTGCACCGGAAGGAACGGTGATTGATGATAAAGTATATGCCGTAGTCAAATATACCGGCAAACGCAACGGCGCGGATGATTATAAGCTTAGCGCTGATAGTGAATTAATTGACATGTCTGCTCCGCAAACCATGCCGGAATTGGCCAAAAATATTTTAGGACTCAAAAAAGGCGATGTGAAAGATTATGAAACGAAAGAAGGAAATGATACCTTATCTTTTCATGTAACAGTAGATGATATTAAAAATAAAGTAATGCCGAAATTAGATGACAGCTTTGCTAAAGATATGGGTTTTGATACCTTAGATGCCCTAAAAGCGCGCGTAAAAGAAGGTATGAATGCTGAAGCAAAAGCCAATGCAGAGCGTGATTTTACGGCCCAAATTGAGAATCATTTGGTGAAAATGAATCAATTTGAATTGCCGCAAACTTTAGTGGAAGAATATACGCAAAGTTCTTTAAATAATTTTGTACGCAATGTCACGCAAATGAAAGTAGAAGATTTGACCACCGAACAACGCAAAAGCTTTGAAGAACGCATTCGTCCGACGGTAGAAAAAGATTTGCGCATTGGCTATATTATTCATGCGATTGCTCATAAAGAAAAACTGGAAGCTACAGAAGCGGATTGGCAGGCCGAATTGGACAAAAGCTTGACGGCCAATGCCAAAAATAAGGAAGATGAAAAGAAAATCCGCGCTTTCTTTGAGGAACGCAAAGAACACATCTTGGCGACGTTGAACGAGCGCAAAGTTTTTGACTTCCTGAAAAAAGAAGCCGTTGTAAAATAACTTAATTTCACAAACTATTTCCCGCGCTTAACATGCGCGGGGAGGTTTGTTCTCTCTTTTCTTTCTCAACGATTGCTGCTCCTGGGCAGTAATGGTTTAACCTTAAGCGCAAGTCCTTTGACTACGGGACTTGCGCTTTTTAATTTTCGTCGGTAAAAAAAGACTTGACTTGTTTTTTTTTTTTGATAAAATAGAATGCAAGGTGAGTATTTTGGCCTTGTCACTAAGCAAGTTGTGGTCCGTATGACTGCGGGATATAAGCCGGGTTCTCACCCTTGTGTTTATTACTTTTTGCGGCGGCAAAAAGTAACCAAAAAACGCGTAACCCTGTTCGCTCTCAAGGTTGCCAAATTGAAATAGGAGAATTTATGAAAAACAAAGAAACAAACAATAAGGTCATTCTGAATTTATTTCAGAATCTCCACCTTATTAATAACAAAAAGAATGAGGAGATGCTGAAACAAGTTCAGCATGACGGAATGGGAGTGAGAGGATTCACGCTAATAGAACTGTTAGTAGTAGTACTAATTATCGGCATACTGGCCGCGGTTGCCCTGCCGCAATATCAAAAGGCGATAGATATTACCCGGCTTACCCATATGGTTTCCGTTAGTAAATCGATTCAAGATGCTCAGGATGTGTTTTATTTGTCTAATGGATATTATGCGGATTCATTGGCAGATTTGGGAATTACTTCCGATTTGGAGTTTTATGCAGAGATAAGATGGAATAATCAAGATCGTTTATATATGTGGGGAAATGAGGATTTGCCCGGAATTTTGTTGATTGTGTTGTATCCATCTAAATCTAAGTTATGTTATGCACTCGCGACAGATAAACGGGCTCAAGCTGCCTGTAAACATCTTTGCAAAGTAACAGAGTTAGGTACAGATGGTATGTGGAAAGGATGTTCATTCTAAACTATTTCAAGAAGAATAAATAAAAATCTCTCTTCCGTTTTTATCTCAAAAAAACTACAATATATATGTCTTGCGCGCGCGTAGAATTTATCAAGCAAGACCGGAGTGATTATGTTTGTTTGGATGAAACTTACCGATGAGGGGTTTTTTATTAAATTGTTGCGTTGGCTGTTGTCGGCTTGTTTTTTGATGGTGCCGCTTCTGTTTTTTACGGATCTGACCTCAAATCCTTTTGCTGTGCAAAGCGTCCTCTTATATATATTGCTTGCGCTTATGTATGGAGCTTCGGCTATTCGTTTTTTGCAAACAGGAAAATTAAATTTTACCCGTACTTTTTTTGATTTAGCTTTTCTAATGTATATCTTGGCGGCGGTGGTGGGGTGGCTTTCTGCCATATCGGCCGCGCCGCAATATATGCGCCAAACGCTTTTCTTTAATTTACTTGATTTTGGAACGCTGCTGCTCGTGGTGGCAATGGGCGCGTATGTGTTTAGTAAGAATGTAATTTTCAGCGGTATTATCGAAAGTAAAACTCATTATATTTTGCTTTTTATTGTGTGGGGCGCCATGTGGTTATTATTGCCCTGGTTGAAAACGAATTTAACAGGCGAAGGATTTTGGGCGCATGTCTTTGATGTATATGGTATTGTGTTATGGATAACCGGTTTATGGTTAGGCACGCGGATTCTGCGCCGATTAACGCAGGAAAATGTACTGGTGCTAAGTTTTATTGCGTGCGCATTGGCCTGTATGTACGGCGTATTTCAAGGATTTGGATTAGATATTTTGTGGCCGTTTGATATGCAGCAGTTTGCCAGCAAAGCTTTTTCAACGTTTGGTAATCCTAATTTCTTATCTGCTTTTGTAGTGATGTTGCTGCCGGCTTTGTTGGTTTATTATATGCGTGCGGAAACCAAGCGGGATATCTTGGTGTATGGCTTTCTCGTCTTAGTTTACTTGTTTTATTTGTCTTTTGGTTTGTGCCGTTCTTGTTGGTTGGCAGCAGGGGCCGGCCTGCTGATGATGTGGATGTTTGGTACTTTGCGTGCTCTAATTTGGCAGCGCAAAGGGCGCGTATTTTGGCTGGTTGTGTTGGGGATTGCAGTTACCTATTTGCCTGTTTTTGTGCAAGATACGAGAGAAGCCGTTATCAATCGCGTTGCGGAAACGGCACAAGTAACTCCTGCCAATATTACGTTAGACGTAGCACGCGAAAATATTTTTCCGTCTTTACATCAACGGCTGTATATGTGGGATGTGTCTAAAGAAATTTTCTTAAATCGTCCGGTATTGGGTGCCGGGCTCGGAAATTTCCAAACGGCTTTTGCCCGCAATCAACATAAAACCTTGTTGAAACATCCGAATTTGCGCGAATTAAAAACCATGACGCAGTCGCCGCACAATGAATTATTTTTTCAATTAGCGCAAGGTGGTATCGTCGGTCTGGGGATTTTCTTATTTATGTTTATGGTGCTGTTTTTGGAAGTGCATGATTTTGCAGCTCATAAAAAAGAAGGGGATAAAAAGCAATTATTGCAAGCTATTTTCTGCGGTATTTTGGCGATGCTTGTGGACAATATGCTCAATATTACTTTGCATACGGTGGTACCGGCTTTTGTGTTTTGGTGGCTTGTCGGCGCGGAAGTGAGTGGGGTGGGCCGTGCGGAACGGAATGTGGAAATTGTAGCAAACCCCGTTACAAAAACAATTGCGCTGATTGTGTTAAGCGGCAGTGTGATTGTGTTGGGTTGGCAAACCATGGTGCTGCGCAGTCAATTCTTGTTGTTCCGAGGACAAAAAGCGGCGGCCTTTCAAGATTATGAGGCGGCCCGGCTTGATTTGAGCTCAGCTTTGCAAACATACCGCGCTAATAGCGAAGCGGGTTTTAGATTAGGAAATTTATTGTTGGCCGATGGAAATTATAGCGGAGCGCTGGATGTTTTTGAGAAAACGTTATCGGCCGCGGCTTATCATGATGAACTATATTATTATGCATCCTTGGCGGCACTCGGACAAAAAAATTACGCAAAAGCTGTACGGTATTTGCGTGAAACGGTACGCTTAGATCCGTTCAATTTAAGCGCTTACGAAACCCTGTCTGAGCTGGTGAAAAACGATATTATTTATGCTGATGTGGACACGTTGAGCTTGTTGGAAAAAGGGGGAGAGTTGTTCCCGTATGATACCAGCTTGTGGCATAATATCGGTACTATTTATCTCAAACGCGGCGAAAAAGAATATGCTAAAACAGTTTATAAAAATGCTTTGGCAATTGATACGTTGGATAAATCGCTTTTGCGCAGCTTGAAAAAATTATATACCAAAGAAGAAAAAGATGAAATGCCGCCGGTTATTGCTCAAGCGCAAGAACTGCAAGGTTATTATGAACAAATCCAAAATTTGCGCGGCACGTCTAAATCTATGCTGAAAAAATTACGTGATAATTTGGAAAAATATATCGAAAAATATCCCGATGATACGAATGGTCCCATTTTATTAGCACGTTATTTTTCATTGACCGGAAATGATATTAAATCTAAAGAAATTTTGGAAAATGTGTTGGAAAAATATCCTGATGATTTGTCTGCCAATTTGGCTTTGGCCTCTTTGTTGCAACGGGCAGAAGATATAGAAGCGGCAAAAAAATATTTAGAAAATGCATTGTTTTATTATCCGCAAAATCAAACAGCGGCTCGACGGCTCTCTCGCTTAAATGAGCAATGATTTGGCGGTAAAATTGTCTTTTCTCTACAGACAAATGGAAACTTTACTTGCATAAAATGTTATTTTTTTGCTTGAATAATTAAGAAAGGAAAAATTTTGTAGCAGAAATGCTTTACAAAAGAGCGTAAATTGCTATAATGGAATGTGTGCCGTTCTAATTACAGGAAGGGTTATAAATAAAATATGAAAAAATTAATTAAGAACATGAGTAAATTTTTCGTTGCGCTGCTGGCGATGTCTTTGGTCTGCAGCCCTTTGTTTGGTGCGACTGTCAGTTCTGACAAACAACTCGCAAAAGCAAAACAACTTTATGCCCAGCATAAAGACGATGAAGCTATGGACTTGTTCATCGATGTGCTAGTAACCGGAAATCGTGCCGAAGTAGAAGAAGCTAATAAATATATTAACTTGATTCATAATCACATGGGGGGAATTCAAACCCCGGTAGAAGTAGATGTGGATTTCAAAGAGGGCGAGACTACCCGTTTGCAAGAAGGACAAGATTCTGCTTTGTTAGAGCAACATCTTCAAGATTCTTTACAGAATGGAGAAGAAATCGTTGATGCAGATACCGCGCGTCAAATTAATGAAGCCTCTTTAACCGGTGACGCGGAAGCCTTGTATGTGCAACAACACGAACAAGAATTGGAGTCTGCGGCTGCCGCTGCAACTGCCGCTGCCAATAATGAAGCCGAAGCTAAAAATTCCACCTATACGGATTTGGTTTCTCCGGCAGCGTTGCAAGCTCGTTCCTTATACACGGAACAAAAATTAGACAGCATGCTGCAAGCTGTGATTGCTCGTTTGGAAAAAACAAAAGGGGTTCACCTTTATTTCCGCAACGGTTGGCCGGATGCAATCGATATTGACAGTGAAGTCTTGTTTAATGGATATAAATTCCGTTCCGATGCCTATCCTATTTTAGATGATGTTTATTCTTTGATGGCTTTGACCCAAGGTGCCGGATATATTATTTTACCGCCGGGTTCGTATACAGATGATATTACCTTGCCGGGCATTCGCCAAGCGATGGCTTTAAATTCTTTCTTGGTACATAAAGGTTTATCTTCCGGAAAAATTAGCTACAATATGGGATTGTTTGATCAAGAACCCCCGGCTAAATTTGCCAACTTGGAAGGTTTGTCTATCGTATTTGATTACGAGGCAGAATTACCGGCTGCGTTACCGGAAGCTGCTTCGGTGAATTATAGACCGATGTTGAGTATGGCGGTCGTTCCCGTAAGCAATAAGATTGATTTGATGGCTGGAGAAGCCTTTGCGGTTGATTTCTCTGTATTAGAAACTGCAGAATCCTTAGATAACTGGGTGTTCCAAGTGGTGCAACATGCATCAGACGGACAATATTATATTGTACGTCAATTGGATGGTTTCTCTCCCGTGTATCACCAATTATTGTGGAATGCTCGCAAAGGGATTATTGGCCCTGCTTTGGCTTGCGGTAAATATACCTTTGCTTTAACAGCTACCGATATAAAGGGAGTACAAAATACCTTGCGCCGCCAGGTAGAAGTTGTATGTCCCGAAATTACCGAAACCAAGGATGATACAGCGAAAAAATTAAATTATAAAGCAGCGCGTTTGTGGAAGAAACCGGGGCGTGTGATGAAATCTGTGGTAAATAAAGAAGAAGTCGCGACGGCTGAACCGGAAGTGGTAGATCCTTTCGGCAGCAACAGCTCTACTCATACGGAAACCCATACCTATTATAATGAGTTACCGGATGGTTCCGTGGAGACTCAAACCACGACCACCACAACCACGACAACGACCGGCACAGATAATACGGATGCAGGGGTAAATAATCCGTATGATATGCCTGAAGATTTTGGTGATTATTAATAACAAAAATATTAAATAAGGGTTTATTTATGAATTTTGCAGAAGCATTAATCGGCAAAAATATGAAAGCCCATCCAGAGGCGTTAGGGCTTTACATTGGCTTAGACGGTATGTATATTGCACAGCAAAGCATCCGCAAGAACGGAGGCGTAGTGTTGGAATCTTTGCTGCGTGTGCCTATTTCGTCTGTTGACAAAAGCAAATTAAAACCGTTAGAGCTAAATGATGAGTTCTTTGATGAAGACAATTGGTTGGAAGCTTTGTCTAAGGTGGCAGCTCGCAAAAAATGGCAAAATGAACGGGTGGTCGTTTCGTT
>Ga0310786_10010888_pt1 | contig 11392 bp, 20 predicted proteins | sample AusTroGonzalo_MG_FD_203881 | JGI IMG/M metagenome (GOLD analysis project Ga0310786, IMG submission 203881) | Bovine rumen microbial communities from tropical cattle in Woodstock, Queensland, Australia - Gonzalo_03 (v2) (version 2) | ecosystem: Host-associated > Mammals > Digestive system >... | reverse complement strand
GGTGGTAATTAATGAACTTAAGGCGACTGATGTTTTTAAAAGCATCCGGCGACAAGGAAGTCAAAATTGATTTCCCCGCGTATTTCAGTGCAGTGTCAAACGGAAAAAAAACAACAAACGATTATGGCACGACTATCAATACAACGTCGGCAGAGGTTAACGAGGTTGTCGTGACCCAGGTATATAACCCGAATTATACACCTGGAAGTTATCGTAACGGATATTTTGTTATCGGATTCAGCCGAGTTGACGAATGGGTTGCCGCAGGCAAGGACATCACATTTGATGCAGATGTTGTTATTACCGAAAATCCGGCATCAACTCCATCTACAAAAATACTGCTGAAGAACCAGCAGGTATGGTTGGATTTTGCAACCGGTCATTTGCATGCAACACTTACCGGCCTGACAAGTTCCGGGCAAAGTCATCTGGAGTTCTATTGCGGCGGATGTTCGTTCACGCTTTCAAACTGCAAACTGTCAATTGAATAAAAAGGAGGCAGACAAATGACCATTGACCTGACACAGATTATCCTGGCAATCATTACCCTGATCGGAGCAATCATCACACGGTATCTTATCCCGTGGATCAAGAACAAACTGTCCGACCACCAGTACGACCAGTTCCTTGCGCTTATCCGTGTCGGCGTGTACGCCGCTGAACAACTTTTCACTTCCGACAAATGGGAGGAGAAGAAGCAGTATGTGGTGGATCTGCTGGAAGAAAACGGCTATTCGGTTGATACAACCGCCGTCGATGCGATGATCGAAGCGACGGTACGGGAACTGCGGATTGAACAGGGACAGGGGCCGAAGGCGACGGAGGGGTGAGATGAGCGAAAAACCTGAAGCCGTTAACGGAACCGAGTGCAGTTCCTGCAACAAAAAGCATTCATGCATTTCCTTTCTGGCGCATGAGAACGCCATGATGCACAAGGATACAGACAATGAACGCGCACACCGCTCAACGATGTTTGTATGCATTACGTTCATCATTATTACGCTGGTCTTTGTGATTGCGTACACACTGAGAATGAACACGTTTATTGACCTGATCAAAGAGATGAACGCCGCGATGATTCAGCTTGCCAATGCCAAAGGCATCATCGCGCCCTGAGTACGGTAATGAACAGGTTACCGCAATCATCAAAGAATATATCCACGATAAAACCGACCGGAAAATGCTCTATCTGCGGCTGGTAGACAATGACACCATCGGGGAGATCGCTGGAAAAGTAAAACTCGATGACAAAACCGTCTGGAGACGGTTGCGTAAGGGTGAGCGAGAAGTATTCCGCCACCTACCCGGCTGAACAAGCCGGGCTTTTTTATCCGGAAACTGTCCATAAAATGCCCGAAAAGATACAGACTTCTGACATCGTCAGAAGTCTTTTTTTATTGCACAATAACAGCATCAGAAAGGGAGGTGCTTCCACTGGACAAGGCAATCATTTATCCCAAAGCGTGCCGAAAGAACATAAACCGCATTGTGAACAACATCGGCGTAAGCGTTGAAACAGCATACGCAATGATGCTCCTTACCGCCACGCTGATGGATCTGCATCCGGAAGACGAAACGGTGGCGGACATGATCCTTGAGGACTGCGGGATTTCCCCGGAGAGCGCATGAAATGTGGGTATACGCAAACCCCAACCCGTGCAGACAGGAAGAACCTGACTGCGTGGTGCGGGCAGTATGCATCGCAACAGGGAAGAGCTGGGACGACGTACATTGGGACCTGTGCATACTGAGCCATTACGAATGCACAATGCCCAGTGTGAACTGGTTATGGGAACTGTATCTGAACAAATGCGGATTTGAAAAGTTCCTGTTGCCGGACGCGTGCCCGAAGTGCGTGACCATACGCGAGTTCGCAAAGCGGTATCCGCGCGGGACATACGTCATCGGGACCGGAAGCCATGCGGTCTGCGTGCGGGACGGCGACTGGCTTGACTCATGGGATTCCGGCGACGAAGTGCCGACCTATTTTTACAGAAAGAAGGAATGACAGATGGCAAACTATCCTGTTCCCTACACACCGACATGGAATTACGGAGGAATCAGTCAGCAGATGTATCCTCAGTACGGGCAGAACCTGAACCAGGTGCAGATGCCCGTTCAGCAGACGAGCCAGACGGCACAGGGCGGCCCTGGACTGATCTGGGTGGACGGCGAGGTCGGGGCAAAGGCATACCAGATTCCAACCGGATGGCCTGCAAACCAGCCGATAGCATTGTGGGACACGAACGATACGGTGATCTACCTGAAGTCCGTCAACCCGATGGGGATGCCGAACCCGCTCCAGAAGGCGCGCTACGAGCTGGAAGGGATGAAGTCCGGCGAGAAATCGACAGGTTATTCCGGCGACACCGAACCGAAATGCAACCATGACATGAGTCTTTATGTGAAGAAGGAAGACCTGGAGCGGATGAAACAGGATCTGATTGATACCATCGGACAGATGCAGACATCCGGCACAGGCGTGAGGAAGACATCAACGAAAGGGGAATAAGCATGAATCCTTTTCAGGCAATCATGGGCAGAACGGCTCAGAGCGACGCTACAGTGCCCCAAATACCATCCTCTGCTCCGCAGATGCAGAACAACCCCAACCAGGACTGGAACGCATATATGGGGCAATTACAGGCTAATCCAAGCATGGCGCTCAGACAGGCAGGGTACAACGTACCGGAAGAACTGTCCGGCAACCCGCAGGCAATGGTCATGCACCTGATGCGAAGCGGGCAGATCGGCGGGCCGATGATGCAGAAGATTCAGCCGTTCCTGCAAAGGATGGGATTCAGATAAAAGTGTAATTGAATGAAATATGCCGGTTTCATGCAAGTACATATATATGAAATCAGCAGTTTCTGTTCAAAAAGACAGGCAGTTTTACTTGATTCTCACGATGTTCTCACAATTGAAAATGTCTGTGACCGTTGAAAAATAAGGGACGCCTTACTTGACGGCCAATTGATGTAAATATTTCTCATGATTCTTTTCGTCGAGTGCGCATAGACGATCAAGGATAAATTAAACGAAAGGAATCAAAGACAATGACAGACTCCAATGGTACTCCTATTGTAATGCCCGTATCCCCGTACAACGGTGGTTACGGCAACGGCGGTTTCGGATTCGGTGACATGGGATCCGGCTGGTGGATTATCCTTTTGCTCCTGTGCCTTGGCGGCGGATGGGGCAACGGTTTCGGTGGTTTCGGCGGCAACGGTGCTTTCCCGTGGATGATGGCCGGCCAGACCAACACGAACACCGACATTCAGCGCGGATTCGACCAGTCTGCCCTGATGACCGGCATCACCGGCGTGCAGAACGCTATTACTTCCGGGTTCGGCGACATGGCAACACAGCTGTGCGGCGGGTTCGCCGGCGTGAATGCTTCCATCGCGAACGGTTTCGCCCAGAGCGAGATTGCCGCGAACAGCAGGCAGATGGCGTCCATGCAACAGAACTTTGACCTGTCCTCCGCGCTCCAGTCCTGCTGCTGCGAGAACAGGCTGGCGACTGCGAACCAGACCGCCACGATCCTGGCTGAACACTGTGCGGACCGTGCTGTCCTGAGTGACGGCGTACGCGACATCATTGCAAACCAGACCATGAACACCCAGCGCATCCTCGACACGCTGTGCCAGGATAAGATTGATGCGAAGAACGAGCAGATCCTGTCCCTTCAGAACAGCCTGAACATGGCGAACCTGAACGCGTCGCAGGTTGCCCAGACCGCACAGATCATCGCTGCCCTGACCACCACGACTCCCGCGGCTAAAAGCGCCTGACGGAGGTGGAGCAAATGAAGAGACACGAGAATCTCGAAGATGCAATGTGCAGGGAACTGAACATGCTGGATCAGAAGTACGCAAACGAAACAGGCGAAATGTCCGCACAGGACGTGGAAAAAGCGGACATCCTGTACCACGCACTGAAAAGCGCGGCGACGTACTATGCCATGAAGGAAGCTGAAGACTGGGACGACGATGACTCCCGCAGCGGACGCGGATACCCCGGCCGCAGCGGTGACCGTTCCTATCGGCGCGGACGTGATGGCATGGGACGGTATACAAGCCGTGACATGGACGGATATTCCGGACACTATCCGGAATGGATGCCGCCGATGTATCCCAGGTATTAATCAAAAGACCCGCTCCGTTTGGGGCGGGTCGATTTTTTATCTGTTGTTCGCAATGTATGTCGCCTGTATCAGGACTCTGCGTTCGACTTTGGTAAGCGAGTCATCGTTCAGAATCCTGTAGGACGAGGACTCTTCAAAGGTTTCTGTCTTCTCGTGAAGCAGTCCGTACAGGGCATCTGCCAACCGTGCGTACATATCAAAGTACGGTGAGTCAGGGAATCCCGCAGCGTCCAGCGCGTCTGACAGTTCCTTTGCTTTGCAAGCAGTTTCCGCAATCTTTTCCAATGCATTCAACGTTTCATTATCCATACTGCCCGTTTCCTTTCATGCACAAATGATGTTGCTTATCACGCAACAAAGTGTAGCATATTGCCTGTTGCATAACAAGCACATATGTGTTAAATTTTTATTACAACGTTACTTTCCATGCAACAGTGTGTATAATGCGTTGTAGGGGGAATGCGGTATGACATTCGGGAAAAGGTTAAGGCAACTGCGTGAAGAGCGCGGAATGACACTTGACGAGGTTGCCAATGCCGTCGGACTGACACGGCCGACAATATACAGATATGAAACAGGGCAGATCGCGAACGTACCGCCGGATCGAGTGCATGCGCTTGCGAATCTGTTCGGCGTGACCCGCCCGTACATTATGGGATGGACGGACAACAGGCACGAGAACCCGTCCGAGAATCTGGACACAGTGGCGGAACGTCTGCGGAACACGCCGGAAGGCGAGTTTGTGCGGGAGAATGATTCCGTCTACTGGAGAGCAACAGGACACAATGAAGCAGACTGCACGACAGCTGCAACACAGGCACTGCGGGCACTGATAAAGTTCGGAATTTCACGCACGCCGATATGGCCACAGCATATCATTCAGCATTCAAAGCACGTCACGGTCGTTACGGTTGGAAGCGTTGCGGAATACGATGACCTTATTCTGAATATCAAGGCATACAATTCCACAAGGGCAAACAATCTGTTTATGGTTGCTTCCTATACAAATGAAAACGGCGAGGAACAGTATGTGTTTGCCATCGACAAGGAAGCGCGGACGGGAGATCTGAAGCTGGCCATTGCGATTGAAATCGGGCATATCTACCTTGGGCATACGGCACTGCTTCGGAACAAGATGCGAAAGATACAGGAATCAGAATGCTTTGCAGTCCACCTGGTGTTCCCACGACCCGTCATTCAACTCCTGACCGAGCGCGGATATGTGTTTACAAAGCGGTCGTTCTCCAGGATATTCGGAGAGTGTGACCTTTGCTTGAACAGCATACTGAATGCTCCACCAGTCACGGTGTCGCCCGAACTGAACCGCCTGGTCAAGGAGCAGTTCGTTCCATATGTGGATACACTGGATAAACTCGGCGTATTGAGAATGCCGACATACAGAGAAGAACAATTGGATTTGAGCAAGTACATGGCGGGATATGAAGAATAAGTTTCCCCTGTGTAAGCAATAGAATTTTGAACCTTGTAAGCAGTAGTGTAAGCAGTAGATTCCAGTTTTTCGTCACTTACGACAATTTGTGTTGGAGATACTACAGCATAACAAAACCCCCGAAGCGTTATTCTTCGGGGGTTTGAAGCGGAGAAGCCGGGATTTGAACCCGGGCTGCCATCACTGACACTACTCCCTTAGCAGGGTAACTACAAATGTAGGAAAATCAACGGTCACAGCGTTCGATGTAAGCAGTACGTAAGCAGTAGAAATCATGCCTGATCAGGATTGTCGTCAGCAGTAGGACGTGCTATGGTGTTGACACCTTCAAGCGCATCGGCGGTATCCGGATGAGCATAATGATCAAGCATTCGTGTCGTACTCCACCGCATGATTTTCTTTATTGTCTGCGGGGCAACGTTCTTGTCTACTGCCAGGGCAGTGGCCGTCGTATGACGGCATGAGTACGGCGTAAGGCGACGGCATCCGGCAGACTCAAGAAGATCATAGTAGTTCCGATACCATGCTTCCTCGTTACGTTTCCATATATACCCGGAAGGCTGGGCATGTTCAATCAGATCCTCCACGACGGGGAGAATGCAATCCGCAAGGACGACGGGCGTCCGCTTGCGGATTTTTGTTTTCATGCCGGCCCGCAGAATGATCCGCTTGTCAAGGTCGATGTGTTCGACACGGAGATTCATCAGTTCGCCAGGCATCATGCCCGTGTATATCATAAGCAGATGCGGGGCGGCCCGCCTGTCGCCGTCATCGTACGCTTTCCATATCCGTTTCTGTTCTTCCCTGTTGAAGGGAATCCGTTCCTTTTCCTCGTGTTCGGGAAGCGTAACAAAGGACGGCAGTTCTCGCACGGTAAAGCGTTCGGCTGCGGCGAGTTCAAAAAGGTTTGTGAGCAGTGAACGGCAATCTTTTGCCGGATCGTAAGTCGGGCACGCTTCGTCTATGGTACGTTGGAGAAGGTCTACGGTAATAACGTCTACACGCACGTCGTGTATGGGTTTGAGTTTCTTCCATGCGGTGCGGTATGCTGATTGCTTTCCTTTTGATATCTCCGTCATCTTTCCTTCGGAGTATACCTTCCAATAGAAAGACAGGCGGGGTGCTTCGGAAGGTTTCTCCACTCCGCCGGAGAGAAGCACAGGACAATATGCGATGGCGTCCTTCTTTGTTTTGAACCCGCCTTTCGTTCTGCGAACAGGTTTCTTCGGTTTTGTCGGATCGGCAGGGAACACCCAGTCCACGGTGACACACGCAGTCCATGTTTGTCCGCGCTTATAGGCCGTGCCCTGACCGTTGCCCCTTGCCTTGGGCCTGCTCATCAGACACGCTCCCTTGTGATGGCGTCCACGACTCCGAGGATAACGTCAATATCCTGGTCGGTCATGTACTTTGTACGGTCAAACAATGCTCTGACCTTTGGATTACGCTGAATCAGATCTGCGACTTCCGTGACAAGGTCGTCCTGCATCCCTGTTTCCTTTGCCCCTATAAGCGAACTCAGCGGGACATGGAATGTCTTTGCGATTTTCTGAATGGTGGAAAGCGTAGGGATTCTGCTTCCCGTTTCCCATGCAGTAATGTTTGCCTGGTTGCTGTCGAGAATTTCAGCAAACTTTTCCTGTGTGTATCCTCTGCTCTTGCGTAATGCCCTTAAATTATCTCCGAATACAGACACAATAATCACCTCTTTACGTAAGGATAACATAATTTGTAGTAAAATTCAACTACATAATCGGTTATTGCAACAATATTTGTTTCGTAAATGTAATCTGATTGAAACACTATATTAAATCATTCGACGGTTATTCGTAACCGGATATGTAGTATAATATAGTCACAAAGCACGAAGGGGGTGATAACGGAATGGACGAAAACAACAGGGCAATCGAAGCCGGACGGCGATTGCGTGAGCTGCGTGGCATCCGAACGAGGAGAGGTGTCTGCAAGGAAACGGGGATCGCGTACAGCAGCCTTCAGGCATACGAGGAAGGCAGAAGGAATCCGTCGGAAACCGTGAAGGATATCCTCGCCGAATATTACGGGGTCAGCAAGGCTTCCATTTTTTATCCGACCAAATAACCGAATTTGCAATATTCATATTAAAGGAGATTAACATGGACGGAATCAAAGACGCATTACTGCGGATGGTCAGGGCTGGTATGAAGACGAAGAAGATGCAGGAAGCATACCTCAAGGTCGGGCTGGAAGACAACGCACTCTTCGATATCTACGGCGACATCCTCGACGGGATTTACTGCATCCTTGGCGAGAAGCGGAACACGTTCGACCAGTCCGTCACATTCACCGCCATGAGCGCCCCGTACCTTACCGATGAGCGGCGGACGGAAATCCTGTACGCGGAGTACATGAAGAACCATCCTGACCAGCCACGGCCGCTGACGGCTGAACGTGTGGACGTTCGGGAAATGTACAACAGGGCCGGCGGGTACATGACACCGGAAGGTGATTGGAGTTGACACTGCACGACCTTGAGTCCATGACCTGCAATACGCTGACAGTGAAACAGGTCGCAGAGTTCCTCGGCAAAGACCCGCAGGTGATACGCGACCAGGCGGAACGCAATCCGAAACACCTCGGATTTCCTATCTGCAAAGCGGGTCACAGTTACTGTGTTCCCCGCATCGGATTCATCACATGGGTGAAAGGACTGACACCGATGCTTGTGTATGAAGCGAAGGGAGTGATGGAAGGTTGAGCGTAAAAAAGAAGAACCGCTGACAGTGGCACATCAGCGATTCGACCCTTATGGCTAAACTACGTATTCATTGTAAATGAAACGTACAGGTCAGTCAATGAAATTATTGTTAAGAATTGTGGAGAGTTGCGATGAGTTTGAATTTGAAGATTGATCCGGAGTTTCAGAATAAGATACCACCTCTTACAGAAGCCGAGTTCCGTCAGCTGGAAGAAAACATCCTCAACGACGGCGAAGTGTACGAGCCTATCGTCACATGGAACGGCGTGATTGTTGACGGGCACAACAGATGGAAAATCATCCTTGCGAACCCGTGGCTGACGTACAAGATCCGTGAGATGTCATTCGCCGACAAGTGGGAAGCCTTCGACTGGATGTACAGGAAGCAGCTCGGCAGAAGGAATCTCACGGACGAACAGAAGACCTTCCTTCTCGGCAAGCAGTACGAAGCACGGAAGCACATTGTCGGGAACAGGACAAGCCCACGGGACAAGGACGGCAAGTTCCAATGTATTCAGAATGACAACAATGGGCACAACGGAAGAACCGTCGAGGAAGTGGCGAAGGAAAACAATGTCAGTCCGTCATACGTGTCCAGGGCTGAACGCTTTGCGAACGGCATCGAATCGATACAGGAGGAAGACCCCGAACTGGCGGACGCTATCCTTACGGCCGAGAAGAAAGTCAGCAAGAAGGATGTCGAAGACATCGGCAGAGCAGACCCTTCCGTACGGAAGGACATGATAGAGTCGCTGAAAGCCGGTAAGGAAAGCAAAAAGAAACGGAGTGCCAGCGACCAGAAGGAACTGAACAGCATTGTTGACGGGATGACGGACGGGACCGTGATGGAGTTTACGATAGACCACCTTACCGACCAGATCCGGCTCAACGCTGACGCGTTCATCCGTTCGCTTTCCAACCTGATCATGGACCATGCGGACATTGCGAACGTTCACCAGCCTGAAATCGTGAAAGCTATCGACGAAAGCATTACCAAACGAATCATTCAGATAAAGGAGACATTGAATAATGGAACACAGTTATGAGTATACGATGCTCTATCCGGAGCAGATAAAGAAAGACCCGAAGTACCAGCGCGAGATTGACGTTGCGAGGATCAAGAAGATTACCAAGAACTGGGACGACGACCTGGTGAACGCCCCGAAGGTTTCCCTTCGTGAGAACGGCGTGTACTACGTGTTCAACGGACAGCACACGCTGGCTGCGTGGAAGAAGCGGTACGGCAACCGGCCCATCCAGTGCAAGGTGTACCGTGGGCTGACGGAAGAGGAAGAGAAAGACCTGTTCGTGAAACAGGAAGGATTCTCCAAGGCGGTCGGCAAGATTGACATCCTTCGCGCCGAGTTCAACAGCGGGTCGGCCGAGGTTGTGGACATGGTGAACTGCTGTAAGCTCGCCGGATGCTCCATCGACTTCGACAACAGGACGAGCAATGTCAAGAACCGCGTGAACGCCGTAGCGACCGCCTTTGCGGTATACAGGAGCATTGGCCATGACAACTTCATTAATCTCCTGTGCATTCTCAGCAAGGCGTTCTACGGCGAACAGGCGGCTTTCCAGGACGGCTACATCAAGGGAATGGGATACCTGTTCAAGCACTATTCCGACAGGATTACGAACAAGCGGATGATCGAAGCCCTTCAGCGCCAGCCCGTTGACTACTACAGGCAGAGAGCAAACACGTTCATCGGGTCGTCCGCGTACAGGTACGCAAAAGCGTTTACGGAACAGTTCAACAAAGGGAAAAAGACAAACAAGATCCCGTTTGATGAATAACAAACAGCAAAGGAGAAGCGTATGAAACAGAAGACATCGAAGCCGAAGAAGTTCCGGCAGAACACAGAAGTGAAGCAACATTTTCATCCACGATTCCTTGCCCGTGCGGTCGTCCACAACATGATGGCCCACGACGACATGAGCGGTGTGAACAAAGTCCGCCCCGGAACAGTGCAGAGTGCGTTCAGCAAAAACTGGCGCAACATCGCTGACAGGATCGCGGAAGAAAGATAAGCGATATGGAGAAGAAGCGTTTCAGGGATACGGAAGCATGGAAATGGATGCGGACCGCCATTGAACTTCTGCTCATCGTTGCGGCAATCGTCGCCGTCGTCCTCGGATGGAATGCACTCGGCTTTTCCGAAGGGCATGCAGAGGAGTATGAAGACGAGGTCATGTACGTCATCTGCGACAAGGGCGACCATGTCAACATCCGCATGTTCCCGAACAGAAAACAGGAACCAATCGGATACCTTGAGCCTGGGGACAAAGTCTTCCTTGACGGGCAGAAGAAGAACGGCTTCGTACACTGCACGGGCTTAAGCATCGAAGGTGGAGAAGGATGGGTACACACGGGATACCTCGTCGAGGATGAGCCGGAGTACGTGAACAGGACGGGAACGATAGTCAGCCGTGGACGGACTGCCGCAAGGAAGTATGTGAACGGCAAGCGGACAAGGTGGCTGAAGCCCATGGCTACCGTGCGTGTGTACTACTGGAGTTTTGAGTGGTGCGTTACGAATTGCGGGTATGTACGCAGTGAGTTTATCGAACTGGACGGTGAGTGAGATGAAAGAACAGTTTGTACACCCTTCAAGGGCTGACGCAAAGGACATGACCCGTAACGAGAAAGCATGCCTTACGTTCCTCATGAACGCTACTTCCGCCCTGGTCGAAGCACAGGACGACCTTGCCGAAAGGCTGAAGATGATTGACGGCGGAACGGAACTGATGCGGACCGTTGCCGAAGGAAGCGTGAAGCTGCTCACGGAGCTGCGGATGACCATTCCCGAAAGGCAGAGGACGAGCCTTGCGAACACCGCAAAGGACTATGAGATGAGGCTGGTCCCGAAGATGACGCCGAGCAAAGTCTGCGTGGTCATGCAGAAGGAAGACTTCCGGGAACTCGTCAACGCCGCCCAGGTGCAGTGCAAGGACTGCGCGGAACTGAACGAGGACTGCGGTAAATGCAAGCTGTTCAGGCTGTTGCAGGTTGTCCTTCCGCTTGACAGTTACGACACCACATTCCTGTGCCCGTACA
>Ga0310786_10010886_pt1 | contig 11393 bp, 10 predicted proteins | sample AusTroGonzalo_MG_FD_203881 | JGI IMG/M metagenome (GOLD analysis project Ga0310786, IMG submission 203881) | Bovine rumen microbial communities from tropical cattle in Woodstock, Queensland, Australia - Gonzalo_03 (v2) (version 2) | ecosystem: Host-associated > Mammals > Digestive system >... | reverse complement strand
TCTCGAACGCAAACATCCTTCGGGCAGGATCGGGCAGGGTTATCAGCTCGCCGTCCGGACGTACGATACGCATATACACGCGTTTCAGTCCGCGTTCGCAGGTGACGTTCTTGCCGATGGTGAAGTCGAACTGTATCTTCTGCATCTGGTTCAAGTTCGATGTCTTGCGGTCACGTTTGTTCAGCGGGGTAACGCTGAATGCTGTTATCTCCAGCATCGATGCACGTGTCACTTTCTCGGTCAGATGGGTGTTCTGCTGCTGCAGTTCCTCTGCCTGCTGTTGAACAACGGCGTACTGTTCGCGTACCTGACGGTTCTCGGCGGTCAGACGCCGGTTGGTCTGGTTCAGACTGTCTATCTGGTGTACGTACGACACCATTACCTGACGTACTGTTGCCAGTTCTTTCTTCAGTTCGGCTATACGGCGGGCATTGGTCGCCTTGGTGATACGCAGTTCCTCCAGCAGGTCGCGTACACGCTGCTGCTCCTGGTTCAACAGTTGCGCCAGACTGTCGTTGTGGATATCCGGCGTACGGTAACCGTCGAACTGCATCGCCAGGTCTTCATACTCGTCCTCCAGCTCGGACTTCTCGAACTCCATCTGCTCGACCATCTCCACCATCTCCTGCTTCTGCGCAAAATACAGGTACGTCAGCGCACCGATGGCTGCCAGCAGCAGGATAATCAGGATTACGGGAAATTTCTTTTTCATAATAGCGGGATTACTTTTTCCAGTTTATTGCTTCTCGACCCTTTGATGAGCACGGTGCAGCCGCTCAGCGGTTGTTGCTTCAGGTGCTCGCACAACGCGTCAACATCCGTGAATATAGGGTAGGGTGCTGTCGTCTCGCGGTACTCGTCACCAACCAGCAGCACTGTGTCTGCCTTGCGCTCCAGCAGCATGTTCACGATGTTCTGATGCTCGGTATGGCTGTACTCGCCGAGTTCCCTCATCGCGCCCAGTATGTATGCTTTAGGCGTCTGAATCTTGAAATCTTGAAATTTTGCAATCTTCAAATCTTCAAATGCCTGAATTGCGGCCGTCATCGATGTGGGGTTGGCGTTGTAGGCGTCCACGATGAGCGTGTTCTTCTCCGTCACCATCCGTTGCGAACGGTTGTTCGACGGTACGTATGCGCGGATAGCCTCCATACCTCTCTCACGGCTCACACCGAAATGCCCGCCTACGCACAGCGCCGCTTGGATGTTCTCGCTGTTGTATGCACCCACCAGTTGTGTGCCTTCGGGCATCACGCCGGTGTGATACTCGATAACTCGAGACTTCGATAACTCGAGATTTCGAGACTTCGATTCGTCAAGCATCTGCGCCAGATTAGGGTTGTCCGCATTGCGGAAGATTGTGCCGTTGTGCGCCAGAATAAAGTCGTAGAGCTCGGCCTTGGTCTTCATCACTCCTTCGAACGAACCGAAGCCTTGCAGGTGTGCCTTGCCCACGTTCGTAATCAGTCCGCAGTTCGGCTCGGCTACCTCTACCAGCTCCTTGATGTCTCCGGGGTGCGAGGCGCCCATCTCCACGATAGCCAGCTCATGTCCTTTGGTCAGTTGCAACAGGGTGAGCGGTACGCCTATACTGTTGTTCAGGTTGCCTTGCGTATAATGTGTCTTGAACTTCGTGCTCAGCACGGCTGCCAGCAACTCTTTCGTTGTCGTCTTGCCGTTCGTGCCCGTGATACCTATTATAGGCGTACCCAGGTACCTGCGCCATGCGCGTGCGAGGTCCTGCAGTGCCTGCAGGCTGTTCTCCACCAGCAGTGCCGAGTACTCGCCTGCAGCCTGGATGGCGTCATACACCTGCTCGTCATCCACTACAGCCAGCGATGCGCCTTGCTGCAATGCCTGCAGAGCAAAACTGTTACCGTCGAAGTTCTCACCCTTCAGCGCCACAAACACGCAGCCTTCCGTGATCTTCCGGCTGTCAGTCGTGACATTGAGGGACGACTTATCGTTTATTAGGAAGCTCCAGTCCATAACCTTTCTTTTTGTCTTCCACCTTCAGTGCCAGACTCAGGAAGAATGCCAGCACACCGAACGATGCAAACACTATCATCGGTACCAGATAACCGTCGGTAGCCACGCGCAGCTTGCCAATCAGCAGCGGCACAAGACACAGACCGACGTTCTGTACCCAGAAAATCAGGCAGTATGCCGAACCCAGTACCTTCTCATCGATAATCTTCGGTACACTCGGCCACATGGATGCCGGTACAAGCGAGAAACTTACGCCGAGAATAAGGATAGTGACGAGTGCCAGCAGCTCGCTCGGATAAGCCGGCAGAACGAACGCAAACACGCAGTGGCAGGCAATCATGATCACCGCACCGAGCAGCATCATGGACGCACCTTTGCCCTTGTAGTCGATAAACGCACCCAAGAACGGGGTCAGTACCATAGCCAGTATCGGGAACCACTTGAACAGACCAGCAGCCTCGGCGTTGCTGATGCTCAGGGTCTCCTCCAGGAAGTTGGTAGCAAAGCGCTGGAAGGGGAAGATCGCCGAATAGTACAGCACGCACAGCAGTGCCACAATCCAGAACATCTTGCTGGAGAAGATCTGTTTCAGGTCACTCACATGGAACTCATCCTCGGGATCATGCACGGCAGGTGCTTCACCTATTGCCACCAGCTGCTTGTCGAACTTGTTGTCCATTATCGTGAACACGAAGAAGTTCAGCAGTCCTATCACGAGCAGCAGTGCCGAGAACAGCAGCGGTGCCACTACGGAGTTCGTTCCGTTAACGGCAAACTGCGAACTAAACATCGGCGACAGCCACATGGCGGCAAACACGCCCAGACGGGCAATAGCCATCTCCAGACCCATAGCCAATGCCATCTCCTTGCCCTTGAACCACTTGGCGAGGATCTTGCTCACGGTTGTACCGGCCATCTCTGCGCCGCAGCCGAAGATCATAAATCCGAACATCGCCAGCTTGGCGCTACCCGGCATGGTGGGCCACCACGCGTTGAGCCACTCTACGGTGTTGGCGTCCGCCCAGGACACACCCCAGTACTTGATTGCCGCACCAATCACCATCAGCGATGCCGACAGCAGTCCGGTGAAGCGTACACCCATCTTGTCGAGGATGATACCTGCGATAATCAGAAAACCGAACACGTTCAGCAGGTACTCACCGGCAGCATAGGTGCCAAACACACCTTGGTCCCAACCGAGCGTCTCGTTCAGCAGAGAAGCCAGCGGCGACAGTATATCCACAAACATGTAGGCAAAAAACATCATCGATGCCACCAGCACAAGCACGGTCCACCGTGCCCACGATTTGTCACGAAGTAAGGATTGAATTTGTTCCATAGTTGTACTTATAATGCCTCATCCTCCGGTTCCCTGCATATGGGCTTGTGAGGATGAGGCGTGTTGTGTTTGCGACGAAGCCACTCGGCTTTACGCTTTTCGTATTCCGCGTAGTGCGATTCGAGATAGCCGTCAGCCATAAACTTTCAATCGTCAATTGTCAATTATCAATTGTCAATTATCCATTATTTAATACCTAACTTGGTTTTTACCAGCGGCATTACGTTATCTGCGTCCGGTGCGATATATACGGCGGCAGCGCTGTCGAAGATGTACGTGTAGTTGTTGGCTGCACCTACCTCCTGAATAGCCTTCGACATACGTTCGTTCACCGGCTTGAGGTACTCGCCACGCTTCTGCTCTACGTCCTGCTGTGCAGTCTGGTAGGTTGTTTGCAGACGCTGCTGCATCGAGTACAACTCTTCCTCCTGTATCTGACGCATGGCCTCAGGCATCGTGCTCTGCTTCTGCTGATAGTCCTGCAGTTTCTTCTGATACTCCTCCTGCATGGTCATCAGCAGGTTCTCGTATTGCTTGTTCAGACTGTCCATACGTGTCTGGATGTCTTTGAGTTCGGGCATCAGCATAAACAACTCCTGCGTGTTCACATAACCGAACTTCTGTGCATTTGCGGTCAGCGTCAGCGCCAGCACCGCCATAATCATTACAATCTTTTTCATATTCGTTATTTTAATTATTCTCGATATTTCGATTTGTCGATATTTCGATATTTCGAAGGGTTACTTTGCCCCCAATTTTTGCAGCAACTGATCCGAGTAGTCCAGTTTCGACGACAGGTACAGCAGTCCCGGGTCTGACGAGCGGTCTTTGATTACGTCTATATGCTTCTCGTTGGCGAGTTCCTGTATGGCTGCATAAATCTCGTCCTGTATAGGCTTGAGCAGTGCCTCACGTTTCTTCACCAGTTCGCCCGTCTCGCCGAAGTACTTGCGCTTGAGTTCGATAGCCTGTTGCTCTTTCTGCAGGATTTCTTCCTCGCGGCGTGCACGCATGTCTTCTGACAGGAAAATCTGCTCGGTCTGGTAGTTCGTGGTCATGACGCGGATCTCCTGCTCAAGTGCGTCCACTTCCTTCTGCCAGCGCTTGGCAATCATCGTCAGCTGCTCATTGGCTGTCTCGTACTGTGGTAAGTTCTTCAAAATGTATGCCATATCGACATACCCGACGGTATTCTCTTTCGCACTATACGCTCCAACGACGCATAACGCGCTAATTATCAATGCAAACAGTCTTTTCATTTTTCTATTATCTTTTTTCTTTCAACAACTCTAAACACTAAACTTTAGATTACAGCTCCTGTCCCAGCACGAAGTGGAACTGGCTCTTGCCGTACTGGTCTGAACCGTTGATCTTGTCGAAGCCCCAGCCCCAGTCTATACCGAGCAATCCGAACATCGGCAGGAACACGCGCACACCCACACCGGCGGAACGCTTCAGGTTGAACGGGTTGAAGTCCTTGATGTCCGCGAAGCAGTTACCGGCTTCCAGGAAGCCCAGTGCCCAGATCGTTGCGTTCTGCTCCAGCGAGATAGGATAGCGCAACTCCAGCGTGTACTTGTTGTACAGGTAACCCATGTTTCGTCCCGTCTGTGAGTCATACGGCGTAAGCGAACCTGACGAATAGCCACGCATGGATATATAGTCGGTGGCGTACGACGAGTACGACGACATGCCGTCACCGCCCATGTAGAACGACTCAAACGGCGATTTGGCGTCTTTGTTGTAGTGACCCAGGTAGCCGAACTCAAAGCGCGTCATCAGCACGAGCTTCGAGTCACGCGTCAATGGCGTGAATATCTTGCCGTTGAACTTCCACTTGTGGTACTCTATCAGGTGATAGCGCTCCGAGGTGGTCATCTGCGAGTAGTCCTTGCCGTTGAATACCGACCATGGCGGCGTAATCTTCAGTCCTAACACGAACTGCGAACCGCGACGTGTGTATATCGGGTTGTCAATGCTCGAGCGTGACAGCTGCAGGTTCAGCGACAGGTTGTGACTCGTACCGTTGGCAATGAGCAAGTATGGCCAGTCCTTCATCCAGTATGCCTGGTACGACAGCTCGCCGTAGAACTGGAAGTAGTCGTCCGGCCAGCGCAGACGCTTGCCGTAACCGACGCTCACGCCGAACGTACGCAGGTACTTGTCCGGGTCTGCCTCACTCTCTGCCAGTTGCTGGTAGTAGTCCGAGTTGCCATAGTACGCGTAGTTGTAGGCGTACGAGTTGTACAGGTTACGGTACGCCTGATAGTAGCGGTCGGAGTAACCGGTCTGCGAGGCGAAGAACACCGACGTGGACAGCGAGTTCGGGCGCTTGCCGCCCAGCCACGGCTCAATGAACGAGATGGAGGCCGAGGTGTAGTACACGCCGTTCGTTCGTGCGTTGATGCTGAACGTCTGGCCCTCGCCTTGCGGCACAATGCGGTAGGCTTTCTTGTTGAACAGGTTCTGGATGGCGAAGTTCGTGAACTTCAGGCCTATCGAGCCGACTATACCTGTTGCTCCCCAACCGAGCGAGAACTCAATCTGGTCGGAGGATTTCGTCTCCAGGTTGTAGGTTATGTCCACTGTTCCGTCTTCGGGGTTGGGCTGGATGTCCGGCACCAGTTTCTCCTGGTCGAAGTGTCCCATCTGCGCCAACTCACGCAGCGAACGCATGATGTCCGACTGCGAGTACAGCTGTCCGGGTTTGGTGTACAGCTCACGGCGTACCACATGCTCATATACGCGCGTGTTACCCACGATGTTTATCTCGTTGATGGTGGCGGGACGTCCTTCGTATATACGCATCTCGAAGTCAATGCTGTCGTTGTCCACATTCACCTCCACGGGGTCAACGTTGAAGAACAGATAACCCTGGTCGGTGTACAGTTTGGCTACGGCGTCGTCGTCCTCGTTCAGACGTTTGTTCAGTTCCTTTAGGTTGTATGCCTCACCCGGCTTGATGCCGAGTACGGCATCCAGATACTCGTACGGATAGACGGTGTTACCCACCCAGTTGATGGAGCGAATAAAGTATTTGTCGCCCTCGCTGATGGTCATATATACGTCCACACGAGTCGGGTCTTCGGGGTTGGGAACAACGCTGTCGGCTACGATGTACGCGTCGCGGTAACCCAGCTCGTTGTACTTCTCGATAACGGCCTGTTTGTCTTTCTCATACTCGGCGGTGACGAACTTCTTCGTGCGGAAGAGGTTGACGATGTTGTTGTCGTTCGTCTTCTTCATCGCCTTGTTGATCTGCGTATGGGTCATCGCCTTGTTGCCGGTGATATAGATCTTGCCGATCTTCGTCTTGGCTTTCTTGTCGATGTTCACCAGCACCTTCACGTACCCTTCGCGGTCACGGTCAGGCTGCTGCAGCACTTGTACGTCGGCGTTGTGGAAACCTTTCTCCGCCAGGTATTTCTTCACGATTGTTTTCGCGCGGTCGGCCAGGTTGGGCGTCATCTGAGCACCTTTGCTGATGCCCACTTTTACCTCCACGTCCTCTTTCTCGCTCTTCTTCAGTCCGGTATAACTTATCTCACTCACACGCGGACGCTGTTTGAGGCGTATCTCCAGCCAAATTTTCTCGCCCTCTATCTTCGTGGCAACAATCTTCACGTCGGAGAACAGTCCCTGCTTCCAGAACCGGCGGATAGATTTGGTTATCTGGTCGCCGGGCACCTCTATCTTGTCGCCTACCGCCAGTCCGGAGAAACCTATCAGCACAAAATCCTCATAACTCGGCGCACCGCTCACGCTGATGCCGGCTATCTCGTAGGTCTTGCGTGTCATTCCGTACTCAATCTTCGGCGCAGACGCCGAACCGGCAGCTGTTTCCGTAACCGCCGTACTGTCCTGTGCACGTGCTGCACTCTCAGATGCCTCCTCTGTATAGGCCTGTTGAGCGTCGTCAGCCATGCATGGCTGACATAATAGCCCCACCACCAGAATTATATATGTCAGTAGTTTCTTCATTACTTTGGCCGTTGGCTTTTGGCTTTTGGCAGCCAATGGCTAATGGCTAACGGCTAATGGCCAATGGTTATTTGTTCGGATGTCTTACCAAAGCGGCGTTCCCTGTGCTGATAATCGACGATGGCCTCATACAGGTCTTCCACAGTGAACTCCGGCCACAGCCTGTCGGTGAAGTACAATTCGCTGTACGCTATCTGCCACAGCAGGAAGTTCGATATCCGCAGTTCGCCGGACGTACGGATGAGCAGATCCGGGTCGGGTATGCCGCAGGTGGTCAGGTGCTCGCTTATCGCAGCCTCGTTGATGTCGTCTATACCCATCGTGCCGTTCTTCACCTCGGTTGCTATCCGTTTGGCGGCTTCGATAATCTCCCAGCGGGAGGAGTACGACAGCGCCAGCACCAGGTTCAGCCCTGTGTTCTTCGACGTCTGCTCGATGCAGCCGATGAACTTCTCTCGTGTTGCTTTGGGCAGACGGTCCACGTCGCCGATGGTCAGCAGCCGCACGTTGTTCTTCATCAGCGTCGGTGTCTCCTTGGCTATCGTGTCCACCAGCAGTGCCATCAGCGCGTCCACCTCCTCTTTCGGGCGGTTCCAGTTCTCGGTCGAGAACGCGTACAGCGTCAGGTACTCGATGCCTGTCTCGGCTGCGGCTTCGGTTATGTTGTGCACGGTGGTCACACCCTGTTTGTGCCCGAACATCCGCGCCAGGCCTTGCTTCTTCGCCCAACGGCCGTTGCCATCCATGATGATGGCTATGTGCCGCGGTATCCGCTCTTGGATTATTTCGTCTTTTTTGCTCATAATTCTTATACTTTGGCCGTTGGCTTTTGGCTTTTGGCAGCCAATGGCTAATGGCTAACGGCTAATGGCCAATGCCTAATGATGCTCGCTGCAGAACTTGCAAATCTTCTTCTCCTTCGCAAACTCAAAAACTATGCCAAACTGTATGGTTGACGTCATGTCGAAGTTCAGCGGATTGCTTCCGTTCAGCCCGTGTATGTTGTCGTACCCGGGTACCGGCTCCAGATTATCGCCCAGACAGATGTTGTTCTGCCATGCGATGAACATCCCCAAGTGCTGCGTGCACACCCACCGGAAGCCTACGCCCACGGGTATGTACGCCGTGAACCGCGAGAAGTTGTTGTGCATCGCCAGTCCTATGCCGGCGAAGATGTACGGCGTATAGGGCTTGACTTTCAGGTCGTACTTGTCCGTTATGCCGAACGGCAGGAAGTTGAACCGTGCCACTACGTCTATATCCACCAGCCTGTTCGTCCACATCTCGCCGTTCGGGTCTGGCAGACCGTACGCTGTGGCTGTCCTGCCCGCTATGCGGCCTGTTACGCCTTGCAGCATCAGCGACCAGCGGTGGTTGAACAGGTAGCTCATCTCGGCGCCATACACCTCACGCACATCCTGGAACATCTTAGGGTGCGCGTCACCTACATAGTACATTAGTCCACCCTGCAAGCCGAACTCCAACTGGTTCCGTCCTACACGCTGACACCACGCCTGCGGAACGCACAGACATAGCGAAAATAGGCTTATTACTATATAGCGTTGAGTATTGCGCATACCAATCAGCCTACAAAATTACGAAATATTTTTCAAATATGCAAATTTTATGGCAAATTATTTGTTTTTTCGCATTTTTTGTTGTACTTTTGTAGCGGATTATCAAATCAACTGAACATCTATGAGCAAACAGAAACGATTTTTGCTGGACGAGAACGAGTTGCCTCGTCAGTGGTATAACATCCAGGCGGATATGCCTAACAAGCCTTTGCCTCCGCTGAACCCGCAGACGCATCAGCCGCTGACGGCGGAGGACCTGAGTCATATATTCGCAGCCGAGTGCGCCCGTCAGGAACTGGACACCGAGCACGCGTGGATTGATATACCTGAACAGGTGCAGGAGCGCTACCGCTATTACCGCTCGACGCCGCTCGTGCGCGCCTATGCCTTGGAGGAGGCGTTGGGTACGCCTGCGCATATCTACTTCAAGAACGAGAGCGTCAATCCTCTCGGCTCCCACAAGATCAACTCTGCTATCCCGCAATGCTACTACTGCAAGCAGGAGGGCACAACCAACGTGACCACCGAGACCGGCGCCGGCCAGTGGGGTGCGGCACTCAGCTACGCCGCCAAAACCTTCGGACTGGAGTGCGCCGTCTATCAGGTGAAGATATCCATGCAGCAAAAACCCTACCGCAGCAGTATCATGCGTACGTTCGGCGCGGCTGTGACGGGTTCGCCCTCGATGTCCACGCGTGCCGGCAAGGATATTATCACCCGTGACCCTAACCATCCCGGTTCGCTCGGCACGGCTATCTCCGAGGCGGTTGAACTGGCGACCACTACGCCCGGATGCAAATACACGCTCGGTTCGGTTCTGAACCATGTGTCGCTCCACCAGACGGTTATCGGACTGGAGGCGGAGAAGCAGATGGAGAAGGCCGGCGAGTATCCCGACGTGATTATCGCCTGTTTCGGCGGTGGCAGCAATTTCGGCGGACTGGCGTTCCCGTTCATGCGGCACACCTTGCTTGAGGGTCGCCGTACGGAATATATAGCCGCTGAACCGGCGAGCTGCCCCAAGCTCACACGCGGCAAGTTCGAATACGACTTCGGCGACGTAGCCGGCTACACGCCGCTGCTGCCTATGTTCACGCTTGGTCACCAGTTCAAGCCTGCCAATATCCACGCTGGCGGCCTGCGCTACCATGGTGCCGGCACTATTGTCAGCCAGCTGATCAAGGACGGATACATGCACGGCGTGGATATCCCGCAGACCGAGTCGTTCAGTGCAAGTATGCTTTTTGCCCGCACCGAGGGCATTATCCCTGCTCCGGAGAGCGGCCACGCCATTGCCGCCGTTATCCGCGAGGCGGAGAAGTGCAAGGCTACGGGCGAACAGAAGGTTATCCTGTTCAACCTCAGCGGCCACGGCCTGATTGACATGACGGCTTATGAGAGTTTCATCAACGGCGACCTGACCGACTACTCTGTTCCCCAGGAAGTCATTGACCGCAACATCTCCGAACTGCCTCATTTAGTGTAAATTAATAGGCATTGCTTCTGCATGGGAAGACTGAATCACGTGTTAATCACGCATTAATCACGTGTTAATAGCCTAATGTTATCCCGATGCAGGCCCGATGAATACTGGGATTGCAAGGGCGTTGCTGGCGGAAGATGCCACAACGAAAAATACGATGGCACTTTGGCACTTTCTCGCGGAGCGCTGTATATCAACGCCTTCCGCTAATACAAAAGTGCCAAAGTGCCAAAGTGTCACGAAAAGCATGCTTCAGCAATAGATAAGAAAAGTGCTATGCCGCGTTGATGGCATAGCACTTTTCATGTATAATCAGGCAACGTAATTCTTATTTTAATTCCTGCCCATGGGTGGTATAGATTTTGCCGTTGCGAAGGATGAGCACCTGTCCGTTGCGGATGATCTTACGTACACGTCGGCGTGTATTGTCGGCAGTGGGAGTGATGAACCCGTCTGCCACACTCGTATGGAACGTGCCCTCCTCGTGATAGACAAGACTACCGTTCGCATCCGTACCGTCAATAGTGTAGCTGTATTCTGTATCCTCCGTCAGGTCTTCCAGCGAGATTACATAATAATCTGTTGTGCTGACAGTTGTATCCATCGGCATCCGTTGTATGCCAGGCATCTGACGGTGTGAAGATACGACATGTCCTGCGCTGTCCACAACATATGTCGCGAACAAAGTGTTGCTGGTAAACAGCTTGACTGTATATTGTACCACAGTTGTATCGGGATTCCACACTAATTTGGCTGACGATGACGTGACATCTGTAACGGCCGTTTCACCAAACAAGTGACCAACAATGTGAGCAAATCGACTACTCCAATCAGACTCTTTATACAGGCTGACGCTTTCAAACGGTACGTACAATGTATCCACTTGCGTCTTGCTTTCGGTAAAAGAAAAAGCGTCAGGATTAGTTAGCGTAGGTGGATTGACAGCAGCGCAATAAACTGCTGACAATTTGTCACAATGAAAGGCTTTTGACCATATTTTATACACTGTTTCCGGAATATAAAG
>Ga0310786_10010885_pt1 | contig 11393 bp, 12 predicted proteins | sample AusTroGonzalo_MG_FD_203881 | JGI IMG/M metagenome (GOLD analysis project Ga0310786, IMG submission 203881) | Bovine rumen microbial communities from tropical cattle in Woodstock, Queensland, Australia - Gonzalo_03 (v2) (version 2) | ecosystem: Host-associated > Mammals > Digestive system >... | reverse complement strand
CGATTTTCTCAGTAAGGTCGCCGAAGGCCATGCCAACGCGCTTCCATTGCCCAGCTGCGGTGTCTGCCTGCCGTGCGGCCTCGCCGCCGAAGCGCTTATTTACTTCTTCCAGAATGAGCAACTGCGCCTCGTACAGCTTCCCCTCCTTGACCATCTGCTTGATGCCGTCGGTCATCTCCTTCGTGAACACCACGCCGGAGCGCCGCAGCATCGTAATGCCGACCTCCGGGGATTCAAGGGCCTTGCCGAGTTGCTGCACCGCCGTATTGAGGTCTGTGCCGAGGAATCGCGCCATATCCTGCGCGGCTGCGATGGTGTCCTTGAACACCTTGCCCTGCACGCTGCGGAAGGTCGTCAGCGTGGCCATAGCAGACATCGTTGCATCGTCCGCGAAGCCGTTGACCTTCTGCAACTGGTCTGCGTAGGAGCGCAGTTCGTCATAGTTGTAGCCGATGGCCGCGCCCGTGTTATTCAAGGCGTTCTGCAGCTTGTTGTTCGCCTGCTGTTGCTGCTGGTAGTTGGCGACGCTGGCCTTCGAGAACTTTGCTATTGCGGCGGCCACAGCCGCCCATCCCAGCACCATCTTCGCAGACATCTTACCGAGGAACGAGCCGAAACGCTCGGCCCGCTTCTCTGCCTTCGTCATGCCGCTCTCAAAGTCGTTGGACTTGAGTCCCAGCTTCACCCATATATTGCCAAGTAATCCCATAATATTAAGTTTTATTTGTTAGTTTAGTTGTTGCATCTTCATCTCATAGTAACCGAGAGTGTGACCTGTCACGCAATAGACCGCAGCGGGCAACAGACTTGAAAATTGTTCTCGCCCTTCGCCAGCTGCCCAAACGTTAAAATCACTTAGACTATAATCACGCTTATCTTCGGGATTGTCGTTCAAATCGTGAGATTCTTCTTCTTGAGCATTGAGATACGCCATATAAAAGATTTTGACCCAAACATCCCACACTCCAAAACTATCTCTCGGGTCGAGGTTTCGATTATCATTCAGAAGGTCGGAATATTTCCGCATCGTTGGAGTAAATAATAATGCCACCTTTTCACCGTTTATTGTGATTCCTTGTTCTGGACTTGGTCTGTCGAAATAACAACTCAATATTTCTAGATTGTCCATAATTTTTCTATTTTTGTATTGCTCTTACCTATCGACTGACTAATGGCGCCGTTCCGCAGGCCGGGAGGTTGTCAGTATCCCCTTCGCATCTGATAATCGCGAGGGGGATATTTGTTGTTATTTTGCGGCCATCATAGCGGCCTTTCCCGTTGTTTGTTTTTTCGTGGCATATCAAACTACTTCATACTACTTTAGTATCACCTACGGGGCTGCTTTGTGGCCCTCGTTTGATCATTACACCCTTTTTGCTCCCAAGTCCGAAAAGTTGGTATAGGTCGGGTCCGCACGAAGTTCTATGTAATAGTTCCCAGCCTTCCCATGCCTGTTCTTCCTGACCCACATATTCAACGGAGACGTATCTTGCTGGTCCGGGTCGGAATCAGGCCGTTCAAGCATCAACACCGTATCAGCATCTTGTTCGATGCTCCCACTATCCCTAAGGTCATACAGTTGAGGAGGACGCTTATCAGATGCGCTGGCTCGGTTAAGTTGGCTGAGAAGCACCACTGGAATCTTACAGTCTTTCGCCACTTGCTTGAGACGCTTTGTAATACTCGCAATGATCTGATACAAGGGGGTTCGACCCTCCGCCCTGGTATCAATCAATCCAAGGTAATCGACGAACGCGATACCGCACTTTCCGTTATGGTAATTGAGGATGATGCGAGTCACAATATCCTCAACGGTCCTTGCAGAATCGTTCATGCAGATAGGACATTTGTAAAGACAAGCTGCAGCAGCCTCAAAGTCTTCCCACTTCATTTTGCCGCTGGCCACATCTGCGGGCTTTACTATGCCAGTGGAGAAAAGCAGACGCTGTGCGAGTTCCTGGTTCATCATCTCAAGCGAGAAGACTGTCACGGGGATGCCCGAATCAGCTGCGGCTCTTGCCATTTGAAGCATAACCGATGTCTTGCCGACGGAAGGCCGCGCGGCAAGAACTATAAGGTTTCCGGCATTAAATCCCCCGTATGTCATAGTGTCTAGTGTGGGAAAACCCGTGGGGACTCTCGTTTTGCGGCCCTGCTGCCGGTCATTTTGTTCTTTCCCAATACTATCTGCAAGATCGTTCAAGACCTTCCCAATTCCTACGGAGTCCTTATCGGCGTTGAGGTCTGTACGCAGCTTACGGGAAAAATCTTCCGGCATTGCAACCAGTTTTTCAAGTGTCACCTCGTTGTTGACGCATTCCTGCAGAAGGCGGACAGCGAATAAATATGTCTTGCGACGAACGGACAGCCTGGCGAGGGTGATACAATGGCCGATTACGGTAGATGCTGTCCCGACGGTTATCGTTTTGGGAATGATCTTCTGCGTGAAATAGACCGTATCAAGCACGGATAACGCCGTGGTAAGGTCGATTGTCTCTCCACGATCATCCATCGAACAAAGCGACCGCCATGCCCTAAGACAATTCTCATCGGCAAACATCTCATCGTTGAGGAGCCTTCGTGCATCGGGCATCACGGCCTCCTGGCATGATACGATGTCGGCTATGACCTGCCGCTCTATTTCCGTTGAGGATGGCAGCGGGCTATTTTGTATGATGTCGTCAATCTCTTTCATGCTAATTCCTCCGTAGGTACGGACTGAGCCTCGCGCCGCTGCTGGATATCGTTGGCTAGCGGTTGCTGATTCCTATTCCAATTGCGTATAGCTGCTCTCCAATTTTTCATCGTACTCTTACCAACCTTCCATCCGTTGCTCTCATAGTAGTCGATGAATCTTCCGGGGTCGATATTAATGTGTTTCTCTTCGCAATACTTTCGTACTTCGTCCACCGTGGGCTTTTTGAACTTTTCGTTGTGTAATGGTACGGGGGTATCATCCCCTGTACCCCTTATCTCATTTTCATTACTCATTACACATTTCTCATTACTCATTGGGTTGTTTTCGGTTGATTTTTGGTTGTTTTTTGGTTGTTTCTCTCCCTTTGAGGCGTTCTGATTGCCTCTCGGGGCGCCACCTTTTGACCCGTTGAGGAACTTCTTATAATTCGCGTCAATTTGAGGGGTCACAAGTTTCCAAATGCTTTCTAGTTCCCAGCTATCACTAAGGTCCGGGGCTTCCTGACGAAGTCCGTAGGCGATGAGGGAATCATAGTAGCGGAGACGGAGATTATCAGGGAGTTTTTGCATTTCAAAGCTCTCGTACATGACAAAGGATGTCCGATTGTTTCCATCAGTCTTCATGGCCACCTCCTTTTGCTGGTGAAAGACAGATTGTTCCGTCGGCTCGGTGTCTGCGTATTTTGGTACGCTGCCATAGTGCGGCAAACTCCGCATTACCCTGAAAGTCCGGCATTCTGCTATGGTCCATCGCATCGAAGACAATGAGTATAAATGTCTTCCAATTTTCCGAGCCAAGCAGATTCCGCGTCATCCATACCCATTCAGGGGAATAATTGACTGTCGGGGCGAACTGGTTTGACTGGTCCCCTTTGATAATTCCAATTGAATCATTAACTTTGCGCTGGGTAACAAGAGGATTGGTCGCGTAAGCGGCCTTTTCTTTTTCTTCCATATCTCACGCCTCCCCCAAAAGTTTCAAGATATCCGACTCCTTGTAACTGACCTCCTTGCCGACTTTTACACCCTTCAACCTGCCAGACTTGCGCCAACGCCATAGCGTCGATTTATCTACGTGCAGCCGTTTCACGACTTCTGACGTTGTTACCCTTGCGCTGTTTCGCTCTGCATCCCTTCTGTCTTGTTCCTCTTTGATGATACCACGCACAACCGCATCAAGATCATTACGTGTAAGCATCAAGACCTGGGTGCCTGGCGTCGAAAATAATTGTTCTTTCATTACTCTTTTTTGCGGTGCGCTTTATCTGTTGACCATCACAGTCGCCACCAGCATGGAGGAAGCGAGTCCGGAAGGTCGTCCGTCTTGCGTCCGTCTTGATTCCTCAATGCAAAAATATAAAACGAATTGCAAGATAGAACAAATATGCAACTACCTATTGCATAATAATTTACAGTAAAGGATAGTTATACTTTACTACCCTTTACTATCCTTGAATAATACGCCTCAACGCAAATAAAAACGACGCAGTTTTTCACCGCGTCGTCGTCAATAATCTACGCTCCTGTTCGTCGTTTGAGGTATTTTCGAATACCGTTCAAGTTATTTTGACTGTATATGTCAAACGCACGCAGAAAGGCCGCGATATAGCCATTTCGCTTCGTTAGGCGACCACTCCGGACTTCCTTACGGACAATTTCCCCCAATCCCGACGGACTGTTTCCTTGTACCTTCGGCAATAATTCTTCTTTGAAGGCATCCACGGTCACGCCATTAAGGTAGTCTTTTAATTGTGCCGTCGGCCTGTGCGTTTCGCCTTTTGTCTTCGATTGATTCTTATCTTGCCATCCCGACTGACCTTCATCGGGAAAATAAGAGGTGACAATACCAACGGCGATTGCCAGACTAAAAGCCCGTCCTTCCCAAGCGTCACTATCCCCTGTTACTTGATTCGCCCTCCTCCTGGCTATCCCTTGACATTCTTTGAGGAAGAAACAAAGGTCTCTCACTTCCGGCGGCATAGGCGCCTTGGCTGTGAATCTATCTGAGTTATCGGAGCGGAATTGATCAACATTCTTTCGCCACACTTCCAAAGCGCAATCTATGTCTGCGGCCAGGTCTTCCTCCGTAGCGCCATATTCAGGAAACGATAGTTGTATGTTTCGCTTGTAAGCCTGTGAAAGCGCCTTGTTTATTTCAAAAATGTAAGAGTATTTCATTATGGTAGTACATCATTGAAAATTGACAAATACTTAGCCAACTGCCGGGTGCTTTCCATGTTTCGCTGGTAGCTTTCCGCATTTGGGCCGCATCGCTGCGGTTCTTTCTTATTGCAGACCCTTGAGGGCTTTCTTTGCTTTCTGTAGAGCCGAGGCATGAAGCGTACAAACACCAGCCTTCCTTTCCGAGCGCAGTGACGCATTCTTTGAACGGCCAGAGCGACTGACAAAGAACCGCTCCCCGTCAGGGCCGTCGATGTAGAATGTTTCCCCTTTCGTCAACTCGTCAAACATGGCAATGAGGGCATCGACCGATTGAAGCGCTGTCTCCACGCCATCGCCGAGGGGAATAATCACGCCATCGTCATAGCGGTTGTCTGTAACAGTCAAGATATAGAAGGAACTATCCCGTTGCATCAGTCCGGCAATGCCGGAAATCTGTTCCACCATAGTGACTGGGTGTTCATTCTTCGTAATCTTAACTTGAGCAACGGCGCTGAATGACACCAGCAGCACCGCGAGAAGTAGGGGAAATCGTTTCATATCGTTGAGAGTTGATTTAATTACACAAGAGCAACTGCCATCATCACGCGATACCAGCCGCGAATGTATTTTGTGTTTACATCGAAGGGCGCATACTCCGGCGAGGGATTGAGGCTGCAGCATGTCACGCAGCCGGGCGCTTCCGATTTCCGCACCTGCTTCAAGAGTGCGCCGTTGACGGTATCAAGCAGATAGACGCGCCCCCACTCGATGAACGCGGTCTCATTAATACGTTGACAGATAATTCGCGTTCCCCCTGGGTAGGCCGGAGCCATGCTGTCGCCGGCTACCTGATAGGCAAAGGGCGCATACTCGGGACGCGCTTCGATAGTGGACAAATTTAACTTGTTTCTCATGTTAATTGAAGTATTATCTTGTTTTCGATTGTACCTTTCCATCATTTTTATCACAAGATGTTGAGGTCGGAATCAACCGCGAAAGGCTCCTGGCCGAAGGCTGCGCAGAGTAACACGAAGCGGTCTTGCAACTCGATTTTGGTGTAGCGATTGACGGCTGCACTTCCGACACGATGAAGGCCGGCTGCGTACATATTGATTTGAACTTTATTCAACATATCTACGTGGGTCTTCCGGCACAACTTAGAACTACCCAATTCCCACAGATGTTTATATTCGTTGTCCCTCAGTTCTTCGTTGTAGACGGCAACGGTGCGGTCAATCCCGCAGTATTTCAACAGTCTTTTGATTTTGGCATTATAGCCGTCTTCGCCGGTCACGTAGCGAAGGATGGGAAACTCGCACTCAGTCTGCTTCAATATATCGAAAGCAAAACGCACAATCGGCGTCTCAACCTCCCTGTGATCTGGCTGCGTGTCGCGCGTCTTTCGTGGAAGATAATGAACATAAGGAATACCGTCGGGCGAAACGGCGATATTATCCATTGTTAAGACCTTGAAATCGCTTATCCGAAAACCGAAAGCACACTGCACCAAAAACGCGTCTTTTGTCGTTTTCAATGTAGGCGGAACTTCCGTCTCAATTACCCTGATAAGTTCGTCACCATGAAGATACACCGGATCGTCGTATCTCTCTCTCATTACCGTCTTTTTCCTCTCTGCTCCCAAGCGGCGAAACGGCGTCCGCGTGATCTCTTCTTTATTCTCAAGATCGGAGAAAAACGTCTGTAATATTTTCATATTCGTCGCAATCGTGTTTGTACTCAATCGCTTTGTTGGTATGTTTCTGTCCGAAAGACTAACATACAGTCCACGCCACGAATCTACGTAGGTATATTCGTCAAACATGAAGAGTCGGAATCTAAGCAGCATTTCGTCGTCGAACTGCTGTGGCATTATATCCCGCATCCCGTTGATCGTAAGGAAGCGCGATAACTTTCCGTGCAAGATTTTATATTTCTCATACCGGCTATCGCCAAACACGCCATCACGCTTTGCGTCATCCATATACTTACGGAATCGCTGCAATAGAGTAACACGATTGTTATACTGGGCCGTCTCCGGATGGAGTTGATTACGTACTGCCAACTCAAACGACTCGCCGTCCATAGGCATACCTTCGGAGAGCATTCGTCTGTACGCGCGTCTCATCGCGGAGACCTCTTCGGAGATCGCGTCAACCAGATCTGGATCAATGTCCGTGACTTTCGATTTGAGCGTGCCTTCTGGATTAAATTTGTTGAGGGTTGATAGAGTCGCGCGAATATCGCTCTTATGATACAAATCAATGTCCCTACCATCGCGGAGACGGAATCGGACGCGTATCACTTCGTTGTTGCGTTTTGTTGTTCGGACGAAAATAGTGATTCGTTCCATATCGGTATCATAGTGTCGTGGTGCAAATATAACAATTTTGCACCACATAACTACAATTTTGCACCACATTTATACACGATATTGCAATACTTCGTATTGCAGTCTACGCTGTAGAATTGTTTGGCCGTGATTTTCTATTTCTGCCAATTTTAATATTCAAGTCCTACTTGAGGAGCAACCATAAAACACAATAGGTTGATTTTCAGTCTGTTGTGTTTTTCTTTTATCCTATTTGCACCACGGTTGCACCACAGAGCCGATAGAGCATCTTATTACAGGCGCTCCCATCTCTCAATCTAGACCGCCCTTCTCTTATAAACCAGGAGAGCCGCAAACACAAAAAGCGGCGGACAATTACTGCCCGTCGCTTAGCCTCAATAATGAGGATGTCCTTCGCTAACCCTTCGCTAATACGGTACCGGGGGGGGCGTGCAAACCCCTTGCTATTACGGGCCGTTTCCTCCGTCGTTACACCGTCGCAAATACGGGCGTTCCATCCTCCGCAAATCCTCCGCTAAAACGGCGCGTTTTTCTTTGCTGGTTCTTTGCTTGTCGGGTATTCCGTCCCGTCGAATACGGGCGTTGTTTCTTGCTTCGTTCTTGCTTCGTTGAGGTGTTCGGCCCGTCCATCGTCAGGGCGTCGGGTATTTTTTACCCTCAATTTCGCGCGCGCGTGTAGGGGTTCCAACTTTTCCACGTTTTGCCGTCGGGTGTTGAGGTTCGAGGCCTCAACGGTCAAAAGAAATAACCCCCAACGTTTCACAACGTCAGGGGTTGAGGCGAATTATTACGATAACGGCCGCAAATGTACGAAAATGGCCGTTTTCAGGTGCAAAGGTAGTAATTTATCGTTACAGTCACGAAAACCCGTCAAATCGCCTAATATTGACCCGTTCGCGCGTATTCCAACGTTTTCTCAAATGTTTCCTTTGCCCGCCGCGTTATTTCATTCGCGCTTGTTATCGTGGGCGATTATCAAACACGGCCACGTTTGTTTCGCGTTTGTTACGGCCTGAGGAAAACAACGGGGCCGTTCGTTGTTTCGTCGTTGTTATCGCCCGTTGTTTCATCCCCTCGCGTACGCGTGTTGTTGACCCTCAAAAAATCGGAAATTCCGACTTTTCCGACGCCATTACGCGCGCGCGTGGACAATCCGAATAATCCGTATTTCGGCGTTGAGGTTCGGGCGGGCGTCCCCTCGCTAATCCCTCGCAAATGATCGGGCTGGCGGTTCGACGAGCCGTCGGGTTTTGTATATCATTTCTTCATCTTTGGTATTTTTCGCAAAACAGACGGATTCGGTCAAACGTGCGGAAGTTCATACCTCCACCAAGGAGGAACCGTCTTATTACACTACGGCTGATGCCTATCCCTTTACTGATGGTACCTGCTGTAAAGCATTTCTCCCGCATCAAACATTTAATGTAATTTCGTCTACTTCCTTGCTTACGCTGATGATAGTCGTTGTATTCACTCTCGGTTATCCACACCATAGCCCGTTACCTCCCCTTGTTGCGGTTGTAGTTGTCGAGGGCGATCTGTAAGTCTTGGCCCTTCACGGTTATGGTGCCGGTTATTTCCATTGTCCCGGCCCCTTGCCGCATCGTCACCGGGGTTACGCCATAGCCCCCCGTGTATGTGTAGGGATTGCCGCTGCTTGCGCTACCACTGCTGTTCTTGGCGATGGCTGCTATACCAGCCTTGGCCATCGTTCCGACACCGACAAGCGCTGCGCCAATCACCATAGCTGCGTATGGATTTTCGCCCATAGTTACGAGAGCATCGTTTAGCGCCTTCATTGCTTCGCCGGATGTCATCACGATAGTACCAAGCGAGATGGCTGCGTCCGCTATCGGCGACAGTAGTGCTTTTACCATTGTTGATGTATCCCAGTCTCCGCTGCCTATTGCTTCCGCTAATTCGTTCAGCCCGGCGATAGCGCCCTGGCGTAGGGCATTCGAGAAGCTTTCGGAAATCATTTCTGCTTGTTTTGTTTGCTTCTCATAATTATTGAGAAAATCGTCAATCTTGTCTTGCGTATTTTTCAACGGCGTGGTATCTATAACGTCCGGAATTACCTTTAGGCCACCTGCGGAACCTGGAATCTTTCCCGTGATACCAGAGTAATCGAGACCTTGATTCTTGCCTATTTCCTCGAGGATGCGTTTCTTTTCTTTCAGGCGCTCAATCTCAGCGTTGAGTTGCGCCACTTCTGAAGTATCTTGTGCCATGCGCAGCAGCTTCTCCTTCGCCGCTATCTCGTCATTCAGTTCGTTGAGGATGCCCGTGTGCTGCTCTCTCCACTCCTTCAACTGTTTAGCCTTTTCTGCCGCCTCTTTGCGTGCTGTTTCGGCTTCTTCTTCCCGTTTGGCTTCTTCCTCGTTCAGCGCTTGGATGCGGGCCTTGATGAGTTCGATGGCCGCAGTATGGTCTGCCTTGCGCTGGTCGCTGGTCGCCTTGCTCAGTCCGCGCTGCTCTTTCGCCAGCCGCTTTTCCGCATCCTCGATGGTGTTAAGACCTTTGACGGCCTGCTCCGCATACTCCTTCGCATGCTTGGTCATCTCGCCCGTCGCTTGATCCAAGTCGAGCATCTTTTTGACGGCCTTGTCTTGACCGAGGCCCAGCACCAGCACCTTGAACTTCTCCCACCGCGTCAGCGCTTCCGATGACACAATCTTGTCGGCCATCTCAAGGGCGCTGGCTAGGCTTGTTGCTAGTTTCTTGCTAGCCTCGGTGCTTTGCCCGATTTTCTCAGTAAGGTCGCCGAAGGCCATGCCAACGCGCTTCCATTGCCCAGCTGCGGTGTCTGCCTGCCGTGCGGCCTCGCCGCCGAAGCGCTTGTTGACCTCCTCCAGAATGAGCAATTGCGCCTCATATAGTTTCCCCTCCTTGACCATCTGTTTGATGCCGTCGGTCATCTCCTTCGTGAACACCACGCCGGAGCGCCGCAGCATCGTAATGCCGACCTCCGGGGCCTCCAGCGCCTTGCCGAGTTGCTGAACGGTGGTGTTGAGGTCGGTGCCCAAGAACTTGGCCATATCCTGCGCCGCAGCGATGGTATCCTTGAACACCTTGCCCTGCACGCTGCGGAAGGTCGTCAGCGTAGCCATTGCGGACATCGTCGCATCGTCCGCGAAGCCGTTGACCTTCTGCAACTGATCTGCGTAGGAACGCAGTTCGTCATAGTTGTAGCCGATGGCAGCGCCCGTGTTCTTCAAGGCGTTCTGCAGCTTGATGTTCGCCTGCTGTTGCTGCTGGTAGTTGGCGACGCTGGCCTTCGAGAACTTTGCTATTGCGGCGGCCACAGCCGCCCATCCCAGCACCATCTTCGCAGACATCTTACCGAGGAACGAGCCGAAACGCTCGGCCCGCTTCTCGGCTTTCGTCATGCCGCTCTCGAAGTCGTTGGACTTCAACCCCAGCTTCACCCATATATTGCCAAGCAAACTCATTGTATCAGTGCTTTAATTCTGTTCAGTTCCTCGATGTCGTTTTTCGTAAGGTGCGTCACGGGCCGCTCCTTCCTGTCCTCCATCTCCTTATCCATCTCAAGTGGGTAGAACTTCGTCGGGTCGGTTTCCTTTCGCACGCCCTTTGAGAATGTCGGTGCGTATAGATAGACGCTGTGAGCGATGAGACGCGCCCTGCACCATGCGTCGTACTGCCGCTCCCGATGGGCCTTTTGCAGCGCACGCAGTTCCACCCATCCCGTGCGCTCGGCCTCAATTTCCGTCTTGCCGCAATGCCCTATGAGGAAGTCCCGTCTTGGCTCCCACGCCTCCACCAGCGAAACAGCCTCCGTCGCGGCGCTTTTTTTTTACTCTCGTCCTCGTCCTTCCGCATCAGTTCGGCCAGCGATTTCCCCGTCTTGAGCAGCAGAAAGTCTTGGATGAACTGCGTGAATCGTTCCTTGCCCTCGGTGTAAGACCACGCCTCGATGTCGGAAAGCGTCAGCGCCTTATCGGGGACGGGGCGGCCTTCGTACTGCGCCATCGCCCGTGCATTGAGGTAGGCCAGATACAAGTGCCTGGCATAGAGCATCCACACCTCGCCTGCGTCCTCCGTGTCATGCACCGTGAGGTCGAGGCCCTGCACCAGCTCGGCCCTATACATTGAGGGGGTGATAAGAATTTCCACCCCCTCTCCGTAAATCGTTATCGTCTGTTTCGGGTTTACCATACGC
>Ga0310786_10010883_pt1 | contig 11394 bp, 6 predicted proteins | sample AusTroGonzalo_MG_FD_203881 | JGI IMG/M metagenome (GOLD analysis project Ga0310786, IMG submission 203881) | Bovine rumen microbial communities from tropical cattle in Woodstock, Queensland, Australia - Gonzalo_03 (v2) (version 2) | ecosystem: Host-associated > Mammals > Digestive system >... | reverse complement strand
CTCCTGAGATACTTCCTGTACCTGAGTACCTTCTATTTCGCAATATACAAATACGTTGTTCATAATTCTACGAATTATAGATTTCTGTCGCGACTCAGCCATTCAAGCAAGCTTGATGGCCTTCGCTGCTCCAGAAATTCATATCAGCCAATAATCTTTTCTTCCAACAATTCTTTGATCATACCCTCAATATCAGCATCAGAAGCCGTCAAAGTTTTCGACTCCTTAGCCTGGAACACGATGTTCTTGATGGCCTTCACCTTCGTGGGAGAGCCAGCGAGACCGCACTGCTGAACGTCACCATCGACATCGGCTACCGACCACTGGTTCAGCGTCAGGTAGGGGCGCTCTTCGTAGAGGTAGTCGTAATTCCCGACGGCAGAACCGTCGGGCACACTGCCGGCGGCGGAAGCGCTGGGCGCACTGCCGGCGGCGGAAGCGCTGGGCGCACTGGCGGTGGCGGGGCGCTCCATGGGACACGTGGCGCGCTTGTACTTCATCACAAGTTTGGCGTTCTGGGGACGGCAGGGGGCGGCACTTCCGTTAACGGTGATTACCACGGGGAGGGGAGCCTTGACGGTCTCGACGCCGCCGTCGATGACGCGCTTGATGGTGGCAAAACCACCATCCACACTGAGCACCTCCTCGGCGTAAGTGACCTGGTTGAGGCCGAGCTTCTGGGCTACCTGAGGGCCTACCTGGGCGGTATCACCGTCGATAGCCTGACGACCACCGATGACGATGTCCACGTCGCCAATCTTCTTGATGGCGGTGGCGAGGGCGTAACTGGTAGCGAGGGTATCGGCACCGGCAAACAGACGGTCGGTGAGCAACCAACCCGTATCGGCACCACGATAAAGTCCCTGACGGATAATTTCACCTGCACGCGGGGGACCCATCGTGAGGATTCCTACTGTAGAGCCCGGATGCTGCTCCTTCAAGCGAAGGGCCTGCTCCAAGGCATTCAAATCTTCTGGATTGAAGATGGCGGGTAGGGCAGCGCGGTTTACCGTTCCTTCGGCGGTCATGGCGTCCTTACCCACGTTTCTTGTGTCGGGTACCTGCTTAGCAAGTACTACAATTTTTAATGCCATAAATAATATAATGTGTAAAACTTTAACGTCTTATCCTAAAAATCGCCCGCAAAGGTACGCTTTTTTGCGCACACAGCCAAATAAATTGCACAAAATCGAGCCATTTGCGCACATTTTGGGGTGTTTTGTGCAATCTTTTCCGCTCTTTTCTTTGTTATCTGCCAAAAAAAACTTAACTTTGCACAACTAAAACTACTGTAACATGAAAAGACTACTGTTCTGTTTCCTATTTGTCATTTCTTGCGTCCCCCGGATAGCAAGCGAGCTCAGCTCGAACAGTCATTTGTCATTCGGCCCCATCAAGGCGTCGGCCCAGGATTTCAACACAGGTCTGGTACGCCTGAAGAGCAAGCGCACGTCGTGGTATCTCTCCACAGAGACGAGCGGCGCAGCCACCACTACAGCCAAGAATCTCACGAAGCTGAGTCAGGTGTGGATTCTGGAACCCTACGGTGAAGGCTATTACCTGCGCAGTGCCAACACAGGCGAATACCTGCAGGCCGACTATACTACGCCAGCTACGGGAAAGGTGCGGTTCTACATCCGCAAGAGTCCTAACGCCACCGGCTCGGCCCTGTTTTGGAACATCTCGTCGAAGAGCGATTTTTCCGGCTCCAGCTTCCTGAACACGAACACAAGCCACGCCCTCTTCAGCTATTACATGGACGACGGCTGCGACTGGTATATCGAGGCCGAGACCAAATTCACGGAGGCCGAGGTACTGACACAGCTGCAAGCGTCAAGCCCCTTCACCAGCGAATTGAAGGACGGTGCCTACTACCGTCTGCACAGCATTTACGGCCGCGTGCTCACCGAGGGCAGTGACCTATCGACGAAGGAGCCTGACGACACCAACTACAGCCAGTACTGGCAGCTACACCACTCCACCAAGGGCTGGAGCCTACAGGCCGTTATCACCCAGAAGTATATCCTGCACCAGACGCAGACCAGCACGCCCTATCACGTGGGAGGGGCACAGATATACTTCAACATCAACGCCACGGGCGACAAGTGGGACACCTTCTGGACCATCAGCTACGGCACCGACTGGGGCGGTCTGCACGACGCACAGTCGCAGGGCCACAACGTCGTCTACTGGGACTACACCGCCGAGGCCAGCAGCTGGCATTTGGAGGAAGTGGAACTCGACGAGGACGTGCTCGAGCAGATACGTCAGGAACAGCTCGGCTTCGACAATCTGGTGAAGAACAAAGCCATCCTCCAGCAGCATCTTGACAACCTGTTCGACGACCAGGCCTGCACCACGCTGAAGGCAGACATCCAGACACTCAGCGACGATGCATTGGCTGCCAACGAAGACTTCGTAGCCTTGACCACCGACATGCAGGCCATGGTGCTGAAGGTGAAGAACGGCACCTGGCAGCAGTTCACTGACCAGACGACGGGCTATACCGCCGACTACGAGCGCTTCTTCCGCACGGCCACCTATCAGCCCTACAGCAATCACGAGAAGATGGCCAATGCCGACAACTTCACCATGAGCACCTCGTTCGGTCGTCTGTCGAACCCCACGGGCATCGTGGCCAATGCCAGTGACATCATCTATGTCTACGTGGAGGCTGCTCCCAAGACGGGTGCCACGCTGATGATGGAAGCCGTGAGCACCGACGGCGTGGCCGGCGACCATCCCACGGGCGAGACCACCACACTGAAAGCCGGACTGAACCTGCTGCGCTACAGCGAGCAAAAGATGCTGTACGTCTTCTATCAGGTGAACAACCCGCAGCAGCAGCTCGCCGACTTCCCCGACATCACCGTCCACATCGAGGGCGGACAGCTGCAGGGCTACTGGGACGCCACCCGCAGCATGACCAATGCCGACTGGAAACTGTTGCAGCAAGACCTGCTCAAGGCCAGTCCCGTGCTGAACCTGAAGACGCAGCACCTGGTGTTCTGCATGGGTGCCGACCTGGTGAAAGAGGCTGAGCCCACGGAGATGGAGGGTCTCATGCGCATCTGGGACCGCATCGTCGAGAACGAGGAACGCTATATGGGTGTCGAGGACTTTGCCGGGCGCTACCGTAATGTGTGGAACGCCTTTAGCGGTGCCAGCTCGTACATGCATTCCACTACCTATGGCACCTGGTACCACGAGTCGACCATCCCCACCGTCATGAACTACCAGAAGATGACACAGCCCGGCAACCTCTGGGGACCGAGCCACGAGATAGGCCATAACCATCAGGGCAGCATCAACGTCATCGGCACGACGGAGAGTTCGAACAACATGTTCTCTAACATCAACACCTTCGAGCAGGGCATCATCACCAGCCGCCGCCAGCTGCCCGTCGATGTGTTCTGCGAGCTGGGCAAGGGCACCCGCTGGTTAGAGCGTAACATCTGGCAGACCACCGGCTTTTTCTACCAGCTCTACCTCTACTTCCATGTGCAGAAACACGATGAGCAGTTCCTGCCTGACCTGTTCCGTGCCCTACGCACGAACCCCATCGACAAGACGAGCGGCAAAGGCAGCACCGACTACCTGCATCTGGCCAAGACGATGTGCGACGTAGCACAGGCCGACCTCTCCGAGCTGTTCGAGGCCTACGGCATGTTCGTGCCTGGAGTGAAAATCCACGTCGGCGACTATGCCGACTACTATGTCACCACCACACAGGCCGACATTGATGCCGCCCGCAGCTACATGCAGCAGTACGGGCGCAAGCTGGGCAACATCATGTTCATCGACGACCATATAGAGCCGATGAAGCCCGCCGATCCCGACAACATCTTCGAGGGCGTGCCTGCCACCGACAACGGACTGAAGAAGAACAACCTCGACCAGCATAACGAGGTGGCCGAGTACCAGAACCTGCCCATCGGCGAGGCCGGTGACTACGAGCTCTTTACTGACGATGCCCCCGACGTCACCGACGACTACTACTCGCTGTCGGCTGACGGAAGCACCATCACCTTCCACGGCACCAACTACGCCGGACATAAGTTCTACGATGCCGAGGGCCACCTCATCTGGGCCACCAATGCCCGAAACGTCGCCCTGCCACAAGCCGTGCTCAGCCTCGGTGTGGACAACGTCACCATCGTGACCGCCATGTACAACATGAAGGACGCACCCTGCAACTCTCAGCCTACGGTAATCCTCCCTCTGCCCTCCGCCCTCCCCGCCGATGCCAACCACACACAGGTGTTCAACATACAAGGTCAGCGCACCACCAGTGCGGAAGCAAATTTTTCACTCTTCACTCTTCACTCTTCACTTAAACCCGGCATCTACATCGTCGACCAAAAGAAAATCTACCTCAAATAGCCCCACGACATGAAACGTCTTCTGCTCAGTTTATCCATTATCCTTTATACATTATTCTTTAGCCCCTTCAGGGCGCTTGCGCAGACCTTCGACAACCTGCCAGACCCCATTGAGGACGTGAACAAGGTGGTAGACAACACCCCCGACTCCATCGCCAAAGCCCTGATGTCGCGGCCAAAGCCTGGTTCTACGCGCAAGGGCACAAACCCCGTGATGTTCCTCGTCGGCAACTCCACCATGCGCAACGGCACGTTAGGCAACGGCAACAACGGACAGTGGGGCTGGGGCTACTACTTCCCGAAATACTTCGATGCCGACAAGATAACGGTCGAGAACCAGGCGTTAGGCGGCATGTCTACGCGTACCTTTTATACTGACCTGTGGCCCGACATCCGCAGGGCGCTGAAGCCGGGCGACTGGGTCATCGTGTCGATAGGCCATAACGACAACGGCGAGTTCTTCGACCAGAAGCGTGCCCGTGCCGTCATCCCTGGTGTCGATATGGATACCTGCTACATAGGCTTCAACCAGCGTACGCAGCGGCAGGACACCGTCTATAGCTACGGTCGTTACCTGCGCAAGTATGTCCGCGAGATTCGCGCCAAGGGTGCCAACCCCGTGCTGATGTCGCTGACGCCACGCAATGCCTACGACGAGAAGGGCAAGATTGTACGCAAGCCGCAGACGGAGTGGGCGGCCTACATCGCCGCTACCGAGGGTGTGCCCTTCGTTGACCTGAACGACATCAGCGGCAAGGAGCTCGACTCGTTCAGCCGCTGGAAGGTGGACTACCACTTCTTAGGTGACAAGATACACACCTCGAAGTTCGGCGCCGAGATGAATGCCCATAGTGCCTATCTGGGTATTGTGCAGAGTAACAACCCACAGCTGAAGGCACTCATGAAATTCATGCCGATTCCCCAGAAAAGCATTTGGAACGTGAACCGTCTCAGCGGAAAGCCCGTTGTGTGGTTTACGGGCGACTCGACGGTGAAGAACGCCGACAAGGACGACGACGGCATGTGGGGCTGGGCCTCGCAGGCAGCAACGGTGTTCGACACCACCAAGGTGCAGCTGGTGAATGCCGCCCGTGCTGGACGCTCGACGCGAAGTTTCATCCGCGAGGGGCTGTGGGATGCCGTCTATAATGCCCTGCAGCCCGGCGACTATGTCACCATCCAGTTCGGTCATAACGACATCTGTCCCATCACCGACGCAAAAGCCCGCGGCGTCATCCCCGGTAGTCAGGACACCCTGCACGTCTACAAGATGGACAACGGCACCTACGAGGTGGTGTACTCTTTCGGCTGGTACCTGAAGAAGATGATTGACGACTGCCGCGAAAAGGGTGCTACGCCCATCCTCGTCTCGCTGACGCCACGCAACGAGTGGCCCGGCGGCAAGGTGGAGCGCCGCGACGACTCCTACGGCAAGTGGTACCGTGAGGTCGTGGCTGAGACGGGCGTGGAGTTCGTCGACCTGCACAACATCAGCGCCGACTTCCTCGACAAGAAGTTCGCGGTCAGCAGTTTACCCGCAGACAAGGAAAAAGCCCGGACCGTGATAGCTGGGCTGAAAGAGAAGGCCGGAGCCAAGTACTTCAAGCAGGACCACACCCACACTTCCAAGCTCGGTGCACAGATGAATGCCCAATCTTTTGCACGGGGACTCCGCCAGAACCACTCCGAACTGGCAAAGTACCTGAAACCTTAAAAAAACAAAAATCTTTCCTATATAATAAGGTATATGGGAAAGTTTTGCGTACTTTTGCGCCCCAAAAGAACAAAACAAGGAGAAAAACCATGCAGAAGAATCTTGTCATTGTAGAGTCACCCGCCAAGGCGAAGACCATCGAAAAGTTCCTGGGAAAGGACTTTAAGGTGATGTCGAGCTATGGCCATATCCGTGACCTGAAGAAGAAAGAACTGAGCATCAACGACGATACGCTCGAACCTGAATATGAAATCCCCGAGGAGAAGAAGAAGCTGGTGAACGACCTGCGCAAACAGGCTACGGCCGCCGAGAAGGTGTGGCTGGCTTCCGATGAAGACCGCGAGGGAGAAGCCATCTCGTGGCATCTGTGCGAGGTGCTGGGGTTAGACGAGGAGAAGACGAACCGCATCGTGTTCCACGAAATCACGAAGCCGGCCATTCTGGAAGCCATCGAGCATCCGCGCCACATAGACATGAATCTGGTGAACGCCCAGCAGGCTCGCCGCGTACTCGACCGTCTGGTAGGCTTCAAGCTGTCGCCCGTGTTGTGGCGCAAGGTGAAGCCCGCGCTGTCAGCCGGCCGTGTGCAAAGTGTGGCTGTGCGTCTGATCGTTGAGCGTGAGCGCGAGCTGCAGGCATTCAAGAGCGAGGCGTTCTACAACGTTACTGGTGTGTTCGGCATTACCAACGCCGACGGCTCGCAGGCCGAAGTGAAGGCTCAGTTAGCCACGCGCCTGAAGTCGCAGGCCGAGGTACTGGAGTTACTGGAGCTGTGCAAGGAGGCAACGTTCAAGGTGGAGAGCATCCAAAAGAAGCCTGTGAAGCGTTCACCTGCACCCCCGTTCACCACATCGACGCTTCAGCAGGAGGCAGCCCGCAAGCTGGGCTTCACTGTGAGTCAGACTATGATGGTGGCGCAACATCTTTACGAGAGTGGACGCATCACCTACATGCGTACCGACTCGGTGAACCTGTCGTCGCTCTGCATCAATGCCTCGAAGGAGGAAATCATCAATCTTTACGGCGAGGAATACTCGAAGCCGCGTCAGTATCATACCAGTTCCAAGGGTGCTCAGGAGGCTCACGAAGCCATCCGCCCGACATATATGAACAAGACGAGCATCGAGGGTTCAGCCCAGGAAAAGCGCCTGTACGAGCTGATATGGAAGCGTACGGCCGCTTCACAGATGGCCGATGCCGAAATGGAGAAGACAACGGTGGAGATTTCAATTTCTTCGGCCAAGAATGTTCAGTTCATTGCCCAGGGCGAGGTTATGAAGTTCGACGGTTTCCTGAAGGTCTACCGCGAATCGAGCGACGACGAGGAACAGGACAACGAGTTTAGCCACGTGCTGCCGCCCATGACCGAGGGTCAGGAGCTGACACGCCGCGAGATACTGGCCACGGAGCGCTTCACGCAGGGTCCCCAGCGCTATACTGAGGCCTCGCTGGTTAAGAAGTTGGAAGAGTTAGGCATTGGCCGCCCGTCGACCTACGCACCGACCATCTCGACCATCCAGCAGCGCGAGTACGTCGTGAAGGGCGACAAGAAAGGCGAGGAACGCACGTACAACGTCTACATACTGAAAGGCCGGCAGGTGACGCAGAAAGAGCGTCGGGAGCTGGCTGGCTCTGACAAGGGTAAGCTGCTGCCTACGGACATCGGTCTCGTGGTGAACGACTTCCTGATGAAGAACTTCAAGGAAATCATGGATTACAACTTCACGGCAAAGGTGGAGCAGGACTTCGACAAGATAGCCGAGGGCGACGAGACATGGACGAAGATGCTGAAGACGTTCAACAAGGGCTTTGAGCCTACCGTCGACAAGGCCATGAACAGCCGCAACGAGCACAAGGCCGGCGAACGGCAGTTGGGCTCCGACCCGAAGACGGGCCGCCCGGTGTTCGTGAAGATTGGCCGCTTCGGACCAGTGGTGCAGATTGGCACCGCCGACGACAAGCACAAACCGCAGTTTGCCCAGCTGCCGAAGGAAAAGAGCATGGAAAGCCTGACGCTGGACGAGGCACTGGACCTGTTCCGTCTGCCCCGCAACTTGGGTGAGTTCGAGAAGGAGCCGGTGATGATTGGCGCTGGCCGCTTCGGCCCCTACGTGCAGCACGACGGCAAGTACACGTCGCTGCCGAAAGGCTCCGACCCAATGACGGTGACGCTGGAAGAGGCCATCCACCTCATACTGGAGAAGCGCGAGCAAGAGAAGCAGAAGCACCTGAAGATATTCCTCGAGGACGTGAAACTGGAGATACTGAACGGACGCTTCGGCCCCTATCTGGTGTACGACGGCAAGAACTACCGCCTGCCGAAAGCACTGCACGAGAAGGCAACACAGCTGAGCTACGGTGAGTGCATGGAAATCATCAATAAGGCAAAGAGTTGAGAAGAATCATTCTGATAGGCTACATGGGCTCCGGCAAGACCACTGTCGGCAAGGCGCTGGCCAAAGAGCTGGGGCTGCCCTTCTATGACCTGGACTGGTACATTGAGACGCGGATGCGGAAAAAGGTGTCGCAGATCTTTGCCGAACGCGGTGAGGAGGGTTTCCGCCAGATAGAGCGTAACATGCTACACGAGGTGGCCGAATTCGAGAATGTCGTCGTGAGCTGCGGCGGTGGTACGCCCTGCTTCTTCGACAACATGGACTACCTGAACCAGCAGGCCGACGTCGTATGGCTGAAGGCCGAACCGGAGGTGCTACAAAAGCACCTGCTCATGGGCAAGGGCGACCGCCCGCTGCTGAAAGGGAAGTCGCCCGACGAGCTGTTGGTGTTCATCCGCGAACAGTTGCAGGTACGCGAACCATTCTACTCGAAAGCCCGCTACCACTTAGATGTGAGCCTGATGGACAACTTCGACAAGATCCAGATTACCATTGAGAAGCTCAAGGCCCTGCTCTCGTTACAATAACCCACACCTCTGACACAATTGGGATTATCGCCCCGAAAAATAAATATTCGCACTAATATTACTAACAAAAAAGAAAAAAACTATGATGAGAAAGAGCATTACATGTTTGTTACTCCTGTTTTTGGTAGCCGGGTTGAAGGCTGAGATCCGGCAGAGTGGCATCATTTACGGTGAGAGTCACACGAATAGTTTCGATGTTCGCGACGTGACCAAGTATAAAGACGATATCGCAAGATATGAGAGCAGAGCTGCCGAGACCTCGCTGAAAGCACCGGGCAGTCTGAGTTCGAAATGGATTGACCGCATCTATAACATGCCGCAGGTGCTGCGCGATTTCTATGCCGTTTACGGGGAAAAGGTACATGAGGTGCTGAATGGCGGTGAAAACTGGCTCTCAGACCCGGAACTTGGCATTTGTGTCAACGACAAGTACAATGCAGAAATTGCCACATACGAAGAAGAAGGTATCGAATTCACCTTCCCGTTAGATGCCACTCCTGAAGAAATTGGTCAGGCGGCTTCCGCTGCTGTCAGGTCTATCTGCATGGCACAGTGGGAAGAGGTTGACAATTTCATGTCTTTCCTGTGCGTGTCGGTTTCATACGACTTTCCCGAGGGGTTCTGGCTAAACAGTTCTTATAGTTGGAGTGACCGCTGGAGCTATGGCTACAGCTACTACCCGACAGAAGGAAAAGGAACCGTCAGATACACACACCACATCTACTTCGTGCTAAAAGATGATGACTTCGACCACCGTCGCAACGAATTCCAGAAGGATGGTGAAGTAGCTGCTGCCGTCAACGAATTCAACAGCAAGGTCGGCCAGATTGTCAGTTCCTGTCCTAATGACTCCCGCTATTCGCAAATTGTCTACTTCAACAATTGGCTGACCACGCACAACAGCTACAACTCGGCTTTTGGCCACACACTCGATGTGCCTACCATTGCATGGAGTGCGCTCAGTGCCCTTCGCGAGAGCACCGGCGAAACAGGTCCGGTCTGCGAAGGCTACGCTCGTGCCTTTAAAGTGCTCTGCGACCAGAAGAACATTCCCTGTATGCTCGTCGTCGGCAATGCCAAAAACAGCAGTTCCGACAAGGGCGAATCTCACATGTGGAACGAAGTGCAGATGAAAAACGGCGAGTGGTATGCCGTCGACGTGACTTGGAACGACCCGATAGATTCGCAGAACCGGAAGGTCTCTGGCTTCGAGATAGAATTCTGGCTTTTGCTTGGCAAGAAAGACCTGGTAAGTCCGGGATTCACTTTCGAGGAGTCGCATCCCAATGAACTGACATGGGGATCCGAAGGCGAGGCTCTGTGGGACTACTCTACCGAGTCGCTCATTGCCGATTATAAGTACGAAGTGCAGAGCGAGGAAGGCGAGGAGGAGGAAGAGATTGAGGATATCAGCGAAAAGGTGACCATCGGCAATGCCCTTGTGGCCGGTTTCAGCAGCAACAAGCCGCTGGACTTCACGAGCCTGCAGGATCAGGGCGTCTCGGCGTGGATAGCCACAGGTTTCCGCAACGGTAACGTGCTGCTGAGCCGCGTCTATGCCATTCCTGCCGGCGAGGGCGTTTATGTGAAGGCCAACAATGCAGGTACCTACGAGATTCCGACATCAACGGAAGAGACATACTACATGAACATGTTCGTGGGTGTGCCCGACGGTGCAACAGTCGATCAGTTCGAATATGTGGACGGCGAGAAGTTCCTGACACTGAGCTTCGCACTGTCGCAGACAACGGGTAATCCAAGCTTCTTCCCGAACACCAAGCCGAAAACCTACGGCAAGAACAAGATGTACCTGCACATGCCAGCCCGCCTGCTGCCGGAATACGCCACCACCCGCCTCAACGAATTCTCCCTCGGCGTAGAGTTCGAGGATGACGAGACCACGGGCATTAGCGAGGCAAAGCCTCGAAATAATAAAGAACAAATAATAAATGATTCGACAGGCTCAGCACAAGATAAACGCGCCGGAGTGTACGACCTCCAAGGCCGCCGCATGGAAACTTCAAAATTAAAGAAGGGACTGTATATCGTAAATGGACGTAAGACGGTGATTCCCTGACGGTGATTCCCTGACGGCGATTCCCTGACGGTGATTCCCTGACGGTAATTCCCTGACACGTCCGTTACCTGCTGATACCCGTCCGATTACCAGTCTTTATATGGCTGGTGTGAAATGACTCCATAGTATTGGCTGGTGTGAAATGACATCGTAGTACTGCGGCGTCATTTCACACCAGAATTTTTCGACCTGTGCGGTTGAAACCTATCCGTTTTGTCGCGACATAGGACTGTTCTGTAGTGGGTGAAGCTTCCAAGCTTTGCAACTGTAGGAGGTCGGGCCTCCGAGCCCGACAACG
>Ga0310786_10010882_pt1 | contig 11394 bp, 16 predicted proteins | sample AusTroGonzalo_MG_FD_203881 | JGI IMG/M metagenome (GOLD analysis project Ga0310786, IMG submission 203881) | Bovine rumen microbial communities from tropical cattle in Woodstock, Queensland, Australia - Gonzalo_03 (v2) (version 2) | ecosystem: Host-associated > Mammals > Digestive system >... | reverse complement strand
GTGATCTCTGTTATACTATAAGTACAGTAAAAACAGTAACAACATACTTAATTTTTAGGAGGAATTATATATGAAATTTAAAGAAGAAGCTTTAACACTTATGAACAGCAACCCTAAGCCAGCATACTGGTACAACAATATGTCACAAGAATTCTTAGACTTCTACGAGGATGTTTGGGGAACTATGTTCGAAGAATTACAGGTTTTTCACGGATACTACATGGAAACGTCAGCTAGAAGCGGCGAAGGTGTTGTATATCTCATGGAAACAGACTACAAGAAAGAACCTATTGACAAGGTAGCTTTACAGTTCTACATGGCAGAGGAATTAAGATTATTCTTTGAATTAGTTACAAATGATCGTTTCAAGGATGCTACTGCTGAGGACATTGCTCAGGAAATGGTTAAGGTATATCTTACCTGGATAAACGAAGGGAAGTCAGAGTAAGGTAATAGGTATAAAGCAACAATAAAACCTACTGTTCTTAGTAGCAGTAGGTTTTTCTATAATTGTAGATGTAAAATTTTTTTCGTTAAATCTGAATAGTATAATATATGTAATCGTTATTTTTAACTATAGGAGGTATTTATAATGAAATATACAAAACAAGCCGAACGTATTATGGAAAATGGCGGTAGTCCAGCAGACTGGTATAATAGCATGAGCTCTGGTTTTTATAATTTTTATGAAGATGTTATGGGCGCTGTTTGGCGTGGTCTTTTAGATCAGGGCTATTACATCGAATCATCGGCACGGAACGGAGAAGGTGTGGTAGATATCTTCGTAGCAGATGAGGATGGAGAACCAGAAGGTGATGCAATAGAAACTATTGATATTGGTGATGAGATTTCTATGTTCTTCGAACTGGTAGCAAGTGGTGATTACGCTAATACACAGGCTATTGCTAACGAATTTATAAAAGAGTACATGGAAATAATAAATAGCGGTACAAGAACACCAGAAGTTAAGGGAGCTAATAACAGTCCTCAATCAGATTGTATGTTTTATACAACAGCTCCAAGCCAGAAGGTATCACATATCAAGGAATCCACATTAATTTCTACGATACAGTCTTACATACCTACCCCCGATATTGTAATCACTAAATTCGAATACCGACCTGAGATTTCACGTCCGGAAAAAGATTGGTACGGCTTCTGTTGGAAATATACTTCTTCCCAGAATGATGCTACTGTTAAAGACATAGTTATGACCGCAGCCGATAAAGCTATAGAAGAATTAGCCGCTAGAACTGGTGTAAATGCTAGTGTTCAGAAGAATTTAAATTCTGCTACAGAAAATGAGCTCACAGATAACACCCAGCTTGGTGTTGAATGGGATCCTAATACATTCGGGGTAGACGGCTTACTCAGTGCTGACGGAGATATTGTTAAGGTGTATGACCTTATTCTTTCAGATGCAGAGAATTACGAATCTGTAGACACATATACAGAATCAGCTAAAAAAGCACTTAGAAAAGCTGCTAAAGCTAAAGGTCTTAATCTAGACGAAATCAAGGATACAGAAGCAATGATTGATACTATCATCAACGAAGTAGATTCCATCATTGCTGTACAGTATGAAGATGGTTCCTGGGATTTTGGTACAACTTCAAGCCGCAGTGGACATACTTCATTTGTTCATTTACAAGACAGTGTAGAAGATCTTCTTGATTTCTGGGCCAGAGGAATTATTGCTAACTATTTAAACTATGTTAAAGACAACAACTCGGAAGTAAATATGAACGGTGTAAACTCCAGTCGTCGTTCTCGTTATCGTAGATAAGTTATTTTATAACAGTCAACTAAGCGAATTACCCATCAGTTTAATTACTGGTGGGTATTTTTATTGACTATAATATGTATTAACGTGCATAAATTGTTAATCTAATTATATTTCCTAGTTCAATCCTCGAATTTCTAGCTTGAGCTCTGTTATAATATACTTGTAAACAACAAACCACAATCTAATATTCAACAGGAGGATTTACATTATGGACAGAAGTAGAGCAGAAGCTATTCGTCTTGTTCTCAACACACTCGAAGCTTTTGAAGGCTTTCGTGAAGCACTCGAGGACTATGAAACAGGTACTCCAGATACCACAACGCTTACTATCACAAATACACTTGAAGGTAACTCAGTATCTGAAACAATCACCCTTAACACAGGTATTAGTTTAGGCGTTTTCATGGCAGAGCTTGATACTAAAATTAAGGACCTTGAGGACCTTCTCAAAACTCGGTAAACTGTAATTAACAGTAAAGGTACAGGCAGTGCTTATTACGAATAATAGGTGCTGCTTGTATCATTAGTTCTGTTACATATAATGTTAATATTAGCTATATAAGTAGCGAACCGTTATTTTAATATATAGGAGGTATTTACAATGCAGAATAACATTAGTAAAGATGCTAGACGAGTTATCGCATCTATTAGAAAAGATCTTATTCCGTGTCTTGAGGATTTATGTAATTATGTATATGAATGTACAGCTCATTATGAAGAACAGCTTGATCAGAACGCAGCTGATGCTGAAGCTGATAAATTCATGCAGCGTACATTAGAGCCATTCCACGAGCTTTTAGACGCTTGTACAACTGAATACAATACAGCTCTTGACGAAATGAATAAGGTATCTATCGATTTTACAGGTGTAGACATCACAGAATAAGATGTAGGAGGTATTATAATATGAGAAAACATAAACTCAACAGTTCAGCTGATGTAGACAGATACCTTAATATCAAGTCAATGGACGGCGATAGTACTAAATATGCATACAGCCTAGAGATTACTAATGAAAACAGCCGTTCTATCTATGCGGAATCTGATGTATACGGTTGGACATATCGTGTAGATAAGAACACAACAGCTGTATGGCTTGATGGCAAGAAGATAGCTAATAGCTGTACATATTCTATTGACGAGTACTTTGATGTAGAACGTCCAGTAAATAGCTCAAAGCGTAGTAAAAAGCTTAATAGTAGCATGGATTACACTTGGGAAATCAATACAAAGGATTTTCAGTATGGTACTCAGCGTGGTTATATTACACCCGCTGATATAGATGCATTTGTAGGTGATTTAATAAGTACCTACGGATGCACAGCAACACATCCAACAGAAAATACTTGGTATTTAAATGATTTATCATTTGCTGATTATGAAGATTTAGAACGTAACTACTGGAAAGAAGTAGGTTACTATATATCTGCTAAATCAAAAAAGGTAAATAGTTCAAGAAGAGGTGCTAAAATGATAAAGACAAGTAAAAAGCTCAATAGTGCTACAAACGCACAGTTCAATGAAAAAGCATTCGATCATTATCTTAAGAATCTCGTAGCTGATTGCGTAGATTATGTAGGAGAATGTGGAGATGTTGTTCAAATTATAGAACACATGTATCCTGGATATGACTGGAGATGGGCCGCTGAAGGTACTGATCTAGATTGGGATCTTGCTCGTAAAGAGCTTGAAGACGCACTGTATAAATACCTTAAGATTCAGTATCTTGCTTACAAATAATATAATAACATTAGCTTTAAACCTTACCTATTTTCTTATATTTAGGTAAGGTTTTTCTATGAATCTTCGAATTTCTACATAGATCTCTGTTATAATATACTTATAAGTCAAAAAGTCAGTCAGTTTCATAGGTTATAATATGAGTATACGAAACTATAACCTAAGGAGGTAATTTTACAATGTATAGATACGAACTTGAATTGTCAGTTATTGATACTATTCGTTACTGCATGGAAGATCAGGCAGATCCGAATATTACACAAGACGACAATATCAACAAGACAGCACGTGCTATTCTAAATGCTATAGCAGCTGCTCCTAAGCCAAGAGAAGGAGTATATGTGCTTATTTTAACTAAAGCACAGAGAGCATTTTTACTTGAAACTTTACAGGATTACACAAATCCAGCTATTATTAACAATCCGGAAGTATGTGAATCAGCTGAAGAAGCTTATGCTGTTATTTCAGACGAAGGAGAAGTTAACATGAACGGCGTAAATGCTAGTGTTCAGAAGAATTTAAATTCTGCTGCAGCAGTAGATCTTGATAGCGCAGAACAAGGCTTTATTAAAATCGGCAATAAAGTAATTCCAACTAATACAATGGACATGGGCTATGCTGACTACGATACAGTAGCTCGTAGAGGTAGAGAAGATTACGAAGCACAGGAAAAAGCTAAAGCGGAAGCTGCTGCTAAAGAAGAAGCTGATAGAAAGGCGGCTGAAGTAGCTGCTAAGGGTGCTAAGTTATATGATGAATTTATAGATATAGTACATAGTCATACAGGTTCTACTGATGAACTAGATAGTAAGTTAAATGATATTTTAATCCCAGCGTCTGGCATGGCTGAAACATTTGCTGGAGAGTTACTTAGAGCGGTTGAAAGAATCGGCTATCGTTATAATAATGACGGTGATTTATTCTATGCTGACTACGGCCTGGAAACAGCTGGTGGCTCTGCTTGCTTCTTAGGTAAATACGGAGATGAGTATATTTCTAAGATTATAACAGATATGGCAGATCACGAAGTAGACTGGCCTGGATACGGTAAAGCAGTAGACGATTTATATGAAGCTGTTGTTACTATGCTTGCAGGCAATCCTGAGTTATTTAAGCAAGTACCTCCGGAAGATTCTCGTGAGTGTTACACATCTGAGCTCGATAAGTGGAAAGAAGGACATTCTTATAGTTTTGAAATCAGTGAATATGATTTCGAATACCCAATAAGTCAAGGTTGGCTTAGCAATTCTGATATTGACGAATGGATTCGTGGTATTGCGGAACCATATGACTGTGAAATAGAACATCCTTACAGAGATTACTGGGAGCTTACAGGTCTTGATAGTTATGCTTACGGTGAACTTAATGAATATTATACTCGTTGGGTTGACGAATGGGTAGAAGAACTAGCTGCGGAACACGAAGAAGAGGAAGAATACGATGATGAGGAGGAAGAGGAATGAGAACACATAAGTCTTATAGACGCACACTTAATAGCTCAGCTGTAAGAAAGCTTAATGCTAGCAGAAATTCTATAATAGATGAGTTAGACAAGTACTACAGCGAAGGCGATGACGAACTCGTTGAAAAAATAATTGAACAAGTTACTGGTATTGACCTTAGCAACGATGATATAGATGATAGTGATGAAAACGAAGGTTTTTGGAGCAATTTCAATACAGAGCAGCTAATAGAAATGTTAGATGAGGTAAAAAATGCTTTCGAAGAGGACGAAAAAGCTAACACTATCGGTACTTTATCAATCACTAAAGATGAATATGATGTTCTCAAGGATGCAATGGAAAATTATTCCGATGTGTCTTTCTCACGTGATCGTGATATGGCTCGTACAGCACAGCGTCTTTTACAGAAGCTCAATAAGTTATATTATCTTTAATCTTTAACAATTCATAATAACAAACCAGTATTTCTTATTCTATAGAGGTACTGGTTTTCTGTGATATTAGATTTATATGTGTCGCTATAATACATATATACGGCATATACCTAATCCGTAATTTTTAAGGAAGTGATTTTAATGAAAAAGCTCAACAGTGCTTATGATTATATGGGTGATTACGATTTATACGGACCACAAGGTCATGATAGATTCGACTATGACGATTATGTAGAAGAATCAGCTATAGATCGTGAAGACCTTAAAGAACGAGTTGCACAGTATGTGTCTGACACAATAGATGATCTCTTACGTGCAGCTGAAGCTAAAGAATTAAACCCAGATACTATAGAACATGATGTAGAAGGTTATAATTCTGACGAAAGCTATATGAGTGATACAGATACAGCAGAACAGCGTAAGCTATGGGATGATGCTATGGAAGCACTCACACAGTACTATGAAAGCAAGCTATTTGATGACGATTACTATATTTAAGAACTGAGGTGTATGACATGATACATCTTAATGCAAAACGTGTTAAAAAATCATCAGGTACTAAAAAAGACAAGCGTCGTTATGAAGAAGAGAAAGCTCAGCGTGACGAAAATAATAAGCTTAGCGATTTACAGGACATAGCTAATACACCTGATACTACTTACGAAGATCTTACTAAAGATAACCGAGGTGTAGCACGTTCACAAGCTAATCCGTGGGCTAAGAATAAACGTACAGACAGACAAGGTTTCTGGACTGATTTTACATCGTCTAACATCGACGGTATCGATTATGATGCTATTAAGAAACAGCTGTGGATTAGATTCATGGATGGTTCTGTGTATACCTATTTTGATGTCCCTATTAATGTAGCTCACGGCTTTTACACTACTTCTTCTAAAGGTCATTATTTTTGGGAGAAGATACGTAAAAACAAACATATTAAATACCAAAAGCTACATGCAAACAGACAGTGGACGTATATACCTGGAGGTATAGACTTATCTAGGTTTATGCGTATTAATACCTATTAAGAAGGTGGTGTAATAATGTTATCTATAAATTCAGCAGCTCCTGCTAAAGAAGCTAATGTAAAATCTGTATGTAACTCTTTGAAGAAAAAGCTACAGGAAAAGTATCCAGAGCTCGGTATTAATAATGAATTAAAAACAATAAACAATGGCTTCCAGATTACTTGTAAAGACTGGATTTTTGATATTGTTAGATACGGTAAGTTCGTAAGACTTGATATTCGTAAGTCATCTGAAAGACAAGCTAAATTCTATAAGACCGATGCTACAGAAGTTCGTGATGTAGTAGCTATATTCACATCTAAGATTGATGACGAGTTAAGAAAAGCTGCTAACGAACAGACGACAGCTAAGGAAGAACCTAAGGTTGTCACTCCATTACGCTGGGTATCAGAAACAGGTGTATATGGTAATAGTGGATTCTATGCTTATTTAACTAAACCTGACGGTAGCGAAGAACGACTTGCTCATGTAGCTACATGTGGTATGATATATTATGAAGATACCGACATCGCACAACTTGATAGAATAAAGATTAATGAGAAAGCTGCTCGTATTTATCGCGAATGGCAAACAGGTTATAATGAAGCTACAGCTGAAGAAAAAGAGAACACATTTATTGCTCCTAATCTTACAGTAGCTGATAGCATGGCTATGCGTCGTGATCTTAAGAAGGTAGAGATGCGTGAAAAGAATCCTACTAAATATAAGAACTATCCAACTCGTGAGGAATGTCTTAACGAATGGAAGGATGAAATGTTCGAGCTATTAAGACAGGATGGGTACAAATACCCGACTAAAATTTCAACAAATTCAAGCCGAAAGGGGAATAAACTCGTGAAAATGTTAAGACTCGCTTCAAGTAAAGTAGAAAGAGAACCCGGAGAACCTAATCCGTTCTATCCAGATACAGAGTTAAATATGCCACTTACTGTAGAGGAAGTGCTTACTTCTTTAGCAGAAGCATTGTCACGTGATCTTGATACCGGAGCTTTAATTGTACATTTATCTGACGGCTCCGAAGATAAGGTACCATACTTTGCTCGTATTACTACAAAGAGTTATGCTGACAATACTTTAGTATCAAGACATGATGACACTGCTGATGTGTCTGTACAGGTAGTATACGGTGATTATACAACATCTCCTGAAATAGACATGACAGTAGCTGATGTACCAGCAACTCTAGACGAAACTGTTAAGACAGCTATTAGCTCTAGTCGTCAGTTGAACTCATCTACACTGCCAGTAGGTAAGCCAAACACAGACGACACAGCTTCTGAATTTGAATCAGACATGAAGTCTATTCTTTCTCTTTCAACTGGTGATACACTAGATGTTAAGAAAGCATACCTTGCGTATAATGCTGAAACTCATGAACTCATTCTTAGTGACGAATCTAAAGACAGCCTCGATGCTGGATTTGTAATCGTAGGTGAGTTTACTCCGGATGTTGATGTACTTGCTAAGATTGCAGGAGAAGACGGAACAAAGGATATGCCAATAGAAGAAGAGGAGATGACGGAGGATGAAGGCATGGACGAATTCGAAGAGGAAGAAGAAATGCCTAGTCGTGAAGAAGAGGAAGAAAATAACGCTCCTGTAGATTCACACATCGCAGAATAATTATTTAAGACATCTTCAGCTAAGGATATACCATATTTATTAACAAGAATCCTTCGAGTATGACAACAGCTCGGAGGATTTTTGTTTTATAATAAAATAACCTGAGATCAACACAGTTACGTAGATAGCATATTATATTCATATTCTAGGTTATAATATTACTATAGTCAGAATATAACGAAACTCGAATCTTTGGTATTCTTCGTAGTACTATATAGAACATGTTTTACTTGAGGAGGGAATTTTTGTGGAAAACAATAAGAAAAAGACAATAGCTGAATGTGTTCAAGCTATAGATAAATATCTTAACAATAATAATGCTAGTATTCCTTATGTTACCGTAGATGTAGATCTTTTAAATGATGTACGTTCGTATCTATTAAGCTATAAGCTTACACAATTAAAAGAAGCGGTAGATAAGGAAAACAATACAATTAAAGCAAAGCCAATTCCATTAAATAAGAAGACTAAGCCAGAAGTAAAAGCTGTTTATGTGTCAGCAAGTACAGCAGATGATGACATAGCAGCCATTCTTTCACAGCTTGATGCTTATTTCAGTTAAGACAGAGGTGATATTATGAACAACATACTGTACGGTGTTAAAAATTCCGACAACAGACAAATTGATTTAGCCGAAATTACTGTTCATAATACTGTAGTAGCTTCTGTAAAGGATTCAGAAGACAATACCTACTATGGAGATGCTGTTCGTATTATAACAGACAGGGATTTCTTATATGTGCCAGATTTAGATCAGTCATTAACTGTAGGTGATGAGATTTATCTTGATAACCAGTCACGTCAGAAATGGACAGTTCGTAGAGGCTGGTATTCGGTAGATGATAATCCTGCTATTTATGGCTGGTATCTTGAATCCATTCCTGTAGGTACAATTCGTAGTCTGTTTTTAAAGGACTTCAATTCATTAACATTTGTAACTCCAAAGACTGAGTTTACATTACCACAGATTTTAGAGCCAAATACAGATCCTACAACTCCATAAAGGAGGGGTTATAATGCCACAAGAACTTGAACCAAAGTACTATGCTATTGATAATTGGCGACAGGCAACTAATGCTACTAGTAATACTGACCCTACTCTAAGGATTAAGTACACACAGTTTGTTAATTCTCACATCCTAGAAGGCGGTCGTATACAGGTAGTTCATCCAGAATACGGTGTTGTATTTGCAGCCTTTACACAAGCATCTGGTACTTTAGTTGATTATGATGCAGGAGCGTTCTTATCTACAGAATCCATATTAACAGCACTAAAGCAGTTAGGATTTGATATTAAATTTAAAACTAATCCTACTATTAACCTTGCTACTAAAACATTTTTACAAGCAGCACTTAGAATGGGTTATACGTCTGTTCGTTGGGCTATCAAACAACACAAAGTACAGACTAACTCTGTAGTATACAACGGTAACTGCTTACATAAAGGTTGCGCAGAAGCTAAAACACCAGTCGTTATTTGTTTCGATTCAAATAAGCGACCAGAATTTTTAAATCAGTATATAGCACCGATAAAGAATTTCGGTGGTGATATATTAGAAGTAGATCTCGGTAAGAGTCCTGAACTCGATTTCACATGGCTTAATTTACCGATGAACATAGCTACCGTATTACAGGAAGGGTAAAGGTGATTTACATGTACGGTGAAATCTTAAGACTTGACGCATCTCGTCAAAACAGAATCAACCCTAATGGATTTTTACAGCTTTTCTCAGAAAAAGCACAAGCTACTATCAAAACTCAGGATACACGTTTAAACTCAAGCTTCAACGGTGGACAGTATTTACCTAAAATGGTAAGACAGTCACAGTATCCAGATTTCTTTCGTGGCACATCGATGAAGACATTATACTGGAAGCTTAAGAACTTTCCAGATTTAAGAGGCATGTCACGTGTATTTATTAACAAAGATAACTCAGTCGTATTCGAATTCGAGGAATCTGTTAATGATGACACTGTAGCAGCTCTAAAGCGTATTCTCAAAGGCTTCGGACACTGCGAGTTTACAAATGCACAGAAAAGCAGTAAGCGTGTAGCATTTGATGTTGTTGAGGACGCATATCCGATAGAAGATTAAGAAAGGAAGTGGAGATATGGGAAACGGTAATAATGAGGTATTCTTATATGATGCACAAGCTACCCCTATTACATTACCGGCTGATACTTCCTCATATGTTGGATTACAAACATGGATCGAGAATAACAATAAATTAGTTTATCACCTACTCATAGAAGATACAGAAGAAACTCGTAATATGGCTATCGGTACTAAACTAAAGCTTATACAGCAGCTAAAAGAGAAAAATCGTGAGTTACGACTTCTCAGGTATCAGAGAGTTCTTGATAAAATCACTACTAAGCTCGAGTGCGCTGTTGATGCACTTATGATAAACGACTACGACAATGATGCAAAGTATATTCCAATGTACATGCAGTTAATGTCGTCGTTACATGAAGCAGCCGAAAAGGTAGATATTCCTGTTGATGTACAAAATGCTATTATCTTTGATACTATACAGGAAGAAGCTACTACAGACCTGTCTGAAGCAAGTCGTGAACATATTAGATCGGCAGCACAAGAGCTTCTTAAATTATGTACACAAGGCACAAACTCTGTAGATGAATGAGGTGGCCTAAGATGTATGAGTATTTAGACAGATTTATAGCTGACTGGAAAGACGACGATCTCGTTTCTGTATTAAGTAAGCTGCCAGAACGCAGCGAACATCTTAATACCTGGTCTGCTATAATAGCTGCCGTAGGTGTAGATGGATTCATGAAATTATCAATGACTTTACCTAATAAACAAATTAGTATTCCATCACTGTATGAAATATTAACTGTTTTTGCTGGTGAATGCATTAATGAAAAATGTAAGACAATGTCATTGAGGGAAGCAAAACAGACAGTGCTAGGTAATCTTACATTAAAGGAGGTAGATGCTTATGTCGACAGACTACAAACTGTTACAAACACTGATACAGATGTCGTCGATACAGAACCTAAACTTCCTACCTGATTACTATACAAACTGTCTTAGGTATATGAATAGTCGTGAAGGGGGAATTGTGGACCATGATCTTAGGAATATCCAAAATAAGCTGGATAGAACAATTAACAAGCAACGAACTTTATGAGTATTTTGATCTTGTAGACAAGCTGCTCGTAGTTGTAGACTATCCCGAAGACGAGTGGGTAGATGACGACAAAGTATTTTACAAATACGGTGATTATGATAATTTACGTGACGTCTTAGCTTGGTGGTCAATGTGCAAGTCATATCCTAGAAAAACTCTATA
>Ga0310786_10010881_pt1 | contig 11395 bp, 8 predicted proteins | sample AusTroGonzalo_MG_FD_203881 | JGI IMG/M metagenome (GOLD analysis project Ga0310786, IMG submission 203881) | Bovine rumen microbial communities from tropical cattle in Woodstock, Queensland, Australia - Gonzalo_03 (v2) (version 2) | ecosystem: Host-associated > Mammals > Digestive system >... | reverse complement strand
AAGCGGGAAACGATTCCATCGACGCCGAATTGCTGGCCCCCGCCCTGGCGTATTTCCCCGAGAAAGGGGATGCCTCGACCAAGGGGAGACTGTGGTACCAGTGGGGTTATATCTCCTTGACCCATGGAGATTATGACAAGGCCATCGTCTCTTTTGAAAAGGGCCTGGAGCAGACCCGGATATCCGGTGACTATCATCTGGAAGGTCTGATCTGCCGGGCGATGGCGGATACCTATAACCGGACGTTCAATACCCGGGAGGATACGGTTTATCTGCGGCGGGCTTGGCTCGCGTTCGGAGCGGAGAAGGATACCTTGTACCAGACGGAGACAGCTTTGCGGCTGGTCGCCGCATTCATGAATGACCGGGAGTGGGAAAAGGCTGGCGCCCTGCTGGACCAGGTAACGCCAATCGCGACCCGGCACCGGGCGCTTTATGGCCCGTATATGAGCCTCCAGGGTTCCTATGCGCTGAATTCTCCTTCGGAAGACGCCGACTGGGCGGTCCAATGTTTCGAGGCGGCCTCGGCCTGTGGCTTCCCGCTGTCCGATGACAAGCTCTGCGACTGGGGATTCGCCCTTTATCTCAGCGGGCGGAAGGAAGAGGCAATCCGGCTCTGGGACAGCCTGGACCGGATGCATCCGGAGGGACTCCGCCAATTGAAATTCCGCCGCTATGAAATGCTCAGCCTGGAAGGAGAAACCGAGGAGGCCCTTCCGCTGCTGGAGGAAAGTACTGCTCTTCTGAACATGGTCCTCCGGGAGCAGACCTCCGAAGCTGTGAGCCGTTCACAGCGGGATTATCTGGAAGCGGTGGCGGAAGGGGAGCGGCTCCGGGCCGCCCGGGAACTGGACCGGAAAAGAGCCGCCATCGCTGTCGGAACCCTGTTGTTCGTGTTGCTGTCAATGCTGACTTTCATTCTGCGGCAGAAAGCCATGGACCGGCTTGTCACCGTACGCCGCGCCCTGGAGGAATCGGAGCGGATGACGCAGAAGCTCTCGGAGGCCGAGCATCGGCATCTGAACAAGATCCATTCGCTCTCGTACACGGTCAAGAACCGGGAACAGGAGCTGAACGAGATCCGTTCGGAGTACCTGTTCATGCTGCGAGACGGGTATCGACGGTTGGGACGCCTGTTCGAAGACAAGCGTTTCGCCGAAAGCCAGACGCAGATGGAAACCGTCCTTTTCAAGCGTGTCAGCGAGATTCTCAAGGAAATCGACGGGGACCAGAAGGGCATCCTCCGGCTTCAGGATTACATCGAAGAGCATCTGGACCATCCGATTTCCGGTCTTCGGAAAGACATCCCTTCCCTCAAGGAGAAAGACATCCTGCTTTTCTGCTATCTGATCATCGGTTACGACGCTCCGCTCATCTCGGTTTTGATGGGAACGGAGAAGGAAAGCACGGTCTATTGCTGGAAGAACCGCTTGCTGGAAAGGATCAAAAGGCTTCCGGCCGCCCGTGCCAAGCGCTATCTGGACCTTGTGCGGTGAGGTTTGCAATTCCGGCGGAAAGGATATAACTTTGTGTGGATATGAAGAAAAATCGTTCCGTCATCATGCTGGCGCTGGCGGCGCTGTTCGTGCTGCTGATGAGTCTGCCTTTCCTGGTGGAAGGGTGCAGCTGGCTTGCCCTGGTAGGTTTCGTCCCCTTGCTCTGTATGGAGCGTGTGGCCTCGGAGACCGGAAAGAAGCATTTCTGGTGGTGGCATTACGGAACCTTCGTGGCATGGAATGCCGTGACGACGTTCTGGGTCTGCAATGCCACGGTGGGGGGCGGCATCTTTGCCATTCTGGCGAACGCATTGCAGATGTCGCTGGTCTTCGGGCTGTTCCGATGGGTGAAACGGCGGATGAAAGGAGGCGGATCGGTTCCGTACCTGTTCCTCGCCGCTGCATGGATCGCCTGGGAGAAATATTATCTTACGGTCGCCCAGATTTCCTGGCCCTGGCTAGTGCTGGGAAACGCTTTCGCCGGAACTTCGTCCCTGGTCCAATGGTATGAGTTCACGGGTGCGCTGGGCGGTTCCCTGTGGATATGGGCCTCGTCTCTCTCCATTTTCGGTCTGATGGTGGCGCTTTCCGACGGACGGTTCTCCGCCCGATGGAACGGGAAGGCGCGCATCGCCGCCGTAGCGGGAACGGTCCTGGTCCTGTTCGGGCCGATGGTGTGGTCCGCCATCCTCTGGAACCGGTATGAGGAGGTGTCCGAAGGAACCTTGCCGGTGGTGATTGCGCAGCCGGATTTCGACCCGTACCACAAGTTCGGCGGCATGACGCAGGATGAGCAGAATTTCGTGCTGCTCGACCTGTTCGCCCAAGGGCTGAAGGGTGCCCCGGATTCGGAACCCGTCCTCCTGCTCGCCCCTGAAACCTTTACCTCCGACATCCTTTGCGACGATGTCCCTTCCAGCCGGACGTTCCGGCGCTTCCGGTCTTTCCTGTCGGAGCATCCGGCGGCGGAAATCCTGTTCGGAGCGTCCTCGTGGTCGGTCTATGACCAGAAAGAGCGCCCTTCCGCCAATGCCCGCCGCTTCGGAGACGGAACGTGGTACGAGACGCATAATTCGGCCCTGATCATGGACTCTTTGGGCCGTTACGACATATACCAGAAGTCCAAGCTCGTCCCCGGCGTGGAGATGCTGCCATATCCTTCCGTGCTGGGCCCGATCGACGATAAGCTGCTGGGAGGTGTCGCTGGACGCAACGTGGGGCAGAAGGAGGTCTCCAACCTCACATTCCGGCAGGAAACGCCCATCGGCTGCGCCGTGTGCTATGAATCCGTCTATGGCGAGCACTGCGCGAAGTATGTCCGCAAGGGCGCCCGCCTCCTGACCGTCATCACCAACGATGCCTGGTGGGGCGATACGCCCGGATACAGACAGCACCTGAACTACGCCCGCCTGCGGGCCATCGAAACGCGCCGGGATATCGCCCGCTGCGCGAATACCGGCATCTCCGCTTTCATCGACCAGAAAGGCCGGATTCTTCAGCGGACGGCCTGGTGGGAACCGGCCATCCTGAAGGGGACGGTGAACCTTTCCGGCCGGGAGACATTCTTTGTCCGGATGGGTGATATTGTGGGCCGGATTGGCGTTTTCCTGTTCGTCCTGCTCCTGGCGGCTGCGCTGATTCGCCGCAAATAGTTTGCAATCCTCACGGGGAAATTTTATATTTGTATTCATGAAAAGGTTAGTAGTGTGCATTATTCTCTGTCTGGCAGCAGTGGTTGCCTTCGGACAGCAGATTCCCTCGGTAACCCTGCAGGACGGTGCCGGCAAGGCCGTCACGACCGCTTCCCTGGCGGACGGCAAGAGCCCCTTCGTCGTCAGTATCTGGATGACCACCTGCAAGCCCTGCCTGAAAGAACTGGATACCCTTGCCGAGGAACTTGTCGATTGGGACGCCTCCTTCCCGCTCCGCATCTATGCCGTGTCCATGGACGACAGCCGCTCCATGAAGCGCGCCGTCGCGATGGCCCAGGGCCGGGATTGGGACGGAATTACCGCCCTGTTCGATGTCAATGCGGATCTTCGCCGTGCCCTGAACGTCGTGAACGTGCCTCAGGTGTTCGTCTATGACAAGAACGGAAAACTCTTCTGGACGCACGTCGGCTATCGCCCGGGCGACGAACAGGAACTGCTCTCCCAGGTGAAGAAATGCGCCGGCAAATAATCGAAGCGACCTTCCTGGTCCTGCTGTGTGCGGGATGCCTCCCTGCTGCCCTGCGGGCGCAGGACAGGGGAACCGTCACCGGCAGCGTGGAGTCGAACTCCATCTATTATCTGGACGACAGCGTCATCGGCACCCCGGAACATCCCTGGGGTTCCAATAACTATCTCAAGCTGGACTATGCGCTGGGCGGTTTCACCGCGGGCCTGCAGGCGGAGTATTATCCGCAGGCGCTCGCCGGCTATCCCGCCGAGCTCAAGGGCGCCGGCCTCACGGGCCTCTACGCCGCCTGGAACGGCGACTGGCTGGAGGCGACGGCGGGTTCCTTCTTCGAGCAGCTGGGCAGCGGCCTTCTCCTCCGTACCTGGGAGGACCGGGAACTGGGCCTGAACAACGCCCTCATGGGCGGCCGCCTCGCTTTCCATACCCCGAACCGGGGCCTTACCTTCAAGGTTCTGGGCGGTCTGCCCAAGTACGGCCTGTGGCCCAGGAAGGGAACGGCCGTCACCGGAGCGGATTTGTCCATCGACCTGCTGCCCCTTTTCGGCCGCGAATCGGGACATTCCATCGTTCTGGAAGGGAGCGTTGTGGACCGCTTTACCTCCGGAGTGGAGGACAATATCGCCATCCTGGCCTCCGCCGGCGGCTTCGAGGTTCCCTCGCAGGTTCTCTCCTGGTCCGGTCGCCTGCAGTATTCCTATGGCGGATTTTCCCTCAAGGGTGAATACGTGGGCAAGGGGAACGATTTCTATACGGAGCATCTCCGCCATTCGAAGCAGGCCTACCGCCTCAAGGGCGGCAACGCGCAGCTCATCGAACTGAACTATGCCGTGGGCTCTTTCTCCGCCGCCGTGACACTGCGCCGGCTGGAGAACATGACGGACCGCATCTTCCTGACGGCCTCCAGCCCCTCTCCGGCCAATACCCTGAACTATCTTCCGTCCCTGTGCATGCAGCAGACCTATATGCTGGCCGGACTGAACCCGTACGTGACCTACGCCGACGGTGAAGCCGGTTTCCAGGGCGACCTCTATTACACTTTCCGCCGCGGCACCGCCCTCGGTGGCAAGTATGGGATGAAATTCCACGTGGGCGGCTCCTGGATCGAGGCCTTGCCTTGCGCCCTGCCGGACCGGGACACCCACTGGCTGGCCTATCGGGACATCAACATCGACCTGGAACGTACCTGGAGCCGGAAATTCAAGACCATCCTGTTCGTGTCCATCCAGGAGAACTCCCCGACGCACGGCAACGGCAAGCGCACCGACGCCCAGAACGTCTTCGTCCTGGACGCCCTGTATCGCTTCTCGAAGACGGTCTCCCTCCGGACGGAACTCCAGTACCTGTATTCGCAGGAACTGACCCGCGACTGGATGGCCGGTCTCGTGGAACTCTCCTTCGCTCCGCACTGGAGCATTTCCGCCAGTGACATGTACAATCACGGCAGCACCAAGGTGCATTACTATAACATCGGAGCCGCTTACTCCTGGAACTCCCTGAACATCTCCCTGAATGCGGGACGGACCCGCGAAGGGATGGTGTGCTCGGGCGGTGTCTGCCGCTGGCAGCCCGCGTTCAAGGGTGTGAGCCTCCGCGCCCAATGGTCCTTCTGAGATGAGAAAGTGGTTTTATATCCTCCTTCTGCTGCTGCCGATGCTTTCCTGCGTCGGTCAGAAGGATGACCCCGCGCTGGAAGTGCGCCTCGTCGCCGACCTCACCGCCCTCAACGTGACGGCGGGGGAGCAGGCGACCTTCACCGTCTTCTCCGGCGCCGAAGATGTGACGGCCGATGCGGAAATCCGCAACGTCACGGACGGAACGGTCCTCGAAGGGAACGTCTTCGCCCCGACGGAAGAAGGGGAGTGGACCTTCGTCGCCTCAATCGACGGTGGGGAATCCGAGCCCCTCGTGATCTCTGCCATCGTCATTGCCGATGAAGGCAAGGACTTCTACCGCCGCAGCCTGGTGCTGGATTTCACGGGCACCTGGTGCGTGAACTGCCCCAAGATGGAAGCGGCCATCGAAGAGACGATGGAAGTCCGTCCCGGCCGGATCGTTCCGGTGAGCGTGCATTGCATGTCCATCGACCCGATGTACCTGAAACCCACCAGCGACAACCTGGCAAAGCGGTTCAGCGTCAGCGCCTATCCTTCCGCCGTTGTGGACTTGGATCCGGAGAGCCTCATTTCTGAGAGCTCGTCGGCGCTGCTGCAGTCCCACATCGACCGGCTCCTGGAAGCCCGCGGTGCGGCGGCCGGCGTCCGGATCGAGAGCGTGCTGGACGGGGACAATTATACCTTGAAGGCCGAAATGAAGGCCGTCCGGGACGGTGATTATACCCTCAGCGTCCTCGTGCTGGAAGACGGCATCGTAGCCAGCCAGACGGGTGGCTCCAAGGATCATATCCACAACAACGTCCTGCGCTCCTGGACGGATAGTGAGGCTCTGACGGGGATGAAGGAAGGCGATACGGCGCAGCTGGAGCTTTCCGGAACCGTTTCCGGTTCGATCCGTTTCGTCGCCCTGGTGTGCCGCGGCGGCATCGTGGACAATGTCGTCACCTGCGCCGCCGGCGCCTCGGTGGACTGGCAATATGAAGAAGAAAACAATTAACAATTCATTAAAGCGATGGAAAAAGAGTATCTAACCCCAGCGGTCCGGGTTATCGACCTGCATCAGGACCTCTCTTTCTGCGTGAGTCTGACCAGCGGACTGGACGACACGTATGACGATCTGATTGACCTCGATGAGGATGAATAAAAAAGGAACAGTCATGAAAAAGAACGCATTCCTCTTCGCGGCCCTCGCCGCCGTCCTTACCTGCTCCTGCAACGTTGAGCAGCCTGTCGATGTCCCCTCTGACGAGGATGGTGAAATCACCGTCCTGGCCGCCGGTTTCGCCGGCGCCGATACGAAGACCGTCCGCCAGTCCGACGGAAAGGTTTTCTGGTCTCCCAATGATGAGATTTCCGTGATGCGGAACAGCACTTCCTCCGCCAACAAGAAGTTCGTTGCCAGCAACACTGAACCTGCGGCCGAAACGTATTTCACCGGCATCATGCCTGCCGGTACCGGCGCCTATTGGGCGGTTTATCCGTATAACGCGAACAACAGTATCCAGAACGGTTATTTCGTGACCTCGGTTCCTGCCAAGCAGGAAGCCGTCGCCGGCTCTTTCGCGAACAACGTCTTCGTTTCCGCGGCTTATGAGAAGAACGCCACGAAGACCCTGACATTCCACCACCAGTGCGGCGGCGTCAAGTTCACCGTGACCCAGCCGGGCATCAAGTCGGCGGTTGTCGTCCCTGCGGACGAAAGCGTCTCGCTGGCCGGTCTCGTCGGACTGTATGCGGCCACTACCGGATCGGCTCCGTATATCCGTGCGACCGGTTCTCCGGAGGACATGTCCTCCACCGTGGAACTTGTCGCTCCGGAAGGGGAGACCCTGGAGGTGGGCGAAGCCTATCATATCGTGACGATACCCGCCACACTGAAGGGCGGATTCTCCCTGATGCTCCAGAAGGAAGACGGCACCGTCTGCTTCCGTAAGGTCAGCAAGGACGTGAAGATCGAGGCGGGCCATTTCCTGACCCTGAAGGACGTGGACGAAGGCGCCGAATTTGACAGATACTTCGAATTCAGCCCTTCCACCATCGAGGTGGAGCCGGTGGGCGGCCTGTTCACCATGAACATCCGCTCTACGGTTGATTTCCATGTGCAGATCAACGACGACTGGATCAAGCAGGTGAGCGTCACTGGCGATCCCCGCCTGGGTGCGACGGTCACCTTCAGCGCCGAGATGAATAACGGCGAGGAGCGTTCAAGCGTCATGATCGTCTGCGACGACAAGAACTGCTATCCGGTCGTGGTCACCCAGGGCGACGGCAGCAAGCTCAAGAAGGTCACCCACCATTCCCTGGGCATGCGCTTCACGGCGACCTGGTGTGGCTATTGCCCGATCATGAGCAAGACCTTCCACCTCGCCAAGGATAATCTGGGCGACAAGTTCGAGTATATCTGCATGTATGCCACGGACGGTGATTACGGGTTCTCGGACATGAACACCCTTGCGAGCCAGTATAAAATCGGCGGTTACCCGACCGGTATTATCGACGGCCGCTTCGAGGTGGAGAACTACAGCTCCGAGTATGCTGCGGGTCTGATCGCCTCCGCCGTCGAGGAGACGGAAACCAACTATCCGGCGGCGACGGCCATCGGCCTGGAAACCATCCTGTCCGGCCAGAACCTGATGGTCCATGCGGATGTATTTGCCAACTGTGCCGAGACCTACAAGCTGACTGTCATCCTGATGGAGAACGGCATCATCGGCTACCAGGCCGACTATACCGAAGGCAACCACCAGGACTTCCAGCACGACCGGGTGGCCCGGAAGACCTTGACCTCCTCCATCTCCGGAGATTCCTTCTCCATCAGCGAGGCGGGCGAGACCAAGTCCTTCACCTTCACCTGCACCGTGCCTGCGAGCTATAACAAGAACAACCTGATGGTCCTGGCGTACGTCCAGCGCAAATTCGGTAACCGTCCGGTTATCCAGTCCGGCAGCTACGGCGACTGGTACGTGGACAACTGCCGCGTCGCCGCTGTCGGCACCACGGCTCCTCTCGAGGCCGAATAAGACAGAAGGGAAAAGAAAAAAGGCGGGAAGCTAATCGAGCTTCTCGCCTTTTTCATTATACATTTCGTGTTGCAGGACGGAGAAATCGGTGATTTCCTCAATGTCCAACTTGACCTTGTAGTGCTTTCGCCACTTGCTCAGGTAGGAGTTGAATAAGCCCCTTTTCAGGTAAGCGCCCAGGATCGGACTGGTTTTCAGGGTCAGGACCTTGTAGCCCTTTTCGATGACATAGTAGGCGATCTTGCGTTCGATCTCCTCGTCGATCACTACGCTGGAGTGGATCTTGCCGGTGCCGTGGCACAGCGGGCATTGCTCCATGGTGTTGATCTCGGTCACCGGGCGGATCCGCTGGCGGGTGATCTGCATCAGCCCGAACTTGGTCAGCGGCAGCACGTTGTGCTTGGCCCTGTCATTTTCCATCAGCTCCTGCATATATTTGAAGAGGGCGTTCTTATGGTCGTTCGACTCCATGTCGATGAAGTCCACGATGACAATTCCTCCCATATCGCGGAGCCTGAGCTGCCGTGCGATCTCTTCCGCGGCGATCTTGTTGACCTCGAAGGAATTCTCTTCCTGGTCGGCGGTCTTGGTGCGGATGCCGCTGTTCACGTCGATCACATTCAGCGCTTCCGTCGTCTCGATCACAAGATAGGCCCCCTGCCGCATCGGCACCACCTTTCCGAAGGAACTCTTGATCTGCCGGGTGACCTCGAAGTGGTCATAGATGGGCTGCTTGCCTTCGTACAGGTGCACGATCTTCTCCTGTTCGGGAGCGATGATCGCTATGTACTTCCGGGCTTCGTCGCAGATTTTCTCGTCGTTGATCCAGATATTGGAGAACGATTCGTTCAGCAGGTCCCTGAGGATGGTGGTCGTCTTGCTGTATTCGGTGAACAGCAGCTGGACGTTCTTGTTCCGGGCGATCTTCTTCCAGGAGCTTTCCCACTTCTCGATGAGGGCTTTGGTCTCTCCCACGAGGGTGGCGGCGTTCTTTCCTTCGGCCGCCGTACGGATGATGGCTCCGTAGTTCTTGGGGAGGATGCTCCTGACAAGCGTTTCAAGTCTACGCTTCTCTTCCTTCGATGCGATCTTCGAGGAGATCGACACCTTCTCGGCGAAGGGGAGAAGGACAATGTTGCGTCCCGCCAACGAAATTTCCGCAGTCAGTCGTGAACCCTTCGTGGATATCGGCTCTTTCACGATCTGGGCGACGATCATCTGTCCGGGCTTCAGGATCTCTTCGATCTTGCCCTCCTTGGGGAGGGGCTTGCCGATGTCGATCCGGCCGTACAGGTCCTCCAGATTCGTGTTCTGGTTGGACTCCCGCACGAACTGGTCGAACGCGTGGAAGTACAGTCCCAGATCCAGATAGTGGATGAAGGCTTCCTTCTTGTCCCCGATATCGACGAAGGCAGCATTGAGATTCGGGAGGATCTTCTTCACCTTACCCAGGTGCACATCTCCCACCGAATACTTTTTCCCAGTGCTGGACTCCGTGTTGTACTCAATCAGCCGGTGATTTTCCATCAAGGCGATGTGTACTTCCGTCGATGTTACATCGACAATCAGGTCCTTGTCGGGTTTTTCAGACTCCATCAGGAAATTTGTTTTTGGACTTTAAGACAAAAGGGCTTCCGGATCCTCCGGCGAGCCCTTTGCTTTCAGCAGACTGCTAAAATGGCAGACGAGGCAAAGAAGTAAGCCTTACTTCTTCTTGTGTCTGTTCTTGCGCAAGCGCTTTTTACGCTTGTGCGTTGCCATTTTATGTCTTTTTCTTTTCTTACCGCTAGGCATAATAAAAATGTTGTTTGTTTATTTTTTGTGAATGGATTATTTTTCCTTCACGGCGTTCACGAAAACCTTCGCGGGCTTGAAAGCCGGGATGTTGTGCGCGGGGATGGTCATCGTCTGCTTCTTGGTGATATTGCGGGCCGCCTTCTCGGCGCGGTGCTTGATGATGAAGCTGCCGAAGCCACGGAGGTAAACCGGCTCACCGGCGATAATGGAATCCTTGACCACCTTGGTGAACTCCTCGATAACACTCTGAACCTGAACTTTCTCAATGCCGGTCGATTTCGCAACCTCATTGACAATTTCTGCCTTTGTCATATTATTTTAATGGTTTAAAGGTTTGTTTTTCTTCCGTTTAAGTTTCGGATTTGCAAAATTAGGGTTAATTTTTCAAAAATCAAAGAGTTCCACTTACAAATAGCCCTTTTCGCATTGGCACGGAGATTGACAATATAACGGACGGAATGATTATAAGTACCGGGTATGACAAATTGTCATATCCCCTAACTTTTACTGTTGATGAAAGATATATTTGATATGAACGCCCAGCCGGGCGTAGAAGTGAATATCATGCCGGTGGTCGGAGATACGTCCCTGCTGAAGCTGGACGAGTCCGATCTCGCCGACGCCATCCCTGTGCTGGCCCTGCGGAACGCCGTCGTGTTCCCGGGGACGGTCTTTCCCGTCACCATCGGCCGGGAGAAGTCCATCCGCCTGATCCGCGACGTCGAAGCGCGGGACGGCGTGCTCGGAGCCGTTCCCCAGACCGATGTCACCGTCGAGGACCCCGCCCAGGGAGACCTCGCCGAATTCGGCACCGTGTGCAAGGTCGTCAAGACCCTGGAGATGCCGGACGGGTCCCTGACCGCCATCCTGCAGGGTTTCAAGCGCATCCACGTCGATGCGGTCCTGGGTGTCGATCCCTTCATCGTCGCCCGCGTCACCTATCTGGAGGACTTCCTCCCCGAGGAGGATGAAAACGAGATTCGGGTGCTGTCCGACGCGCTCAAGGAGCGGGCCGGAGAGATCGTCCGTGCCTCTTCCTTCGCCCCGAAGGAGGCTGTCGGCGCCCTCAAGGCCATCGACAACTTCCAGTTCCTGGTGAACTTCATCGCCACCACCATCGAGGTGGAGAACTTCGCCGACCGCGTGGGACTCCTCTCCTTCGGCGATGTCCACGAGCGCGGCATGGCCCTCCTGAAGGTGCTGGACACCCAGGTGCAGCTCCTGAGGATCAAGCAGGAGATTAACCAGAAGGTCAAGAGCGACATCGACCAGCAGCAGCGGGAATACT
>Ga0310786_10010880_pt1 | contig 11396 bp, 9 predicted proteins | sample AusTroGonzalo_MG_FD_203881 | JGI IMG/M metagenome (GOLD analysis project Ga0310786, IMG submission 203881) | Bovine rumen microbial communities from tropical cattle in Woodstock, Queensland, Australia - Gonzalo_03 (v2) (version 2) | ecosystem: Host-associated > Mammals > Digestive system >... | reverse complement strand
CGGTTTTGGAGACCGCTGCACTGCCATTGTGCTACGTCCCTGTGGTTAAATCACTTTACTTCCTTGTGGCCCGTCGGCTTGCGGCAGAACGGGCAGAACTTCACCTTCTCGATGCGCTCGGTCATGGTGCGCTTGTTGCGCGTCGTGGTGTAGTTGCGGCGTTTGCACTCGGTGCACGCCAGTATGGCCAATTCACGCGGCATTGTCGTTCGTCCTTTGTGTCTTCTGGAAATCCGGCCCGTCCCGGGGCCCCCGGCCGACCACAAGGGGCCGGCAACCCGGGGACGGGCATCTCACAGAAGACGCTTTCAGCTTACTTGATGATCTTCGAGACCGTGCCGGCGCCGACGGTGCGGCCGCCTTCGCGGATGGCGAAGCGCATCTTCTCCTCAAGAGCGACGGGGGCGATCAGCTTGACGTCGATCGACACGTTGTCGCCCGGCATGACCATCTCGACGCCTTCGGGAAGGCCGATGTCGCCCGTCACGTCCGTGGTGCGGATGTAGAACTGGGGACGATAGCCCTTCATGAACGCCGTGTGGCGGCCGCCCTCTTCCTTCGTGAGGACGTAGACCTGGCCGTTGAACTCGGTGTGCGGGGTGATGGTGCCCGGCTTGGCGAGCACCTGGCCGCGCTCCACCTCTTCCTTCTTGGTGCCGCGAAGAAGCGTGCCGATGTTGTCGCCGGCCTGGCCCTGATCGAGCAGCTTGCGGAACATCTCAACGCCGGTGACGGCAGTCTTGGCGGTGGGCTTGAGACCGACGATTTCGACTTCCTCGCCGACCTTGATGGTGCCACGCTCGACACGGCCGGTGACGACGGTGCCGCGTCCTTCGATCGAGAAGATGTCCTCGATAGGCATGAGGAAGGGCTTGTCGAGCTCGCGGACGGGCTCGGGAATGTACGAGTCGAGAGCGTCCATGAGCTCGCCGATGCACTTGCACGCCGGATCGTCGGCGGAAGCGGCCTGGGCGGCCGGGAAGGCGGCGCCGCGGATCACCGGGGCGTTGTCGCCGTCGTACTCGTACTTGGAAAGAAGTTCGCGGATCTCCATCTCGACGAGGTCGAGCATCTCGGGATCGTCAACGAGATCGCACTTGTTGAGGAACACGACGATCTTCGGCACGCCGACCTGGCGGGCGAGAAGGACGTGCTCGCGCGTCTGCGGCATGGCGCCGTCGACGGCGGAGACGACGAGAATGGCGCCGTCCATCTGAGCCGCGCCCGTGATCATGTTCTTCACGTAGTCGGCGTGGCCGGGGCAGTCAACGTGCGCATAGTGGCGGTTCGCCGTCGCGTACTCGACGTGGGACGAGGCGATCGTGAGGATCTTCGTCGCGTCACGACGACCGGCGGACTCGGAGGCCTTGGCCACCTGGTCGTACTTGATCTCCTCGCAGAGGCCCTTGAGAGCCTGAACGTGCGTTATAGCGGCCGTGAGTGTGGTCTTGCCGTGGTCGACGTGGCCGATGGTGCCGACGTTCACGTGCGGCTTTCCGCCGCGATCGAATGTTTCCTTAGCCATTTTCTGACTCCTGTGAGTTGTTGTTGTCTTCTGTCCATCCCTCCTGGAGCCACCTAGCGGAATCGAACCGCCGACCTCATCCTTACCAAGGATGTGCTCTACCTACTGAGCTAAAGTGGCGCCTTTTTGGGACGAAACTCGTATATTATACTTAAGTTTGAGTTGCGGCGCAAGGGGGTAAATCGACAAAAATCATCCCACCTACAAATCGGCCTTCATCGCCTCTTCTGCACGCCAGGCATAGTATTTTTTGAGTTTCAGCTTCGAAGCCGCGGCGGCGTCGAGGAAAAGCCAAGAATCAGGATGCATCTGAAGAGCGCTCGCGGTGCAGAACTGGGAGACTCCACCCTCCACGGCGGCGGCCACGGCGGCGGCCTTGTTCGCGCCAAAGGCCAGGAGAACTATTCTCTTCGCCTCAAGTATGGATCCAACGCCCATGGAAAGAGCGAAGCGCGGGACGTCGGCGGCCTTCTTGAAGAAGCGCGCGTTGTCCTTGATCGTCTGGGGGGTAAGGGATACGAGGCGCGTGCGGCTCACGAGCGAGCTGCCGGGCTCGTTGAAGGCGATGTGCCCGTCGGAACCGATTCCGAGAACCTGGAGGTCAATGCCGCCTGCGGCCTTGATCGCCTTCTCGTACGCGGCGGCCTCCCTGCGCCAGTCCTTGGCAAGGCCGTTGAGGACGTGCGTGTTCTTCTTGACGATGTCGATGGAGTCGAAGAGATTCTTGTCCATGAAATAGCGGTAGCTCTGGTCGTGCGTGCCGGGAAGGCCAACGTACTCGTCGAGGTTCCAGCTGCGGACACCCTTGAAGGACAGCTTCTTGGCCTTGCAGTCGTCGATCAGGCACTTGTACATCTTGACGGGCGTGGACCCCGTCGCGAGGCCGAGCACGGCCTTGGGATTACGCTTGACGAGCGCGGCCACGAGGTCGGCGGCACGGCGGCTTGCCTCTTCTTCTGTCTTGCAGATTACGATTTCCATTTTTTGCTCCTTTGTTTTTTCCTTGGGAAATTGCATGTGCGGCAAACGCCGCGCGCCGTCCGGCGAACCACAAGACCTTCAGCGCCTGCGCGACGTCACCTCGATGACGTTCACCTGATTGCGGAGCTGGAGCATGATCTGCTCGACCTCGCGCCTTCCGCCGAGCACGTCTATCTTCATCCGCGAGACGGTTCCGTCCTCGGTCGGCCCCACGCTCAGCGTCTGGATGTTGTAGCCACGGCCGGAGATGAGCCCCACGATACGCGCGAGGACCCCAGGCTTGTTCTCCACAAAGCAGTTTAGTCTGTGCAGTTCTTCCTTCATCGATGTAGCTGTTTCATGTTTCCCGCACTTGCGCCCGTTCTCGGCGGGCAAAAGCGGAATGGACGTAGATTATACCACAAACTGCGGTCGATGTGGCGGGGAAAAGTTCAGCTTCAGTCCCCGTAGACGCGTATCCAGTCGATGTACATCTTGACCGGCAGAGTTGAAACGTCCACTTCGCCTACCCACTTGCCGCCAAGCTGCATGTCCAGCAGGAAATATGACGGGGCACCAAACGGCCACTGATCCGGATCGCCGCAGTCGGTCTTGGGATAATGGCGCGACGGCATGCACTCCCCTGCTCGTCGCCGCCGGGCGCGAACGCGCGAACGAGCGGACGAAGGATCACCGGCCCCAGCAGACCCGACGGCAGCAGCGGCTCGTCCTTGGCCCAATGCCGCCATGTGGTGAACGTGTGGCGGCCAGTGGGCGAACGCTTGCCCTCCTTCACCCACTGCGGAATCTCCTTCACGCGTATCTCCTTCACCCCCTTTTGAACCGAGCCCCTCCATTCGCAGTCCTCAGGCATCGCATCGTCGCCGATCAGGCGGTTAGGCCAGAGATTCGTCACCTTCACCTCGAGCGAGAAGGCATCGGCCTTGGGGTCGAGCGCGTCCGTGATGTCGACCCGATACGGCGGTTTCCAGAGGACAGGGAAGGTCTTGCCGTTCACGGCCACGACGGCGAAGTTCTTCACCGTGCCCAGGTCGAGGATCGTCCGCTCGCCCGCGGCGGGGGAGTAGGGGATGCGTTTGGTGTAGGTGGCGGTGCCGGAGAAGAAGCGGATGTCGGGATCGGCGTTGTCGGACCAGTCGGCGAGCGACGGGAACTTCACGTCCTTCTTCGCCGTGCCGCCGGTGTACCAATCTACGGGGAACGTCACACGCCATTCGCCGGCCACGGCCGTCGCCGGCGGCGGCTCGGCCGCCACACGCACGAGCGTGCCGGAAGCGGTCTTGAGCGTCCCGGAGAGCGGCTGGGCGGCGAAGAGGCACCCGCCGAGCCAGACCAAGTCCGGCATCGCATCGGCCGACATCCTGTCGGACGGAATGACCGCATCACCGTTTTCCTTAACTACGAGTTTCGTGCGCACGCCGTCATAGACGTATGTGATGCGCGCCTCCTTAAACTGCATCGGAGCGGGGTCGCCCTTGGCGAGACGGTTGTTGATGTTGACCTGGAGCGAGCCGTCCTTCACGAGCGCCGCGAGCGTGGCCGTGATGTCGGCTGTGGATTCCGGGAACACGCCGTATTCGGCCTTCTCGATGACTAGAGTATGCGGCGGCGAGGGCGGAACAGGGTCGGGCCTGCGCGACACATCCACAGCCACCTTCGAGACATGGTCGTCCGTTGCCGGGCGGCGGAACACGACGAACGCGGATCCGCTCGGCGGGAAGTCCAGCGTCACGACCGTCCGCCCGCTCTCCTCGCGCCACTGCGGCGCATCGATGATCGTCCCCTTCTCGGCGTCCCATATCTCTGGCTGGCGGCCCGTCACGCGGAAGGATGCCTCAAACGACTTGGACTGCGCGTTGTTGAGCGCCACGAAGTACCAGTCGGCGGCGGCGCTGCGGCGGTGGATGTAGACAGCGCCTTCGCGGGGATCAGTCTCGGTCGACGTGAAGTCCGGCGCGACGCCGAGCCGCTTCAGGGCCTCCGCGGGACGGCATTCCATCACGCCCTTCGCCCACACCTTCTCTGCATACGCGGCGAGCCGCGCGTCCGCGAGCGGATACCCCCTGAGACCCGGAACACGCGTTGGCTTCACGGGGCCGCACACCTTCGCGCCGGCGTCCAGGAGACGCTCCACCGTCGCGAGCATGCGCTCGCTCATCGTCTTGCGCGGCGGCAGAGCCAGAAGTGCGTAGCTAACGCCGCCCGGCGCCACCACGCGTCCGCCCTCAACCTTGAGAAGCTCCATCGCCTTCGTGGCGCAGATGTCCCAGTCGTAGCCGGCGGGGAGTTTCATGTCGCTCGCGCCGACGCCGTCCGTGTTGCCGCCCTGGTTGGGGGCCTGCTCGCCGCAGAAGAATAGCGCGTCCGCGACGAACGTCCCCTCCTGCAGCATCCACTGGCAGCGCGACTGATAGCGGAACCAGTCACCAGCGAGTCCCCACCACGTCTGCGTGCGGTCGAGGTGCATGCCCCAGCGCCCCATCGTCATGCCGGGCAGATACTTGTTGCCGGGCCAGGGCTGGTGCGTGAAACGGTGGTAGATGATGCGGTTTATGCCTTGCGCGAAGACGCGGTCGCCCTGAGCCTTGATCGTGAACGGGGTAGTCTGCCAGCGTCCGCCGATGCCCGGATCGGCGGTGAAGGACTCCGTCGCGGCGTATCGGCGCCCCCACACGTGCGCGAGATACGACGGGAACTTCGCGTTGCCTGTGTCTACTCTGTGGTCTCCAAGGGCAGCCGAGGACCAGAACTCGCCCATCGGAATGTCCACGTTCTGGCCGTACTGGAGATTGTCCGACGGAGAATTTCCGTACGGCTCGACGGACAGCATCAGCCCGTGCCTGTGGCATAGCTCCGCGAGGCGACCCGCGTAGTTCTCTGCGAAGAGGTCGGCCACGACGCGGCGGAAGTCCTCCAGAAAGCGCTCGCTCTCTTCGATGCTCCCCACCACGCGTCCCGTGAACACCGGGAGATACGGCTTGAGCGAATAGCCCATGCGCCTCTCGAAAGTCCTGTCGAGGCCCTGCGTCCAGTTCTGCGACCCCACCTCGTAGCTGTCCACGAGAATGTTGTTGAAGCCGCTCTCGACATTGCCGGCGAGCGGGCCGAGATGTTTGCAGAGGCGCGTCACGTACTGATCGAAGTGGTAGTCCATGGCAGAGGCGGAAAGCTTGTCGACCTCTAGGCCCCTGCCGTGGTCCGAGGCCGGATGGTTGCATCGCCCATTGCAGACGTAGCCGATGCGCAGGATCGTCCAGTCGCCTTCCGGCACGTCCCACGCTAACGTTCCGTCCGCCGCGAGGCGGGACGTCAGGTCCACGGTCCGATCCCTATGGACGATCTGCCCTTCCGCCGCCACGGCCTCGTCGCGCTTCACACGGCTGCGGATCGCGAACGTCTTGGGACCGATGTCGGAGATTCGGAGCTTGGCCTCGGGCTTCAGCTCGGCGACCTTGAACGGATGCTCTGATGTGAACGTGAGGCGGATTGCGCGTGCCGTCAAGGGCTTGGCGAACGGACGGTAGCGGAGCGTCAGATCGCACACCCCCGACTGCGCGAGCTGCGCCGTGAACGACTCGAGTTTCCTGAACACCTTGCCGTCGTCGGAGACCTCCACCTCGACCTTGGCGGCGGCGGACCAGGTTCTTCGGTAGTCGAGGCGGTACGAGAGCCCCTGCACGGTGAACGGCCTGTCCGACGATAGAGTCGCGACCCTCTCGGAGATGTCCGTCTTCACGCCGGGGAACGCAGTGAGGTCCGCTGGCGGCGTGGGGAACGCGAGGACCGCTATGTCCTCGTAGAATCCGTTGTCGTTCTTGGTGCGCGGCAGCTGAGCCTTGAAGGCCGCCGGGCCCTTCGCGGGCGTCTCGGAGAACACCACCTTCTTCATGCCGTTCGACGGCACATTCCACGGCCCGCCAGACGACGACCACCCCGAGCAGTTGGGGATGCATATCTCTAGGCCCAGCCGGCGCGCCTCCTGGGCTGCGTGGCGGAACATGTCGAACCACTCCGGCGAGTTGAAGTCCAGGTCGCCGGGCGGGATGGCACATCCGGCGTCGAACATCTGCACGCCGCCGATGCCGGCCCTGGCGAGCGCCTCGAAGTCGCAGGTGATGCCCTCCTTGGTGACGTTGCCGTTCATCATGTGGTACCACGTATGCGGCTTCGCCGAGTTTGGCGGCGTCTTGAAGCCATCCTCAAGCGTCAGCGCGCCCATCGCGTTGGCCGCCAGCGCCGCCGCAGCAGTCGCGGCTAACACAACCTTCACCATCTTGGTTCTCATTGCATTCTCCTTAGTTCAAACGGCTATCATATGCTTCGTTTTTCAAGCCGTTGACATAGTAGCATTTCATTTGCCGCCACGCAACCACAATGAAAACCATCGCCCAGATCGACGGGACGATCGCGAGTGCGATTGCGGAAAAGGGGCGTTCACGTTTCGCGGGGCTTTTGATATACTATGCGCGCGGCGGAGAAAGGTTTGAATCCCGAATGAAGGCAAAGCAGTACACATCAGGCGAAGAGACGGCCAACGCGGTCATCCACATAGTGGGCTCGCATCTCGGCGCCGCGATGGTCTCCCTTCTGATATGGCAGGCCGTGCACTCCGGCGTGGACGTCGCCTGGAAGGTGACGTCAGGCTGCATCTTCGGCGCGAGCGTGATCCTCCTGTACGCGATATCAAGCGCATACCATGCCGTAATGTACAAGCCGGCGAAGATCATCCTAAAGAAGATGGACCACATGGCCATATACTTTCTCATCGCAGGCAGCTACACGCCGTTCTGCCTCCAGACGCTTCGCGCCGGAGGGTACGCCGCTCTGGGATGGACGATCTTCGGCGTCGAATGGGCCGCCTGCATCGCCGGCGTCGTCTTCAAGGTGTTCACCACGGGCCGATACAGATACGTCTCGACCGCGACGTACGTCGTGATGGGCTGGATGGCCGTGGTGGCTCTGCCGTGGCTCGTGCGCGGCCTTGGCGGATACGGCACCATGTGGCTCTCCCTAGGCGGAGGACTCTACACAATAGGATGCGTATTCTACCTGTGGCGCAGCCTTCCGTACAGCCATCCGGTGTGGCACCTGTTCGTGCTGGCCGGTTCGCTCTGCCACTTCTTCTGCATCCTGTGGCACGTGATGGCGTAGGCGTCATGCGCGGCGGGCCAGGCGATACCCCTGCCGGGAAACCGTCTCCACCGACGGCGCGTCTTTGCCCAGCTTCTCGCGAAGTCGATGGACGGCCACCGAGAGGGCGGCGTCACCACCGTCGAAGTCCACCCCCCAGAGGCGCGTGATCAGAAAGTCGCGCGAGAGCACCTCGCCGGGGCGAGCAGCCAAGAGCCGAAGCATCGCGAGCTCGCGCGGGGTGATGTCGCGCTCCGGAGCGTCCTGGGGGATGATGCGCATCTGCGCGGCGTCGACGCGGCACGAACCGAAGCGAAACGAAACGCCGGGCCCCGCCCTGCGAAGAGCAGCGGCTATGCGCGCGAGCTTGATCGCCTCCGCCGCGGTCTTGGAGATGTAGTCGTCGGCGCCGGCGGCAAGACCGCGAAGCTCATCGGCCTCTCCGTCCCTGGCCGTGAGAAAAAGTATCGGCACGTCCGGATCTGTCCGGCGAATCTCCGCGCAAACCGCATAGCCGCTCATGCGGGGCATTGCCGCGTCGAGCAGAATCAGATCGGGACGACGCTCGCGGCAGAGGCGGAGCGCCTCCTCGCCGTCGCGGGCGGCGCGAACGGAGTACCCCTCGCTCTCGAGCAGAACGCAGAGGCCCTCGAGGACGGACGGCTCGTCGTCCGCAACGACTATGTCAGGCGAATCTCCCATTCTCCATCCTGGATGAAGACGGGACGCGTCAAAGCGCCCGCCGCCCAGCGATTTTCATCTTCTTTATTCCCGCTATCGGGCAGTCCAGCATCACGACGAGCTCGTCGCCCGCGAATTTGAACTCCAGGGCCATTATGTGCGGCGAAGAGAGATAGCAGATGGAGGCACGGTACACGTCGGGCGCGACCCACGCGCCGGCGCAGCCGATCTTCTGCTGGCCGCCGGGCAGCATGCTTATGTTCTGCACGGAGGGCGCGTCGAGCTCGACCGTCTGGCGCGCCCACGCGCCATCCCCGAAAGAGATCTTCTGCGCGCCGAAGCCATTTTCGAACTCAAGAATTCCGCGCGCGGCGTCGAACTTCATGCGCTTCACCCCACGTGCATTCTCCGAAAACTCGTATGCGGACTTTGCGGCGGCGAGCGTGTCGGCGGAAGGTTCCGCCGAACGCCCGGGAATGGTGATCGAAAGCGCGGCGGAGCGTCCGCGCAGAGCGGCGAGGTCCGATGGATTCTCCGGCAGTGGAGAGCTGGAGAGAGAGGGGAGAATCGTGTCGTAGAGCGCATTCACGGAGAGCTTGTTCGAACCGTTTCCGCCGGCGAACACCACGCACACGAGATCCTCGTTTGGCATCACCACGCCGATCTGGCCATACGCCCCGCAGAGCCGGAACGTCTCATGGCGGCCCATCCACATCTGGAATCCATAGCCCTGCTGCCAGTCGTTGGAGGGGTCGGGCGGACCCTTCGCATCCTTCACTCCCACATGAAGAGCAAGGACAGGATCCATCACCCGCCCGTATGGCGTCTGGCAGCTCGTGGCCTGCTTGACCCACCATAGCGGCAATATGCGCTCGCCGCGCCATACGCCGCCCTGAAGAAGAAGCTGCGAGACCTTCGCCAGATCCTCCAGGCGAAGATGAAAGCCGCTGCCGCCGAAGACGGTGCCGTCCGGCTGACGGTCCCAATGCATGGCGGAGATGTCGAGCTTGTCGAAGAGTCGCGGCCTGAGATACTCTATCATGTCGGCCTCTCCCGTGACCTTGCGGTGTATCCGGGCCAGCATGCATGAATTGCCCGTCATGTAGCGGAAGAAGATGCCTGGCGGATTGACGACGGGCTCGGAATAGAACGCCTTGGCCCAGTCCGCATCTCCGCTTTTCCTCATGGCGCCGAGCGGATCGCGGCGGTGGCCGCTGGCCATCTGCATCAAGTCGCGGACGCGCAGTTCGCGCGCGTATCCAGGCTCGTTGGTGGGAGCGTATTCCGGGAAGAACCAGTCCACCCTGTCGCCAAGCGTCATCTTCCTGTCTTCCACGGCGTATCCTATCGCCATGGAGGTGAAGGCCTTTGATATGGAAAACAGAGCATGAGGAATTTGAGCGTCGTAGGGCGCCCAGCATCCTTCGGCCACCACCTTGCCATGGCGGACGAGCATGTATGCGTGAACCATGTCGCCCTCGTCGTTCAACCGTTCCACGAACGCGGACACGGCCGAGCTCTTGATTCCCTGCGACTCTGGAGTGGCTCGCGGAAAACTGAACTCTTCGCGAGCCTGGGCCGTGGCCGCGACCACGGCGAAGAGCAATGTTATCGTCATTCGTTTTTTCATACGCTGATTATATCATATTTAGTGGTTAGTGGTTAGTGGCTAGTTTCTGGTTTCTAGTTTCTGGTAGCTTCCTATTGTCCTAGTCGTATTGTCATAATTGTCTTAATCGTCCTAGAAACGTCCTATTCGCCCCCAGCCCTCGTCGCGAGTTCGCCGCGAGTGTCCCCATCACTTCATCAAAGAATTCCTCGGGGGTGGAGGCGCCTGATGTCACGCCCAGGCGCGAAACTCCTTCAAACGAGCACGCGGAGAGCTCCGCGGCCGTTCCCGCACGCCACGCGCGCGCGCCGGCCGCCCTGGCCACTTCCACGAGCCTAAGAGTGTTGGACGACTTCTCCGATCCCAGCACGAGCACTCCGTCTCCTCCGCCGCGCACGAACGCGCGCACCGCCGCCTGCCTGTCGCGCGTGGCAAAGCAGGTCCCCTCGGAAGGAGTCTTCTCGAGGAGCGGATACCTTGCGCCAAGCGCGGCAAGAACGGAATCCGTCTCTTCCACGGAAAGCGTCGTCTGGCACACGACTCCAACGGGGCGGGCAGGATCGAAAGGCAGCGCCGCGACATCGGCGGCGGACAGCACAACGCGGTATTCCGCGCCTTCCATCTCGCCCACGAGCCCCTGCACCTCTACGTGCCCTTCGCGCCCGACTATCGCGACGGGAACTCCGCGCGCCGCAAAATCGCGCAATCGCGCATGGGCGCGGTCTACGAACGGACATGTCGCGTCTATTACCTCAAGTCCCCTCTTCGCGGCCTCGCGCTTCAGCGAAGGCGAGACCCCATGCGCCGAGAACATCAAGACGGCCCCCTCCGGGACGGCGTCGATCGCGTCCACGAAGACCATGCCGCGGCTTTCGAGCATTGCCACGACATGTTCGTTGTGCACCAGCTGATGAAGGCAGTAAACGGGGCAGCCTTTGTGCGCGTCGAGCGTTCGGCCTGCCTTTTCGACGGCGGCCTTGACGCCCTGGCAGAAACCATGCGGCTCTATGGCCTCAACCTTCACCGGGCCTGCCGCGCTCTTCCTTCTTGGCGCGCTCCCAGAGCTCGTCCATCTCGGCGAGCGTCATCGTCTTCAGGTCGCGGCCGGCCTCCTTCGCGGCCGCCTCGACGGTGCGGAAGCGGCGCGCGAATCTGGCCGTAGTCCCCTCCACGGCCGACTCGGAGTCCACTTTCAGGTGGCGGGCGAGATTCGCCACGGCGAAGAGAAGGTCGCCGAGTTCGCCCTTCATGTGAACGTACTCCGCGCCGTGCAGGTCCTCGTCGGCCGCAGCGGCCGCAGCGGCCTTCTGAGCGGCCGCGGCCTCCTTCAGCTCGCGAAGCTCCTCTTCGATCTTGGCAAGAGGCCCCTGCGCATCGGGCCAGTCGAAGCCCACGCGCGCGGCCTTCTCCTGTGTGCGCTGCGCCTTTAGGAGACCGGGCAGAGCGGCAGGGACGCCGTCAAGGGCGCTA
>Ga0310786_10010879_pt1 | contig 11396 bp, 8 predicted proteins | sample AusTroGonzalo_MG_FD_203881 | JGI IMG/M metagenome (GOLD analysis project Ga0310786, IMG submission 203881) | Bovine rumen microbial communities from tropical cattle in Woodstock, Queensland, Australia - Gonzalo_03 (v2) (version 2) | ecosystem: Host-associated > Mammals > Digestive system >... | reverse complement strand
CCATGCCCACGTCGATGACGGCAGCTCCCGGCTTTATGTATTCTTTCGTGAAGAACTTGGCCTTGCCGATTGCAGCGACAAGTATGTCAGCTTCACCTGTGACCTTCTTAAGGTCTTTCGTTTTAGAGTGTGCCGTCGTCACGGTTCCGTCTTCCGCAAGGAGAAGCGCTCCTACAGGTTTTCCGACAATGTTGCTTCTTCCAACTACAACGCAGTTTGCGCCTTTAATAGTTACGCCGGCGTACTTAAGAAGCTCGATAATTCCCGCGGGCGTGCAGGGAAGAAAAACGGGGTCGCCGGTGAAAACGCGCCCGACGTTAACGGGATGGAAGCAGTCAACGTCCTTGTCGGGCGCAATCCTTGCAATAATTTCCTTCTCGTCTATACCGCCGGGGAGCGGCAGCTGGACAAGTATACCGTCAACGCTATTGTCCGCATTCTTCCGGTCGATAACGTCAAAAAGCTCTTCCTTTGTGATACTGCCGTCAAGTTCTATCGTCTCAGACTCGATTCCGCAGTCCTCGCAGGCCTTTTTCTTGTTTCTTACGTAAACCTTTGATGCCTGGTTGTCGCCGGCAATGATAACGCAAAGCTTCGGCCTTCTGCCTGTTTTCGAAACTATTTCCGAAACCTCGGCAGCGACCTCAGTCCTAATCTTTAAGGCCAGCGCCTTGCCGTCAATTATAACCGCCTGTCTGTCTTCCATCTTCAGTCGATCTCCCTCTTAAGAACTCTTCTCTTCTTTGAGCCTACGGCCTTGGAGTTTTCGACGTAGCCGTCCTCCATGAGCCTGTCAAAGTAATTGGCGGCATTGTTATAGCCAATGCGGAAAACACGCTGAATCTCCGAAACGGATATCTCATCGTGAGCGATGACGTACTCGAGGATCTGCATGTACTTCTCGTCCTCGGGCTTTTCCATGCCGTCGAAAGTGAGCTGCTCCGCGCCGTCAGGAACACCGGAGAGCGCCTTGTCGGAAAGCTCGTTTTCGGTCGAAGCTTTTTCAGGCTGCTTGTTTTTCGCCTTTATATAGGCAACAATCTCTTTTATGGCCTCGCCGTCGCAGAAGCCGTTCTGGAGTCTGCTGATGCGCTTGTCGCCGTTCAGCAGGCAGAGCATGTCGCCGTGGCCGTTGAGCTTTTCACCGCCGCCGCTTCCCAGAATGATTCTGGAGTTGATGTTGTCGTGTACCAGCAGGCAGACCTTGGAAGGCATATTGGCTTTAAGGATACCCGTGAATATTTCAGCCGAAGGACGCTGCGTTGCAAGCACAAGGTGGATGCCGCAGGCACGCGCGAGACTGGCGATTCTTGTCGCATAGAAGAGAGCCTTGCTCTCCTTGGTTTTTGAAACGAGGTCCGCAAACTCGTCGATGACGACAACGATTCTCGGCATTGTCGGCAGGCCGTTCTTCCTTGCCATGGAGTTGTACTCGCTGATGCCGTTGAGCTCAAACCTCTGCAGGAAGTTGTAGCGCTTGTCCATCTCGTATGCAACCCAGCCGAGAGCCGAAGTTGCCTTTTCGCAGTCGTAAATGACAGGGGTGAGAAGGTGCGGCAGATTCTTGTAGACAGGGAACTCAATCTTCTTAGGGTCGACAAGGATAAGTCTGACCTGGTCGGGTGAAGCTCTGTAGACAAGGCTAAGGATGAGGCCTCTTGTGAAGACGCTCTTACCGGAACCCGTTGTACCGCCGATCATGATGTGAATCATGTCCTTCATCGTGGAGCAGAGCGTGTTGCCGCGGATGTCAAGGCCGATACCGACCGGAAGATCCTCAGTGTCAAGGTTCTTGAATTCTTTTGAAGCGAAAATCTCGCGCTCGTATACGTTGAACGTGCTCTTGTTTACCATCTCGACGCCGATTGCGTTCTCACCCGGTATAGGAGCTTCAATTCTGACGTCCTCGCCCGAAACGATAACGCTGATGTCCTCGGCAAGCCTCTTGATGCCCTTGACCTCCTGCTCGGCCTTCGGAACGACTATGAACTGCGAGAACGAAGGTCCTATGTAGCACTTTTCACAGTTGACGGCAATGTTTCTTGACTCAAACAAGCCTCTTAACCTCTCAAGCCTTGCCTCGTTCTGGTTCTTAATGAGCTGGATTGCGGCATGTTTCTTTTCCTCGTCATAAGTGAGAAGATCGAGCGGAGGCGACTTGTAGTTGTCGTATTCGCCAGTGCTCATGACAGGGAGGTTGCCGGGTTCTATCGAGTTGTATATGTTTACGGGGTCCTCAAGGAAAGACTCCTCGTCAAATGAAAAGTCGTCTTCATCGGAAGAAGCCTTGGCGGGTTTCTTCGCGGGCTTTGCCTTCGGAACCTCGGTCTTTGCGGGCTCCGAGATCATCTCCGCGGCTGCAGGCTTTGAAGCTTCCTCAGCCTCCTTCTTTGCGGGCGCGGGCGCAGCTTCCGTGTCAGGCGAGCTTACGTCGTCAACGTCGTCAAACACAACGCTTGCGGCAGAAATGGTTTTTCTCTGTCTGTTTTTCTCATCAACGTCAACGGCAAGGTTCGCCTCGTCAAAAATAACCCTCTTAACGGGCGGTTTGCTGCCGTCACTTCCGTCGGGCGCGTAAATCTTAAAGCTTCCGTCCGCCTCAGACTCTGAAACGCTGAACTCGTTGTTGTAGGCCTTAGGCTCTGACCTTGGCGTGTTGATCTCGGGAGTCTTGACAACCCTGATAGGTTTGTGGCTCTGGCCGTTGTCCTTCTTTCCGAAAAGCCTTGAGAAGATACCGCCAATGCCCTTGCCGATCTTCACGAGTATCTTTCCGAGAGCCGTAAAGAAGGGAAGAAGCGAGAATCTGAACAGAAGAAGTGTGAAGATGAGCGTGATTGGTATGAGGAGCACGAGAGCGCCCGCCTTGCCGACAGCAGCGCGGAGCAGAGTCGAAATAGCGCCGGCGATAAGTCCGCCGCCGAAGACACTTATGTCACAGCTCGTCCAGAGCGCCTCAACAGTGATTCTTGAGTGGCCGGCAAGGTAAGTCTCATAAACCGGCGAGAGAGTGTGAAGCAGCGTGGCTACAAAAAGTATGAAGAACGAAACGATGAGCACGGTTTTCCAGTTGAAAACGGCCGCCCTCGTTCCGCGGAGTATCGTGATTGAAAAAACAATGATTGTTACAAGTATCAGCGCTGAGCCGAACACGCCGAAAAGGCCGAAAAGAACAGGCCTTACGAGGTTGTGACCCACGAAGCCAGCCTTGTCGATAAGGCAGATGAATATGAACGCGCAGATTGTAAGAAGGATGATCGCCGAAATTTCCTTGTAGTTGGCGCTTCTCGTGCTGACCCTGACCTGCGGGGAACCCGACGGAGAGCTGCCCTCCTTCTTTACGTTCTTCTGTCCGGCCGGCTTCTGACCTGCCGCCTTGTCTTTTGTGCTGTAAGTTTTCTTGCTTTTGGCCATCTGATTCACCTTTTGTAAAAATTATCGAAGAAGCGTGGAAACGTATTCTTCAACGGCTGTCTCCACCCTGTCGTTTGTAAGCTTTTCTTTTATGTCCGAAAGATCGTCGTAAGAGTTTCCCGCGCCTTCAACCGCAAAGAGCAGAATATGATTTTTCCCGTCAAAAAAGGAAAAAGTCTTATCCGGGTCGTGATCTGAGAGAGCCTCCTGCACTCCTTTTTCAAGGTCCCCGAAAAAGTAAATGTATTCGTCCCTGTCCTGCCCGTTGGTCTCAATAAGGGCGAGCATGTCCTCCTGAGTTTTAACTGCCTCCGCGATTTTTCCCATGAGCGCCGCAAAGTCCGTGACATCGCCAATGTCATCCGGATACCCTTCAACCGTCATCCCCCCGGGAAGCTTCGGGAGCTTCTTTCCGCTGAACGAGGCTTTCAAAAAGTAGAGCGTCTTTATTCTGTTTTCGGCAAGATAATCCGCCGCCTCTTCGTCTGTAGCCTCAAGTTCTTCCGTCAGCTTTTCATAGGTCTTTTCGATCAGGAGGTTGTATTTCGAAATCTCTCTGTACTCGGAAAGACTTATCCCGAACTCTCTTTTGCAGACCTCTTCGTCGCTCTCGCCGTTTTGCGACCTTAAAAGGTCAAAAACACCGTCTGCCTTTTCAACGTAATCAGCGATTTCCTCATCGGAAGCGGTGACGTTTTTCGAACCGGCAAGTGATATCTTTGCCGCAAACCAAAGCGCCTCGTTTTCGGGATTCCCGTAGCCTCTTGCCTCAAAATAAGTCTTGAAGTAAGGCTCGACTTTTGTCCCGTCTTTTAACGTTTTTGCCGCATTGGTTATTTCAGAAGGCTTGCTTGAAGGAGCTTTCGAGCATGAAAAGAGCGATGCGAGAAGCATTGGCAATATCAGAACCGCCAATGAAACCAAAACTGTTCTTTTCAAGAGCCCTTTTTTCATGCCTTCCCTTCTTTTACTCAAAGTAGCTGCTTGGCAGCACAAACTCGTAGCCTTGCGCGCGCGCGTAATCAATGTAATCGCCGAGAACGTTGTAGGTCATCTCGCTCGTGCCGTGAATGTAAACGACGCACCCCGGAAAAACGGAATGCTTGAGCCGCTCGAAAGCCTCCTCGTTTGAGTAGATCGGCTGCTTGTCGTAGTCCCTGTACGTGAAAGTCCAGAACGAAACGGTATAGCCAAGGTATTCGAGCAGCGCTATGTCGCGCCTTGTCGATGCTCCCGCCGGCGGCATGTAGTACCTCAGAAGATACCTGAAGCCTATCTTACCCGCCAATGTGTCATAGAAGAGATTTGCGTCGCGCACAATTTCACTGTACTCTAGCGTCGGGAGCTGGTTGTGCGCGTAGCTGTGCGAGCCGATTATATTGCCGTTGCCGATAATCGTTCTCAGGAGCGGTCCCGACGAACTTTTGACTGTGGATCCTGTGAGGAAAAACACAGCCTGAACGTTCTTCTCTTTTAAGAGATCGACGAACATCGGAAAGTATTTGTTGTAGTAACCGACCGCTATCGAGAGCATGATCTTCTTTTCGGTCGTAGGCAGCCTGTCAAAGGCGTGGTGTTCCTTAAGGAATTCAAGCGTTGCTTTTGTCTTGTCGTAAACGCAGACAAGGTTTCCGTTTGAGTCGAATTTCCACTGGCCGCTGTGCCATTGGCCCGTTGTCTGGTTGACGTCCGGGAACACCCCGGCTTCGGTATTCTCAAGGAACGAATAGTCGATTGCGTCAGGCGCCTCTGTTCTTGCGTATCTCTCGCCCTCGTAATAAACGTGTGTCGGCGTCGGTGTCGGCGCAGGAGTTTCTGTCGGCGTAACGTCAGGGGTCTCAGGTGTTTCCGAAACCTCAGGCGAAGGAGTGCCGGCAAACTCAGGAGAGCCGCTTGCAGCAGGAGACTCGCTCATATCAGGCGTGCTGCTTCCGTCGGGTGTCCCGAACGAAGGAGTTTCGTTTTCCGGCGTCGGGCTTTCGGTAATTTCTTCCGAAGGTGTTTCAGAAGGTGTGGCCGGCTCAGTCTCCGATACCGTCGGAACAGGTTCATAAGTTCCGGTAACCTCAGGTGTCATTACGGGGACTCTCGTGTCGTAAGCGGGGATACCGTACTCAACTCCGTTGCAGCCCGAGAAAACAAACATCGCCAATATAATCAGCGCGGCGGCGGATAGAAACGCAAGGGACAGTCTTCTAAAGGACGTGCCGCCGCTCTTTCCGCTGCCTGTATTTTTCGCATTGGCGTTTTGATTCTTAACCGCTTTTTCCAAAAGAGTTTTTCCCCTTAAGTATTGTCTTTCGTAAAAATGCGAGAATTTACGGATTCTCGTCGTTAAGGACGGTCATTCTGAAGCTTGATATCACGGGGTAAATTTCCTCCTCGACAAGCTCAAAATCTCTCACCGATGAATAAGTCACAAGAATCGCGTAAACCGCCTTGGGCCTGCTTGCACAGTAAAGCACACCGCTGAAGCTTCCGTCATCGCCCGTAGCCATGAACTTTGTGCAGTAGAGCTCTGTTTTTGCTTCTTCGTCATCGTAGAGCTGCGCCCTTGACGTGATGCTGAGACCCGTCACGCCTTTTATAAGGACGCCGGTCTTAAGTCTTTCAGTGTAAAAATCGACAAGCTCCGCCGTGGGCACAAGGTTGACGCCTCCCGACTTCACTCCGTAAACAGATTTAACGTCGGAGGGAACGTTGTAGAAGAACGATACGTTCACGGTGTCGTATCTTGTCAGCACGGCATCGTCCTCGTCTGTCTCGTCGCCGCCGGGATAATCCTTCCTTGCAGGTGTGAACCTTGCGACAAGCCCGTTTTCCTTGTTGAGAAGAAATCCGTTCTGGTTTTCCTCCTTCACCCAGTTCTCCGGATAGTCAATTCTGAAGAAGTAGCGCGAAGCGTTATATGTAAGAAGTCCTTCGCCGGGGCCGCTCTCTGCGGCAATCTCGGCTTCGATCAGGGGCGAAAAGACATAGGCGACAACAACCGACAATATAAGGAGCATCATGAAAAAGCCTCTCTTGCCGAAGGTGTTATTCGATTCTATGTACTCATTTTCGCCCATGAAAACTTAAACCTTTTACTTCAAAACCCTCAAGTTGACTTGCGTCACTGGTCAAGGCGTCTTATCTCGTAACCTTCTGCCCTGATGTAGTCAATGAGATCTCCGAGAACTGTGGCATTTGTCGAAGAAACCGCGTGGAGCAGATATACGCATCCGGGGTGCAGGTAATCCTTCATCTTCTGGAGAGACGATGCGGGGTCAGGCTGGTTGCTGGTATTGTAGTCGCCGTAAGCGAAAGACCAGAACGTCGTATGATATCCGAGATATGATGCGAGCGCGAGGTCTCTTGCCGTTGCGGCGCCCTGAGGCGGCCTGTAGAAGAGCATCGTAAAGTCTTCGCCAAGGACATTCTTGAGTTTTCTGTAGACCGAGTTAAGCTCCTCTACAAACTCCTCGTTCGAAAGCTCAGGCATGATCTTGTGGTTTTCGGTGTGCGAACCTATGATGTGACCCTCTGCGAGCATGCGCTTCATCATGTCCTTGGTCATTTCGCCGTAGTCAACGAAACCGCCGGTGACGAAGAATATGGACTGAACATTCTTTTCCTTCAGAACGTCAAGTATCCTCGATGTGTTACCGTTCTCGTATCCGCAGTCAAACGTGAGGTAGCAGACCTTCTGATTGGTATTCTTTCGGTAGATTCCGCCGTACTTCTGGAGAAGGTAGAGCGTGCTCGCATATCTGTCCCACGGATGGGTGACATTGCCGTTTTCGTCTTTATTTACAGGTGCAAAGTACCAGTCGTAGTTGTCTTTGCAGTCGTCGAATTTTTCTTTTGAGACACCGTCAAGGAACGAGAAATCGATATCCTTGGGATCGATGATTCTCGCTGCCACCTCGTCAATTCCGGAGCTCGGTGTGGGGCCCGAAGGCGTCTGCTTCGGAGTGGGTGTGGGTGTAGCTGTGGGTGTGCTTCCCTGCGTGGGCGTAGGAGTTGAGCCCTGAGGCTGGGTAGGCGTAGGCGTGGGATTTCCGGCACTCTCGGTCGGATTCTCGCCCGTCGGCTGCTCTGTGTTCTGAGGCACTTCGGTATTTCCGGGTTCCTGCGTGTTCGGCGCCGGTGTGACGTCCGCAGGGCTTGAAGAAGGCTTCTTTCCGCTGCATCCCGAAGAGCCCGAACCGCTCGTATACCTTGCGATAGCGACTACCTCAATGGCAATGAGCGAGATGAGCACGACAATACCTACAATGTAAAGAATAGGCTTATAATTACGCTTGAACTTACTGTTTTTTGACTTGTTTTCGTTATCATTTGTATCCATCATAATACCCCCGATACCTGAATCTGATGAGCATTGTGAAATAAGGCATTTGCCTTCACGTCACATTCCCTATTAGTATACCACACCCAGCTTGAAAAAACAATTGAAACAAGCGCCCCAAGACGCCGAAAACAACAATATATTGTGCCCTAATTGCATAAAAATCCGGTTAATCACAAAAACGAAACCGCCAATGCAAAAAACGCTTTTCTTTAAACGCGCGCAAATATAAGTTAAAGGCGGCCGTGCGGCCGCCCTCTTTCACGTCAGATATCGTACGCAACAGGCTTTCGCCCGCTGTAGTAGTAGAGCTTGTCAAAGCCGAGCTCAAGAAGCATTTTCCTTGCCCCGTCAAAGCCCTGCCCGACTGTTTCCGCGGTGTGCGCGTCCGAGCCGTAGGTGATAAGCTTTCCGCCCATCGACTTGTAGATTTTCAGGAGCTCAGGCCCCGGCATGTATGCGCCGTAACTGTAGCGCGAACCGTTAATCTCAAGAGCGATGTTTCGCCTGATGATTACCGCCAATATCTCCCTTATGATTTCTCCGAGCTCATCGTCAAATATGTCCTGTTTGAAGAACTTAAGCTCGTACCTGTTGATGAGATTCAGGTGGCAGAGGATGTCGATGTCTGAGGTCTTGGCGGTTTCGAGAACGTCCTTGTAATACTGAACAACGACTCTTCTCACGAAGTCCTCGGGGAGCTCCGGGAACCTGTAGTCGGAGAACACAAAGTCTCTGCCGTCAATGTAAATCTTATGGACAGACCCCATCACGGAGTCAAGCGGAAGCTCTTTGATGAGTTTTTCGCACGCCTTCTGATTTCTTATCGACTCGCCGATCTCGGCTCCGATGTTGAGGATAAAGCCGTCGTAGGCGCCCTCCGCCTCGATTGCCTTCTTTACGTCGCTGCAGTAGTTCCTGTAAGAGTCGTAGGCGGGAAACAGGCAGTCCGTGCCCTCGTCAGCGATATCAACGTGGTCCGTGATGATTGCGCCCAGGAAACCGTTCTTAAGCGTCTCACGCACGATGTCGGAAGGCTCAGCCCACGAGTCGTGGGAGCTCTTTGAGTGAACATGACAGTCTATGAGACTGGTTTTGAAAATATACTTGCTGTCAGCCATTTTTCCGATTAAAAACAGGTGCGGAAGAACCGCACCTTAAAGTTAAACGAATTATTTAATCTTGACAACCCAGCCCTCGGGTCCTTCGAGTCTGCCCATCTGGATTCCGGTGAGGGTGTCGTAGAGCTTCTGGAGCACGGGGCCCATCTTCTCCATTCCGCTCGGGAAGTTGATGACGCCGCCGTCGTAAGTAACTCTTCCGACAGGGGAGATAACTGCAGCGGTGCCGCAAAGACCGGCCTCTGCAAACGTCTTGACCTCTTCAAACGGGATCGGTCTCTCCTCAGCCTTCATGCCGAGAATGTTCTGTGCAACGTAAACGAGCGATCTTCTTGTGATTGAAGGAAGGATCGTTGGCGACTTAGGTGTCACGATACCGCCCTCTTTGGTTACGAACAGGAAGTTTGCGCCGCCCGTCTCTTCGACGTAAGTTCTTGTAGCGGCGTCGAGGTACATGTTCTCGTTGAATCCGAGCTCATGTGCGTGCTCGATCGCGAAAAGGCTCATCGCGTAGTTGAGACCAGCCTTGACGTGGCCTGTACCGTGAGGTGCGGCTCTGTCAAAATCGCTTACCATGATGGACACGGGCTTTGCGCCGCCCTTGAAGTAAGGTCCGACAGGTGATACGAAAATTCTGAACTGGTAGTTGATTGCCGGTTTGACGCCAAGGACAGGGCTTGTCGCAAACATTACCGGACGTACGTAGAGAGTTGCTCCGGAGCCGTAAGGAGGAACGTAGTCAGCATTTCTCTTAACTGTTTCAACAACAGCTTCAACGAACTTTTCAACGGGGAAAACAGGCATGCACAGTCTCTTGCAGCTCTCAGCCATTCTTGCGGCGTTGAGGTCGGGGCGGAAGCATACGATGTCGCCCTTCTCTGTTCTGTAAGCTTTGAGGCCCTCAAAACATGTCTGAGCGTACTGAAGGACGCCTGCGGACTCATTAATAGTAACGGTGGAGTCTGTCGAGAATCTTCCCTCGTCCCACTTACCGTCAATGAAGTCGGAGACAAACCTCACGGGTGTCTCTCTGTAGGCAAAGCCTATATTCGGCCAGTCTAAATTGATTTCAGCCATTTAAATCACTCCTTTTTATGCTGAATTGTTTCTGTCTTATGATAGCTCCGGCGCGCCGGGGCAGATGTTTTTTGGTTATAGCGAGGCCTTATTTGGTTTCTTGGGCCGGTGCATTGGCGGTATCATCCGTTTTGGGCTTCGATTTGAAGCTAAGCTTAGATTCCTTGCCCTTGATCAGCCTTCCGATGTTGGTGTGGTGCCTGATGATGAGAAGCGCCGCGAGGATTATCGAGATGAAAAGGAATGTGTTGAGGCCTTTTGTGTTCTCCGGCCAGCCGCCAATGAAAAACACGAGCACGGGGTATACCGCAGCCGCAAGGACCGAGCCCAGCGAGACGAATCTTGTTATCGAGACGACGATTATGAACGTCAGAAGCGCAAGAAGAGCCGGGATGGGTGCGAGGAAGAGCATTACCGAGAAAGTAACCAGAACGCCCTTGCCGCCTTTGAAGCCGAAGTAGCACGGCCAGTTGTGCCCGCAGACGCAGCCGCACGCCGCAGCCATCATCGAGTTGAGGCCAAGAGACCGGTTCGAAAGCGCCACGTACATGATGAGGCACGGGATGAGGCACGCGACGATACCCTTCATAAAGTCAATTATGAGAGTTATCGCGGCGGCTTTTTTTCCGAACGTGCGGAGCATATTGGTGGTACCTGCGTTGCCGGAGCCGTGATTCCTCACGTCATCGTGAAACAAAACCTTTGAGACAAGCACTCCGGCGTTGATGCTGCCGAGAAGGTACCCGACGAGCGCAAAGCCTGAGATTATCAGAATATCAAACACCTGCTGGGGCATAAATTACCTCACATTTTCTTCGGCGGCCTGTTTTTCCGATTTCTCACGGATCTTGAAAACAAGCGGTGTGCCGACAAATCCAAAATTTTTACGAAGTCTGTTCTCGATGTACCTCAGGTACGAGAAATGGAACAGTTTTTCGCTGTTGCAGAAAACGCAGAACGTCGGCGGTGCGACGGCAACCTGCGTCATATAGTAGATTTTCAGTCTCTTGCCCTTGTCGGACGGAGGCTGGACGATTGCAACCGCCTCGTTGAGCACGTCGTTGAGCATGCCCGTTGATATGCGCTTGCGGTTTTCGGCGTTGACGGCAGCGATAGTGTCAAAAAGGTTCTTGACTCGCTGGCCTGTGAGAGCCGAGATGAAGAGCACGGGGGCAAACATGATGAAGTTAAAGCTGTTCAGCACCTTTTCCCTGTAAGCCTCAAGCGTTCCTGTATCCTTTTCGATGAGGTCCCACTTGTTGACGGCAATGATGATGCCCTTGCCCTTTTCATTGGCGTATCCCGCGATTTTGGTGTCCTGCTCTGTCACGCCGTCGACCGCGTCCACAACTATGACGCAGACGTTTGACCTGTCAACCGCATCGAGCGCCCTTATAATGCTGTAGCGTTCAATGTTTTCGGTGACCTTGCCGCGTTTCCTCATGCCCGCCGTG
>Ga0310786_10010878_pt1 | contig 11397 bp, 6 predicted proteins | sample AusTroGonzalo_MG_FD_203881 | JGI IMG/M metagenome (GOLD analysis project Ga0310786, IMG submission 203881) | Bovine rumen microbial communities from tropical cattle in Woodstock, Queensland, Australia - Gonzalo_03 (v2) (version 2) | ecosystem: Host-associated > Mammals > Digestive system >... | reverse complement strand
TATATCTTTCGTTAAACCCGACCTTTCTTTTTTCATTTTAAACAAACATTATATCTTTTGAATTTGGTTTTTTTCTATTTACAAAAGGTTTTCTCTTTCTAAACAACGCTCTTATTTGTGGCATAGCATCAATTGTCGCTTTGTAACCTTCTTCAATCATAGACTGAAGATCATTTATCTTTGTGGACTTAAATTGTTTTGTTTCTGGTCCTATGACAATGTCGGAATAAAGGTAACCTTTTATTGCGTTGCTCTTCATAAGAATCCTTATTGAACAAGTGATAACGTCTATAACTTTGGGGCTGTCCGTCCCATACAATCTTGATTTATTGCAATCAACAGAAATGACATAATCGCAACCCATAAATCTCAAAGCATCTGCTGGAATTGTGTTTTGCAAACCTCCATCTGCAAGGAGCATATCGCCATACTCAACTGGCACAAAAACGCCTGGAACTGCACAAGAACCCGCAACTGCTTTTGCAAGGTTTCCGTGACTGATGCAAACCTCTTTTGCACTTTTTAAGTCAACAGCCACCGCACTAAAGGGAATTTTAAGTTCTTCAAAATTTATATCTCCAAGATTTTCTTTCAGTATGTTTTCTATGCCGTCCGTTTTTGATGGCATAAGAGGAATTTTGTTTAATTTAATATCCTTCTTTTTTATCTCTTTTGCTATGTTGAACATTTCATCGTATTTTTTCCCCGACGCCAGCAACGCTCCAACGATGCTTCCTGCACTTGTTCCGGATATGCAATCAAAAACAAGCCCGTGTTCTTCAAGAGCCTTTATGGCTCCAAGATGCACAAAACCTCTTGCACCACCTCCGCCAAACGCAATTCCAATCTTCGCTTTTCTAAACATATTTTCTCCTATAAATACAAAATGTTAAAAACCAAATAGAACAAACCGTTTTCCGCCTGCATCTTGCCCGTCTTTGTGAAATAATCAACCTCTTCAATCAAATTGATTATCTTTTTAAGTTGTATTTTTGAAAAATTATTCACTTGTTTTTTTGCTTTTATAATTGCAAACTCCTTAACCCCTAAATATGATGCAAGTTCAGAATTTGACATATCACTTACGCTTATATAAAAAAGTCTTCTAAAATGATTTGAAATAAGCGAGAGAGTTCCTTGTTCATTTTTCATCAAATCCAAAAGCTTTATTGCTTTGTCAGCTTTCCTCTCTGCAAGGGCTTCCGTCAGTTCAAAAACGGTGTATTCCAAATCTTTTGTCACAAGCTCGTCAATGACTTTCTTCGTTATCAATTCGTCTTGCAATGTATAGTAACAAATTTTATCGAGTTCGTTTTCAATTCTGGTCAAATAGCCATTGCAAGCATCAATCAACGCATCCAATGCTTCAGGGCTGATTTTCTTTCCCCTCTTTTCCAAATTTGAAAAAACAATTCTTGAAACCATTGTTTTGTCCATACGCTTTGCATCAACAAAATCTATATTCTTCTTGATTGATTCAAATTTCCCAGCAAAATCCAAAATGACAATCGTGCAAAATTCGTTTGGCCTTTCCAAATACTCTTCAAGCACCTTCTTGTCACCATCTGTCACTTTTGTCACATATTTCAAAACGACAAGTCTTCTTTCATCCCCAACAGGCATCAAGTCGCACGATTCAACAACTTTTTTGATTGTGAAATTGTCATCATCAAAATATGAAATGTTCATATCAGAAAAATTGATATTTAATGCGCCTCTTATCATTCCCAGTGCTTTTTCAAAAAGATAAAAATCATCTCCACTGACCAAATAAGCGTTCTTCACTTCTTTTTGCAATCTGTTTTTTAATGTTTTCAATCTACACTCCTTAAAACCAAATTTTTGTTAAACTGCATATTGCCTTGCTCTTCCCAAGAATAATTTGCAATTGAACTATGCATTTCTGTTACCTTAACCTTTGCATCAACTTTTGAACACAACCAAATGTTATGATACACAAACGCCACATCAACGCTTTCGTCCAAAAGAGGTTCTATCATAGTTTCATTATAACTCAAATCGCCCACATTTGTAAAGAAAATTGAAATTCCGTCAAAATCAATTTTTGTCGCAAGCACTTTGCCGTACGAATATATCGATCTGATTGCAAAATCTCCAATAAGATTTATTTGATTTTTATCAAGAATTCTTTCTCCGTCAACAGAAGCATAATCTTCATATGAAAGCACGCTCTTCTCACCATACCCAGCATTTTCTCCACTTATAGAAGGTTCGCTTGTCATAAGCAAAAAGTCCACATTTTTTATCTTTTCATATCTCAAAAAACGCTCTTTGTTAAGAGATTCTCCAACTATCAAACTTTGCCCATTTTTTGAACGCAAACAAATCATATTTCCATAAGACGAAATATAGAATATTTGGGAATCAGAATTTTTAAATGGAACCGAAGCAACCGAAATCGCAATAATGAAAATACCACCCAAAACACTTAAAATAATCGCTTTTGCTTTCCATTTTAACATAAGAAAATCACTGACTGTAAAAATAATAAGACTCATCGTCACTGTTATGCTTTCATCAATTGGATATAAGTTTATCATCGCAATTGGATCTGTGTAAAATTTGGCAATAGATGTCAAAAATGTAAAAGTAAAGTTACTCAAATAAAGAGTTGGTCCCAAAAATTTTAATAAGGTTGATATAATTGTCAAAACTAGCAACAAAATAAACACAAATGAAAACAAAGGCACAACAATCAAATTAACAAAGAATGCCAAAAAGTTTATCTTTTGAAAAAACGACGCTAAATAAGGCAAAATCGCAATTTGTGAGCATAGCGACAAACTTATGTAAGAACTCGCCCATTTTGGCAAAATTTTGTTCAAAACTCTAAAAATTGGTCTATACAGAATTATTATCAAGGCAAGACAGAAAAAACTCATCAAAAACCCTGAATCAAACACATAAAGCGGATTAATCAAGGTTATCACAAACCCAGCAACCCCGAGACTTACAAGCCCGTCCCGCTGTTTGCCCAAAATGATTGAAAGAAGCAAACATAAACCCATTATACTTGCCCTCATAACCGAAGGGGTAAATCCACATATAAAATTATAACACAGAAGCAAAAGCGCTGTAATCAAAAAGTTTATCCAGCCCTTAAGTTTCAAAAGTTTGAAAACATAAGCCAAAAACGCAATCAAAATCCCAACGTGAAGCCCAGAAACAGTCAACAAATGCACAATGCCTGTTGATTTGTAAAAACTGTAAGTATATTCATCGATATATGACTTGTCCCCTGTCAAAACAGCATAGGCAAGCGATGCGTTGTCTTCATCCATATTTTGAAAAAGTGTTTGCCTTAAACTCTCTCTGATTTTTTCATCCAACTGTTTTTCGCCTGGGGCAAAAACAATGTCACTGTAATTCACCCTCGCCTTGTAACCTATGTTTTGTCTCACGCAGTAAGAACTAAAACTTCCAAGTTCAAAAAGTTTTTGTCTTTCCACCCTTCCCAAAAACGTCAAACGCTGTCCTGCCTCTATTGTGCCAACCGAGTTTGTTATGGACAAGTATATATTTTTCGTCTTTTGTCCATTGATGCTGACATTTTCCAAAACAACAGTTTTAGCGTAGCCACTATCATCAATGCTGTCTGTTACTCTACCTTCAACCACCACATTTGTTTCATACATTGGAAGATTGTAATATGGATTTGCTGCAAGATAAAACACACCATTTCCAACCAGAAAAGTCACAAAACATAATATCAAAGCAAGAAACTTTTTCCTGTAAAAACAAACAAAAAACAAAATGACAAAAAGTGAGATTGAAAGAATTATATAAAACAGATCTCCTGAATATATTTTTCGCGCAAAAATAATTCCAATCATAAGGGAAAGGAAAAGATAAAACACAGGTCTAAAATGAATGATTTTCTTTTTTTCTTCTTTTGCAATCATTGTCCAAATTAAATATATCACAAAACAAAAAAATATTGAAATATTTTTTTACAATATCTCAAATTTATTAGGAAAAAAAACTAAAATGTTGTAAAATAAATTTGAAAAAGGAGTTAAAATGAAAATTTCGATTGACACAAGTTTGTCTCTTGTTGATGAAAAAGTTTATTCAGACAAGAAGAACTTGAAAAAATTTGAAGAAATTTCTTCCTCTCTTCACTCTGACCAACCATGGACCGCTTGGGTAAATTATCCATCATACAAAATCCAATTTTTAAGCAAAATCAAAAGACTTGCAAAAAAAGTTAAATTGGGAGATGTCTTGCTCGTCATTGGCATCGGCGGATCATATCTTGGTGCTTTGGCTGGAATTTCAGCCTTAAAAAATAGAGGTGTTGAAGTCGTTTTTGCTGGGACAAATTTTTCGTATGAAGATTTGAAAGAAAAGTTTGATTATTGCAAAAATAAAGAAGTTTATGTGAACGTAATTTCAAAATCAGGAACAACAACAGAAACAATGATTGCCTTTGAATATGCACTCAAATTTTTAAAAACAAAGTATAAATCAAATTTCAAAGATCATTTGATAATAACAACCGATAAAGAAAAGGGTTATCTTAGAGAATTTGCAAAAATAAACAAAATTGAATCTTTGATTGTTCCAGACAACATCGGTGGAAGATATTCAGTTTTAACTGACGTTGGATTGTTCCCTCTAGCGTGTGCGGGAATCGACATAAAAAAGTTCTTGCAAGGAGCAGTTGATGAAGAAAAAACACTTTCAGTTGCAAATATGAACAACCCCGCATATAGATATGCTCTCACAAGATTTATACTTAACACAAAAAAGGGTAAAAGCGTTGAAATCTTGTCTTCCTTTTATCCAAAATTATCAAAAGTTGGAGAATGGTGGACACAACTCTTTGCTGAAAGCGAAGGAAAGGACAAAAAAGGACTTTTTGTCTCCAGCCTTAATTTCTCAACAGATTTGCATTCCGTCGGGCAATTTATTCAACAAGGTTCTCCAATTTTGTTTGAAACATTTTTGAATGTGAACAACATCGAAAAAGATGACGTTTTGCAAAACATAGACAAATCAAATCCAATATCATATTTCAATGGAAAAAAGGTTGAAGAAATCAATTTGGCTGCAAGAAAAGGCACAATAAAAGCGCACTCTTCTGCAAAAGTTCCAATCATTCAAATCTCACTTGAAAAAATTGACGAAGAAAATCTTGGATCGCTGTTTTATTTCTTTGAATATGCCTGTGCAATCAGCGGAAAAATGCTGGGCGTTGACCCCTTTAACCAACCAGGAGTTGAAGATTACAAAAGAAATATGAAAAAGTTACTTTCAGAATAAAAAAACGCCTAAAAGCATAGCCTTTTAGGTTTTTTTTCACAATAATATTTTTTCTTAAAAAATCCTTGCATTTTGCTTCTATTTTTGCTACAATGTTCTTGCAATTTGATTATGGCCTCTTGGTCAATCGGTTAAGACGCCGCCCTCTCACGGCGGAATGAGGAGTTCGACTCTCCTAGAGGCTACCAGAGAAAACAGACGTTCAGTCTGTTTTTTTTATTATTTTTATTGGAGAGTCGAACTCCTTTATAGTTAAAAAAAGAGAGAACATTCTCTCTTTTATGCCACTCTTGTGAAGTTCAAATCGTTTTCCAAATAACTTGCAGATGGAATTGGCAACATATACCTTCCGATGCCTTCGAGTTCTTTAAGTCCAATGCGTCCAGTCATTCTGTGCACAAAAAACGCAGAGAAATCATTTCCCCAAAACTGTTTCATCCCTTGTTGATTTTCCATAACTTTGCCTATGCCAATGCAATTCACAACAGAAATCTTGTTAGAAACTCCTGTCGAAGAATATATTGTGTAATAACTTGATGCACTCGATCCTCGATAAAAATTTCCTGTTGAAAGACAATTTCGAACAATAAAACTCGACCTTGCTCCAGTGACTGAAAATGAAGTTATACCCGCGCAATACTTTCCTTCCAAATCCCCTTCATTTACACAATTTTCAATCAAGAATTTTGAGTCTGAAGTGCCAAAATTTGTGGATCCACTATTGGCTATTCCAATGGCTCTATTATTTCCTCCCGCAAAAACCTTACCTTTGTTGACACAATTTCTGATTGTCAAAAATTTTGCCGACGACGACGAGGTTGCAACCACCCCAGTAGCATTGTTGGATAGGCTTGTTATCTGACCTTCGTTTATACAGTTCAACAAATATCCCATTTTCGTATCGCTTTGTGTAACATTTCCTATAATCCCACTTGCTTCACTATTCCCTTTAACATAGCCATAATTTTTACAATTTATGATGCTAAAATCATAGTAGTCTTTGCTATGCCAATAATAAAACAAACCACTCGCAATACCTCCCAATATTTTCCCAGAATTTACACATTCTTTTGCTGTTCTAACATGATAAGCAATTCCGCTACTAGGTCCACTAGATGAAAAAATATTTCCCTTGTTCACACATTTTTCAAAATACTCATCATAAACTCCTCTATAAGAGCTCAATTGTAAAGAAATCCCGGCCGACCCAGCATATGCATTCACATCACCTTCGTTATAGCATGAATAAAACTTATAATTCTCATAATCTGGCTGGCGCGAAGATGCAACGATTATTCCACTGGCTTGAGACACTGCATTTGATGCAGTTGAACTATTGGTTGCAGTCACTTTCCCATAATTATAACAACTTTTATACTCTCCTTCGTCGGAAACGCCAATTCCTCCTGCACAATAAAAACCCGTTATGTTGCCGTAGTTTTTACAATTATCCATATAAACAACAGACCTGTGAGAAATATTGCTAGAATTTTGTAGGATCCCTGCCGCATATGCCCTTGCCGTGATATTTGCATAATTTACACAATTTGAAATTTTTGCTCCGGAACAACCATAAGTGGAAATTCCATAACCAGAGTAAGCTATCAAATTCCCCCTTGAAATACAGTTCGTTATAGTCAAACTTGTGTTTGTATAACTACTAGTATTACGCGAGAGAATAAAAGCAACGTTGTAACTGCAATTACTGAAATAAATATACGCATCGACTTTGCAATTTGAAACTATAGTGGCAAGTTTATCACGATAAGTTACTAGCAAAATTGAACCACCAATGCCAGCAACATTATTATCAACATTATTGTCAGTAAAATACGCGTTTGCAACTTCAATATTTGAAACTTCAACCGTCACAACTGACAAATACGAAGAACTTGCATTTTCTCCATATTTGAAAACATTGAATATCCCAGAGTGAGAAGAATAAAAATTCTTTATTTTATGACCTTGGCCATCTATTTTTCTAAAGAAAACAAATGGCGGCGCCCAATCATACAAAATTCCGTCTCCACCATCGTGATATGTGCAAGAACCATCTTGGTTTCTTTCAAAATAGCCATCGTTAAATTCTATATCTTGGGTTATTACGTAATATTCGTTCCCGTTTGCAGTTCCATTCATCATAAGCAAATCTTCAACAGATGAAATTTGATAAGGGTCGTTTTCTGTTCCACTCCCTTGCATATCGTTGTGCACATTGAATGAGCCGTTCCCGTCTGCATTTTCATAAAACTTCTGTTCAACAACATCAAAAAGACCACATATGTTGTCTTTCACACACGGCACAAAATCTCTCACATATGTCACTTCGCTTGTGCTTGGATCTTTTTCTGAAATCTTAAAGGTATATAGTTTAAATTGTGAATAATTTACTCGCTTTTTATAAGAAGAATTTTCACTGCCTTTAAATATGCGCAAACTATCTGAATTTGTAAAATTTGTGTTCGAGAAACTTCTGTCAATTACAGTGCTTCCCCCACTGCAAGTATATCTCGTCGCAGAAAGGAAAAGTTCAACATCACACAATCTAGGAGGCTGATTTGAGTTCGTAGACCAGCCCCAAGATAGTATCGTATAGCCTACTCTCAATTTGTTCGAATAAAAAACATCTTTATCCGCACTATCTGCACTATAGTAAAAACTTCCACTAGGGAGATAAAAACTACATTCAATTTGTGTTTGTTCATTTGGTGTGTATCCCGTTTCAATATATTGTTTCCCTGTTGACTCAAGGTACTCAATTTGGGTGTATTCGGCTGGAAGTTCGTCAGTGCTTCTTCGATCGCTGGGGTCAACCTCTTCATAGTAAAGCCCGTGGCCATAACTTAGAAAAGAGTCGTAACTCTTCACCTCATATTCCGGATCGGCAACCACCTGCTTTGTTTCAATCGTTGTGTTCGTTTCGTTTTGGTTTTTGCAAGCAGTTAGCAAAGAAGATGCGCCAAGCATCATCGCGCATATCATCACCAAAAAACAAACTTTTTTCAAAAGTTTCATCTTCATCCCAAAGCCCACTATCTGTTTTTTATTATATATCTTTTTTCAGAAAAAACAAAATGATTTTCATTATATAACATAAAAAAAGCAGTCTAACTTATGTTAGGCTGTTTTTTTATTATTTTTATTGGAGAGTCGAACTCCTTTATAGTTAAAAAAAGAGAGAACATTCTCTCTTTTATGCCGCTCTTGTGAAGTTCAAATCGTTTTCCAAATAACTTGCAGATGGAATTGGCAACATATACCTTCCGATGCTTTCGAGTTCTTTAAGTCCAATGCGTCCGGTCATTCTATGCACAAAGAATGCAGAGAAATCATTTCCCCAGAATTGCCTTGTCTGTTGCCCCAAAACCTTGCAGTCCGCAATGCAATTTTGTATGTCAAGCCTGCCTGCATTTTGTGCACTGCTATTAACAATCAAATAACAATAATTCGCATTGTTGCTAATTTGCGTCAACGCTCCACGCGAAATACAGTTCCTTACACTCATCTTTGATGTAGTCGCTGTCAAGAACATTGACGTAATGCCATAAGCTCGACTGCTTGATTTTAAGGCCCCCTCATTCAAACAATTTTCCACTAATACTTGAGCATTACCACTACTGCTGTTCAAACCGCCCATTATTCCGCAAGCCATACTGTTCTTACCAATAAGGTATCCCTTGTTGACGCAATTTCTTACTGATAAATGAGTAAAAGAACCACCATCTGCTGTTGACAAAATTCCCACAGCAGAGCTGTCTCCTTTTAAATTGCCATAATTCGCACAATCCAAAACATAATGAGGCCTTGTTGAGTTAGAAAGAATGATTACTTTTCCAACAATTCCACAAACCTTATTACTCGCAACATTGCCATAATTTTTACATCCATAGACCATTGCCGAAGAACCTGTATATAAAGTCCCAAACAGTCCTGCCGCAACAAGGCCAGTTCCAGCCTGAGATATATTTCCGTAATTTATGCAATTTTTTGCAACAAAAACACTGAGCGAAATCCCATACGCATTATAATCTGCACTAATGTTGCCTTTATTATAGCAATTTTCAAAATCCATGTTGCTTATGCCTTGATAACTCCTTGTCGAAGAATAAACCCCAGCCGCTGTCCCAGTTGTAAAGACCTCTCCTTCATTCCCACATGAATAAAACCTAACAGAATAATAGGTATATCCGGAACCAGCGCTCACACCTCCGGCATATGTGTTAGTAGAACTGCCAGTAGCGGTCACACTCCCGAAATTATAACAACTTTTATATTCTCCACTTGTTGAAAACGAAACTCCACCAACACATCCGGCCCCCCTTATTTTCCCAAAATTTTTACAATTGCTAAAGTATGAACTTCCTGCTGCGTATGTAATTCCCGCAACAGAACCATTAGAAGAAGTCACATCTGCATAATTTTCACAATTGTTAATATGTGCTCCAGGTATTTGCAAAAAAACCAACCCACAACCTATTTGGGTGGTAGTAATTTTTCCTTTGGAAATGCAATCATTTATGGTGCTGCTATATCCACTGCTCCCAGAAACACACGCAATAAGGCTAACCTGTGGAGCATTGCCCCCACTAAAAAACACACAACCATCAACCATACAGTTCGAAATGACTGAATCGACGCTATATCTATGACAAGTAATTAGCATTGATGTCTTTGGGCAAATCATATTTTCATCTGTGCAATATCCTCCCATCATCTCGATATTGCAAATTTCAACGCTATATTTTTTTGTCCCACCACTTGGCATTTCTCCATACAACAACAAACTGAACAAACCACTATGTGTTGAATAAAAATTTTTCAACTTGTGCTTTTGCCCATCAAATTTCTTAAAAAATGCGTAAGGGACATGCCAGTCATATAAAACCCCATCTCCGCCATCATGATATGTACAGGAACCATCTTGATTTCTCTCAAAGTAGCCATCGTTGAATTCTATGTCGTTTGTCACAACAAAACAATATACATTTTTGGAAGATTGCCCGCTACTACCACCCGAAACTCCATTCATGATAAGCAAATCTTCAACAGATGAAATTTGATAAGGATCGTTTTCCGTTCCACTGCCTTGCAAATCGTTGTGTATATTGAAAGGCACCATATCATTCTCATAAAATTTTTGTTCAATAACGTCAAAAAGACCTAGGATATTGTCTTTCACACAAGGCACAAAATCTCTCACATATGTCACTTCGCTTGTGCTTGGATCTTTTTCTGAAATCTTAAAGGTATATAGCTTAATATTATAAGCGTTATATCCCATATAACTTGCTTCAAAAACAGCGGTGGAACCTGAGGTCCCAAAAATATACAGATTTCTTTCATTGCTAAAATTTGTGGCGGTAAAACTTAAATTATATCGTTGCGAACCGTTGGCCGTTAAAGTGTATTTTGTTGAAGAAAGAAAAATCTCATTGACTGCGTTACTAGTCAAATAAGTGTTCTGTTTACCATATCCCCCCATAAAAAAACGGTCATACTCCAAGCCCACTGTTCTTGACGTAAAAATATTCGAGGCATAAGACGTGCCTATGTTTGATGGAACAAAAAACTTGGCTTCAATTTGTGTCTGTTCATTTGGAATGTAGCCTGTGTCAATTTTTTGTTTCCCTGTTGACTCAAGATATTCAATTTGTGTGTATTCGGCTGGAAGTTCATCAGTGCTTCTTCGATCGTTTGGGTCAACCTCTTCATAAAAAAGGCCGTGACCATTAGTTAGCAATGTGTATGGATTTTTAACCTCATATTCCGGATCGGCAACCACCTGCTTTGTTTCAATCGTTGTGTTCGTTTCGCTTTGGTTTTTGCAAGCAGTTAGCAAAGAAGATGCGCCAAGCATCATCGCGCATATCATAACCAAAAAACAAACTTTTTTCAAAAGTTTCATCTTCATCCCAAAGCCCACTATCTGTTTTTTATTATATATCTTTTTTCAGAAAAAACAAAATGATTTTCATTATATAACATAAAAAAAGCAGTCTAACTTGTGTTAGACTGTTTTTTTTAACTAAATACGAGATAGGAATCTTTGTTATTGTTCCTTGTTCCATACCGTCAGGTATGTCGACCTTTTTCTCTTTAAAAGGAGGTGAT
>Ga0310786_10010877_pt1 | contig 11398 bp, 11 predicted proteins | sample AusTroGonzalo_MG_FD_203881 | JGI IMG/M metagenome (GOLD analysis project Ga0310786, IMG submission 203881) | Bovine rumen microbial communities from tropical cattle in Woodstock, Queensland, Australia - Gonzalo_03 (v2) (version 2) | ecosystem: Host-associated > Mammals > Digestive system >... | reverse complement strand
GCTCGCAGGGCAGTTCCGCGCATCTCTGGAGTTCATAAAAGATACCGATGGTTTTTCCGGTCCCCCGGGCAAGCAGACGGTCGTAAACGCCTTTGCCGCGTCCGAGACGGCGGCAGGCGGGATCGAATGCCACGCCGGGTACCAGCCACAGGGCTTCCGCAAGCAGTTCCGGAGGAGCTGCCGGGGCATCGGCGGACGGTTCCGGGATGCCCCAGTGGGACACCGGAAAGTCCAGGGAACGCACTGTCACGATGGAATAGGCGCCGGATTGCTCGAAACGCGGCAGGCAGAGCGTGATGCCCGCCTGAAGCACGTACTGCATGACCGGAGCGAGATCGGGTTCCGTGCCGTCGCTGACATACGCGACGAGCCCGGACGGCTTTTCCGTCCGGACGATATCCAGGAGCCTCCGGTTGATGGCCTCGTCCGCCGCCGAGCGTATCCCGGCGGGCATGGCGCGGCGCAGCGCGATCTTTTCGCGCCGGATGGCCCGTTTCAGATCATGCAAAGACCCGGCTTCCGCGGACGCCGCAACTGGCGCCCCGCAGACCGGTCCTGCATGATCGACTGTCTGTTCATCGTACATGAACCACAACGTTTCTGCGAAGCGGCGAAAACGAAGGGCATCCGCGCCCGGGACGAGGCGGGGACATGAGGAAAAGGAACCCGGACCAGACGGTTGACCGCCCGGCTCTCCGGTATCAAATCCGGTTGTGGCGACATCGGACCGCTGATGATGCGATCCTACTTGCCGTCAGCCTCGATTTGTCCAAACTCCAACTCATATTCCCGTTCGATCCGCAAAGCGGAGGGTGTTTCGGGCGGCGCTTTTTTTCAAGAGCGCAGCCTCGTTTTCGCAGCATATTCCAAAAGTTATATGTGAACGTTCCTGCCGAATGGCAAAAACCCTTACCGTAAACATAACCCCGATTTTAAAAAAAGAAAGCCGAAAACGGAAAAAAAACAAAAAAAAGAGGCACTTTTTTATCTTTTTCGTGAAAACCGCAGGAAAAAAGGCTTTTTTTCGCTGAAAAAGCGAACAAATCCGTGCAGAAAGAAAAAGTGTTTCCGCATCGATATGCCAGTGTCAATCGGAACGATCCCTTTTTTGCTGAAACCGGACCGTTTTTTCATGTTCTCAAAAAAACAGGCAAAATAGAGAATTCCGAAGAAAAAACAGAAGATTTCAGAAACAGGATTTCGGAAGGATTCAAAATGTTCGGGGAAATGGAAAGGGGCATTGACGGGAGAATCTCATTCGTGGCGGATTCGAATGGGAAACTTGACTTTTTTGATGGAAAGGCGTATATTAATTAATGGTTTTTGAATTTTAAGAAGGATGGATCAATATGGCATTGATCGCGATCATCGACTACGATATGGGCAATCTCCGCAATGTGGAGAGGGCTTTGACCTATGCGGGCGCGGAAGTCCGCATCGTGCGAGCACCGTCTGAAGTTGCGGATGCCGCAGGCGTGGTTCTGCCGGGCGTCGGGAATTTTCACGACGCGATGAAGAATCTCGACCGCGCCGGATTTGTCGGGTTCCTGCGCGACTGGACGACGGCGGACAAGCCCTTTCTCGGGATCTGCCTGGGGCTCCAGATGCTCTTCGAATCGAGCGAGGAAGCGCCGGGTGTATCCGGCCTCGGAATCCTGAAGGGCTGCTGCCGCAAGTTTGAGTCCCCGACGGAGAAAGTGCCGCACATGGGCTGGAACACAGTTTCGTTTTCTTCGACGCATCCGTGCTTTGCGTCGTTCAAGGAGCCCAAGTGGTTTTATTTCGTTCACTCGTTCTATGTTGTGCCGGATGACGCGTCCGTGACCGCCGGACGAACGGATTATATTTGCGGTTTCACCTCGGCTGTGTCCCGCGGCAACCTGGCCGCGACGCAGTTCCATCCGGAGAAAAGCCAGGAAAACGGGCTGGCGATCCTGCGTGGTTTTTCGGCCCTGTGCAAAGGAGCGATCCCATCATGAAATTATTCCCCGCTATCGATCTGCTTCACGGAAACTGCGTCCGCCTCTTTCAGGGCGACTATGCGCAAGAGACTGTCTATGAGAGCACGCCGGCCGATCAGGCGGCAGTGTGGGAACAGGCCGGCGCGCCGCTGATCCACCTGGTCGACCTCGACGGTGCGAAATCCGGCGCGATGACGAATTCCGAGGCGATCCGTGCGATCTGCGCCCGCGTTTCCATCCCGTGCGAACTTGGCGGCGGCATCCGCACGATCGACGACGCCAAACGCGCGTTCGATTTGGGAGTGTCCCGCGTGATCCTCGGCACGGCGGTCTGCGACGATCCGAAGAGTGCCGAGGATTTCATCAATACGTTCGGCCAGGAGAAGATCGTGGCCGGGATCGATGCCCGCGACGGCAAGGTCGCCACGCGCGGCTGGGTCGAGACCTCCACGGTCGAGGCGGCTGCGCTCGCCAGATCGCTGTTTCTCTTCGGCATCGAACGATTCATCTTCACCGACATTGCCACCGATGGCGCGCTGAAAGGCCCGAACCTGCCGTTCATGCGGAGCTTCTGCGAACAACTCCCGGACTGCAAGATCATTGCGTCCGGCGGCGTGAGCTCGCCTGCGGATGTGCGAAACCTGATCTCGCTCGGTTGCGCCAATCTCGAGGGCGCGATCGTCGGCAAAGCGCTTTACGATGGCCGCACGACTTATGCCGAGCTTCTGAGCTCCGTAAAGGATACGAAGGACGCCCGTTGACATGGAGACCGTGCAAGTCAGCCTCGGAGCGCGCTCCTATGATATTTCCGTGGCGCAGGACATCTTTACGTCCGGCGCGTCCGTCGGACTGCTGGCGCCTTTCGTGAAGGGCGTGAAAGTCCTGATCGTCTCCGATTCGAACGTATTCCCGCTGTACGGCGAACTGCTGTCCCGGACGCTTCTGGTCGCCGGGGCTTCCGGTGTGTCGGAATCCGTCTTTCCTGCCGGCGAGACCTCCAAGCACCTGGCCACGATCGGGGAGATCTGCCGGGATGCCGCGCGCGCCGGGCTTGACCGCGGCTCGCTGGTCATCGGTCTGGGCGGCGGTGTGGTCGGGGATATGGCCGCATTCGTTGCGTCGATCTACATGCGCGGCATCCGCTGTGTGCAGATCCCGACGTCGCTCCTGGCGATGATCGATTCCGGCGTCGGCGGCAAGACCGGCGTGGACCTGCCGGAAGGAAAGAACCTCGTTGGCACGTTCTACCAGCCGAAAGCCGTGCTGATGGACACGATGTTCCTGGCGTCGCTTCCGGCCCGCGAGATGTCGAACGGGTTTGCCGAGCTCATCAAACACGCCGTCCTCTTCGACCGCACGCTCTTCGACGAGCTGGCGGCGGCCGGGGACACCCTTTTCCAGGACCATGCCCGCCTCGCATCCTTCGTGGCGCATTCCTGCGCACTGAAGGCGGCCGTGGTCTCCCGCGACGAACAGGAACGCGGTGAACGCATGTTGCTCAACCTGGGGCACACGTTCGGACACGCGATCGAGAAAGTGCAGGATTACCGCGGTCTGGAACACGGCGAAGCGGTCGCGGTCGGTGTCGCGGCGGCGGCCCGTCTTTCGGTCCGTCTCGGCCTGCTGGACGCGGATTCCGCCGGGAAGATCGCCGCACTGCTCCGCCAGTACCGCCTGCCCGTCACGGTCTCCGGCTGCGAACCTGCCGCGCTTCTGGCGGCGATGGCGTCGGACAAGAAAGCCGTTTCCGGCGTGCCGCGCATCGTGCTGCCGCTCGAAATAGGCCGCGCCGAGGTCCGCACGGACGTCCCGCGCGAGGCGATCGAAGCCGTCTGGGAGGAAGTCTGTGAACGATCATGACGGCTGCATCATTCTGAACATGCTGAACGGCATCGGCGGTTCCCGCGCCAATGCCCTCATTGAATTCTGCGGCTCCGTTTCCGCCATCTTCGAATCGGATGCCGCCTCGCTCGCCCGCATCCGCGGCATCAGCTCCGAGCTGGCAGATCGCATCCTCCGCTGGCGCGATTTCGTCGAGTTCGACCGTGAACTGGAAATCGCACGGAACGGCGGCGTGACCATCCTGTGCCGCACCGACGACGAATACCCGACGTCCCTGCGCGAACTCCGCGACGCTCCGCTCTGCATCTACATGCGCGGCTCCCTGCCTGCCGACCTCGCCGTCCGCTCCATCTCCATCGTCGGTACGCGCAGTGCCTCGAACTACGGCGCCCGCATGGCACGGCATCTGTCGGAATCCGCGGCATACGGCGGCTGGACCACGATCAGCGGGCTCGCGATCGGCATCGACACCATCGTACACCAGGCCACGGTCGACGCGGGCGGCAAAACAGTCGCCGTGCTCGGCGGCGGCCTCGCCAAGCTGCATCCGGTCGAAAACCTCGACCTCGCACGCGCCATCATCCGAACCGGGGGCGCCGTGATTTCCGAATTCCCCATGACCACTGCGCCCACGCGTCACACGTTCCCGATGCGCAACCGCATCATCGCGGGGCTTTCCTGCGGCACGCTGGTTGTCGAGGCGGGCGTCAACAGCGGTTCGCTGATCACCGCGGCGCAGGCGTTGGAGCAGGGCCGCCACGTCTTCGCCGTGCCGGGCGAGGCGGACAATCCTTCGGCGGCGGGCTGCAACACGCTCATCAAGCAGGGCGCCAAGCTCGTCATGAATTTCGACGACATCCTCGACGAATTTGATTTCCTGCCCGGGTTCCATCCTGCCGCGCTCCGGGAAACGCCCGTGAGCCCGTTCGGCGCGGATGATCCCGCCGACGGACAGCCTGAGCCGGACACGCTCGACGACTCCATGTTCTCCGAGGAGGAGGCCGCGATCCTGAACGTGCTGGCGAAGGGGCCGGCGAACGTGGATACGATCTCCGAGGCCGCGGGCATTTCTCCGTCCACGGTGATCTCCACCATGATCGGCCTGGAGATCCTTCACCGCGTCCGCAAGAATCCGGACGGGACCTACTCGAAGAAGCGCTGAGGCCGCGCCATGCCGTTCCGCCTCGATTCCCTGCTCATCCCGTGTCTTTCCGCCGTGGCGCCGTTCCGCTGTCCCGTCTGCGGGAAACCGCCGTTCGACGGTACGCCGGGGATGTTCTGTGCGGAGTGTCTGGAGTCGCTCCCCTTCATCGCCCCGCCGTACTGCCCGGGCTGCGGAGGTCCGATGGACGGCATCCTGGATGTCTGCCCGAAATGCCTGCACCAGCCGCCTCGCCCGTGGAGCGGGGCATTCTCGCTTTTCCACATGGAGGGAAATGCCCGTCTGGCGATCATGATGCTGAAATACAGGAACCGCCCGGAGTTCGCGCGTTCGCTCGGCAGGCTGCTCGGGACCAAGCTGAAGCGCGAGCTGCCGTGTCCCGTCGATATGGTCGTCCCCGTCCCGCTGCACTGGACCAGGTTCGTTCAGCGCGGGTTCAATCAGGCCGACCTGATCTGCCAGGGCATTTCCGCGGAACTCGGCATCCCGGTGGTCCGGGCGCTCCGCCGTGTCAGGCGGACCCGTCAGCAGGCGCGTCTGACCCGAAAGGAAAGAATTTTGAATTTAGCGGGAGCTTTTTCACCGACGGATTCGACAAAATGCGAAAAGCGTGCTATATTAATTGTAGACGATGTTCTGACGACGGGCACTACGCTTGCCACGGCGGCGTCTGTCCTGCTTGAGGCAGGCGCGGCCAAAGTCTTTGCGGTTTCGGCTGCCCGCCGATGAAAATAACGATCATGAGCCGGAATCAACCCAACGATAAGGTGCTGTCATGGCTGCATTTACCAAGAAAATCAAGCCTCTGCCGACGACTCCCATAGTCCCGGCCGGCGTCATTGCGCATCATGGCATTCAGAAACAGAGCGAAGTCGCGAAACGGAAGGACATTCCGCAGGGACTTTGGGAGAAATGCAAGAACTGCAATGAACTGATTTTTTCCAGCCGCAAGGAAGAGAATCTGCAGGTCTGCCCGAAGTGCGGCTATCACTATCCGCTGACCGCCCTGGAGCGTATTGACCTGCTGACCGACCTCGGCAGTTTTCAGGAGCTCGACTCGAAGCTCGAATCGGTCGACACGCTCAAGTTCGAGGGCGTGTCCTCCTATGTGGACAAGCTCCGCGCAAACCACGAGAAGACGGGTCTCCGCGACGCCGTGATCTCCGGTATCACCGCCATCAACTTCATCCCGTACGTCCTCGCCATCATGGATTTCCGGTTCCTCGGAGCCAGCATGGGCGCGGTCGTCGGCGAGAAGATCACCCGCGCCATCGAGACCGCCACCGCGAAGCGCCTTCCGCTCGTAATCGTCACCGCCAGCGGCGGCGCGCGCATGTACGAAGGTCTCATCAGCCTCATGCAGATGGCCAAGACCAGCGGCGCGCTGTACCGGCACAAGGAAGCCGGACTGCCGTACATCGTGATCCTGACCCACCCCACCACCGCGGGCGTTACCGCCAGTTTCGCCTCGCTCGGTGACCTGATCCTGGCCGAACCGGGCGCGATGGTCGGTTTCGCCGGCCGCCGCGTCATCGAGGCGACCACGCAGGCGCAGCTCCCGGAAGGATTCCAGACCTCGGAGTTCCTGCTTCAGAAGGGCTTCGTGGACCGGATCGTCGAACGGAAAAATTTGCGCGCGGAACTCACTCTTTGCCTTGAATATTTTACAAAACGGTGTAAAGTAAATAGCACGGGAAAATCTTCCCGCAAACAGAAACCAGCATAATTTGCCGTCGTCCGCCGGACCCTGTGCGATGGAATTGCGTGAACCGAGTCAGGTTGGGAACAAAGCAGCTCTAAGCGTTAAGACCTTGCGCGTAGGCCATCTGTCGGGCGGCGGTTTTTTGATTTTTTGAACCGTGGAAATGGATCCCATGAACAACACCAGACGCATTGACGGCCGCGCGCCGTCCCAGCCGCGCAAATTCCGTATCACGCCCGACTACCTCGCCCACCCGATCGCCTCCGCGCTCATCGAAGTCGGCGGGACCAAGGTCATCTGCTCCGCCTCGTTCGAACAGGGCGTCCCCGGATGGATGCGCCAGCAGAACGTTTCCGGCGGCTGGGTCACAAGCGAGTACGGCATGATCCCCGGCGCAGGCAATACCCGCGTCGCCCGCGAAGCCTCCCGCGGCAAGCAGTCCGGTCGGACCATGGAGATCCAGCGCCTCATCGGGCGGTCTTTCCGTTCGGTCATCGACCTGCAGGCGCTCGGCCAGAACACGCTGTACATCGACTGCGACGTGATCGATGCGGACGGCGGCACCCGGTGCGCCTCCATTTGCGGCGCCAGCGTCGTGCTTCAGATCGCATTCCGCAAGCTCCTGGCCGAGAAAAAGATCCAGCGGTTCCCCATGCGCGAGAACGTCGGTGCGATCAGCGTCGGCATCCGCGGCGGCGTGCCGCTGCTCGACCTCTGCTATGAGGAGGATTCCGGCGCGGACGTCGATTTCAACGTCGTCATGACTGAATCCGGCAAGTTCATCGAGCTTCAGGGCACCGCCGAGGAAGTCCCGTTCGACCGTGAACAGCTCGACAAAATCCTTGAGCTCGCCCAAATCGGCCTCGCCCCGATCTTCGAGGCGCAGAACAAGATCCTCTCCGCCTATCCGCTCCCGCAGAGCCACGAACCCTTCGGCAGCCTCGGAGCCGCATTCTCCAACCTCAAACTCAAATAACCTCATTTTCATCATAAACACGAAAGCACCCCTGCCGCATGCAAACTCCTTCCTCCTACAAAGAAGCCGGCGTCGACATCGACCTCGCAACTGAACTCCTCGGCCGCGTCAAGCCCCGTCTCGCCGCCGCCCGCCGACCCGAAATGCTCGCCCCCATCGGCGGTTTCGGCGGCCTCTTCCAGGCCGGTTTCCCGGGCTATCGCGAACCCGTCCTGGTCGCCAGCATCGACGGCGTCGGCACCAAGCTCATGGTCGCCGCGGAAATGCAGAAATACGACACGGTCGGCTTCGATATCGTGAACCACTGCATCAACGACATCGCAGTGCAGGGCGCGGAGCCCATCTATTTCCTCGACTACATCGGCATCGGCAAGCTCCGCAGCCCGCTGTATGAAGACGTCCTCGGCGGCATCGCCGACGCCTGCCGCGCCGCGAACTGCGCCGTGCTCGGTGGCGAGACCGCCGAAATGCCCGGCATGTACGGCAACGACTTCGACCTGGTCGGCATCATCACCGGCATCGTGGAGAAAAGCGAGATCATCACCGGCGAAAACATCGCCCCCGGCGACGTCGCGATCGGCCTCGCTTCCAACGGCCTGCACACCAACGGCTTCAGCCTCGCACGCAAACTGCTCTTCGACGCCGCCGGCTACACCGTGAAATCCACCCCGGCCGAGCTCGGCGGTGAATCTGTCGGCGAAGCCCTCCTGAAGCCCCACACCTGCTATCTCCCCGCCATCAAGGCCGCCAAGGCCGCGGGCGTCACGATCAACGGCATCGCCCACATCACAGGCGGCGGCCTCATCGACAACGTCCCGCGCATCCTGCCGAAGACCGTCGACGCCGTCTTCCACACCGCGAAGATCCCGTTCCGTCCCGCCATCTTCGACCTCATGGTCAAGATCGGCAGCCTGCCCGTGCAGGAAGCCTACCGCGTCTTCAATATGGGCGTCGGCATGGTCTGGTTCGTTCGTCCCGATGCCGCGAAGGCAGCTATGGATGCCGCCGAATCCGCCGGGATCCGCGCCTTCGTCGTCGGCGAGGTCGCGGAAGGCTCCGGCAAATCCATCGTCACGGAGTGACCCCGCATGGACACCGAACAGGACAAGACCGGAAGCCGTCCCGCGGAACCGTCCGCCACGGCATCGCTGGCGCACGGGTTCCTCCGCCGTCCGAAGACGGAGGCGTTCGTCGCGCCCGCGCACGGGTTCATCCCTGTCTTCGTGATCCTGGTCCTGTTCGTACTGGCCGCGGTCTTCGTCAAATCGCTTTTCTTCGGCATCCTGGCCGCCGTCCTCTCGTTCCATTTTGAACAGTTTCTTGAGCGCCGCTTCTTCGGGACGAAATTCATGCTCGGTCTGCATGCCCTCGTCGTAAAGCTCAACGCCCCGTTCACCGCCTTCCGCAAACGCATCACGCGCCGATTCGGCGACGAACCGGAACACGCGGCCGAGGCGGAATGTCCGCAGGAGCAGTCCAACGGGCTCTCCGAGGCAGAATGCCGCCGCATCGCCACGCACGCCTCCGCCATGACGGTCATTTTCGTCGTGATCGTGACCGTCCTGCTCGCCTGGACGCTCGTTCACTTCATCAGCCCGTTCGCCGCAGTGTCCGGCGATTCCGTGTCCCAGTGGGCGCAGAACAACCATGTGGTCGAAAAGCTGGAGCAGAAGATCGGCGAGCTGCTGGACCGCCTCGACCCGCCCACGGAGGAAAATTCCGGAACGAACGTCCGCGAACGCCTGCGGACCCGGATCAACGAGGTGATGGAGGAGCACAATGCCGACCTTGCGAAGTACACGCTCCGGGCAGGCAACGAGCTCGTGAAAAATGCGTTCCACATCACGGCGTGGGTCGGCACGTTCGCGTTCGACCTCGTCATGTTCCTGTTCTTCTACTACTATTTCCTGCTCAAAATGGCGGTCTTCGCCGCTGGGCGCGCGGATTTCGGGCAGAACCTCGGCGAATGGACTGTGAGCAGCATCTACGAAAGCGGCTGGCTCCCGGACGCCTCCGAGCACGAACGCCAGGGCGCCGCTCACATCATCAACCACATCTACAAGATGTTCCGGGCGTGGCTGGTCGGTTATTTCTGGATCATCGTGCTGGAGACCGTCCTGTACGCGCTGATCTTCATCCCGTTCAACGTCCCGTTCTGGCCCGTCCTCTCGCTCATCGCGGGCTCCACGATCCTGCTGCCGTTCCTCGGTCCCGTGCTGGCGGCCATCCTGTCCGTCATCGTGACCGTCATCTTTGCGCAAGGCGGTATCGTGATGCCCATCGTCGGCATCGCGCTCGCGTACCTGCTGATCCACGTGATCCTGGAACAGCTCCTGCTGTATCCCGTGCTGGTCGGCGAGGCGATCGGCCTGACGCTCGTGGAAACCATCATCGTGGTGCTCCTCGGCGCGGTCGTCGCGGGCATCTCCGGCATGATCCTCGCCGTGCCCGCCGCCGCCCTCCTGAAGCTACTCGTCCCGCTCTTCTACCAGACATTGAACCGGCGCAGGCTCCGCAAAACGGTGCAGGCGCCGGACAACACGGATCCCGGCGCATCATGAAACCCGGCGAACGGTTCACCTGTCCCGCCTGCGGACGCACCGCCTTCGCGAAGCTCGAAAAGATCCTCGACGGCTGGGATGTGAAGGGCGAACGCCTGGTCTGCTCGTTCTGCGGCGCGGCCCTCGGCGCCCCGGACAATCCGAAGACACCCGATCCGAACTCGGTTTCCGCCGGGCGCAAGGCGCTCGACGCGCTCTTCGGCAACGAGGATGCCGCAGCTCAAAAGAAACCCTCGATTCTGGACATGGACACCCCGTCGGAACACCGTTTCTGCCGGGACTGTGCCCACGCGCTCGTGAATGTCTTCGCCGTGATCTGCACGCGCAAGCACTGCGAGGTCCAGCCTATGGACGACTGCCCGGACTTCGAAAAACGCCCGGAGCAGTCCGCTTCTTCCTCGAAATCCGTTTTGGATATCAAGTGATCACATATCAGATATACGCACTGTTCCCACCTCTACGACACGTCCTTCGGTGAAGTGCAGGACAAGAAGTTCTCTTTCGGAAAAGGGAAACGATGACCTTGATACCTTTATTTCGTCCAGTTGCCATGTGTCGCTGTTCTTCAGCACGGCCGCGCTTTTTGCTTCCGTGAGCGTTTTGAATTCGCAGCCGCAGAAGTGTTTAGTGCCGTATTGGCTGGTCTCCTCTACGTAGAGAAACAGTTCGCCGTTATGTCCGAGGGGGCATTTGGCGAACGCCTGCGTCAGGACCTCGTCCTTCGTCATGCCGACCAGTGCGGCCGGATCCAGATGATGCTTCTTTTCTTTCGAGCCGCAGCCTGTGAGCAGGAAGACGCACGAAAGCATGAGAAACAACAGTCTTTTGTACATCGTCCGCTCCTTTGCTGGATTTGAGGGTAAAGCTCAGCGCAGTTTCATCGTGGCCGCGCCGGCGAGCGCGAAGAGCCCCGCGAGGATCCAGAACCTCGTCACGATCTGCGTCTCCGTCCAGCCGAGCTGTTCGAAATGGTGGTGGATCGGGGTGCATTTGAAGATGCGTTTCCCGGTCAGCTTGAAGCTGGTGACCTGCATGATGACGGACCCGATCTCCATCACGAAGACGCCGCCCACGAGGATGAGCAGGAGTTCCTGATTGACGAGGATGGAGATGAACCCGATGATGCCGCCGAGCGCGAGGCTGCCGGTGTCGCCCATGAACATGGACGCGGGCTTGCAGTTGTGCCACAGGAAC
>Ga0310786_10010876_pt1 | contig 11399 bp, 8 predicted proteins | sample AusTroGonzalo_MG_FD_203881 | JGI IMG/M metagenome (GOLD analysis project Ga0310786, IMG submission 203881) | Bovine rumen microbial communities from tropical cattle in Woodstock, Queensland, Australia - Gonzalo_03 (v2) (version 2) | ecosystem: Host-associated > Mammals > Digestive system >... | reverse complement strand
AATCTATAAATTCATGATTTTTGCGACACATTCTGCAACCCAGGTTTGTACAATAATCATTGTTATAAAACATACCACAATGATCCAGTTCCAATGTTTGGGTTATACCACTATCAAACAAAACACCAAACACAGGAAAAGGACTTAATTTCAAACACACATCATCCTGGGTTGTTATATCATAACCAGTGCACATTATATGATTCCGTTTTTCCTGCATATCACTGTATGCTGCTCTTTTTTGTTTTTGTAAATTACGATACTCTTTTATAAATCCCATAATTCAAACCCCTTTTATTTACCAACCTTTAACGCATTTATAAATGCAGACTGTGGAATTTCTACATTACCAAAAGTGCGCAGACGCTTTTTTCCCTCTTTTTGCTTCTCCAACAATTTCCGCTTACGCGTGATATCACCACCATAGCATTTTGCAGTAACATCTTTGCGGTATGCCGCGATAGTCTCGCGCGCAATAATTTTTCCACCAATCGCCGCCTGTAACGGAATCTTGAATTGATGACGCGGAATTAAATCTTTTAACTTTTCAACAATTTGCCGACCGCGAGATTCCGCAGACGACCGATGACACATAAACGACAGTGGTTCCACATTTTCATCATTAACCAAAATAGAAACCTTTACCAAATCAGATTGCTGATACCCACATATAGAATAATCAAACGACGCATAACCTGACGATATAGATTTCACCCGATCATAAAAATCGAACACAATTTCCGCCAACGGCAACCGATATGTCAACACCGCACGATTCCCAACATAAGAAATATTATCTTGGACACCACGACGCGATGCACACAATTCCATAATGCCACCCAAATATTTATCAGGCATCATGATTGTCGCCAACACCCACGGTTCTTCGATAAAATCGATTCGTGTTGGGTCGGGCATATCGGCGGGATTTTCCAAATCCATAACCGTTCCACCGCGCAGATGAATTTTATACAAAACGCTTGGCACAGTATTTATCAGCGACAAATTAAATTCACGCGCCAAACGCTCGCTAATAATTTCCATATGCAACAGTCCCAAAAATCCGCACCGCAAACCAAACCCCAGCGCAGACGATTTTTCAACTGTAAAAGTGAACGACGCATCATTTAACGCCAACTTTTCCGCACCATCGCGCAAATCAGGATAATCATCCGCCGCCATCGGAAAGAACGACGAAAACACCACCGGTACAGACGGCTTGAACCCGGGCAACGCATCGCCACCTGATTTCGCATCAACGATAGTATCACCGACCTTGCAATCATGGATTGTTTTCATACCCGTGATAATAAATCCGATTTCCCCAGTTGACAGTTCCGATACATCAACCATCTTTGGCGTAAAGTAACCAATTTTTTCAACCGTATATTCCGCCCCAGTCGCAACGAATTTAATCTTTTGCCCTTTGGTTAATTTTCCATCAACCACGCGCACCAAAACCACCACACCTAAATAAGAATCATACCAAGAATCCACCAATAATGCGCGTGTTGGCGATTCGGCACTACCCGACGGCGCCGGCAATTTTGTGACGATTTCTTCCAACAGTTCTGGCACCCCATCGCCAGTCTTGCCCGATACACAAATTGCATCAGACGCATCCAACCCAATTGCATCAGATATCTGTTGCCGCGTTCCCGCAACATCCGACGACGGCAAATCAATTTTATTAAGCACCGGCAGCATTTCTAAATCATTATCCAGCGCCAAATAAGCGTTTGCCAATGTTTGCGCCTGAACCCCTTGGGTTGCATCGACCAATATAATTGCACCCTCGCACGCGGCCAGACTGCGCGACACCTCGTAAGAAAAATCGACATGCCCCGGCGTATCCATCAAATTCAGTTGATATTCATGACCGTCGCGGGCTTTATATTTCAAACGCACAGTTTGCGCCTTAATCGTAATTCCACGTTCGCGTTCAATATCCATAGAATCCAGCACCTGGGCCTTCATTTCGCGCGATGCGAGTCCCCCAGTAAATTCAATCAAACGATCCGACAGGGTTGACTTTCCATGATCAATATGCGCAACAATAGAAAAATTTCTGATATATTTTTGGTCCATAATAACACCGGGTCCTTTTATTACCTTATGCGGCAATAATACACCGGTATATTCGTGTTTGCAACAGCAAATTTTATAATTCCGCCCCTGTGGGGAGGGGGACCGCGGAGCCTTTTTAGCGAGCGGTGGAGGGGGTTGACGGGCCCCGCAAAATTGCAAAATTTTGTGGGTAACCTACAGCATAAACATTAACAATATTCCGACACCCGCGAACACAATCGCCGCAAGTGTAATTTGCCAGAAATATTTTTTAACAATAGCATTTGCGCGTTCTTGGAATCGCCACAGCAAAATTCCCACAATCGCGAATCGCCCAGTTCTGAAAATCGCCGACACGCCCAAAAACAGCAACGCCGGAAATCCCATAAACCCGGCGCAAATCGCCATCAATTTATATGGAATTGGCGTCACCGCAGTCAAAACAATAATGAACAGCCCGTGCTTTATAAACATAGCCTTGGCCATTTCAAATTTTTCCATAGATGCAAAGTTATCAATCAACCACACACCGACCGAATCGAACAGCCACAACCCAATCATATACGCGATTGCGCCCCCGACCAGCGACCCCAACGCCGCGGCCAAAATAGTTTGCAGGGTTCTTTTTTTATTTGCGATGATGGGCGGCGTCATAAAGACCTCTGGCGGAATGAACAAAAAAATCGATTCGCAAACAGTCATAAAAAACACGAACCAAGAATAAATATTGGTATCCGCTTTTTTCAACATAAATTCGCCAAATTTCATAACGCCCTCGCCTGTACTATATAATATATCCACCCCCCAAAAAAATGCAAAGCATTTTTAACCCCGCCCTTGCGACGGTTAATTCCGCCCCAATCGGGCCCCGCGAAATTGCAAAATTTCGTGGGTGATGCCTGGGGAGGGGGACCGCGGAGCCTTTTTAGCGAGCGGTGGCGGGGGTTACCGCGGCCTCGCTGTAGCGTCAGCGAAAGCGGGACGGGGTAGTTGTGAAAACGACAGTGCATCTGGTGTAAAAGACCACCCCGCCCTGCGGGCACCCCTCCGCAGGAGGGGAACTATATTACATCATTTGAACTCTTGCCGCGGCCTCGCTGTAGCGTCAGCGAAAGCGGGACGGGTTGAACTTTGAACATTGAACTCTAAAAATTGCATGCTATACTAAACACAAAAAGGTAAAAAAATGGCAAGAAAAACAAACGGCGCAACACGCGAATCCCCACGCGGAAATCGAATCGCATCCAAAGTTCAAACCATCGTCGCAGAAATCCTGCGCGATAAATTCAGTGACGACCCGATAATATCAGGCGTATCTTTGGTTGGATCCGACGCACACGGCGGCCTGTCATTTGTCCGTTTGTATTACTATACGAATATTCCCAGCACCAGTGGCGCAAACGCCACTGTCCCCTTCTTTATGAAAGAAGGGGTGGACGCGCCAGCGGACGGGGTAATTGTGAATAATATCACCCTGGCCCAGGTTCAAGAACGTTTAGACGCTGTAACAAAAATGATTCGTTATGAATTGGCGGCACGCCTGGACCAGAAATACACGCCCGAGATAAAATTCACATACGACGACACAATCGACCGCGCGAATCGAATCGAAGAATTATTAAAGAATTTATAATCACAATTCCGCCCCAATCGGGTCCCGCGAAATTGCAAAATTTCGTGGGTGATGCCTGGGGAGGGGGACCGCGGAGCCTTTTTAGCGAGCGGTGGCGGGGGTTACCGCGGCCCCACTATGCAGTGACGAGTGGATGGGGTGCTATAATTACAATCACACCATATGTTCTGTGTTTTTCACAACTACCCCACCACCTACGGTGGTCCCCCCCTTCTTTCATAAAGAAGGGGAATATCCGTAACTTGACATTCCCCGTCTTTTCTGCGCTTTGCGCAAAAAAGACGGGGAATTAATTGTTGCATCATTTGAACTCTGTAATCGCGGCTGCGCTGTGCGCAGACGGATGAACTTTGACCTTTATACTCTGTCACCGAATCGCCCCAAAAAACACACCTAATCGAATCGGGGGGGTGCCGAAATTTTTCCAAAAAAGACACAAAAAAAATTTAATTTAATCAAAAAAAATTTGCAAAAAATATGCAAATTTTTTCCGCGCACAAAACGCGCACACACCGCAAAAAACCGGGCACCGCGCACAATGCGTAACGCCGACAAAAACGGAAACAAAAAAAATAAAAATAAAAAATATAGCGCGATTTGATAAAGGCCCAAAAATATGATACAATATGTGTAACGAGTGGGGGGATTTTCTTAAAAAAATAAACTATTTAAAAAAACCACCCCAGACAAACAACAAACAAACGAAAACAAAGGAAACGAACATGAAAGTAAAAAATATTGCCTTTTTTGGGATAATGGCAGCAATATTGGGCGTTGGCGGTGCATACGCTGCAACCGACACTGACACAGTCATCGCGTCCAAGGGCTACGTCGATGCCAAAACCGCAAGCAAGCAAGATCATAACAGACGTTTTGAAGATAAATTATCAAACTATAATCAAAACGATGCAACTGCAAAGAAAGATTACCCATCAATGTACACATTGAAAGATGCAGTTGATGGTGCTCTTACTAACATTACCGTTGAAGGTAATGATGGTGAAGGTAACGCCATTACAGGAATCACTGCATCAGATGGTACAATTACCGTAACAAAGAGCACATTCTTGACAGAAAGCGCCGCGGATGCAGCGTATGCAGACAGAAACCTGAGTAATTTACAGCCCGACGGTAAGAAAAACGTAGCCAGGGAAGGTATATATGAGCCGAGTTACGGTTACGCCAATGGTACTGTTGGTGCGGCCATCAAAAGTCTTGCAACTGGTAAAGAAGAATTGTCTAATAAATTAGCTCCTGATTTCCTTGGCGAATATGAATCATTGGAAGCTTTCCTGGAAGCACAATTTCCTGGTGATAGCGAGGCACAAGAAAATTTCTTGAAAGAACACTACCCATCTATTGGTGCTGTGCAACATGCTGTCGGCGATGCAGTCAAAATGGCAAAAAGAACAGAAAATGGCGAGCTGAGTGTTGAACAAAACGACGAAATGAAAGATAGTTGGGCAGAGGCATTACACGATAATAACACTCTATATGGAAACAACGAATTCGATAAATATACACCGACCGTTGCCGCCGTTGAAAAACGCATTCAAGGCTTAGCGACTGTTGCCTCGACTGGTAACTATAATGATTTGACTGACAAACCAACAATTCCTAGTGTTGCTGGCTTGGCTACTGCTGTTCCCAACACAGATAACATGGAAAAATTCAAAATTGTCAAATACAATGAACAAGGTATCGTCACAAGTGGTGAAAATGCCGGTGCTTTAGCTACACGAGATGACGTTACAAATGACCAAGTTGCTGTTGGTGCCAACATTGATTATACAAAGATGAACGGCACATTAAAGGATATTAATGATCCTAACACTAATGCAAATTGCACATCATCCAGTCCATGTGTGTTATCATTCTATAAAGATGGAAATGGTGTAAAATACGTATGGACAAACATGGATTTGGGAAGCTAATTAGTATTTAGTAACCAAATATATAAATGTTCAGTTTCCTGTTTACCCCCGCCCTTCCCCAAAAAGCGGGGGTTTTGCCTTTGGGGTAAAAGTTTTCTCTCTCGAGTGTGGTATTCCGCCCCAATCGGGCCCCGCGAAATTGCAAAATTTCGTGGGTGATGTCTGGGGAGGGGGACCGCGACACCGCTTGCGGTGACGGGTGGAGGGGGTTTTATAAAGCTCAAATAATGCAATATTTACCGTGGCGGATGCCATGGTGTCTCCTTCTTTATGAAAGAAGGAGTACCCCACGACGCCGAAGGCTGAGTGGGGGGAGGTAATTGTGCCCGGCGACGAAATGAAATGCAGTCGCCATAAAAAATTATTATCACAATTACCCCGTCTTGCCGTCGCGTTGCGCCGTCAATCCACCCCTTCTTTCATAAAGAAGGGGACGGTGCTTTGCACCGGAACCCGATAAGAGCGGAACTATTTCGCCACAATAAAAATCTTGGCGCGGTTTGCCGCCGCAATCACCGCATCTTTATCAATAACAAAGCATGTTTTCGCGTTAATCACAATCCCACGCAGTTTCGCCGCCGCAACCGCTTTCACCGTATCAATACCAATCGCTGGTATATCAATCCGTAAATCCTGACCCGGTTTGGTCATCTTGGCAAAAACCCCAGACGCCCGTCCGCGTTTATTCTTGCGCATTTCAACAACGCGTTCCAACATACGCGCAGTGCCTTCGGCCGCCTCGACCGCGATAACCTGTTTATCAACAACAACCGATGCGCCAATGTCGGCAACACCAATCGTGTGCGATACATCAACCGCGCGTTCTATCATATCCATATCGGCGCGTGTGGGCTTTGTTTTAGTATAAATCCCCGGCTTTTCAAAAGTTAATTCTGGTGCAACATCTTGTGCTGCAACGACTTTATATCCGCGTTTTTCCAACGCTTTGTTAAAAGCAACCGCCATAGAATCATACCCCCGTTGATGTTTTATAACACTGAATAACAATCCAATCGACCACAAATCCGGCCGAATGTCAGATAAATTTATATGTCCCAATGCGCCGACAAAAACTAATTTATGTATTCCGCGCCGACGACATGCACGCATCGCCGCACCGCCCGCGCCAATCCGAATTACCATATCTGGATTCAACGCCGGATCATAAAAATTCTTTAACCCGATAACAAATACATCCCATCCGCGTGCGCGCAACGCATCACGCGTCAATGCCGGCAAAGCCAGTGCACCTGCGAACAAAGCAATTTTTTTATCTGTATCCTGTTTCATATTTTATATGATATTCAGAAAACAACTTGGAATCAACAAAAAATATGCTAAAATCAAAATACAGATAAAGGTAAAACAATGACAAAATGTCCTTTTTTTGGTTTATGTGGCGGATGCAAATATGATTTTTCTGCACCGGATTATCACGAACAGAAATCCGGCGCCCTGCCCGATATTCCGGGATTATCCGCGCCCGTATGGGGCACGCCTGGCACGCGTCGACGCGCAGATTTTGCCGCCGCACCTGGGCATTTTGGGTTTTATAAACCACTCAGTCGTGATATTATAAATATTACAAATTGTCCAAATGTTTTACCTGAAATAAACGAAATTTTACCAAATATGGCGGCGTTGCCATGGGAATGTGCGGCATCTGTATTGATAACCGCATGCGATAATGGAATTGTCGTAAATGTCGTCAGTAATGTTCCGTACTTTAACCAAGAATTTCGCACTGCGGTTCAAAAATTACCGCCACAGATAATCAGGTTCACTTGGAACGAAACTGTCATTCGCGCATACGACAAACCACAAATTGCATTTGACAATAATCGCGTTGATTTCCCAGATGGTGCCTTTTTGCAACCAACACAGAACACCGAAAAAGCCCTGCGCGATTTGGTTATCGAAAATGTCATGGGCGCGCGGCATGTTGTCGATTTGTTCTGTGGCATCGGGACTTTTACTTTTGCGACAAACGCCACCGGGTTTGATATTGCCGGCATCGGTGTTCAGCGCGACCTGTTCAAAAAGCCGCTTAGTTACAAACAATTAAACCAATATGACGCAATAATTATGGATCCGCCACGCGCCGGCGCACAAACACAATCAACCGAAATCGCAAAATCAGATGTCAAAACGGTTGTTTATATTTCCTGTAACCCTGGCACATGGATACGCGACAGAAATATTTTGCTGCGCGGCGGATACAAAATAAAAACAGTCACCCCGGTTGACCAATTTGTGGGGTCAAACCATTGGGAACTGTTTTCTGTATTTGTCAAAGATTAATGTTCCATATGTTTTGTAAAATCGCGTAAATCAGTATCGGTCGCGCTTAAAATCTTGGCGATACTGTTGCTGGACGGCCACCGCGGTTGCCCACATTTTGACCAACGCTTGCTTTTATTAAAAGTTGTCGCATCCAGGCCACTGCACCGCGCCAACCCCGAACAAGACATCCCGTGTTCCGTCGCAAATTTTTCGATTGCCTGCCATACTTCTTCGTGTGTCATAAAATCCCCCTTTATTTAGTCCCCATACCCCGATTTTATGCCACATAGCCATAGGGGGGCAACTGGGACCTTTTCCCAGGATTTCCGCCATAAAAAATCAACAAAAAATTTTTTTGACAAAAACACTTGACAAACCACATAAAATGTATTACATTACGATTCGTCAAGAGGATAAAACCGTTTGACTTTGGTTGCAACAGCAATCAAATATAGGGGCCCAGGGATTCAGACTCCCTCCTACATTCTCTCTCCTCTGGACCTTGGACCCCAACCATTTTGACAGTTTAGAATGCCCGTTTCTTTTTCTCCTTTCCTTCCTTTCTGGGCATTCGAAAATACCGCCGGCAACGGCGATATTTTTTTGAAAAAAGCCGATGTAAAAACATCGGCTTTAACATTTTGAATTATTACAATATTATTCGGCATCTTCGGCACCGGCAATCTGGACAGGACGCCATGTCGATACCTTGTTATCATTATCACCATCTGCAACACTTAACAAGAACAAACCATTGTCGGTTGGACCATCTTTATCCAATGCCCATTTTTCAAGCCTGATATTAATATTATTCTCGATGGACTCTGCCAAACTATCAACATCTGTCTTGTTATAATAATTAGAGTTTATTGTTGTCTTATTATAAAAGGTATTATCGATATAGGTTTTATTATAATAATTATTCAACAAATAACTTCTTGTTACATACGGCAATTCAATACTCGACAAATCCAATGTATGCCATATTTCTGTCAGATTACCCTCGTCATCCTTGCTTACTTCGTCTAAATAACGCCATTGCAATTCACCACCCTTGACGCGCAATTCAGATGTTCTGGCATCATCACCATCCAAGGCCAGGCGATTACGCAAACTTTCAAAATCCACAGAAATTTCGCCTGTTTCAGTCAACACGATAAATCCACCAGGTGTCGCGGTCAATTTAATCTGTTTTCCAGCCAAATCATTGTCAATGCGATTTACAATCAAATTCAAATCAGATGTTTTGACATAATCATCCAACAATAATTTCAAATCATAAACCGTTGTCCATTCTGGTTCGCCCGTTGTATCAGTATAACGCCATTTCAAAACGCCATTATCAACCTGCATTTCCAAAGGACGATGATTAACGATACCCAACGCAGTCTTTAATTCATCGAATCTGACCCCAATAACACCCTCGGTCGTAACATTGATAAATCCGTTTTCGGCCTCGGTCAATTTAACCTGCTTTTTGTCCAAACCAGTATCGACATATTGTTTTGTCGCAAAGTCAGCCAATTTACCATCAATCAAATCACCAATGCTTGCAGACACAGTTGTCCATTTTTTGGTTTTACCATCTGATTCAAATTCATTCAGATAACGCCAGCGCAAAACACCCGCGTCTGTGATTTCCATTTCGATTTTTTCTTCGGCATCTGGAATTCCCAATGCAGCCTTTAATTCAGCAAACTTTATACCGATTACATTATTATCAATTTTCAAAAATCCATTTTGATCCGCAGATAAAGTTTTCTGGTAATTATTCAAAACCAACAACTTATTATCTATCAAATCGTTAATACTGTTTGACACATTGGTCCAAGATTTGGTTGTACCATCCGATTCAAACTGATTCAAATAACGCCAGCGCAAAACACCACCGTCCGTAATTTCCATTTCAATATCTTGCTGTGCCGCTGGAATATTCAAAGCCCTTTTCAATTCAACAAATTTTAAATTAATTGCATTACCATCAATCTTTAAATAACCATCTTCGTCTGTGGTCAATGTTCTTTGATAGCCATTTAATTTGTTATCAATCAAATCGCTGATGCTTATAGAAACGGTTGTCCACGCTTTTGTCGTTCCATCTGATTCAAACTGATTTGCATAACGCCATTGCAAATCACCACTGGTTGTGATTTGCATTTCAATATCTTGCTGGGCATCAGGTATATTCAACGCTTTTTTCAATTCGGTAAATTTCAAATTGATTGTATCACCTTCAATCTTTAAATATCCATTTCCGTCTGTACTAAGGGTTCTTTGATAACCATTTAACTTGTTATCAATCAAATCACCGATACTTATAGAAACCGTTGTCCATGCTTTCGTTGTGCCATCTGACTCAAATTGATTAAAATAACGCCAACGCAAAACGCCCGCGTCCGTGATTTCCATTTCGATATCTTGTTGTCCCTCAGGAATACCTAACGCTCTTTTCAATTCAACAAATTTCAAATTGATTGTATTACCTTCAATCTTTAAATATCCATTTTCATCTGTGGTCATGATTTTTTGATAACCATTTAACTTGTTATCAATTAAATCACCAATGCTCATGGAAACCGTTGTCCATTTTTTAGTTGTGCCATCTGATTCAAATTCATTCAAATAACGCCATTGTAACTGTCCATTGGATGTGATTTGCATTTCAATATCTTGCTGGGCATCAGGTATATTTAAAGCCCTTTTTAATTCAACAAATTTTACATTAATTGCGTTACCATCAATCTCTAAATAACCATCTTCGTCTGTGGTCAATGTTCTCTGATAACCAATCAACTTATTTTCTATCAAATCACCAATGCTCATTGAAACAGTTGTCCATTTCTTGGTTGTACCATCTGATTCAAATTCATTCAGATAACGCCATTGTAACTGTCCATTGGATGTAATTTGCATTTCAATATCTTGCTGGGCCGCAGGAATATTCAAAGCCCTTTTCAATTCAGTGAACTTTATACCGATAACATTATTATTGATTTGCAAATAATCATTTTGATCCACAGATAACGTCCCTTGCAATCCAGACAAATTGATAAAATCACCAACTTTTTTGGTTGTTTGGTGCCAAGTTGTATCACCAACATAGCGCCATTTAATTTTACCATCATCTGCGAATTCAATTTCTACCTCGCGTTCCTCTGGAATATTTAATGCCTCCTTTAACTCAGTAAATTTGACACCGATCTGCTTATCATTATTGATTTGCAGATATCCATTTGGATCCGCCTCCAAATCACTGTGCTCTGCATTTAACACATAAGTATTAAATGTTTCCGATGTCACATAATTTGCCAAACTGGAATCAATCAAAGCCTGAATATCGGCCGTATGCCATTTTTTTGTAACACCATCAGATTCATATTCATCCATATAACGCCATTGTAATTTGCCATCAGCCGTATATTGTATTTCTGACTGCCGTGAATTCGATATTCCCAACGCATCACGCAATTGTTCAAAACGCA
>Ga0310786_10010875_pt1 | contig 11400 bp, 8 predicted proteins | sample AusTroGonzalo_MG_FD_203881 | JGI IMG/M metagenome (GOLD analysis project Ga0310786, IMG submission 203881) | Bovine rumen microbial communities from tropical cattle in Woodstock, Queensland, Australia - Gonzalo_03 (v2) (version 2) | ecosystem: Host-associated > Mammals > Digestive system >... | reverse complement strand
TTGCCCTGCTGGCCCGGCGTAACCCAGAACCATGGGTAACTCTTGGAGAAGTACATCTCGTTCGTCGAGGGATGGTCGAACGAGGGCCACTCCCGCGCACCGTCCGACGACCGCCCGGTCGCGCCGTAACTCACCCAGTTTCGCTCGATATAGCGGGTCTGCGGAGTAAACATCTCGATGTTGCACGTATCGCCCACAAGCGACCTCACGCGGACCGTACGGGAAGTGTGAGAGCCCTTCGTCCCGTCGTCATACGAGAAGTTGAAGCTTGCGAAATGGCTCACGGGGAGAGTCTTCCCCTTGCCGAGCGCATACAGCTCCGGCACGTACTCCGCCGCATCGAAGTCGGTGTAGAACTTCCACGTAACGCGTACGCCCAGCTTCTTGTCCGGCGTTGCGTACTCGTAAACCGTTGATGTCCATCCCTTGCCGCCGGGGAGCTCTTTCTTCAAGACCGGCTTGTCGCAGACGAACTCGAACCTGCCGTACGTGAACGCAACGAGCCCCTGTGTCCCGAACGAGGACGAGGCCAACACCGAAAGCACCGCGCAAGACGCGGTCATGGCAATCGCAACTTTGAACATGGCGTTTTTCATGCGCCAGATTATATCACATCACGCCACAGGTCGCACCTCAAAACGTCACGGCGGCGTACTTGCGCAAGAACCCTTCGCCAACTAATTCAATAAATCAACGGCGCCGCAGGATCTTAAGGTTACGTAACCAGAATGTGCATTGCATACCCCTTGGGTTTGCGCCAAGGCGGAATCCCGTGACGTCGGCGGGCCAATCGCCGGCGGAAAGCTCCACGTAGCGCTTCTCCCACGAGCCGAGCGGAGCGTCGAAGGGGAGGAACCGGCTGGGATGCTTCCCGCCGTAGAGAAGCATCAGTTTCTGCGTGCTGAAGTCGTTCTCCACCTTGTCCTGCGCGCTCTTCACCTCGAACTCGATTAGCTGCGCGCCCGCAAAGCTCTCCTGCGGAAGCTTGAGCTTGTATACGGGATAGAACCAACGGTCGGCCGGCTTCGTCCAAGCGACGTCGAAGCGCACGGCCTTTTCCGTCTCATCCCACGTGACGCTGAACGACTGCGCAGACGTGTTCCGTTCCCAGTCCTTCGGGTTCTGCCAGGCGAGCGGTACCCTCTCGCAAGAGGCGAGGAACTGCTTCTCTGGGCGCACGGGCATGACGAGCCGGCTCGAGCGCTTGCCGCCGAACAAGCCCGAAAGGACGACCTGCTGGACGAAGTCGCATCCCGCGCTAGGCACGAACGTGCAGTCGAACGTGGCGGGCGGCGTTCCGCGCGGACCAAGGGTGATCTCGCTCGGCAGACCGGTGAGCGAAGCGCCCTCGACCACGACACGTCCGGTCTTGGCGCTGTCGCCCATGTTCCACACCTGCAGACGCAGACGTCCCGTGTCGCCCTTCAGGATGGCGCGCGTCTTCTGGCTGCCCACCGCGAAGTCGTTCGTGTTGGGGTCCACGCGGAGAATCACCGTGAGGTCCTCGTCCGCCGCCGGCACATAGGGCTTCACCTTGCCCGTCGGGAACGGCGGCTTCTGCGCCTTGAGGCCATGCAGGCCGGCCACGTAGGACGGGAAGCGCGTAGACGCGAGCGCAAGAACGCCGTTCGTGACGGCAATGGTCGAGCGCGTGCCGCAAAGATCGGAGAGCCGATAGGTGCCGTTCGCAACGTTGATTGTCAGCTCCTTTGCGAAGTCGGGAGTTGGATACACGATGCCAGAACTCGACGTGGTATCCAGGGGCGAGACGGACCAGTACACTACGGTCTGCGATCCGTCGGGCTGCTCAAAGAGGTAGGCGCGCAGACCATCGCCAACTGACATCTCGCCCGCGAGGCGCGCGGAGACAAGCTCGCGTGTCATCGTGCTGATGGCTGCGTACTCCGGCTTGACGGTACCATCGCGCCGCATCACGCCCCAGTCCTTTGCGCCATTACGTTCGTTAAAGGCTCCAAACACGAAATAGTAGTTGCGCGCCACCCCCTCCATCTGGAAGGCGATCTGCGACTTCGGGTAGAACTCGGCCTTGACGAGCTCCTGTTCGGGCGAATGGGCCATCAGTCCCTTCTTCGCGCCGGACTTGTCGGAGTGGCCCTCGAGGTTCGTGCCAGACTCGGTCATCCAGATCGCCCGGTCGCCGATGCCGTAGCGCTCCATGAACGCGCGGAGCATGGCGAATCTCCGGGGATAATTGGCGGGCGCGTCGTACGTGTGGTAGTTGAACACGTCGCCGAACTTGCCGGCGTCGTTCTCGAAGAGGGCGCGGGCGTAGGGACTGTCGGGAATCTGGCAGAGTGCGCCCGGCAGCACGACGGTGCCTGGGCGGCCGGCCTTGAAGCCGAGGTAGGCGGCCTTGAGCGCGGCGGCGTAGTCCCACACCGGCTCCGGGGCGAAGCCGATGTCCTGCTCGTTCCAGAACTCCCAGTCGCCCATGCGGTCTCCGAACGCGGCTACCGTGCGCGAACAGAACGTGTAGACGGCGTTGAGATCGGCAGGGAGCTTCGTCAGCTTGCCGGCCCACTCCGGGGCGTCGTGGAACATGCCCGAAACAAGGATACCACGCGCACGAAGCATGTCGGCGTTGTACATGTAATAGGAGTAGTCGAGCGAATCCGGCTCCTTGTTGACTTCGCTCCAGCGCAGACGGTCGCGCACGTGCGGAAGGCCGGTGCGCCAGAGGAGGTCGCTCACGGTGCGGTAGGTGTCGCCGCCGTTCCAGGGGCAGAGGAAGCTGCCCTTGCGCGACACCCAGCTCTGCGCCGAGTCGATGCCGTAGAAGGAGTCGTGGTCGAAGGTGCGGCTTTCAGGCACGGGCACGACAGCGAACGTGGCGTCGTCGGCACCGCTCTTCAGGTGATAGTATCCCGTGGGCAACGTGGGTAGGGGGCTAGTGCCATCCGCATTCCAAGTGCCTGATTCGCCAACAGGGCGTCCGCGCCAGTCGGTGAGCGTCCAGGACGTACGGGGGGCGCCGCCGCGAGCGAAAGGCGTCTCCTTGTCTGTGTACACATGGCCGACAGCGTCAAGGCTAATCGCGGCCGGAAGCGAGATGGCGGACAATGCCGCGCAGCAAACAAGCAAGTTCTTCATTTCGGAAGAGTGCAGCATATTCTTAACTTCGATCAGGATAGGTGTAGAATTTCATACGGGCCGCGTCATGGCGTCAGTAGACGACTTCAAAATCGGCAACCGCATCGGCAGACGGTATTTCTACGTCAACATACCGAGATTCGCCCACGGTAGAGACATTGAAAGCTGTCTCCTTGCCATTCAGAAGCAACGTCCTCGGCGTCTTGCCAGCCGGCACGAGCAAATGGGCCGATATGGTTTTAGCCGGACTGCGCAAGTGATAGCGGAACCCCTTCTCCGTGAATATCCAACGCACGTCCACTGTCTTATGCGACGCCTCGTAGCCCGTGAGATAGCGCCCCTCTCTGAACGGCGTCACGGCCCAACGCGGCGCAAAGCGCATCTTGCGGTACTGCGCGTCAAGATCCTGCACGCCGGCGAGTCCCTCGTCTACCGCCGCCAGAATCGCAGCCGCGCCCCACGCGCTTGGCCCGCGCCCCTGCGGCTCGCCCGTCGTCGGCTCATAGAGGAAGAAGAGCTTGCCGTCATCGCGCTTGACCATCTTCGCCACGCGCTCGAGAATATCCCAGCCATACGCCTCTTCGCCACACTCGAATGCGCCGCGCGCGAGCTCGCCGGCCGTGAACGGGGAAAGCGCGCCGTTCACGTATTGTCCGGGCGGATTGCCCTTGAACGTTGGGCTGTATGCCGGATCAATCGTAAACCATTCGGAGAAGCCCTTCGTCGTCTTGCGGCGTGCCTTGTATTCCGCCACCACGCCGCGTTTCTGCTCCATCGTGAGTATGCCGCGGTTGAGCGCATAGGCCATCGAGAGCGACAGGCGTTCCTTCTCGTGCGCATCCAGCGGCTCGCAGTTTAGCGGCAGCTGGTGGCAGAAGAACGTGCCATTCCAGAGATGTCTGAACATGTTCTCCTTCAGCGCCGCCGCGCGTGTGCGCCATTCGGACGCTTTGGCGACATTGCCGAAGCGCTCGTTGATCCACGCCAGCTGGTTCATCGCCTGAAACACTCCTGAATTGTCGCCGTGCATGACCGCCATCGGTTCGGAGAGAATCACGGAACGGTTGGAGCCCGAGAGCGGATCGTTAGTAAAATCCCATGTGTCTATCGTGTAGGGACGCATGCAGAGCCCGTGCGCCTTATCCCAGCGCTTGGGATCACTCGTCATGTAGTCGATACCCTTCTCCAGCCTAGGTAGCGCACGGCGGAGCCAAGCGTCATCACCCGTCACGCGCCACGCCTGCAGACATCCCTCCACCATCAGATACTCTATATCCGCCTCCAGTTCCAGGCGCACGAGCGCCTGGTTGTCTTCTGGATAGAGGATGCGGCAGTCCGGCGGGACGAATTGCCAGTGGATATCGTCAATCTGCTTGAGGAGCTCGTAAAACTGGCCGTCGGCACGCTGCGTATCTAGGATGAAATCGAGGAAGCTCGTGAGGTCATATTCCCAGTGGCGGTAACCCTTCATCTGATGAACGTGATCGCGGATCCAGTTGAGCTGGCACATGAGCGTGCGGCCGTCAACGAACACCAGCCTTCTATCCGCCCATACCACCTTGCGCAGATCCCAGAGCACGTTGCCAAAGTCTGCACTCGACGTCGTCAAGAGGCCGGGAAACGCCAGTTCCCAGTTGTTGTACGTGCCACACTTGGCCTTACCGCACCGCATGCGCGGAAGCGGATTGGCGAACTGAATCTGCCGCCCAGCGTTGATTTCCAGCTTTGCCGGATCAGGAAACCCATATCTCGGCATCGGCTGCAACGCCCCCAACGCGCAATCAACCGCCGCACATGCGGCGACTGCAAGGACAACGGACCGCTTTTTCATCTTTTCTCCTTTAATTACACCGCCAGAACAACCTTGCCGCGGTTTTCGCCACGCTCAAGTATGGCATGCGCCTCCGTGGCCTCGGCGATAGGAAGGACCTTGTGCACATACGGCGCAAACTTCCGAGCCTCGAACGCCGGCCAAACGTCGCGGACAAGCCCAGCGAGAATCTGTGCCTTCTCTTCGGGCGATCTACGCCGCAAGGTAGAGCCGATCAGGCGAAGGTTCTTGCGCCAGAGAAGGTTCAAGTCGATGGTCGTTTCAGGCCCCGCCATGGAAGCGAGCGATATCCAGCGCCCCAACATGTTCATCGTCGCGAAGCAGGGTCCCATCAGCTTGCCGCCGACAGGGTCGATGGCGACGTCTGGAGGATTGGCCTTGAGCGTCGCCACGAGGTCATCCTTAAAGCGGTTGTTGACCACGTCCGCACCGATGGACTTGCAGAATTCACCGTTCTCGTCGCTCGCCACCTGCGCCACGATCTTCGCGCCGAAGACGTGCTTCGCCAGCTGGATGCAGGCGACACCGAGGCCACCTTCGCCGCCGTTGATGAAGAAGGTCTCGCCTTTCTTGATCTCGCCAACGATCTTTAGGTTCAGGTATGCCGTCGCATACACCTCAGGGATGCCAGTGGCTTCCCATGGCTCAAATCCCTTTGGAAGCGGCATGCACATCCCCTCAGGCACCACCACCTGCTCTGCGTATCCGCCGCCGCCGAGGAGCGCGCACACCCGATCGCCGGGCCTAAAACGTCCGTTCGCTGGCGCTTCCAGCACCACGCCCGCGCACTCTAGCCCCGGCCAGAGCGGCCAACCTTCCGGCGGCGCATAGATGCCCGCGCGCTGCATGAGATCAGCGCGGTTCACCGCGCACGCCTCAACCTTCAACTTCACGTCGAACTCGTCGTGACAGACGGGATCTGGCACGTCCTGCCACACAAAGTTCTTCTTCTCGTCAATGCACATCGCCTTCATTGCGTTTCCTCCGTTGATTCAATTGCCGAACAACCTATAGACGTTCCCAGTCGAACTGCGTCGTGGGGAACGGACCACCCTTGGCCAGACGGGCATAGACCTCGCCGCATTCGGCTGGAGAATGCACTTCTTCGACGAAGCCATCAAGCGACACCCTCTTGAACTTCAGCAGCTTCAGGAACGTCTTGGCATCGTCGCGAGTCGTCCACCAGCCGGGCGAAGATTCTCCCTCCGGCCGTGCCAGCGTGTGTGCGCCGATGAGCGTGACACCGCGGCCGTGCACCTTGTGGTAGTAGTCTATCGTGAAGTTAGACTGGCGCGTGCAGCCGAGGAGCGCTATGCGTCCGTACGGCGCAATGGCATCAAGGACGTTGTCCAGCGCCTGCCCCACGCCTGTAACCTCAATTCCTACCTTTGGTCCGTCCACCTTGACCCTCCCGAACATGATGCTGCCCTCGCCGGGACACAACGCTTTCGCCGCCGCCGCGAACCCGGGATCCAACGGATCGAGCGCGGCATCCGCTCCAAGCTCAAGCGCACGGGCACGCTTCTCAGGAAGAGGATCGGCGGCGATCACCGGCGTCGCTCCAGCGGACTTCAGCAGCAGCACGGCCAACTGGCCGAGGACGCCCTGTCCCATCACGATCGCCCCCTCGCCAATCTCCAGGCGGCACTTGCGCAGCGCCGCCATCGGGAACGTGGAAATGTGCGTAAGCGCGGCATGTTCAAAGGAAACGCCATCGGGAATCTTGTATGCGCGTTCCGCCGGCACGCAGACTAGCCGTGCGTGCGATGACCAGCTCAGCGCCACGCGATCGCCAACCTTCAGCGACGTCACGCCCGCGCCAACCTTGTCCACCACGCCGCTTGAGCTGTAGCCACTTTGCCGTGGCCAGGTCACACCGTCGCCGGCGGCGAAAATGCCCACACCGCGATCCGGCACGCCAATCAGATTCGCCCGTTCCGTACCGCTGGAGATGCAACTCCGCGCGAGGCGCACGCGCACTTCGCCTTCCGAAGGTTCGGGCACTGGACGATCGACAAGTTCAGCCGTGTCCTTGCGCGTAAAAAGAATATTTGGATTATCCATAACCATTCTCCATCTTGGGGTTTGCAGTGTTGCGTCAGTATCCGCATGCCTTCAAGGTCAGTTCATGTACCTTCAAGTCGTGGTCGTACTGCGTTGGATCGTTGGGGATTTCACCGCGTACGATCCGCGCCAATTCGCGGAGCTGCTCCGCATAGCGATCGGTCTGCACTCCGAAATCCAGCGCATGCGTCCCCGCTCCATATCCGCAGGCCGGCTCACGAAGCGACATGTTCAGCACGAGACGTCCGCCATCGAAACGCTCAATCGGGCACAGGTCGATGGTGCCGTTGGAACCGTCGATCCTCAATCGGCGGCCGATATTGCCGCAGCCTGCACGGCTACAGGAGCGTATCAGCACATCCATAGTGGGATAGTCGAGCAGCGCGACCGTGCGGTTGAGGCAGTCTGACGTGTCGCCGGTGGCGGTGCCGATGACGGAATGGACACGAGTCGGCATGCCGGACGTCATAGGCTCGATCATGTCGATCAAATGGCATCCGAGATTATAGAGAATGCCGCCCTTGAACGTACCTACGTAGCGCTGATAGCTGTCGTCACCATAGCAGTGGTTCATGTCGGCCTCTATGAAGCTGATGTCGCCGAGCAATCCGTCGCGGACCGCCTTCCAGCAGAAACGCACGGCAGGATTGACGCGGAACATGTAGCCGATCTGCATCGGGATGTTCTTCCCCCGGCATGTCTCCACGATTGTACGGTACGGCTCCATCGCCTCGCCGCACGGCTTATCGCAGTGCATGGGGATGCCACGTTCCGCGAACCTTCCGGCGATTTCCATGAGGTGGCGGTTCGCCACCTCAACGAACGCCACGTCAATATCGTCGATGGCCCACGCCTCTTCTTCAGAAACGATCCGCAACGCGTCCGTCACTATGGGATCGGTGTGGTACGATGGAGCCTTTCGCGGACGGTCATCGACTACGGCTACGATCTCAAAGTCGTCCGGTATTTTTTTCAGGGTCTCCAACTTTCCTGGCGCATGCTCGTGCGACATTCCGTAGAACAGCGTCTTCAAAGGTTTCTTCATGTTGCGCCTTCCTGTTTTTCCTCGTCTCCGATGTAATCCCTCCAGAAGAAACGAACGAGTGCCGGCACGAGGACGAGTGCGCCGACAAGATAGAACCAGCCGAGCGACGCGAATCCGGTGCGCATGGACATGTGGTCGTTCATCCAGCCGATCACTGCCGGCGCGAGCGACCCCATAAGAAACGCCATGCAACCGGTAAGGCCTGTGGCCGCGCTACGGTAACGAGGTGCGATGCAGTCAAACATGGCCGGGTAGTGCGCTGCCTCGTATATGCCGATCGTCACTCCAAGGACAGTCAACGCCGCGCAGCAAGCCGAGAAGTCCCGCGCCCACGCCACCCAGAGCATGGGTCCAATGCAGAGAAGTAGCCCTAACGCCGAGACCTCCAACCTTATCCGGGGCCTATTTGCCCCGAATCGATCGACCAATCGCGCCGTGACGAGGCAACTCACGAGAGACCCCGCGTTCAGCCACAGCACGCCATGCAGTGCCGCTTTCGCGGTTCCCACCCCCTCGAACGTCCGCGTCAGGAACATCGGCGTCCAGAGACGTATGCCGAACGACGCATACATGAAGAAACCGAACGCAACGGCGATTAGGATTGCGGTCGGCTTGCGGAGCAGAGCGAGAAACGCCTCTTTCACGGACGCCTTGCCGGCATCACCGTCGGCGCAAACCGGCTCCGTCCGCATTCCAAACTGCATGACGAGCGCCCACGCAACGCCAACCGCACCCATAATCCAGAACGCCCAACGCCATACGCCTTCGCCCATCCCCGCCAGTGTTCCGCCGAAGATGCTGGAAAGGATGATTCCCGCATAGACCGCGCTCTGGAAGATCGCCATCGCCACGGAGCGGGTCTCCTTGTGGTATTTCGTGATGAGCGCGTATCCTGCTGGTGCCACGCAACATTGCCCCATAGCGTTCAAGACGCCGTAGGAGAGGATCAGCGCCCCGACGCCGCCGGCGAATCCACTGCCCATCACGCCGACCGAATAGAGAAACGTCCCCGCCACAAGGACATGCTTGCGCCCGAAGAAATCGGCCGCAAGGCCCGACGCTACGAGCGCTATGCCGAACACGGCCGCAAAAACAGACCCAACCGCGCCGAGCTGTGCGTCCGTCACGCCCAACCGCGCAAACTCCCGCGCAATCTGCGGCAGGGCAGCGTTATACAACTGGCGCGTTCCAAGCTCGAGGAAAAACGCCACGAACAGGAACACGAGAAGAACCCACTTGTAACTAGGCTTGCTCACAAAGGTGTCTCCCCGTCCCTTGCCCGGAAGTACCGGTCCATCTTTTCATCGAGGTCGTGGCGGTACGGCACGTCGAACCGGCGCACAAGGTCGGGACGTTCCGAGAGAATCGTCAACTCGTGCGCCACAGCGTCGCGCAGGGACATGAAACTGGACGGAGCAAGACCCGTTACGCGCAACACCTTGGAGAAGTCTACGCTACGATCGAGGTTTCGGTCGGTCCAGATCATCTGCTGATCCATGTAGGAGTTCGGAGTGGCGATCTCAAGGTAATCCGCCGCCGGAATCCATTCAAACCGGGCACCGGCCAGCTCTTCGTAGATTGCGGCCACGTCGCCCCAGGTGAGGTCCTCATCAATGCCGAGGGTGAACGCTTCACCGAGCGCCGCCTCCTTGCCGATCAGGTGCGCAATCTGCAATCCAGTGTTGCCGCCCCAGGTGACGGCACAGTGTTTGTCGCGCACTTCCATCGGAAGAGGAATGCGCTTGCCGGCCTTCGTCCGGTAGAGAATCGCATACGCTCCCACTGTCACAAGGTCGAGACGATAGTGCGTGAAGGAGATTATCGGACGTATGATGGTCCAGTTCCGCCGTCCAGAGGCCATGAGGTAACGCTCGCCCCGCGCCTTTGGGATCGCGTAGTCGTCCTCGGCCAGCATGCGGTCGTTCGCCGGAGCGTCAAGCCACTGAGGGGTAGATTCCGTAACCACGCGATCCCGGTCCGAGTACGTGCGGTAGCTTGAGAGGAACACGAATTGGTCCGTGTGGTCGAGAAGTAGGTCCAGCCGCCTCTTCAGCGCATCCGTAGCCGGTGTATGGAGGAAGTCAACGATAGCGTCATACCGCCGTCCATTGAGAAACTCGGCGAGATAGGCGGTGTCGGCACTCGCCTTGACGAATCGGAGCGCGGGCGTTACGCTTTCGAAGGACTCGAGCGAAATTACGTCAACGGCATAACCTAGCCGAAGCAGTTCGGGATAGGCCGAGCCGCCCAACGTACCCGTACCTGCGATCAGCAGAACGTTCTTTCCATTCATGACATCTAACCCTATCTGAATCCAGCAGGTGCCCACAACCGGATGACGACGATACCGACAACCCAGTTGATGGCGCCACACAGAATCCGCACTGATTCTCCGCAGCGCGAAGTATACCACAACCGACTGTTAACGTGAATACAATTTGGAGGTTCTCGCCCAGTCTATCTGCTGACGCGCCCTGCCTTCTCCGCCTCGGCCTCCGCCTGGCGGCGTCTCTCCTCGTCAATGAATTTCTGGTCCATCTCCCATTCGGGGAAGAGGCTGCCCTGAATTGTCTGCCAATGGCGTCCAAGCCGATAATTGCCGTCGTTTTCGCTCGTCTCGTCCATGTTTTCGCCTCGTCACGCCGCGCCGCGTGCCATCTGAATCATCTCCGCGTCCAAATCTACACGATCTACACGTTCTACACGGCCATCAAAGAAGGTTTTGCAACTACCTCATAAGTTTATCATTCCCCGAGAGGAACAACAATCGGCTCCATCGATGCTTACACTTGCGTTCACAGCAGAACCGTGATACAATGTTCGTGTTTTTTAGCATGAAAGACGACGGCGAATTAGTTGCAAAAAAAACGAACATGAGGTTCTGCCATGATAAGTCAAGACGAAATCAGAATGTTGCATGAAGCGTCAGATCGATTGATTTCTGCCGTTTCAATGGATTTCCGGCGCTATTTGGCACCCAAGATAAACTGGAACGAAACAATGCTCTGCATCAAGGGGCCGAAGGGTACAGGTAAGACAACCCTGATGCTTCAGCATATAAACGAGACTTTTGGTGCCGGTTCTGCCAATGCCGTCTATTTCGCACTAGATCACGTCTGGTTCTCAAACCATCAACCAATAGAGGCAATCGAACACTTCTACACCCATGGCTTTACGAACCTCTTCATCGATGAAGTTCATCATTGCCGCGATTGGGCACGCCTGATGAAGACTGCCGCCGACTTCTATCCGGGCCTGAACATCGCCTATAGCGGATCCTCAATCCTCAAGTTGAGCGCAGGGCAAGCCGACCTTTCACGCAGGCAGACGGTTTACAAGCTCAAGGGGA
>Ga0310786_10010874_pt1 | contig 11401 bp, 9 predicted proteins | sample AusTroGonzalo_MG_FD_203881 | JGI IMG/M metagenome (GOLD analysis project Ga0310786, IMG submission 203881) | Bovine rumen microbial communities from tropical cattle in Woodstock, Queensland, Australia - Gonzalo_03 (v2) (version 2) | ecosystem: Host-associated > Mammals > Digestive system >... | reverse complement strand
ACTCGTACAAAATGGCAAGGAGAAACTCTTCGAAGGCATCGTTGAAGGCAACATTCTGACACAACCAGTCGGAGAAGGAGGTTTCGGATACGATCCCGTATTTGCTCCTATTGAAGCCGACGGCCTTGCCTTTGCCCAGATGAGTGCTGAGGCAAAGAATGCCATCAGTCATCGAGGAAGAGCCACAAAGAAGTTGGCGGAATTTCTTGCAGCGAAAAGCAATAATTGACTGAAGGTTTGCGTTATATGAATATATAATAAGGAATGATGATGATAAAGAAACTCTCTTCCCTAGCAATGCTCCTTTGTGTGCTTTGCCTTACCGCTACTGCCCAACAATTAGGCACCTGGCGCATGTACTTAAGTTATAGTATCGCCACGAAGAGTGAAGTCAGTGGTAGCATCATCTATTCGTTGATGAATGGCAACCTGCTCTCTTACGACACAGAGGATGGCGAAGTGCGCACTTACGACCATTTGGGTGTATTGAGCGACGTTAACATTTCTCACATTGCCTACAGTAAAGAAGCCGAGAAGCTGCTCATTGTCTATAAAAATACCAATATTGATTTGCTTGATAAGAACGGTAATGTCGAGAACCTTTCTGCCTTGAAGGACAAAAGCATCTTGGACAAAGAGGTAACTGATGTCTATGTCAACGGCTCCATGGCTTATCTCGCTACCGGATTCGGCTTCATAGAGGTGGACATGAAGGAAGGCGTATTCCGCAATACATACAAGTTGAGTTATACAATTTCCTGTATTGCGGCATCCGACGACGCTGTGTTCATCGGCACTCCAGAAGGCATCCGTCGTTGCATGAAAAATACGAACATGCAACTGGAAACGAACTGGAAGATGCGACTCAATTGGGGTGGATTTAAGGAAATGAGATTCTTCCAGGACAAACTGATTGCAATGAATACGGATGGAATCTTTGCCTTATTGCCTTATCAAAACGGACAAGCTCGCATCATTCAAGGAAACTTCACTTACCTGAAGAACCTCGGGAACCAACTGTTCTGGGGTAACAAAACTCAAATCGGGTTTACTTCGGACGTGAGCGGTCAGGATGCTGCGACTTTATCTGCTGCCGCTACAGTCATTCCCATTGATAATATCTGGAAAGATGTCTCCTATATTGGTGGAACATACTGGATGAGCGAACAGGAAAACGGCTTGCGCGGGTACAAGATCAATGAGTCGGACATCGTTCCTACTGGAGAAGTTATTCAACCTAGCAGTCCTATTCGAGACATTGGATACAGGATTAGTTGGGCAGGCGACCGTCTTCTTGTTGCCGGAGGCATCAATACTGTGGGCGATTTCTACAATCCTGCCACTTCGATGTACTATGAGAACGGAGAATGGACGAACTTCCAAGAGATGGAGATTCCTGAGAAGTACCCCAAATTCCAACTGCGTAACACAACCGATCTTGTGCAAGATCCGACGGATGATACGCACCATTTCGCCAGCCTATTTCGTGGTGGTCTTTGCGAATACAGGAACGGAAAGTTCGTCAAGCTCTATAATCATGACAATTCGCCGCTTCGAAGTGTGATGAAAGCTCTGTCCACATATTACAATTATGTGACTTGCTCCGCTCTAAGTTACGACGAGGAAGGCAATCTTTGGATGGCTTCTACGCTAAGAGACTCTGTGATTCATATCCTCAAGCCAAACGGCACATGGGTTAATCCATACTATGAAGAACTGAATAGAGTCTCGCTGATAGACCAGATTCTGCATCATAGTAGCGGCCTCAAATTCCTTTCCAGTCGCCGAATAGACAAACGAGGCATCTTCTGCATCGACACAAAAGGAACTGAACGAACTTCCGACGATAGGATAATCCTGCACCAAAACATTGTCAATCAGGATGGTACACCATATCTTCCTACTGAGTTCTGTTGCCTTTGCGAAGACCTTGAAGGAATGGTTTGGGTGGGCACATCTTCCGGACTCTTTGTCATAGAGGATGTTTCTGAAGTGTTTAATCAGAACTTCCAATTCACTCAGATCAAGATTAACCGCAATGATGGAAGCGGACTTGCTGATTATCTTCTCAACGATGTCTCAATTGCCTGCATCTCCATCGATGCTGCCAATCGCAAATGGATTGGCACACAAACCAACGGAGCTTATCTTATAAGTGCTGACGGACAAGAGATGATTCATCACTTTACCACAGAAGATAGCCCCTTGCTGAGCAACAATGTGCAAACCATCGCAGTTCATCCGGGCACAGGAGAAGTGGTGTTCGGCACAGATAAAGGTATTTGCAGCTTTATCGGAGATGCCACAACTCCAGAAGAAGAGCTGGAAAAGAGCAACATAGTGGTCTTCCCGAATCCAATTACGCCTGATTATAATGGGCCGATTGCCATTCGAGGATTGGTGAACGATACTGAGGTGAAGATTATCTCGACTGGCGGCCAATTGGTTTGGAACGGAAGATCTGCTGGCGGAACCTGTCTTTGGAATGGTCTCGCAAACAATGGAAAACGCGTTGCCAGCGGCGTTTATCATGTTGTTGCCAACACTCCTGAAGGCAACAAAGCCATAGTGACTCGCATCGTTATTGTGAGGTAGTTGTTCTCCCCCACAATAACGATTGCAAACTACTCTCGGAGTTTTATCTAACTTCTAGAGTTGAAGTTTCTCAATCTTCATTTCGCCGTAGCTTTCTATAATGCCCACAAGTTCGATGAACTCTGGCGTTGCGGCATGCTTTGCAAGCGCTTCTTCACTCTCCCAAGTCTCGCAAAACATAAAGATGTCCTTTCGAGTTGCACTCTCGAAAACGTCGTAGCTAATCATGCCTTCATGCTTCTGAGTCTTTGCAGTAAGCAGAATGGCAGCCTCGAGGGCTTCGTTGTACTTACCCTTCTTGGCTTGGAAAAAACAATTCAGTCGTATCATAATCTCATTTCTTATTTTATGTTGCCTTCAGAGGCGTTTAATGTTTCCAAAATAATCTTGGCGGCTCGCTTTGGAGCGCCCTTTCCGCCGAGGATTACGGCCATTCGTTCGTAGCCTTTCAACTGCGCTTCCCTACCCTTTTCATTAGGTAAGATTGCGGCCAAATGCTGACGGACATTCTCCACATTCATTTTTTCTGCAACGAGTTCGGGAACCACTTCTTCGCCCACAATGAGGTTGACGAGCGAGATGAACGTAATCCTAAGAAAGAGTTTTCGAGCGAAAGAAGCGAAACGGCCTGCTTTTATGTAGTAGCAAACCACTTGAGGCACCTTGAACAGAGCAGTTTCGAGGGTTGCCGTTCCACTAGTAACGAGGGCTGCAGAACTATGTTGGAGGAGCCGATAAGTCTGGTTGCGGACAATCTTAACACCCAATCCTGAAGCATACTTTTGGTAGAAGTCATCATCGAGGCCAGGAGCAGCGGCAAGGACAAGCTGATAGTCCTGCTGGAAAGGCTTTGCGGCCTCGACCATCCGCCTGAGATTGTCGCGAACTTCCTGCTTTCGACTGCCTGCCAAGAGCGCGATAACAGGCTTCTCTTCAAGTCCGTTATCAACTTTGAAAGCGTTGAAATCCAGAGGATTAGCCTCGAGGAAAGCCTCGACTTCATCAACCGAAGGATTGCCCACATAATGTACCTTATATTGATGTCGCTCTTCGAAATACTTCACTTCAAACGGCAAAATGCTAAGAAGACAGTCTATGTTGCGCTTTATGTCGTGAATTCGGTGTTCCTTCCACGCCCAAATTTTGGGCGAGATATAGTAGAAAACGGGAATGTTGCTGTGCTCTTTTATGAAGCGAGCTATCTTCAGGTTGAAGCCAGGATAGTCGATGAGGATTAATGCATCTGGTTGCCAATCCAGTATATCCTGCCTGCAACGTTTCATACCCCTCAGTATGGTTCGCAAGTGCCTGAGAACAGGAAGGAAACCCATATAGGCGAGGTCGCGATAATGCTGAACCAACTCAGCCCCTTCAGCCGCCATCATGTCCCCACCAAAGCAGCGAAACTTTGCTCGTTCGTCTGCCTGTTTGAGGGCTTTTATCAAGTGGGCTGCATGAATGTCGCCGCTTGCTTCGCCTGCTATGAGATAGTACTTCATTTTTGTAAACATTTTAGTTGGTCGAACAGACTATAAGCCGTCATATCCAACTGAACAGGAGTAATGGCTGCGAAACCATGATCGAGAGCCCAATAATCTGTATCTTCGGCATCAGGCTCAAGGTTTTGGAAGTACCCACTCAAGCGGAAAGAGCCTTCCCCCTCGTCCGCCTTTACCATTTCCTTCAGCCAAACTCCGCGACCAATCCTGCAAACCTTCGTGCCCTTCAAAGCCTCCACTTCAGGGAAGTTCACATTGAGAAGGACATCTTTGGGCAGTCCGTTTTCCAAAACATATTGGGCCGTCTGCAGAATGACCTCTTCGTAAGGGCGAAAATCGCATTTCTGCTCCTTTGTCTTGAGACTGAAAGCGATAGCAGGAACCTGCTTCATGCAAGCCTCGAGGGCTGCTCCAACGGTTCCGCTATAATGGATGCTGACCGAAGCATTATCGCCATGATTGATGCCGCTCACAACCAGGTCGGGCCTTCTCGTCAAAAGCCCATCCAAAGCCAGCTTGACGCAATCAGTAGGCGTTCCTGTGCAACGATAGACCTTCAGACCTTCCTCTTCCTTCAAAAGAGTGATGAAAATGGTACTGAGAGGCGAGATGCTGGTGGACGAAGCGCTTCGAGGGCCATCCGGAGCCACCACAATCACATCGCCAAGCCTTTGCATCAAAGCGGTCAGAACCTGTATGCCTTGGGCATCCACGCCGTCGTCGTTCGAGATTAGTATAAGGGGACGATTCGTCATAACATTATTTTATTTGCTTGCAAAGATACGAAAAAGAAGCGGGAAAAACAAATAATTGGCAAACATAACATGTTAAATTGGCAAACGTAACAGGTTAAGATTGCAAACGTAACACGTTAAGTTTGGATTTTAACCACGTTAACTTTATCAACATCTCAGGCTTAGTTATCAACAAAAACACAAACTTATCAACACTCTAAGCATTCTGCTTAGGCAAAATAGCGTCAATTTCGGACTTTTGTCGTATCTTTGCCGAATAAAATGAAAAGACCCCCCAACCCCATTTAGGGGGAGAAACAAACAAATTAGGAAAACGAAAATCACAAATATGAGCAAAACAATCGCAATAGTCAACCAGAAGGGCGGCGTAGGCAAGACTACGACGAGCATGAACCTAGCTGCCTCCCTCGCAACCCTCGAAAAGAAAGTACTCCTCATCGATGCCGATCCTCAAGCTAACGCTTCCAGCGGTATGGGTGTGGACGTCAGCAAGCTGGAGAGTTCCATCTACAATGCTCTGCTCGGTCAGGTTGACATCAAGGAAATCATCTACACAACAGATATTGAGGGGCTCGACATCGTGCCTTCGCACATCAATTTGGTCGGCGCTGAAATCGAACTGCTGAACATCAGGAATCAGGAGCGCGTCCTCAAAGACACAATACAGCCTATCGTCAAGGACTACGACTACATCCTCATCGATTGCAGTCCTAGCCTTGGCCTCATCACAGTAAACGCTTTGACCGCCGCCGATAGTGTCATCATCCCAGTCCAATGCGAGTACTTCGCTCTGGAAGGCATCAGCAAGTTGCTCAACACCATTAAGATAGTGAAGTCGCGCATGAATCCTCGCCTCGAAATCGAGGGTTTCCTGCTGACGATGTACGATAGCCGACTCCGTCTGGCCAACCAAATCTACGAAGAGGTGAAGCGACATTTCCGCGAACTGGTCTTCAAGACGGTCATCCAGCGCAATGTCAAGCTCAGCGAAGCCCCAAGTCATGGAGTTCCGGCCATCCTCTACGATGCCGACGCAACAGGCTCGAAAGCCCATCTCGCCTTGGCTCAGGAAATCATTGAGAAGAATAAAAACAAGAACTAGCTACATATATGGCAATCAAGAAAAAGTATCAAGGACAGGCTTTGGGCAGAGGGCTCGACGCTTTGCTCCAGACGGAAATCATTCAGACCAACGGCTCGTCGAATCTCTCGGAAGTGAGGATGGACGACATTCAGCCGAACCCCAACCAGCCTCGAAGTGAGTTCGACGACGATAATCTGCAGGAACTCGCCAACAGTATCCGCCAAATCGGCCTCGTTCAGCCTATTACCCTTCGCGATATGGGCGACGGAACCTATACGATTATTGCGGGTGAAAGGCGTTGGCGGGCTTGTCAAAGAGTCGGTCTGACCACCATTCCCGCCTACATCAGAACGGTTGACGACGAGAATATGCTGGAAATGGCGCTCGTAGAGAACATTCAGCGCGAAGACCTTACCGCAATCGAAGTGGCTCTGGCCTATCAGAACCTCATCGAAAGGTACAGTCTCACACAGGATCAACTCAGCGAGAAAGTGGGCAAGAACCGCGCTACAATCGCCAACTACCTTCGTCTTCTGAAGCTTCCCGCAAGCGTTCAAATGGCCCTTCGGAAGAGGGAATTGGATATGGGACATGCTCGCGCTCTCCTCTCTATCTCTGATCCGAAGGCTCAGCTCAAGGTCTTCTCCGAAATGAAGAAAGGCCGCATGAGTGTCCGCCAAATAGAGAATATGGTAAGGCTGCTCAGCGAAGGCGGTTCCGTAAAGACCAAGACTGGCAAACGCATCAAGCAAAAAAGCTCGAACCTGAGTGCCGACTACAACCTTTTGCGCGAAGGACTGAGGAAAATCTTCAAGACGAAAGTGGAGATGACCTGTTCCGAGAGCGGAAAAGGAAAAATCAGCATCCCCTTTGCCAATGAGACAGAATTGGAGCGCATCATCGAAATGCTCGACAAACTCCGCAACTGATGGCACTTACGAAGCACTCTCTCCGACTCCTCCTGGCCTGCCTGCTTTGGCTCGGTCTCGCGCCTGTTCTTCTGGCACAGGAAGAGGAAGATGTGCTCGTACCAGACTCCACAGAAATCGTTGAAGTGGAGGTCAAGCACGACTCGCTCCTCATCGATACCGCCTCGCTCTATTCCATTGCCGAGAACATCTTGGTGAAAAGGCGCCACAAACGCGACCTCGCCACCTTCAAGCCCGACCCTATCCGTTCGATGTGGCTGGGTTTGGTGTTTCCCGGAGGCGGCCAGATCTACAATCGCAAGTATTGGAAATTGCCCATCATCTACGGCGGATTCCTCGGTTGCGTCTATGCGCTTACCTGGAACAGCCAGATGTATTCCGACTATTCGCAGGCCTATCTGGACATCATGGATAGCGATCCGAACACGAAGAGCTACGAGAAAATGCTGCCGCCCCGTTATAGCATCGAGGGCAAGGAAGAGCGTTTCAAGGGCATCTTCCAGAGAAAGAAGGACAATTTCCGAAGGTTTCGCGACCTCAGCATCTTCTCCTTCGCCGGAGTTTACCTGCTCTCCGTCATCGATGCCTACGTCGATGCCGAGCTTTCCACCTTCGACATTTCCCACGACCTCAGCCTGCAACTCCAACCCACATTCATCGAGACTGGACGCTTCGACATGAATCATCGCACCACTTCTCCAGGCGTACAATGCGTCATAAACTTTTAAAAGACCGACTATGAACAGATTCACAACATACACCTCCCTCCTTTTATTCTTTGCACCCTGTTTCCTGATGCCCGTTTCGGCTCAAGAAGAGGACGACTACGAAGAGTACATCGACGATGCAACCCTCGAACTTCCCGAAGGCATGCAGATGCAAGAGATAGACAGCTTGCTGGCAGACTGGCAGACTCGCAACTTCCTCTCCTTCGACGAGGCTTGCGAGACAACCAGCGAAAACCCCGTCTTCGACGCCGAGACCTATGCCTACCGTCTCAGCCGATTGCCGAATGTCATCGATATGCCCTACAATAATGTGGTGCAGAAGTACATCGACCTCTATAGCGGACGCCTTCGCAATTCCGTTGCCGTCTTGCTGGGAGCGAGCAACTTCTACAACCCCATCTTCGAGGAAGCACTCGAAAGCTATCAGGTTCCCTTGGAGCTGAAGTACCTCCCCATCATCGAGAGTGCCCTCAATCCTACTGCAGTAAGCCGAGCCGGAGCAGTTGGTTTGTGGCAATTCATGATTACAACGGGCAAGCAATACGGTCTCGACGTGACGAGCCTCATCGATGAGCGCCGCGACCCCATCAAGGCCAGCTATGCCGCAGCCCGCTATCTGCACGACCTCTACGACATCTTCGGCGATTGGTCGTTGGCGATTGCAGGCTACAACTGCGGCCCAAACAATATCACAAAGGCTATCAAGAGGGCTGGAGGCGTCAAGGACTATTGGACCATCTACCCCTACTTGCCGGCTGAAACGCGAGGCTATGTCCCTGCCTTCATTGCCGCCAACTACATCATGAACTACTATTGCGACCACAATATCTGCCCCATCAATACCCGATTGCCACAAGGAACAGATACCATTCAGGTTAGTCGCAATGTCAGGATGGAGAAGATAGCAGAACTCTGCGGCATCAGTCAGGAAGAGCTTCGCTCGCTCAATCCGCAGTATCGCACAACCCTTATTCCAGGCGACTCTCAAGCCTGCACCCTTCGAATGCCTACAGCCGCCATCAATGCCTTCATCGAGGCTGGCGACTCCATCTATGTTCCGCCCACGGAAGTAGCCGCTCAGATCGATGTTCCTGTGGTGGAACAACCTAAATCAAAGAAGAGCAGAAGTAGCGGAAGAGCCAAATATGCAACGGTTCGAAGGGGCGATACTCTTGGCAAGATTGCAGCCCGCAACCATACAACGGTTGCCCGCCTTCGCCAACTCAACAGAATTAGGGGCAACAAAGTCCTTTCCGGAACACGTATCAGAGTGAATTAGAGAAAGTTATGGAAGAGAAGAGCCTAAAGGAAATGGAAGATGAGAGGATGGTGGCCGAAGCCTATCAGCACCTCATAGACACCTATCTGTCGTCTCATCATCGCAAGCACACCGAAATCATCGACAAAGCCTTCAACTTCGCCAGAGAAGCTCACAAAGGCGTTCGTCGACTTTCCGGCGAGCCCTACATCATGCACCCCATTGCCGTAGCCCAGATTGCCTGCGAAGACATCGGCTTAGGCAGTACCGGCATCTGCTCGGCTCTTCTGCACGACGTAGTCGAGGACACCGACTACACCGTCGAGGACATCTCCAACATCTTTGGCCCCAAGATAGCCCAGATTGTGGACGGACTGACGAAGATTTCGGGTGGCATCTTTGGCGACAAAGCCTCCGTACAGGCCGAATCCTTCAAGAAGCTCCTGCTCACCATGAGCGAGGACATCCGCGTCATCCTCATCAAGATTTCCGACCGCCTCCATAACATGCGAACCCTCGGCAGCCAGCTGCCAGGCAAGCAGTACAAGATAGCCGGCGAGACGCTCTACATCTACGCTCCCCTCGCCCATCGACTCGGCCTGAACAAGGTGAAGGAGGAACTCGAAGACCTCAGCTTCCGCTACGAGCACCCCGAGGAATACAAGGGCATCAAGAAGCAGCTCGACAGCAAACGCGACAAGCTCATCGAAGCCTTCGAGGAGTTCACCGTACCCCTCCGCCAGAAGTTCGACGAGATGGGGCTCCACTACGAGATCAAGGCCCGCATCAAGGCCCCCTACAGCGTCTGGAACAAGATGCAGACCAAGCACGTCACCTTCGAGGAAATCTACGACATCCTGGCTGTCCGCATCATCTTCGAGGTGGACGAAGGAATGGACGAGATCGACGAATGCTTCAAGATCTACTCCATCGCCAGCAAGATCTACAAGCCCCGTCCTGACCGCATGCGCGACTGGCTCTCCAACCCCAAGGCCAACGGCTACCAAGCCCTCCACACCACACTCATGAGCAAGACAGGCGAATGGATGGAGGTGCAGATCAGAAGCCGACGGATGGACGACATCGCTGAGCACGGCTTCGCAGCACACTGGAAATACAAGGACGGCGACTCCACAGCCGAAGAGCAGGAAGGCGGCGACGACGGACTCGATAAGTGGCTGCGCACTATCCGCGAGGTCCTCGACGACCCGCAGCCCAACGCCATCGACTTCCTCGACAAGATCAAACTCAACCTCTTTGCTAACGAAATCTTCGTCGTCACACCAAAGGGCGAGTTCAAGACCATGCCCGCAGGCTGCACAGTGCTCGACTTCGCCTTCAGCATCCACACCTTCCTCGGCACCCATTGCATCGGCGCCAAAGTCAACCACAAACTCGTCGGCATCAGCCATGTCCTCGAGAGCGGCGACCAAGTGGAAATCCTCACCTCCAAGACACAGAAAGTCGACAAGAAATGGATGGAATTCGCCTCAACCGCAAAGGCCATGGGCAAGATACAAGCCATCCTCCGACGCGAAGAACGAGAGAAACAGAAGGTCGGCGAAGACATCCTGAACGAGTTCCTCCAGAAGCACGAGAAAGAGCCCAACAGCGTCAATATCAACAAGTTGTGCCGCCTCCACTCCCTCAACACCCGCGAAGAACTCCTCTCGGCCATCGGCACACAAATCATCACCCTGGGCGACGACGACCTCAACGCCCTGAAGCAAGAGGGAAAGAAGGGAAAGAAATGGGGCAAATACTTCGGCATCTTCAAGCGGAAAGGCTCCGCCGCCCTCGCCCCAGAAGAGGAAACCACGGAGGAAACCCCATCCGGCGAAGCCATCGACAAGAAGAAGACCATCGTCCTCAGCGAAGAAACCATCGACCGCTATGTCATGTGCACCGAGTGCCATCCCATCCCCGGCGACGACATCCTCGCCTTCCTCGACGACAGCGGACAGATCATCATCCACAAGCGCCAATGCGAGATAGCGAAGCGCCTCAAGGCCACGGGCGGCAACCGCATCATGGCAGCCAGCTGGGACACCCACGGACAGCTCTCCTTCCCCGCCACGCTCCACATCATCGGCTTCGACCGCGTAGGCGTCCTCCATCAGATCACAGGCATCCTCTCGCAGCAGCTCAGCGTCAACATCCACAGCGTCCACATCGACACCAACGACGGCCTCTTCACAGCCGACATCAAGCTCGGCGTCCACGACGTCCGCGACATCCAGTCCATCTGCCGCGACCTCAAGAAAATCAAGGAAATCGAAGACGTCAGAAGGTTCTAAAGGCCCCCCGACTCGCTGTCTTCCTAATCATCACTTGTGACGTTAGCTATTTTAACGTGTTACGATTGCAAACGTAACGTTTTATGTTGGGCATCAACTACTGAGTACAAATGTCGCGGTGAAACCGCAACAGCGCAACAGTTGAAAATAAGAGGAAGAAGATTTCCCCTTATATAATCAACTACTATACTTATTAATAATATATAATATATATAGTGTTTCCTTTTGTCTCGGAAACCCTTGTTGCGGTGTTGCG
>Ga0310786_10010873_pt1 | contig 11401 bp, 11 predicted proteins | sample AusTroGonzalo_MG_FD_203881 | JGI IMG/M metagenome (GOLD analysis project Ga0310786, IMG submission 203881) | Bovine rumen microbial communities from tropical cattle in Woodstock, Queensland, Australia - Gonzalo_03 (v2) (version 2) | ecosystem: Host-associated > Mammals > Digestive system >... | reverse complement strand
CCATGTTGGTCCATAATGGCCTTGTATTGCGGCTTGATGGTGCCCATGTCGGACACGAACACTTTATATCCCTGCTTCAGACCCAATACGGCCGTTCCCGCGCCGCTCTCGCCAGCACCCAATATAACCAACTTTTTCATCGTATCTTCAACGTTAGAATAGTGAATGCTGCGAGTAGGATGGTCACGATACAGAAGCGCAGCACTATCTTCTGTTCATGGTGGAGTTCATTGCTCCCTTTGTGCCGGATGATGCAGGTCGGGTCGTTTCGTAGCACTTGCTCGACCGACGTACGGAAATGGTCGTGGATAGGCGTCCGCTTCCAAACGCGGATATGCTGGCCGCGCTTCTTGCCGAGTTTATAGACCTGCGTCTGTATGATGACGCTGACGCTCTCCATCAGGAAGACGCCGCAAAGGATTGGGATGAGCAACTCTTTATGGATAATAACGGCACAAACGCCGATAATGCCGCCGATAGTGAGCGAACCCGTGTCGCCCATGAACACCTGTGCCGGAAAACCGTTCCACCAAAGGAAACCGATCAGCGCGCCGACGAAAGCGCCTAAGAAGACCACCAACTCCTCCGAACCGGGGATGTACATCACGTCGAAATAGTCGGCCCAGATGGTACTGCCGGACGTGTAGGCGAGTGCAATCAGGGCGACGCCGATGATGGCCGAGTTGCCGGCACACATACCGTCCATGCCGTCGTTGAGGTTGGCGCCGTTGCTGACTGCCGCTACGACGATGACTGTCAGCAGTACGAAGAAGATCCAACCGGCGCGGTACTTGTTCTCCTCGCCGAGGAAATCGAACATGTCGGCGTAGTTGGCATTATGGTTCTTTACAAACGGGATAGTCGTGCGGGTGGACTTCACGTCCGGCGACTTCTCGATGACGCGCTCGCTGTTGACGTAAGTCGTCTGCACCGTTTCGTTCATAATGGCAGCGGGACTATAGCGAAGTGTCAGGCCGACAATCAGTCCGAGCGAGATTTGTCCGGCGATCTTGACCCAACCGTTCAGACCGGCTTTGTTGTGGCGGAAAGTCTTGATATAATCGTCCGCAAAACCGAGCGTGCCGAGCAATAGCGTTGTAACGAGCATCAGGATCATATAGACGTTGCCGAGCTTTCCTACAAGCAGACAAGGGATAAGAATGCCGGCGATGATGATGAGTCCGCCCATCGTCGGTACGCCGATTTTACCCACTCCAAACGGGTCAATCTTGGCGTCGCGCTGCTCCTCGGAGATATGTTTGCGGCGCATCAGGGCGATAAAGTACTTGCCAAAATAGATGCTGATGAGCAGTGCCAATCCCGCAGCGACCAGCGCGCGGAAAGAGATGTAGGTCACCAGTCGTGCGCCGGGGATTTGGTTGTAATAGTTGAATAAGTAGTAGAACATGTCCTGTAAGTCTTATTATAGGTTGGCTTTTACGACTTCGTGGTCGTCGAAATGGTGCTTGACGCCTTTGATGATCTGATAGTCCTCGTGGCCCTTGCCGGCGATGAGGATAACGTCGTTGTTCCCGGCCAGCATACAAGCGGTCTTGATGGCGGTCTCGCGGTCTTCAATAACGAGCGTGTCTTTCTTTTCCTCCTCGGTGAGTCCGGCGATCATGTCGTTGAGGATATCCGCAGGTTCTTCGTCACGCGGATTATCGCTGGTGAGAATCAGTCGGGTGCTGTTCTTCTTGGCGATGGAAGCCATCATTGGACGCTTGCCCTTGTCACGATTGCCGCCGCAGCCGACAACGGTGATGACCTGACTGCCTTCTTTGCGTATCTCGTTGATGGTGCGGAGCACGTTCTCTACAGCATCCGGCGTGTGGGCATAATCGACAATTGCTGTCCAACCTTTGGGCGAATGAATAGCCTCGAAGCGGCCTTTGACTGCGGAGAGGGTGGAGAGTACGCGCAGCACTTCCTGCGGCTCGAAACCGAGGTTCACGGCTGCGCCGTAGATGCAAAGCAGGTTGCTCACATTGAAGCGGCCGACGAGGTGAACGAACACCTCTTGCCCGTTGACGTTGAGCAACATCCCATCGAAACCCTCCTCGAGTATCTGCGCCTTGTAGTCAGCCAGCGAGCGGGTGGAGTAGGTGGTAACGTGCGCGCGGCAGTTCTGCGTCATCACCAGGCCGTTCTTGTCGTCTTTGTTCGTGACCGCGAAAGCCTCTTTCTTGAGGTTGTCGAAGAGTTGCTTCTTGGTGTCGCGGTAGTTCTCGAACGTCTTGTGATAGTCGATATGGTCGCGCGTCAGGTTGGTGAACAATGCGCCGTCGAAGTCGAGCCCCGCCGTACGGTGTTGGGCAATGGCGTGACTCGAAACTTCCATAAAGGCGTACTCGCAGCCCGCGTCCACCATCTTGTGCAGTAACCCGTTGAGCTCGAGCGCATCAGGCGTGGTGTGGGTAGCCTCGATGGCTTCGTCGTTCACGTAGTTGACTACAGTAGAGAGCAGGCCTGCTTGGTGGCCCATCGCGCGCGTTAACTTATAAAGGAGCGTGGCAATAGTTGTCTTGCCGTTGGTGCCCGTCACGCCGATAAGCGTGAGGTGACGGCTGGGATAGCCGTTCCAGGCCGAAGCCAGCAACCCGAGAGCTTCCGAGGAGTTGTCCACGACTACGAAGGTGGTGTCTGTTGAACCGACAGAAGCAACCTCTGCCGGTATGTGCTCGCAGACGACGGCTGCGGCGCCTTGCTCGATGGCCTTGCCGATAAAATCGTGACCGTCCACCGTGGTGCCGGGCTGTGCCACGAAAAGAGTGCCGGCGTGCACTTGCCGCGAGTCGAACGTGAGGTCGGAGATCTCTACATCTGCGCGTCCTTTCAGTTCCTTGACGCGGACGTCTTTTAGTAATTCATTCAGTATCATCGTAGTTCCAAATATATTATCCCGTTTTTGATGATTGCCGAACCGGGTTCGACACTTTGCGAGGCCACTTTGCCCTTGCCGCGCAGTTGCACCATCATGCCGGTCTGCTCGATGGCATAGACCGCATCTTTGGCGCCCATGCCGATGACGTTGGGCACTTTGGTCGGCCTTACTTCCACGGCTACGGCTTCCATCTTCTCGTTCACCTTGGCCCATTGCGAGTCCACTTTGGTGACCTTGACGCCCGACCCCTTGGCCGCAGAGCGTATCTGCTTCTGTACGCCGCCTTTGATGCGCGGTTTGTCGATGCTGTCGTAGGGCAAAGCCATATCTTCAGAGGAAACAGTCTCGGCGAAAGCCATCGTCTTGATGGCGATGTTGCGCACGGTCGAACCGCAGTCCATACCCGCGTCGTAGCCGCCTTTGGGGCGTTGGATAACGCAGATGCAGGTGTATTGAGGCGAATCTTCCGGGAAATAGCCGACGAACGACATGCGGTGGTGGTGGCGGTCGTAGCGCCCCCTTTCGAGAATCTGTGCGGTACCGGTCTTGCCCGCGATATGTACGAGGTCGCTTTGCGCCTTGCGTTGTCCCCAGGGACTGATGGAGGCTGTACCGAACTGATTGTCCCAAACTACGTCGTGAAGTGCCTTGCGGATGTCGCGTAGCGTCGATTCTTTGCAGATGCCGGAGTTGACCGTCTTGGCGCTGAAGCGCTTCACGGTGCGCCCGTCTTTCTGTATCTCTTTCACGAAGAAAGGAACAATCATCTTGCCGTCGTTAGCAATGGCGTTGTAGAACATCAGCGTCTGCAGCGGAGATAGTTCGACCGAGTAGCCGTAAGCCATCTTCGAGAGCGTTACGGCGTCGCGCGGTACGTCGATACGCGGGTCTTGCGCACCGGGAATCTCGCAGGGGACGGGTTCTCGAACGCCCATCTTGTCGAGGCGGTTGACGAATTTCTGCGCTTTCTTGTCGTAACTCTCGGTCACAATCTTCGAAAGGACGATATTACTCGATGCGGCGAGCGCTTGTTGGACGGTCAGATACCCGTCGTATTTGTGCGCGTCGGTGTGCATGATGCCATTGTAAGTCCATCCGGCGGAACTGGTCAGGAACGTGTCCTGGAGCGTCACTTTGCCGTCGTCCAATGCGGCCATTAGGCTCACGGTCTTGAATGTCGAACCCGGTTCCACGCGCTCCACCGCGTAGTTCTTCATCTCCGAATAGGTCCCGTCCTCGTTGCGCCCGAGGTTGCAGATGGCTTTCACTTCGCCCGTCTGAACATGCATCAGGACGACGCAGCCCCACTCAGCCTCTTTCTCGGTGAGCTTCTGGCGCAACTGGCTTTCGGCGATGTCCTGCAAGTTGGCGTCAATGGTTGTGATGAGGTCATAGCCGTCCTCCGATTCCTGCACGGTCATGTATTCGGTGTGTCCGTTCACGTGCGTCTTTTCGCTGACGCCGGGTTTGCCGTGGAGTAGTTTGTCGTATTGTTTCTCAAGGCCGTTGATGCCCTCGCCTTTCTCGCCGTAAATGCCGCCAATCGTACGGCTGGCAAGCGAACCGAAAGGTTTGACGCGCACGTGTCGAGGCGTGACAATAAGCCCGCTCGTGTATTGCCCTTTCTTGAAAAGCGGAAGGGCTTTGACGCGCTTCATCTGAATGTAACTGACCGCTTTCGGCTGCAGTTTGAGTCGGCCCTCCTTGCGCTGGAAAGCGCGGGTGAGCATCCGTTTGTATTCGCCTTTGTCCTTATCGCGGAAGATCTCGGCCAATCCGGCAGAGATGGTATCCACGTTTCGGGTAAACAGGGTGTCACCTCCGCGATGGAGTGCCGGTACGCGCAGGTCCATCACCAGCTCGTAGCGGGGTAAACTGCCGGCCAGCAGACGTCCGCGGCAGTCGAAGATATTACCGCGCATCGGCGGGATATCCTTGCGAACACGCTCTTGTTTGTCTGCTATCGCCATCCATTTCTTGCGCTCCTTGGTCTGGATGAGAATAATCTGCCCGAGAACGGCAACAAAGCCCAAAGCCATCACCCCGAAGATGATGATGAACCGCATGACCGTATGTCGTTGTCGTTGCTCCATGACTCTTTAGTTAATCCGCACGGCGGGCGTTAAACTCTCCTTGACGTTACTGCCGGCCTCGCGCAAGCGCTTGCTTACAACCGACTGGCGCGACATCTCCATCAACTCGGCGTTGACGGTAAGGTATTCATAATGTGCGTCCTGCAAGGCGCGGTTGAGCTCCACGATGCGTGCCTGCTGCTTCTGCGATTGATAGCCCAGAAAGATGTAAAAAATCAGCAGCACAAAGATGAGCGCGAACAGTTTGTATTGTTTGCGCATCCGCTCCTGCGTGAAGATGTTCCCGTTCAGGACGTCTTGGATGAACTTATGTTTACTTGCTGCCATATACTCTCTCTGCTATGCGCAATTTGGCGCTTCGTGAGCGCGGGTTGCGATTGACCTCGTCCTCCGAGGCTACGATTACTTGCTTGTTAATCAATCGAAACGGTGTGAGTACGTTCCCGTAAAAGTCTTTCTCTATCTCGCCGCCTGTGTTGCCGCTGCGAAGGAAATTCTTCACGATGCGGTCCTCCAGCGAGTGGTAAGTCAGGATGGCGATGCGCCCGCCCGGACGAAGCATAACTTTTGCAGCCTCGAGCATCTCCTCCAGCGCTTTTGTCTCATCATTGACTTCCATACGAAGCGCTTGGAAAACGCGCGCCAAGTCCTTCTTGAACCGCGGGTCAACATCGGTTTCGCCGGAAGGGGCGTAAGTAACCGTCTGCCCTGTCAGAACAGCCACCAACTGTTCGGTGGTCTCGATGCGCGCCTTGGCGCGTTGCTGCACAATCTTGTGCGCCAGCCCGCGGCTGTTCTTCAGTTCACCATACAAATATAGCATCCGCGCGAGGGCTTCTTCGTCGTAGGTGTTGACTACGTCCGCTGCCGTCTTGCCGCCAGACTGGTTCATGCGCATGTCAAGCGGGCCGGCGAAACGGAAAGAGAACCCGCGCGCAGCCTCGTCGAAATGGTGGAACGATACGCCCAAGTCGGCCAGCAAACCGTCAATACCGCTGTCCGTCTCGTTCGGATCGTAGGCAGCGATGCCGTGATAATCGAGAAAATTGCGTATGTAACGGAAATTGCCGTGCACGAACTGCCAATTCGTCGCTGCGAAGGTTTCAGACGCTTTCGCGTTCTCGTACGCGTCCATATCTTGGTCGAAAGAAAAGAGTTTGCCCTCCTTCCCTAACCGTTCTAGGATGGCCCGACTGTGCCCGCCACCGCCGAAAGTAACGTCCACATACACGCCCTCGGGACGAATGGCGAGTCCGTCAATCGTCTCTGGAAGCAGCGCAGGTATGTGATACACAGTCGTCTCCATGTCTTAAATAGTCCTTTGCATCTTCTCGCGCAGGCGCGTCGAGAAATCTTGTTGAGAAAGTCGCTCACGCTCGAATACGGCAGGTGCCCACAGCGCGAAACGGTCCATCATGCCGACAAACAGCACGTCCTGACCGGCGTCAATCTGCTGCAAGTTACGCTTCTGCAGCAACACGCGACCTTGTGCGTCGAGGTCCAGAATCTCCGCGTCGCTCACAAACTGCATCAGCAGCATCTCGTCTTCGGGATTCCACTCGTCCAAACTGCTGCGTAACTCCTCTACCTTGCGGTTCCAAACCTGTTCCGGATAAAAAATCAGACAGGCGTTGGTCGGGTCGCGACGCAGTACGACGCGCCTCGACTCTTGCTCGGCGAGTATCTTCCGATACGAGGAAGGGATGAAAATTCGGCCTTTTTCATCCAGTCGTCCTTCGATATTTCCGATAAATGTTGTCATAGTTTTTCGAATTCGGGTGCAAAGTTACAAAAAATTTTTGATATTCCCCACATTTCCCCACAAAAAATTTTTCAACAATTTTATAAACATTTTGTCGACAAAAAGCGCGTTTTTACAATCGACTGATTATCAGCGCTTGCGCAAGGTTGTTAACAAAAGGGGGAAAAGTGGGGCAAAAACTCACCTTTTCGACTTCTTTCGATTTTTCTTGCGTATGTCAGAAAAAAGCAGTAACTTTGCACCCGATTTTGAAGAAGAAGTATGATTATCGATTTTCCGAATATGCCCGTTCAACTCATCCCCAATTTCAAGGGAGGTGAGAAAGAGTTCTCTGTCCAGATGTTCGACGACGGCGCTTGCAAGATTATGCACGGCGTGCTCATCCCGGGTGCTAGTATAGGCCTGCACACGCATGAATTAGATGCCGAGATCCTGTTCGTTCTCAACGGCAATGGTACGCTCATAGATGATGGAGAAAACAAACCTATTCGTGCCGGACAATGCGCCTACTGCCCCAAGGGCCACTCGCATTCGTTGATGAATACCGACGAGAGTGAAGATCTGGAGTTTTACGCTTGCGTTCCCAAACAGTAAATGCCCGATATGGAGAACCAATTTCTGCAAACGGAGGAGAAGATCGTGCGCTATCTCAAGACGGTGTACGACCCGGAGATTCCTGTCAACATCTACGATATGGGGCTTATCTACAATATTGACCTTCAAGCAGATGGTCATCTTGTTATCGATATGACGCTTACAGCTCCATCCTGTCCTGCCGCGGACTTTCTCGTAGAAGATGTCACTCAGAAAATGAACTCCATTGACGAGGTCAAGGACGTGAAGGTCAATATCGTCTTCGAACCCGAATGGACCAAGGATATGATGTCCGAAGAGGCGAAAGTGGAACTTGGAATGCTCTAATTTATGGTCTATTTCCTCAGCGACGCACATCTCGGCTCGCGCGCCATTGCCAATCCCGACGCGCACCAGCAACGGTTCATCGCCTGTCTTCGCCGGATGGGTGAGGACGCTGAGGCGGTCTTTCTCCTGGGCGATATCTTCGATTTTTGGTGCGAGTTCTTCTATGGCCGCACCGGCAAACCCCACGGCTTTGATGCTGTGCTCGAAGCGCTTCGCGACCTCTCCGCGCACTGCCCGGTCCATTTCTTCATCGGCAACCACGACATCTGGACGTTCGGCTGGCTCGCACGCCAAACGGGCATGATTATCCATAAAGAGCCGCTCGATATCACGCTCTACGGCAAGCGTTGCTTCCTCGCTCATGGTGACGGACTGGGCTCTCGCGACCGTAAGTTCCTCTTTATCAAAGCCCTCTTCCATCACCCGCTGGCGCAGTTCCTTTTCCGCCTCGTCCCGCCCGCGCTCGGCAATCGCCTTGGCTACTCTTGGGCGCATGCCTCGCGTCTCAAGCACGAACAAACGCCTAATCTCTACCAAGGCGAAAACGACGAAGAGCAGATCCGCTTCGCCAAAGCCCACGAACAAACCGAGCATTTCGACTACTACATCTTCGGTCATCGCCACCTCGAGATGCAACTGCTCCTCTCCACCGGCGCGCAGGTCTGCGTCCTCGGCGACTTCTTCGAGCAGTTCACTTACGCCTGCCTCACCCCCCAAGGCTCTTTCTCCTTCCTCGCGGATTGATTCCGTCCCTCTTCCATCATCCTCGTCTCTCTTTCCTCTTCTTCTTTCCCTGAATATTCGGTTTATTTCTTCCAAAATTAGTCCCTATTTTGGGTAGGACCTCGCTAACATCTTGCTAACTTCTCTGTAACACTTCGCGAGAAGCTCCTTGAAGCGATTAAGCCGCTCCGCGAAACACTTCGTCGTGTGTTTCGGGGAGTAAATGCGGCGCGCGAGTGAGGACGAGCAAGTCCGAACATAGAATTCCGTATATATATTTATGATGTCAGCATTATTTCCTTTTTTTAAGATTTTCCTTTTCCATATCCCCTCCGCTACTTCTCGGGGCCCCCGAAAAGCCCCTGCTTTTTGGGGAAAGCGGAGGTCTTGAGGACTTTAATGACACTGTAGCGTAGCGAGAAGTGTCAGTCAGTGTCTGAAAGTACCGAACGCGCAGCCAGGAGCTCGCGAGAAGCTGGGGAGAAAATCTTCCATCTTTTCGCCCCCGAATAATTGCCGATTTTTAAGATTTGGCATTTTTCTTCCCTTTTTCTTGCAAAATCCTTTGTCAATCCGGAAAAAAGCAGTACCTTTGCAGCCGATTTCACGCGACTAATCGTACAACAATGAATAACAGACAACAACAACTCCAAGCGCTCGACCGCCTACTGACCGTCATGGACGAACTGCGCGTCGGCTGCCCCTGGGACCGCAAACAGACGTTCGACTCGCTGCGCGAGAACACGATTGAGGAGACCTACGAACTCGCGTCGGCCATCACGGCCCACAATATGCATGAGATCGCCAAGGAACTTGGCGATGTGCTGCTGCACGTAGTCTTCTACGCGAAAATGGGCAGCGAGACCGGCGATTTCGACATCGCCGACGTGTGCAACATGCTCTGCGACAAACTCATCTTCCGCCACCCGCACGTCTATGGCGTGGAAAAAGCGGCGCAGTACGGCAACCTCAATATCCCCAATGCCAAGGATATGACGCCGGAGGAGGTAACCAAACTCTGGGAACAGGTCAAACAGCAGGAAAAAGACGGTAACAAAACGATTCTCAGCGGAGTACCCGAGGCCCTGCCTTCGCTTATCAAGGCTTATCGCGTCCAGGAGAAGGCCGCCAACGCAGGCTTCGATTGGGACGAACCCTCACAGGTGTGGGACAAAGTGCGGGAAGAGATTAAGGAATTCGAAACCGAGGCCAAAAACGGCAACCGTGACAAGATGGAAGCCGAACTCGGTGACGTCTTCTTCGCCCTCGTCAACGCCGCACGACTCTACAACCTGCGCCCCGACAACGCCCTCGAGCGCACCAACCGCAAGTTCATCAACCGCTTCAACTACCTCGAGCAAGAGGCACGCAAAGCGGGTCGCTCCCTCAACGAGATGACCTTGGACGAGATGGAACAAATCTGGCAGGAAAGCAAGAAGCAGTTTCCTTAATGCTTCTCGCTGATATTCAGCACCAATGCCTGCTCGGCAGGAGAATACTTGGAGTCGCTCACAACGGTCAATTTCAGCGCCGAACTGCCCGCTTTCTTCGGAATCAAATAGAGCGGCATGCCGTAATAGTTATAACCGGCGGGGAAATAGAAATCGAGCGTCAACGTGTCGGTTTGAGGCAGAAAAACCTGCTTAACATCCTCGGAAAAACGACTCCAGATGTACACAGACGTGGTATCCCAGTCTACGTGAGCCGAAACAAGATTGTTCCCAAGCGAGGCAAAACCGACTGCCGAGACAATCGTATCACCCACGAACAGACTGTCCACGTTGTACAACCCCGACAGTTCGTCGTAACGGAACGGGAGCGTGTCGCCGGACGTCGTAACCATCATACTCATGGCTATCTCCGGCGTATAATGGCTTTGAGTATTCAGACAACTGCTCAGGCAGAGCACCGATAACAGAATAGGAATCAAGCGTTTCATGATGATGAATTCAATATTGTGCGGCATATAGGACTCGAACCTACACGACTTACGTCACCAGATCCTAAGTCTGGCGCGGCTACCAATTACGCCAATGCCGCTTCGCGTTCGGCACTTTCGGACACAAACTGACGCCGCCGACTGCGCTCTGGCGTCATTAGAGTCCTCAAGGCCTCCGCTCTCCCCAAAAAGCAGGGCTTTTCGGGGGCCCCGTAAAGGGGTTGCATGAAATAGGCTGCAAAATTAATACTTTTTTTTGACATGACCAAACAGAAAGACGATTTTTTTCATTTTTATACCCTTTCCAACGGGATTAGACTCGTTCATAAGCCCGTTTCATCGCTCATTGCCTACACCGGACTGATGGTCGGTGCCGGGACGCGCGACGAACAGCCTGATGAGAACGGCATGGCCCATTTTATCGAACACACGGTCTTCAAAGGCTCCGCCACTCGCTCTGCACGCCAAATCATCAACCGCATGGAGGACGTCGGCGGCGAAATCAACGCATACACCACAAAAGAAGAAACGGCTTTCTATGCCGCCACACTCCCGCAGTACGTCGGTCGCACGATGGAGCTGCTCGCCGATATCATCTTTTCGCCCGCCTTCCCCAAGCACGAACTCGACATGGAGCGTCGCGTCATCTACGACGAGATAGAGAGCTACAACGACTCGCCCTCCGAACTCATCTACGACGACTTCGAATCGCTGATTTTCAACGGCTATTCCATCGCACGCCCCGTCTTGGGAACGCGCCGTACCCTCCGTTACTTCACCGCCGACAAGGCCCGCCGTTTCTTGCAGGAAACCTACGCGCCCGACCGGATGGTGATTTTCGTGATGGCTAATCTGCCTTTTACCAAAGTGAAGACCTTGGCCGAACGCTATTTTACCGACGTACCTTATTTATCTGCGCATGCACGTACGCGTGAGACGCCGACCGTCTATCAGCCCGAAAATGCCTCCTTTCATCGTCATACCCACCAGACGCATGTCATGCTGGGCTCCCGCGCCTATCCGATAGGTCACGAACGCCAACTCGCTCTCTATCTAATCAATAATATACTCGGCGGAGG
>Ga0310786_10010872_pt1 | contig 11401 bp, 10 predicted proteins | sample AusTroGonzalo_MG_FD_203881 | JGI IMG/M metagenome (GOLD analysis project Ga0310786, IMG submission 203881) | Bovine rumen microbial communities from tropical cattle in Woodstock, Queensland, Australia - Gonzalo_03 (v2) (version 2) | ecosystem: Host-associated > Mammals > Digestive system >... | reverse complement strand
ATCACAGAAAACTCCCTGATAATTGTTTGAATAAACCAGAACGTTGACACCGCGGGTCTCGAAATAACCCAGGTCATTGATCTCAAGTTTTCCGGCTTCCTGTTTTGTGGAACACGAAACCAACGCAAATAATGCGGCAATAATTGGCAGTAATCGTCTCATAAGTTTTCATTTTTGGCTATACGGCAAATGTATGAAAAAAAGAATAACCGGTTTTATTTTTCTAAACAAATGATTATTTTTGTGGCGCAAAAACCGAATAATCAACAATTAATCACTTTATATCATTATTAAATGAAGAAACTTACAACAATCGCCCTCATTGCGTCAGCCGTACTGATGAGTGCATGTGGCCCCAAAGACCCGGGTCTTAAGGACGCCTACAAGAACTATTTCAAGATTGGTGTTGCCGTTACCCCGCGTAACGTGACTGATTCACTCCAGAAGTCAGTTATCCTCAAGGAATTCAACAGCATTACCGCTGAGAACTGCATGAAACCGGGTGAAATTCATCCCCAGCCGGGTGTTTGGAATTTCACACAGGCCGATGCCATTGCAGACTTCTGCCGTGCAAACGGAATAAAGATGCGTGGTCACTGCCTGGTATGGCACAGCCAGTTTGCCAACTGGATGTTCAACAAGTATGATGAGAACGGCAACCAGGTCGTAGAGCGTGACGAGAACGGCGATACCATTTGGGTAGAGCAGGCAGCTCGTGGCGGCTTTGGCGGCTTTGGTGGTTTCGGCGGCTTCGGCGGCTTTGGCGGACAACGTCCCCAGGGTGCTCCCGGTGCTCAGGGCCAGCGTCCTCAGGGTGCTCCTCAGGGCCAGCGTGCCCAGGGTCAGCGTCCCGGCCAGCAGGGTCAGGCTCAAGCTCCTCAGACCGTAAAGGTTCCCAAGTATGCCAAGGCAACCAAGGAAGAGTTCTACGATTCACTCCGTGCCCACATCCAGGTTATTGTTAACCGCTACAAGGATGTTGTATACTGCTGGGATGTAGTAAATGAGGCTATGAGCGATGCCAATAACCCCGATGCTCCTTACGAGCAGTCATTCCGTCAGTCAACCGCTTATCAGCTCTGCGGTGACGAGTTCATCCTCAAGGCTTTCCAGTTTGCTCATGAGGCTGATCCCAACGCAGGTCTGTTCTACAACGACTACAGCGCCTGGACTCCCGCCAAGAGAACTTATATCTACAACATGGTTAAGAAGTTGCAGGCTGAGGGTGCTCCTATCACCGGTATCGGCATGCAGGGTCACTACAACATCTACGACAACCCCACCATCGAGGACTTTGAGAAGGCTATCCAGATGTACCTTGAGCTGGTTGACGATATCCAGATCACCGAGTTCGACGTTCGTATTAACCACGAGGCCGGCGGTCAGCTTCAGTTCAGCCGCGGTGAGGGTCAGACTCTTACCGATTCTATCGCTCAGCTGCAGATGGCTAAGTATGACGAGCTCTTCAAGGTTATCCGCAAGTACAAGAAGAACTTCTCTTGCGTAACATTCTGGAACCTTGGCGACCGTGATTCATGGCTTGGTGCAAACAACTTCCCGCTGTTGTTTGACGGTCAGTACCAGCGCAAGCCCGTGTACTATACCGTACGTGACTTCAAGAAGTAATCAACACTATTGTTTATAAAAGAGAGGATGGCCTTGCAGGTCATCCTCTCTTTTTTGAGTATCTTTGCAGCACAAATAAAAGAGGTATGAAGAAACGTGTTCTGGTGACATACAACATGTTCCGCACCGGGTATGCGGAACTGATTGAGAAATATGACGTTACATTCCCACCACAAGGCCGTGAAACATTCACATACGATGAAGTCTATGAGATGCTACCCCAATATGACGTGCTGCAGTCAATGTTCAACTTCCCGGTTGACCGCAAGCTCATGGAGCGCGGTCTGCCCCGTCTGGAACTGGTGAGCAACTACGCCGTAGGATTTGACAATATAGACATCCCCGCAGCCACCCAACTTGGCATAGCCGTAACCAACACGCCGGGCCCCGTAACAGAGCCAACAGCCGATCTTGCATTCGGCCTGATGCTTGCAGTGGCGCGCCGCATAACCGATGTGGACCGCCGTCTGCGCATACCCGGAGCGCTGGAATGGACCCTGCTGGCCAATCTGGGATACTCTCTGGGTGGCAAGACTCTGGGCATTCTGGGAATGGGACGCATAGGCCAGGCACTTGCACGCCGCGCCAAAGCCAGCTGCATGAATGTAATCTACCACAACCGTCATCGCGTAAGCCCTGAGATAGAGCAGCAGTACGATGCCACGTACGTAGAGTTTGACGAGTTGCTCAAGACATCTGATTTCATATCGGTCAACGTCCCCTACTCCAAGGAGACATGGCATCTGATCGGAAAGGAACAGATTGACCTTATGAAGCCCACAGCCATCCTGGTCAACACCGCACGCGGACCTATAGTTGACGAGCTTGCTTTGGCCCAGGCACTTAAGGAAAAGCGTATCTGGGGTGCGGGACTGGATGTATTTGAGTTTGGAGACAAAGTAAGCCCCGAGATACTGGCATGTGAGAACGCCGTAATCACCCCGCACGTAGGCACACAGACCTATGACGTGCGTAATGAGATGGCGGAATACGTATCACGCAACATCATCAACTTCTATGAAGGTGGTCCCGTTGCTTATGTAAATGACGTAAAACGTAAATAATGGCTGCAACAGAGAGTCTGCTTGACAAACTTGACGGTCTGGAGGCACGCTTCCAGGAGGTTAGTCTGCTCATCACAGACCCGTCCGTTATAGCCGATATGAAACGGTTCGTAAAGCTGAACCGCGAATACCGCGACCTTGAACCCGTTGTGGCAGCCAGAAAGGAGTATATCCAACTGCAGAAAAGCATTGAAGAGGCACGTGAGCTCCTCTCCGAGAATGACCCGGAGATGCGCCAGATGGCACGTGAGGAGCTTGACAGCGCAACGGCACGCCTACCTCAGCTTGAAGAGGAGATAAAGCAGATGCTCATACCGGCCGATCCGCAGGATGACAAGGACGTGATCATGGAGATACGCGGCGGTACAGGAGGCGACGAGGCCGCCCTGTTTGCAGGTGACCTTTTCCGCATGTACTGCAAGTTCTGCGAGTCCAAAGGCTGGAAATACGCAGTCTCATCATGCTCCGAAGGTGCATCGGGCGGATACAAGGAAATCATATTCACCGTTACCGGCGACAAAGTCTATGGTACGCTTAAATATGAATCAGGCGTACACCGGGTACAGCGTGTACCTGTAACCGAGACTCAGGGGCGTATACATACATCGGCCGCTACAGTAGCCGTACTGCCCGAGGCCGATGCCTTTGAGGTTGAGATCAATGAAGGCGAAATCAAATGGGATACTTTCCGCAGCGGCGGTGCCGGCGGTCAGAACGTTAACAAGGTTGAGTCCGGGGTAAGACTCCGTTATAATTGGAAAAATCCCAACACCGGAGTTGTAGAGGAGATACTCATTGAGTGTACCGAGACCCGTGACCAGCCCAAGAACAAGGAGCGTGCGCTGTCACGCCTGCGTACCATGATCTATGACCGCGAGCATCAGAAGTATATGGACGATATCGCTGCCCGACGCAAGACAATGGTATCAACCGGTGACCGTTCGGCAAAGATCCGTACATACAACTTTCCGCAGGGCCGAATAACCGACCACCGCATCAACTACACCATATACAACCTGCAGGCATTCATGAACGGAGACATACAGGATTGTATAGACCAGCTCACGATAGCCGAGAATGCGGAGCGTATGAAGGAGGCTGAAATGTAAAGATTTTTCAAACAAGTACAAGATATGACAAGAGACGAACTCTACGCTAACATCAAGCTAAAGAAATCATTCCTCTGCGTGGGACTTGACACAGACGTACGCAAGATACCCGAGCATCTGCTCAAAGAAGAGGATCCCGTGTTTGCATTCAACAAGGCCATCATAGACGCCACTGCGGAATACTGCATTGCATACAAGCCCAATCTGGCGTTCTACGAGGGTGCCGGGCTCAAGGGCATACAGTCGCTCTACAGGACCATTGATTACATCCGCTCCAACTATCCCGATCAGTTCATCATAGCCGATGCCAAGCGCGGCGACATAGGCAACACGTCAATGATGTATGCCGACAGCTTCTTTACCGAGATGAAAGCCGATGCCGTAACCGTAGCTCCATACATGGGCCAGGACAGCGTCACGCCGTTCCTTGGCCACCAAGGCCGCTGGGTGATACTGCTCGCGCTCACAAGCAACAAGGGTGCCGATGACTTCCAGTACATGCAGGATGCACAAGGTACGCCCCTGTACCGTAAGGTGCTTGCCAAATCGCTTGAATGGGGGGGAAACCCTGACAATATGATGTACGTAGTAGGTGCCACACGCGCCGAAATGCTTACCGACATACGCCGTACGGTACCTGACAGTTTCCTTCTCGTTCCCGGAATAGGCGCGCAGGGAGGTTCGCTGGCCGACGTCTGCAAATACGGTATGAACGATAAGTGCGGACTGATAGTAAACAGCAGTCGTGCAATTATTTACGCCGACAAGACAGAGAATTTTGCCACTGTGGCCGCACAAAAGGCCCGCGAGGTTCAGCAGGAAATGGCCGCTTTTTTAAAATAATATATTAACTTTGCAAGTCTATACAGAAAGAGCATCACGAAATGGAATTTACGGCAAAACAGATAGCGGAGTTTCTGGGCGGCACCGTACAAGGCGACGAGAACGCTTCAGTGCATACTTTCGCCAAGATTGAGGAGGGTGTACCCGGTGCACTCTCTTTCCTTTCAAACGTCAAATACACTCATTACCTGTATTCAACCAAGTCCAGCATAGTTCTGGTCAACAAGGATTTCACACCCGAGCAGCCGGTCAGCGCCACTCTGATCAGGGTTGACAACGCATATGAGAGTCTGGCCAAACTCATGTCGCTCTACGCTTCAATGAAACCGGCCAAAACAGGTGTCAGCTCGCTTGCATCGGTCTCAGAGAAGGCCAGCATAGGCAAGAACGTATATATCGGCCCGTTCTCGGTAGTTGAAGACGGCGCGGTAATTGGTGACAATACGCAGATCTATCCGCTCGTGACAGTGGGTGAAGGCGCATCCGTAGGTTCAGACTGCATACTTTATCCGCACGTGACCGTCTATTACGGATGCAGGATAGGCAACCGCTGCATTCTGCATGCCGGCAGCGTGATAGGTGCCGACGGATTCGGATTCGCTCCCACGCCGCAGGGTTACAACAAGATTCCGCAGATTGGAATCGTGGAACTTGAGGATGACGTGGAGATAGGCGCAAACACATGCATAGACCGCTCCACGATGGGTCGCACCATTGTACACAAAGGCGTTAAGCTGGATAATCTCATCCAGGTGGCCCACAATGTCGAGATTGGTGAGAACACGGTCATGTCGGCCCAGACAGGCATCGCAGGCTCCAGCAAGGTAGGCTCATGGTGCATGATTGGCGGACAGAGCGGAATATCAGGCCACCTCACCATAGGAAACAAGGTCAACCTGGCCGCCAAGACCGGAGTGATAAGCAGCCTTGAAGACGGTGAGACCGTAATGGGATACCCTGCAATAGGATACCGGAATTTCCTGCGCTCATCTTTGATTTACAGGGACCTGCCGGAGTTGAGCAAAACAATCCGACAGCTTGAGAAAGAGATTCAGGAGTTAAAAGCAAAGCTTGAAGATAAGTAACATAACATGTACAAACAGAAGACTTTAAAGAGTAGTTTTTCACTCAGCGGCAAGGGACTTCACACCGGTCTGGAACTGACTGTGACATTCAATCCCGCACCCGCCGACTACGGATACAAGATACAGAGAACAGATCTTGAAAGCCAGCCTATAATTGAAGCGTTTGCAGAGAACGTGCGCGAGACACAGCGCGGTACGGTACTGTTCAAGGGAAATGTCAAGGTAGGCACCGTGGAGCACGGTCTGGCCGCCCTCTATGCAGCCGGTATAGACAACTGCCACATCGAGGTTAACGGCCCCGAATTCCCCATCCTGGACGGCAGTGCCATTGAGTACGTTGAAAACATACAGCGCGTAGGAATAAAAGAACTCGATGCCCTGAAAGATTTCTATATCGTCAAGAACAAGATTGAAGTCAAGGATGAGAAATCAGGTTCATCCATAATACTCCTTCCCGACAACGAGTTCAGCGTAAACGTACTTATTTCATACGATTCCAAGATACTCTACAACCAATATGCATCTCTTGACGACATGCGTGATTTCCCCACCGAGATAGCCAAGAGCCGCACATTCGTATTTGTCCGCGAGATAGAGTCACTGCTGGATGCAGGACTGATCAAGGGCGGAGACCTGGACAACGCCATCGTGATTTACGAGCGTGAGATGCCGCAGGAGCGTTATGACAAGATATGCGAGGTCATGGGAGTGCCCAAGATGGATGCCACCAGACGCGGTTACATCATGCACAAGCCCCTGCAGTGGGACAATGAACCGGCACGCCACAAACTGCTTGACATAATTGGTGACCTGGCCCTGGTAGGCAAGCCCATCAAAGGCCGCATCATAGCTACACGTCCCGGACACACCATCAACAACAAGTTTGCACGCATACTGCGCAAGAACATAATCCTGAACGATGTACAGGCCCCTGCATATGACCCGTCGGTCCCGCCGGTAATGAACCTGCAGCAGATCCAGGCCATCATGCCTCACCGTTTCCCCATGCAGTTGCTGGACAAGGTGATAACCCTGACAGACCTTTATGCCGAGGGTGTCAAGAACGTAACCAACAACGAGTTCTACTTTACCGGACACTTCCCAGAGCATCCCATCATGCCGGGCGTGCTCATAATTGAGGCAATGGCACAGTTGGGAGGCACACTGGCGCTTCAGATTACAGGCGAGCCCAAAGATTTCGAGGCCATGTTCATCAAGATTGACAATACCCGTTTCCGTCAGGCCGTAGTACCCGGAGATACCCTTCTGATGCGTGTTATAAGGACTGCACCGATACGCCATGGCATACTGTCAATCAAGGGATACGCCTTTGTTGCCGACAAACTGGTGGCGGAGTCCGAATTCATGGTACAAATAATGAAAAAAGAGAATAACTGATGATAAGTCCATTAGCATACGTTGACCCCTCCGCCAAGATTGGAGAGAACACCGAGATAGGTCCGTTCTGTTACATTGACAAGAACGTGGTTATAGGAGACAACAACATACTCATGCCCCATGTGAGCGTCATGTACGGCTCACGCATAGGCAACGGGAACACAATCCACCCGGGAGCCGTCATAGGAGGCATTCCCCAGGATCTCAAGTTTGTAGGAGAGGAAACAACCGCAGAGATAGGAGACAACAACCGTATACGCGAGAATGTTACCATAAACCGCGGCACCGCATCCAAGGGCAAGACCGTAGTGGGCAGCAACAACCTCCTGATGGAGAGCATGCATGTGGCACATGACTGCATCGTAGGCAACTACTGCATCATAGGCAACAGCACCAAACTGGGCGGTGAAGTTGAGGTTGAAGACCACGCCACAATAAGCGCAGGCGTACTTATCCACCAGTTCACGCACATAGGCGGCTACGTAATGATTCAAGGCGGAAGCGGCGTAAGCCAGGACGTCCCCCCGTTCACCATGTCAGGCCGCAATCCCCTTACCTACATGGGCATCAACCTGGTTCGCCTGCGCCGTGAGCAATTCAGCGCAGAGACCATAGAAGCCATCCACAATGCCTACCGCATCATCTACCAGCAGGGACTGAACGTTTCGCAGGCCGTTGCAGCCATAAAGGAGAGCGATATAGCTGATGATCCGCAGGTAAAATACATCGTTGACTTCATCTCCCGCTCCCAGAGAGGCATTATTCGTGACAGATAAAAACATAACTATATGATTTACAGATTCATTTTCATTTCCGATGAGGTTGATGACTTCTATCGTGAAATCCAGATCAATTCATCTGCTTCATTCCTGGATTTCAGCAATGCCATTCTGAAATCTGTAGGATATCCCGATGACCAGATGACCTCATTCTTCATCTGCGAGGACAATTGGGAAAAACGCGAGGAGATAACCCGCGAGGAGATGAACACCAGCTCAGAGGTTGACAACTGGGTTATGGCAGACACCCCGCTTGAAGATCTTATCGAGGATGAAAAACAGCGTTTGATTTACATCTTCGATCCTTTAACGGAGAGATGCTTTTTCATTGAATTAAAGGAGATTATCACAGGCAAAACACTTAAAGAAGCCGTATGCACAGCCAGCCAGGGCAATCCCCCCAAGCAGACAGTTGATTTTGACGAGTTTGCCAAAACAACCGGAGGCATTGACGTAGACGAGAACTTCTACGGCGATGAGGGATTCGAGGCCAGTGAGCTTGATGACGAAGGATTCGACGTTGAAGGAGGCGACGGAGGAGGCACAGTGAGCCTGGATTCCATAGACGACCTCTACTAAGTGAAAAATCTGGTTGTCATACTTGGACCTACCGGCGTGGGGAAGACCGAATTGTGCCTGACCCTCGCCGATTTGTTTCACACCCCTGTCATTTCGGCCGATTCCAGACAGATGTATGCCGACATTCCAATCTGTACGGCAGCACCTACCCCAGCCGAAAGGGAGCGTGCGGAACACTATATGGTAGGCAACCTGGAACTTGACGACTACTACAGTGCCGCAAGATACGAAGAGGATACATTAAAGCTAATAGATAGCCTATTCGCATCGCATGACATACTGCTTGTCACCGGAGGCTCAATGATGTATATAGATGCCCTGTGCTATGGTATAGACCAGATTCCCACTATCCCGGACGATATCCGTACTCCACTTTTGGAGCGATATCACAAGGAGGGACTGGACAATCTTGTGCAGGAACTGAAAATACTGGATCCCGTCTACTTCAAGGAGGTTGACAGACGTAATCCAAAGCGCGTTCTGCACGCACTTGAGGTATGTTATCTGACAGGCCATCCCTACTCCGACCTGCGTAAGGGGCATAAGGCGGAACGTCCGTTCAACATCATACGCATTGGACTGACACGGCCCCGTGAAGAACTCTACGAGCGCATAAACCGCCGCGTGGACAAGATGATTGAGAACGGACTGATAGACGAGGCACGCCGCGTCTATCCGCGCAAGGGGCTCAATTCACTCAATACCGTAGGCATGAAAGAGCTCTTCAGCTGGATGGACGGTGCGCTTACGCCCGACGGCAAGCCCTGGACCCTGGAGTTTGCCATAGAGAAGATAAAGCAGAATACACGCATATACTCACGCAAGCAGATGACGTGGTTCAAACGCGATACTGACACCCGATGGTTTAACCCTGAAGATGTTCAGACTATAATTAACTATATAAAGGAGAGGACATGCTCATAAGAATGTATGAAAAGAACACCAGCCAACGCGACATAGACCGCGTCCTGGATATTCTTAACGGAGGAGGCGTCATTGTGTTCCCCACCGATACCGCATATGCCCTGGGATGCCATGCACTTAAGGAACGTCCCATAGAGCGCATCTGCAAGATAAAGGGCATGAATCCCCAAAAGCACCGTTTCTCCATAGTCTGCTATGACCTGAGCGACATAAGCCAGTACGTGCAGATAGACAACGCCACATTCAAGACAATGAAACGCAACCTTCCCGGCCCGTTCACCTTTGTGCTGCGCGCCGGAAGCCGTCTGCCCAAGATATTCAGCAACCGCAAGGAGGTTGGCATACGTGTGCCCGACAATGACATAATACGGGAGATCTGCCGCCAACTGGGCGCCCCTATCCTATCTACAACCGTTCCATACGACGAATCCGAAGACATGGGCTACCTTACCGATCCCGAGCTCATAGACGAGAAGCTGGGCGACGACGTTGACCTGGTCATCAATGGCGGAGCTGGCGGTTTTGAGTACTCTACCGTAGTCTATTGCGTAGACGGCGAGCAGGAGATACTACGCCAGGGCAAGGGCGTTCTCGATAATTGAGAATTGAGAATTGATAATTAATAATTGATTGTTCTATAATAAATTAGATATAAAAGTATGAAGAAGCTGACTATACTTGCAGTTACGATACTCACAACATTGTCACTATCTGCTCAGAACAAGAAACTCACACTCTCCAATGTAATGGACGGAACATTCTACGCCCAGGGAGCGTCATCGGTCACCCCTATGGCCGACGGTGAGCATTACCTTACAAGTGAGGATGACCGGCTCATTCTCCAACACTCCTTCAAGACCGGTCAGGTAACCGACACCATACTCAACCTGAGCAATGTCCGCGGTGAACGCATTCCCGCTTTTGACGGTTTCATCCTATCGCCTACCGAAGACATAATACTCCTTCAGACCAATACAAGCAAGATATTCCGCCGTTCCTTCACGGCCGATTACTACATATTCACCATCCGCAACAACAAGATAGATCCGCTTACCACGGGCGGTCCCATACAGGCTCCATCCATATCACCCGATGGTCATAACATAGCATTTGTTCGCAACAATAACATATTTATAGTCAAGCTGTTATTCAATAATGCTGAAGTTCAGGTAACCAAGGACGGTGAGATTGGAAAGATACGTAACGGTATACCCGACTGGGCCTACGAGGAGGAATTCGGCCTGGTACGCGCCTATGAGTTCAGCGCCGACAGCCGCATGCTGGCGTGGATACGTTTTGACGAGTCGAATGTAGGCAGCTACAACCTGCCCTTCTTCCTCACCAGCCCCGACCGTAACGAATATTCCCAGCAGCTGCTCTCATACAAGCCACAGCAATATCCCACGGCAGGTGCCGCCAATTCAAAGGTATCGGTCCATTCATTTGATATCAAGAGTTCAGTCATCCGCGATATGGACCTCAAGCTGGACAGCACATGCTATATTCCGCGCATCAAGTTCGTTGAGAATGATGACAACACCCTTTTCATTTTCACCTTGAACCGCAGCCAGAACAAGCTGGAGATATACTCAGCCAATCCCCGCTCTACAGTCTGCAAACTCGCCCTCAGAGAGCAGGACGAACGGTATATTGACGAGTTCGGATATATGCAGACGCAGTTCTTCGGTGACCAGTTCATCATGCAGAGCGAGCGCGACGGACATCGCCATCTCTACCTGTACGGCATCAACGGCCAGCTTAAGCGCCAGATAACCAAAGGTAATTTTGACGTGCTTGCGCTACATGGATACGACGCCAAGACCGGTACCGTATTCTATGAAAGCAACGAATCAGGCATGTATGACTGCGCCGTATGGAAGATTGACGGCAAGGGCAAGAAAACCATACTCACACCCAAAGAAGGCACCAGCCACGCCCGTTTCAGCACCGGCTGCAAGTATTTCATTAACTCCTGGTCCGACATGAGCACACCT
>Ga0310786_10010871_pt1 | contig 11402 bp, 2 predicted proteins | sample AusTroGonzalo_MG_FD_203881 | JGI IMG/M metagenome (GOLD analysis project Ga0310786, IMG submission 203881) | Bovine rumen microbial communities from tropical cattle in Woodstock, Queensland, Australia - Gonzalo_03 (v2) (version 2) | ecosystem: Host-associated > Mammals > Digestive system >... | reverse complement strand
TCGGAGACTTACACCAAGACCGAAGTGAACACGAACGTGGATAGTGTGAAGGGGAACATCCGCAGTGAGATAGGTGCTGTCAAAACTAACTTGACAGACAATTACTATACCAAATCAGAGACTTACACCAAGACCGAAGTGAACACGAACGTGGACAGCGTGAAGGGGAACATCCGCAGTGAGATTGGCGCAGTCAAGACCAACATCACTGACAATTATGCGACTAAGGCGGAAGTGAACACGAATGTGGACAGTGTGAAGGGGAACATCCGCAGTGAGATAGGTGCTGTCAAGACCAATTTGACGAATAATTATTACACCAAATCTGAGACTTACACCAAGACCGAAGTGAATGCGAACGTGGACAGCGTGAAGGGCAACATCCGCAACCAGATCAGTGTCCTCAACACGAACGTCACTAACAACTACGCGACCAAGGCGGAAGTGACGACGAATGTGGACAGTGTGAAGGGGAACATCCGCAGTGAGATAGGTGCTGTCAAGACCAATTTGACGAATAATTATTACACCAAATCGGAGACTTACACCAAGACCGAAGTGAATGCGAACGTGGACAGCGTGAAGGGCAACATCCGCAACCAAATCAGTGTCCTCAACACGAACGTCACTAACAACTACGCGACCAAGACCGAAGTGAACACGAACGTGGACAGCGTGAAGGGGAACATCCGCAGTGAGATTGGCGCAGTCAAGAACAACATCACTGACAATTATGCGACCAAGGCGGAAGTGACGACGAATGTGGACAGTGTGAAGGGGAACATCCGCAGTGAGATCGGCGCAGTCAAGAACAACATCTCTGAAAATTACGCGACCAAGACGGAAGTGACGACGAACGTGGACAGTGTGAAGGGGAACATCCGCAATGAGATAGGTGCTGTCAAGACCAATTTGACGAATAATTATTACACCAAATCCGAGATTTACACCAAGACCGAAGTGAATGCGAACGTGGACAGCGTGAAGGGGAACATTCGCAGTGAAATCAGCACCCTCAAGACCAATGTTTCCAACACCTACGCGACCAAGACAAATGTCAGCGAAGGGTTGGACAGTGTGAAGACGCACATTCGCCATGAAGTGGACACCGCCAAGGCGAACATCCGCAACCAAATCAATGCCCTCAATACGAACGTCACCAACAGCTACGCCACCAAAACCACCCTCCACGATGACAGCTTGCTTTTGGCGCAACGATTGGATGCCATTGAGGGAGCGGGCTATATCACCAAGGATGTGAATGTTTTGACCAACTACACCACGACAACCGACCTTGTTGACAATTACGCGACCAAGACAAATGTCAGCGAAGGGTTGGACAGCGTGAAGATGCATATCCGCCATGAGGTGGATACGGCGAAGACGCACATCCGCGGCGAAATCAGCACCCTCAACACTGACATCACCAACACCTACGCCACCAAGACAAAGGTGAAAGCCGACAGCAATGTGGTGTTTGACACGCTGCACATTTATTACGCCACTAAGGCAAAAGTGAAAGCTGACAGCAATATGGTGTTCGATACGTTGCATACCTATTACGCGACCAAATCGGCAGTTGCTTCACAGTTGAGCGCCTACACCACCACTGCCGATTTACAAGCTGCTTACGCCACCAAGAACGACTTGACCAACTATACCACTACTGCCAATTTACAAGCCACTTACGCCACCAAAACCACCCTCCACGATGACAGCTTGCTTTTAGCGCAACGGCTCGATGCTCTCGAAGCCGTACGCGAATACTCCAACAAATACAACGCCACCGCTGGTCAGACATCCTTCACCCTGTCACAGGCACCGGCGAACACCAGATTGGTGAAAATATACATCAATGGCGTGATGGTGGGCGACAATGACAATTCGAACTCCAACTTCCCTGCTGTGATTTCCGTTTCTGGCACCACTGTTACCTACAATCCCACCAACAACGGCGGCTATACTTTAAGAGCGGGCGACCGAGTTGTCATATATTACTTCAAGTAACACCAGTTTTTTTGTTCTATCTGAAAAGCTGGAGATTATGAAAAGACTACTATTCACCATATTGGCCCTTTGTGTGCTGTGCGTGGGTTTGCAGGCGCAGAACACGAACACCTCCAACCAGAAGGGTGTGACCTCCCAAGGGCAGCTCGACACGGTGCGTAACACGCGGGTACAGAACGGACCGATCCAGGGCAATTTCGTGGATCAGTTCGGTAAAACGGGGCAACGGCCGGGTCTTTCCCCTTACGGACAGCGGCTGAACGCTGTGATCAAGGTCACTTCCAGCAACATTGTCAACAACAGCGTCGCAGCTACCACGGCCTCTATCACCGCCACGGTTTCCGACAGCGGCGACTATGCGCTGCCCGTTATTGAGCGAGGTGTCTGCTACGCCACCACAGCGAATCCCACGCTGTTGACGGCCACCAAGGTGACGGATGCCACCATCAGCGGGAAAGGCTTTGGCAATTTCAATGTGGCGTTGTCGGGATTGCAACCTAACACTGCGTATCATGCGCGCGTCTATGCTGTGAGCATGTACGATACTGTTTATGGTGCTGACTTGACTTTCACCACGCTTCTCGCCGGCACTCTCAGCTATGCTACCCTTGTAGTGAACAAGCTGTCTGTTGACGCGGCCTTCACCAACCCGCTGACAAAGGTGGGTGACGGAACGGTGAGCTATGCCCGCTCGGCCGGTGACAACATCTGTACGGTAAATCCCAACACCGGATTGGTGACCTTAAACGGCACCGCCGGCACCTGCACCATCACTGCTACGGTAACCGGTACCTCAAACTATTCCTACACTACTCCTACAGCAAGCTACACGCTGACGGTGACCGAGGCGACACCACTGCAGACGCCGCTTACCCTCGAGGCGAAGACGGCTGGGGCAGTGGTGTCCTTTGGCACAGATTACCCTGATTATCCCCATCCTGCATCCGTTACAATTGAGTATAGCAAGAACGGTGGTGAATGGACCACATACACATCGTCCATCACCCTCGACAACGTTGGTGACAAGGTGTCCTTCCGAGGTGATAATACTAAGTACAACCCAAATATGTTCTACTGCTCTGATACATGCTATATCTATGGCAACATCATGAGTCTTATCAGTAGTGAAGGTTATGCCACTGCAACCACTTTGACAGAAAGTGATGCTTTCCGCTATCTGTTCGGCGGAAATACTTATATTTATAGCCATGCGTCCAAAACGTTGGTTTTGCCGGCAACTACCCTATCATCAACCTGCTATTACAACATGTTCTATGGTTGTACGGGGTTGACAACAGCACCCGAATTGCCCGCTGAAACAATGGCTGGACACTGTTATTCAAACATGTTCTATGGTTGTACGGGGTTGACAACTGCGCCCGAATTGCCCGCTGGAACATTGGCCAATGGTTGTTATCAATATATGTTCCAAAATTGCACAAGCCTGATTCATGCCCCTGCATTGCCTGCTGAAACACTTGCTGAGTCGTGTTATGCAAGTATGTTCTCCGGCTGCACAAGCCTGACATCTGCGCCCGCGTTACCGGCAATGACGATGACACCTCATTGTTACCAGGGTATGTTCGACGGCTGCAGCAGCTTAACTACGGCTCCCGCACTACCGGCAACATCGCTGGCCACTCAGTGTTATAATGGGATGTTCAGTAATTGCACAAGTTTGGCTACAGCACCCGCATTACCGGCAACAACGCTAGCTAATTTTTGTTACGATTATATGTTTAATGGCTGCACGAGCTTGACAACGGCTCCCGTATTGCCCGCCACGACTTTGACTACGCGCTGTTATCAATATATGTTTATGGGATGTACGAACCTGAACAGCGTGACGTGCCTTGCAACTAATATTTCAGCAGATGGCTGTACGAATCAGTGGCTCGACGGCGTGGCCGCCACGGGCACGTTCATCAAGCCAGCTTCGATGACAACTTGGCCAACAAATAACGTGAGCGGCATTCCTCCGGGCTGGACTCCGACAGTTTACGAAACACAGCCTCTCACCTTCGAGGCAAAGGTATCTAATGTCACGGTAACGTTCACGGCAGCCTCGACATTATCTTCGCTGACTGTAGAGTACAGCACCGATGGCACTACATGGACAACCTACACGAACCCCATCACCCTCACCAACGAAGGCGACAAAGTCTCCTTCCGAGGCAATAATGACACGTATGCCACGACTACTAGTAACGGCAATTACAGCATTTTTTCCTGCACCAATGACTGCTATATATATGGCAATGTCATGAGCCTCATCGACTCTGTTGATTTCGCCACTGCAACTGAATTGAAAAGCAGCCATACATTCAATAGTTTGTTTAGCGGTAACGATAATATTTATAATCATGAAACCAAACCGCTAATCCTTCCTGCAACGAAACTTACGGCATACTGCTATTACAGGATGTTTTGGAATTGTAAACATCTAACAAAAGCTCCTGTACTGCCAGCAATGGAATTGGCAGACCATTGCTACGGTCAAATGTTCTTATATTGCACAGCATTAACGGAAGCTCCAACATTGACTGCCACTACCATGGTCAACCATTGCTACTTTGAAATGTTCAATGGTTGTACCCAACTAACAACCGCCCCAGCGCTGCCTGCCACAAGCTTAGCGTACGAGTGCTACATGGGTATGTTCAAAGGGTGTACATCGTTGACAACCGCCCCATCGTTGCCTGCCACGACATTAGCCGACCACTGCTATTATAACATGTTCTATGGTTGTACCCATTTGACAACCGCCCCATCGTTGCCTGCCACAATCTTAGCGAACTCGTGCTACCATGATATGTTCAATGGGTGTACATCGTTGACAACCGCCCCTGCACTGCCGGCTACTACCTTAGCCATCTCTTGTTACAATAGTATGTTCGAAGGTTGTTCGAACCTTAGTACAGCACCTGCGCTACCTGCCACGACTTTAGCAAACTATTGCTACATGAATATGTTCCAAGGTTGTTCTCAGCTGAACAGCGTCACCTGCCTTGCCACTGACATATCGGCAACGAATTGCACAAAGGATTGGCTCAAGAATGTGGCCTCCACCGGCACGTTCAACAAAGCCTCGGGAATTGCAGTCGGTGAAGGTGGTTGGACAGCCAACAGCACCAGTGGCATTCCCTCTGGCTGGTTGGTCATCACAGAAGGTACACTCCCAGGCGAGTTCACCGTCAACGCCGGCGGCGGCAAGGTGAACTTCTCGATGGGTAACCTGCAGGCAATAGGAACAACAGCATCGACCTCAACATCAGGCTGGACTTGGGCCTTCGCCGAACACCAATATGATTATGTAGGTAACGCTGTGGCTAATACCGCCATCAGCGGTAACGGTACCATTTCTTCAAACGGAAAAGTCGATCTCTTCGGATGGGTAGGCGCATCGAACACCACCTGGACGGGTGCGGCCCAATATGGTATCAGCAACTCAACAGCATCTGGCGACTACGGTAACGTGAACGGCGAAGCCCTGAAGTCTGACTGGGGCACGCTGGCCATCAGCAATGGTGGTAACACAGCCAACATGTGGCGCACGCTGACCTCTGCGGAGTGGGACTATCTGTTCAACACCCGCACAACGACTTCTGGAGTACGTTACGCTATAGCCACAGTAAACGGTAAAGCAGGCGTTATCTTGCTGCCCGATGACTGGAATGTTAGCTACCACCCCGGTCTGGCATCATTCAATACTCTTAATACCAATTATAATACCAACGAAATCTCTTCCGCTGACTGGGCAAATCACTTTGAAGCACACGGAGCAGTTTTCTTGCCCGCAGCGGGTAGCAGGTATAGTTCAACTGTCAGCCAGGTTGGCAGCAAAGGCAACTACAGTTCATCGTCGTCGTGGTCCAATAGTACAAATCACGCCCTCTTTGTGTACTTCCCTTCGTCCTCCTATCTGATAACCCAAACACCCCGCTCCTACGGCCGTTCCGTCCGTTTGACAAAGAATGTCACAGGCGAAGGTTCCCTCGGCTATGCCACAACAGTAGTAAACAAGACAACATCCGACACCTCCGCTTTCACCAACCCGCTGACAAAAGTGGGTGACGGGACGGTGACTTATTCCAAATCTGAAGATGCCTACAACATCTGCACGGTTAATGCCAGCACTGGCGAGGTAACCTTGACTGGCAATACTGGCAGCTGCACCATCACCGCCACTGTGACTCCCAGTTTCTATACTTACGCCACGACTACTGCAAGTTATACGCTGACAGTGGTTCCTGCAGGAGCACTTCCCGGCAAGTTCAGCGTGAACGCCAACGGCGACCAGATCTATTTCTCGCAGGGCAACTTGCAGGCAACTTGGAACGGAAGCACCTGGACCTGGGCATTCGCCACGAATCAGTGGGACCATGCTGCCGGTAACAATAGAATCAACGGTAACGGTACGGTTAATGCCAGTAATGTCACCGTTGACCTGTTCGGATGGGTAGGTGCCTTGAACACCACTTGGTCAGGAGAGTTGGGTACGACTGGCAATGCCGCCATGCACGGCATCAGCAATTCTAACACTTACAGTGATTATGGCTCCGGTGCCAGCGACATCCTGAAGTCCGACTGGGGCAACACCATCGGCATGGGTTGGCGCACGCCGAGCGGCGGTTCTGGTGGCGAGTGGGAGTACATGATCAACACCCGCTCGAGCGGCAGTACCGTCAACGGCACTTCTAATGCTCGATACACCCTCGCCACCATCAATACCGATGGTACTGGCGTGAATGGCATCATCCTGTTCCCCGACGGCGTAACGATAGCCAACAGCGAAGCCACCTCGTGGGGGACCATTAACGGCAACAGTTCTTGGGGCACCAAGTGTACCTCCGCCCAGTGGAATGCCCTTGAAGCCAAGGGTTGCGTGTTCCTGCCCGCTGCGGGCTACCGCAATGCTGCGACTGTCACCGACGGCAATGGTCGCTACTGGTCATCTACGGCCACAGAGGACGGCTCAGGTAACCCAGGTGCCCCAAACGCCTACGGCTTCTCCTTCGGAGGCAACGCTCCCAGTACGGCTGGTGGCGGCCGCATCTTCGGCAGGTCCGTCCGTCTGGTACACACCACCAAAGCCATGGGCTCTCTCAGCTATTCCACAACATCGGTGAACAAGATGACAACCGACGCGGCCTTCACTAACCCGCTGACCTTTGAAGGAGACGGAACAGTAACGTACTCTAAATCTGGAGATAACAATAACATCTGTACGGTGAATGCCACTACCGGCGAGGTGACCCTGAATGGCACCATCGGCAGTTGCACCATCACCGCCACTGTGACCGACGGTCCATCTTACGCTTACGCCACGAAAACTGCTATCTATACCCTGACGGTGACTCCCGTGGGAACGCTCCCTGGCGAGTTCACCATCAACGCCGGTGGCGGCAAAGTACATTTCTCGCAGGGCAATCTGCAGTATCAAGCCAATTCGACAGGTGCGGCATCAGCACCTTATACGGGAGTTTGGCGCTTCGCGGTAAACCAATATGACATGATTGGCAGCGACAACGCCAATATCAGCGATTCCTATTCTGGCTGGATAGACCTCTTCGGTTGGGGAACGGGCGATGCCCCGACCAAAGCTACTCAAAATAATAGTGATTACAGCACCTTTACCGATTGGGGCGTGAATGCCATCTCAAATGGCGGCAATACAGCCGATAAGTGGCACACGTTGACCAAAGACGAGTGGGTTTACCTTTTCGAACATCACACAAAAGGTTGGTCAACCGTTAATGGCGTTAATGGTTATGTGATTCGTCCCGATGGTGTCAGCACAGCAATTGCAGCATCTTACACTGCTTCAGAATGGGCTGCAGAAGAAGCTGCTGGCTCCGTGTTCCTGCCCGCTGCGTGCTCCCGGGGTGGAACGTCTTATAACTCTGGTGCCTGGGGTGACTACTGGTCGTTGACACCCTACAATTCGGACGATGCCTACTACTTATACTTCCATTCGGGCGGGCAGGATCCCGCGAAAAGCGCCTGCCGCTGGGGCGGTCGTGCCGTACGACTTGTTTACGAAACACCTTACTTCCTCGGCGCTGGAACAGAGGCAGACCCCTATCTCATTTCATCAGAAGAAGATTGGAATTACTTGGCTGTCAAGGTCAATAGCGGCACCACTTATGCCGATAAGTTCTTCCGTCAGACGGCAAACATCAATGTGACGACGATGGTGGGCAATAGCGACTCGAGACCCTTCAGCGGCACCTACGACGGCGACGGAAAGACGCTGAATGTAAGTCTCAACACTACAGATCCGCACACGGCTCCATTCCGATTCATCGCAGATGCGACAATCAAAAATGTCGTTACGACGGGTTCTGTCTATTCTACGAGTAATCACCCCTCAGGGCTCGTAGGCAAAACCGATGGTACCTGCACCATCCTGAATTGTCGGGTAAGTGCCAATGTGGGCGGCGCCCAGCACTTGGGCGGTATTGTGGGACATAGTTTGCGTGCCAACATCTCCATCATCGGTTGTGTCTATACCGGCACGCTAACTCCCGCCAGTGGCCAAAAAACCGGAGGCCTTCTGGGCTGGGGTGGCGATGGCGGCGGTCACACCATGACCATCACCGACTGCCTCTTCGCCGGCTCACTAGCCACTTCCAACACCGAATTCCACCCTATCGGAATCGTACAAAACACTGACAACACCAGAACACTGAGCAATTCTTACTATACGCTGGCCGTACACAACATGAGCGAAGAAGGCGGTAACAGTTTTGTCAAAGGCCTCTCTTATAAGGGCAAGTTTGCCCGCTCTATCACCGGAGGCACCGGTGTTACGGTAGCCAAAGCCGGCACAGCGACGGCAGTATATGATGTCAGCGGTATCACTTCTTACGGCACGAGCATTAGTTATGGCGGTGTACTTTATGCAGGCAACGGCGAGGCTGTCAGCCTTACGCTCAGTCATGCCGAAGCGCCAACGGGCTTCACTTTCGGTCAGTACACCGTGACAGGTGGCGGTTCACTGAACGACCCTACGTCAAATAGCCCCACCCTCACCATGACTGATGCTAATCAGACGATCAACGTCCAGTGGAGCGAGTTGATTACCTATACCGCCCCCACACTGCGTACTGGTCTGACGTTCAACGGCAACCAAAATAATGTCTCTGGCTCGGCGCAGAATCTGGTCAATGCAGGGTCGGTGAGTCATGGCACCATCTACTACTCCACCAACGGCGGCAGCAGCTGGAGCACTTCGGTGCCCACCGGCACCAATGCCGGCACCTATACTGTACACTACAAGGTTGTGCCCGATGCAGGCTATAGCGGCGGCGTGGGCTCCACCTCACTGGGCAGCACCACCATCGCCAAGGCCAACGGCTGGTGCACACTTTCGCCTACCAGTTCAAGCGGATGGGGGAGCATTAGTTTTATGGACGTCAAAATAGAATCATTCACCGTTACCCATCATGGTGGAGAACTGTCATTCGTAAAGGGAGGAAGCCAGCAAGATAACATAAGTGTCGGCCCCAATGGCAATACCTATTCGCTGACGTGCACTTCCCAAAAAAAGATAAGTAGCGCGGTAACCATTACCGTTACCAGCGCCGCTACGACAAACTATAATGCCGCAGAGGCAACCTATACCTGCAATCCATAATGTCCCCATAAATAGAAACCAATGGCAAGGTGGTCATTACTTGGTACGGCACCACTTACCCGACAGAATAAGAAATAGGAAGAAACACTCCGTCCGCCTGGTGCGCGACGCGAACTAACCCGTCGTCTGCAGAACAGCGCGGCAACCTCGCCGTGACGAATCCCCGAGGCCGGGACTGGCCACGGCACCATTCCCCTTCTAATAGAAGGGGAATGAGGCTGTTGCCAGAACTGGCGTCCGGATATTTGTTTTCTTCGTCGGCAAAGATATATCAATATCGCCTACTTTTCAAGGGTTTTGTATTTTTTTGCTCATGATTGATTTTCTGACTGTGAAAATATTTTTCAAAAATTTTGCGGGAATTAAAAAAAGTGTATCTTTGCAGCGGAGTCAGGGATTATCTCTGGCTGTCGATTCTGCGGATTCGACGATTCAGGTGGCAGGGCTAACGCTCTGCTATTCTGCTTTAAAGACCAAGCGTAAATTTTCGCCATCGTTCACCCACATCTCCTTTATGTTTTGACCTTCATTAATTCTAACTAAGAGATTTCTTTTCATAAAACCGTCTGACAAACCGCATTTTTCAATAATAATCCGGTCTGATTGGGCCAATCCTCTTCGCAACATATTGCTGAAATTCGATTTCGGATTCGGTTTTGTAAACCCTTCGTGCTCATACCAAACACCGTCCACAATCAAATCTGGACATTTCCCATAGTATGGCGTTCCGCGTAAGGTGCCGAATATTGTGTCGTACACTGGGTTCTTGTAGGGCACCTTGAGCATTGGTGGCATTACCACCTGCTTGCCCTGTCGGGCGAAGAATTTCGCGCAACTCAAAATGCGATGAAAGTCCCCCGTAGTGCGGTCAATGGCGTTATACACCACCACCTTCCCTCCATTCGGGAAACTTGCCACCACTTCGGTGGTGAGGTCAACCTGATGTTTATCAACGTTTTTCGTCTTCAAAGGTTCTCGTTTTTACGAACTGGCAAAGATACAAAAATATTTAACATGCTGATACACAGAGTTTTATTAACAAATAATTGTAAATATTGGCGCGTTATTGCAAAAACGCCGTTCTAATGCCGAGATATTAATATTTTTTTATTGTATTTTTGCAGCGTTCTAGGAGCCGCAGCAAAACATCGCCAAGGATGGCGATACTCCTACTACAAACGGACAAATAACGTGAATTATGAAAAGATTACTATTCACCATATTGGCCCTGTGTGTGCTGTGCGTGGGTTTGCAGGCGCAGAACACGAACACCACCAATCAGAAGGGGGTGACCTCCCAAGGACAGCTCGACACGGTGCGCAACACACGTGAGCACCCGACAACGCAGGACGAGCCGATCCAGAGCAATTTCGTGGATCAGTTCGGTAAAACGGGGCAACGGCCGGGCCTTTCCCCTTACGGACAACGGCTGAACGCCATCATCAAGGTCACTTCCAGCAGCATTGTCAACAACAGCGTCTTGGCCACCACGGCCTCTATCGCCGCCACGGTTTCCGACAGCGGCGACTATGCGCTGCCCATCATTGAACGGGGTGTCTGCTACGCCGACACTGCGAACCCCACGTTGTTGACGGCCACCAAGGTGGCGGCCTCCATCAGCGGAAAAGGCTTTGGCAATTTCAATGTGTCGTTGTCGGGATTGCAACCTAACACTGCGTATCATGCGCGCGTCTATGCTGTGAGCATGTACGATACTGTTTATGGTGCTGACTTGACTTTCACCACGCTTCTCGCC
>Ga0310786_10010870_pt1 | contig 11403 bp, 7 predicted proteins | sample AusTroGonzalo_MG_FD_203881 | JGI IMG/M metagenome (GOLD analysis project Ga0310786, IMG submission 203881) | Bovine rumen microbial communities from tropical cattle in Woodstock, Queensland, Australia - Gonzalo_03 (v2) (version 2) | ecosystem: Host-associated > Mammals > Digestive system >... | reverse complement strand
CACAAACATCCTTGTGTATGCGGTGGATCCGCGAGACGCGCGCAAGCAGAAGATCGCTGCGGAATTGCTCGCACACGCGATGGACGTCAATCACGATGGTGCCATCTCGATCCAAGTGTTGTCGGAATTCGCCAACACGCTCATGAACAAGTTCCACGTTTCGGAAGAGCGCATCGAAGCGTATGTCTCATTCTTCTACCCTCTGTTGCTGACGGAAGTGACGGCGGACATGGTACGATGTGCTTTGTATGTGGAAAAGGAATACGGCATCCAATATTACGACGCCCTGATTGTCGCAGCGGCCGAGCGACTGGGGTGCCATGAAATCATCACGGAAGACCTGAACGACGGGCAAATGTACCGAGGAATGGTCGCTATCAACCCTTTCAAGTGACCGCATAGCCAATGGGGACTGTCCCCGAAAGATCCCCCGAAAGATCATGGGGACAGTCCCCGAAAGATTATCGCCAAAATACCAACAAAAAAAAGGAAAGAGAATACAATGAAGAAAACAATCGTGACTGTTGCCGCCCTGCTGGCACTGGCCCTCACCAACGGCGCAAGTGCGGGCAAGGCCGCCCCCTACTTCAAGGGCGACATCCAGGAGGTGCTCGATCGGGCCTGCAACGAAAACAAGATGCTTCTCATCTCCATCGGACGCGAAATCTGCGGCCGCTGCCAGAAGTTCTATGCCCTGCTGGATGATGGCCGCCTGACGCTGGACGAGAAGAAATGCACCTACCTGAAGCTCGACATCGACGACACCGAGCAACGCGAGTATTTCGTGTCATGGTTCGATCCGCCCGATCCGCGCCTGCCGTTCGTGGGCGTCCTGGATCCCAATGTCTGCACGGGAACCTGCCTCACCGCCGCCTGCGACCTCACGGCCTTACGCGGCCTTCTGGGCAATCTGGCCAAGCCTGCCGCCGTCCCTCGCACTGACGAGGGTCGCAAGGCGACAACCTGTCCTCTCGGTCAGCGATAAACCTCGCCAACCCACTCATAGTTTTCCGAATACGGCAGCCCCAGCAGCGTCTCGACCATGTAACGCAGCACGCGCGCGCCGTTGAAGAGACGATGGTACTTGGCGCGGCCCGCCGAGGCGATGCGCGCGCGCGTATCGTCGTTGGCCTGCAGGAGCAGAACCTTGTCCGCCAGGTCGGCGGCGGAATCGAACCACACCGTTTCATCCTCGGTGAAGAACGTCTGCATCTGGTTCTTCGCGCTCTGGAACGTAAGGATGCCATAGCCCATCAGATGGGCGATGCGATCCGAGGAATACCACTTGTCGCCTTCCCGGCGATTGAGGTTCAGCGACATCTTGGAAGACGCCAGCACGTCTTCGTAGGCGGCGCCCCATACGCTGTCCTGCAGCGCGCCACGCACGGCGACATCCCCGATCGCCGGCGCCTTGCGTCCCGGCCCGAAGATTTCGTACTTGACCTTGCCGTTGATCTTGGGCAGCAGCTCGGCCAGGAGCTCCCAGCGGGGGTCGCCCGCACGCGGATTGCCCGCAAAGAACAGATCGCGCACGAAGCCGAACTTCTGTCCGTTGTCCTGGTTCTCCATCGACGGATCGGATGGATTGGGCATGTAGGCGACCACATTGCGCCCCGTACACCAGCGTTTGAGGACATCGCCGGCGGTCGTCGCAAAGAGCGCATCGCAGGACGACATCCGATCGGCCATCTGCGCCTGCGTCTGCTCCTGCCAGAGCGGGTCCACGTTGAAGTGGCCGATTCGAATGTCCGGCAGCAAGCGGCGAATCTTCTCGAGCGCCCAGTTCTGGATGTAGTCGCAATGGCCCAGCAGCAGGATGTCGGGACGAAAGTTCTTCGCGCAGAGAATCAGCTTTCTGTTCGCGAGGCGTCCGCCCCAGGCCCGTATGCCCAGCGGCGCCAGAAGGCGCGCCATGTCGCGGTCGGAAAACTCGCAGAGGCGCCAGTTGTTGCGTATGGCGCCGCACATCAGCTTGCGCCCCGGCCCCATCCGCAGGTTTCCGTACCGGCGGATCATCAGGTTATCGACGAGAAGTATGCGCAGGGGGCTGTTCATCGGACAGCGGCTTTCACCCTTCTTCCAGTCCGGGCGCGGGACGATCGGGCGCGTAGATGGCATGGGCCTGGAGGATTGCCAGCAGCGCGAAGATGGCGATCATCATTTCGCCGCCCTCCTCAAACGCCGTGCAGAACGAACCGAACGGCCCCGCGATCACGGCGCCCTTGGCCAGACCGTGCGCATGGCGGTACCAGGCCGGCAGGCGGTCAAACACCGCCACCATCACTCCAGACGCCCCAAAGCAGCACATCGTCCAGGCCACGGGATGGAGCTTGAAGAACCCCTTGAACAGCCGAACCGAATAGTACGCCAGAAGCGCCGCAAAGACGCCGAAGAACAGCACGAAGTAGGAAAGCGACACAAGCTTCGCGCCGAACGGCACGTGAGAAGACGTAAGGAAACGCATCTTGAACGGCGTGCCCTTGAAGTGCGCGACCACATCGGGATACAGCGCCGTGATGGCGGCCAGATGGATATCCAGTTCCTTGACGACAGCCATGGTGGCCACGCAGGAGACGGCCGCGCACAGCAGCGCCTTGCGCCGCGTGGAACCCGCAAACGGACAGCACAGCCACACGAGCGGCACGATGAGCGCGTAGAACGGCAGCGTCAGCGTCTCGAAGAACGAATGTCCATCCGCATCAAACGCGGCACGCAGCGCCTGCGGTTCCATCGTCGCCCAGATGATCGTCAGCAGCACGAGGCAGATCACGGCGATAACGGGTGCCAGCAGAAACGAACGTCTGGAAACGAGCAGATTCATGGTGATTCTCCGCTAGTCAACGAACTGGCTCCTGAAACGCTGCGCGGCCGTAGCGATATCGGCGGCGCGGGCGGCGGAATCGCCCACCTCGCGCTCGATGGCGAACGCGCCCGCATAGCCGGCCTTGCTCAACGCCGCAAAGAACGCGGGCGGATTCACCGCGCCATCGCCCCAGACGACTTCCTCGCCCCACGTGCCCGGCGTCTGGGTGAACTTCGCATCCTTGACGTGGATATGCTCGATCCACGGCGCGAGCAGCGGGATGGCTTCGACAGGATTGCCCTTCCCGTAGAGGATCATGTTCGCCGGATCGAAATTGACGCCCACACCCTGGACATGGCCCAGGAACTTCACGAGGTCGGTGGCGGTCTCCTGCCCGGACTCCAGCAGCAGCTTCACGCCCACCTCGCCACACGCATCGGCAATAAACTGCACGCGCTCGACGTAGGTCTTGAACGCCTTGGCGTTCGACTCGTCGAGGAAGCCCGCATGGAGCGTGAGATAGGGCGCCTTCAGCTCGGCGGACAGCTTTGCCGCCGCGCGGATGAGCTTCTTGTTGGCCTCCCAGTGCGCATCCGGCACGATGCCGCCCGTCTTGCGAATGGTTTCCAGCGTGGAATAGTCCTCGTAGGAGAAGGAAAGCATGGTGGCGGAAAGCTTCCATTCGCCCGAAGAGAGGCGCTCTTCGACCTTGCGACGAGACTCCGCGCCCTCGGCGGCGCCATGCCGAGCATCGCCTTCCAGAAACGGCTGGAGCGCCAGATGGATGCGGTGGAGGTTCAGCTTGCGCATCTCTTCCGCCACCTGGTCGAGCGGCATACGAAACGACCAGCTGCAAACGCCCAGCCGTCGGCACTCGTCGTCCGAACAACAGGTGCGGCATCCCGCCAGGCCTGTCGCCGCCATCATGCCCACAAAATTCCGCCTAGTCAAGTCAATCATCGGTAATTTTCCTTTCAGATGGCGGAGAGGGAGGGATTCGAACCCCCGGACCCTTTCGGGTCAACGGTTTTCAAGACCGCCGCGATCGACCACTCCGCCACCTCTCCGTGAGCAGATATTATAGCACACTTTTTCGGGTTGAAGCGGACAAATCGTGAAGCGGCCGCAACTCCGGGATTACCAGAACCAACCGGTCTTCTTCGTGAAGCGGGCCGTCCAGCCGCCACCGGGCGCGAGGCGCAAGGTCAGCTTCTCCCCGGCGGTGATTGTCTCGCGGCGGTGCGCGTAGTCGGTCGCGTCGCGGTCGGCGTTGGGGCCATCCTCGAAGATTTCCGCCTTCCACGGACCTTCGCCCAGGAACGCCGTGTCGATCTTGATTTCCTGCGGCTCCCAGCTGCCGATGGCGGCGACGTACCACACGTCGTCCTTGCGGCGCGCCGTGACGGCGTAGCTATCCACATCGCCCGCAAGGCCAAGGGTTTCGTCCCAGGTCGTCGGCACCGCCGCCATGAACGCGAAGCACTCCTGGTTGCGGAGGTACTGCGTGGGCGAATCGCACAGCATCTGCAGCGGCGCTTCATAGAGCGACATTAGCGCCATCTGGTGCACGCGCGTGCCCTGCGAACCCGGCAGGTCGTAGCACGGACGGAACTGCTTCTTCGTCATGTTAATCATCGCGCCGGGCGTGTAGTCCATGGGACCGGCCGTCATGCGCGTGAAGAACGCCTTCAGGTCGTTGGCGGGAAAGTCCGTATCCTTCTCCCACTTCATGCATTCCAGCCCATGCACGCCCTCGTAGTTGAGGATGTTCGGATAGGTACGACTCAGGCCCGTGGGCTTGTACATGCCATGGTAGTCGATCACCAGATGGTAGTCGGCGGCGATACGCGCCGTCTCCTCCAGATAGGAGACGAGGAAGGCGTCGTCGCGGTCCATGAAGTCGATCTTGAAGCCCTTGACGCCTAGCCCCGCGTACTTGCGGAACACCTCGTGCTGGCGGCCCACAAGCTGCGGCCAGCTGCACCAGAGAATGATGCCCACGCCGCGCGAATTCGCGTACTTGACGAGATGCGGCACGTCAACCTCGGGGTTGATCTCCATGATCTTCAGCTTGACGCTCCAGCCTTCGTCGAAGATGACGTATTCGACCTTCTGCTCCTTGGCGAAGTCGATGTAGTACTCATAGGTCTTCGTGTTGCAGCCCGCGCGGAACTTGACGCCCGACACGTTCCAGTTGTTCCACCAGTCCCAGGCCACCTTGCCGGGCTTGATCCACGAGAGGTCCCCGGCCAGTGCGCACGGCGTCGCCAGCGCGTAGGGGATGTCCGCCTCGCAAAGCTTCGCCGCCGACGGCGCCAGAATGAACACGCGCCACGGATAGGCGCGCGTGCCCGCGGTCTCGCAGATGTAGTCGTGGCGATCCTTGACGCGGCGATGGCGCTGGTCGTTCTCGATCTTCTCCGTCACCGGCAGGCGGGCCAGCGCCGACTCGAACGTGGCCTCGGCCTTTCCGGCACGCAGGTTCCAGCCAGCGTAGTCCAGCAGGTCGGACTCCGTCACGACGAGGTTCACGCCATCGGGATACTGCACCAGGAGCGGCAGATACACGATCTTGTCCGTCCCGATCGCCTTACGCAACTCGCCGACCGACTGCTTCACGTAGATGGATTCCCAGCTGGACTGGTGTCCGTTGCGGGCGATGCCCGCGTAGGAAACCAGCCCGTTGGACGGGAACGCCAGCGAGGCGACTTCGTCCAGCACCTTCACCTTCGGCGCGTCGAACGCCGTCTTGAAGCGGTAGGCGACGCCATCGTTGCGCGCGTGCAGGACGATCGACCAGCCGCCCTCGAAATCGATCGTCTTTTCCATGCCGGCGAGATCGACGGACGCCTTCTTGTAGATGGGCGTCGCGAACGATCCGCTCACCAGCCGCGAATCCGACGCCTTCACCTTCGCCGCGCCGCCGCACAGGGGACGGCCCTCGACGTTCAGCGCAATGGGCGATTCGGCAACGCGCACCACGCCGTCGCGCAAGACGGAATAGGCGAACGCCGGCTCGGTGGACAGACGAATCTCGTTGCGCCCATCGGGCGACTTGAGCGAAATCGTCTCGGCGGCGGCAACGCACGCCATGAAAAACGTACAGCAAATGGCTTTTGTCTTCATGATTGGAATAATACCCCAAAAACGTTTGGACGTGATAAAACAGGTCAGACCTGTTTTATCAGAGGATCTCGCGGGCCTTGGCGAGCACGTTCTCGGCCGTGAAGCCGAAATGCTGCGCCAGGACCTTGTAGGGCCCCGACTCGCCATACTTGTCGAGCGTGAGGTAGCGCGTAGTGGACAGGTCGCCCGCATAGCGTTCCCATCCGAACGACACGCCCGCCTCGGCGATGACGCGCTTGCGGCAGGTCGAAGGGATGACGCTCTCGCGATAGGACAAGGGCTGCTTCTCGAAAAGCTCCCAGCACGGCATGGACACGACGCGCACGCGGCGCCCCGCCTCCGCCAGCTGCTTTGCCGCTTCCAGGCAGATGCCCACCTCGGAACCGCTCGCGAGGAAGAGCAGCTCGGGATTCACGTCCGTACCAAACACGACGTAGGCCCCCTTCGCGACGCCTTCCGCCGACGTGCCCTCGAGGATGGGCAGGTTCTGGCGCGTCGTGAGGATGCAGCTCGGCCCCTCGGTGTTCTTCAGCATCTCAATCCAGCAGTAGCCCGTCTCGTTCGCGTCCGCCGGACGGAACACCGCAACATTGGGCATGGCGCGCAGCATCGCCATCTGCTCCACCGGCTCGTGCGTGGGGCCATCCTCGCCCACATAGAACGAATCGTGCGAGAACACCCAGATCGACGGCAGCTTCATGAGCGCCGCCAGCCGCATCGCGGGCTTGCAGTAGTCGCTGAACACGAAGAACGTCGCGCCAAACGCGCGCCAGGAGCCGTAGGCCGTCATGCCGTTGACGATGGCGGACATCGCGAGCTCGCGGATGCCGAAGTGGATGTTGCGGCCGGTGAAATCACCGGCGGCGATCCAGCCGTACTCCTTGAGGGCAGTCTTGTTAGAAGGCTCGAGGTCCGCGCTGCCGCCCACGAGCGACGGATAGACCTTCGCGAGGGCGTTCATCACCGTGCCGCACGCCGCGCGCGTGGCGACGGGCTTCGCGGGGTCGAACGCGGGGAGGGCCTTCAGGAGTTCGCCCGCCAGCGCCGTTCCGCCGTAGGCCGGCGCGCCGGCCTTGACCCAGCGGTTGCGCAGACGGTGACACACGGCCGCACGGGCGGCAAACATGTCATACACCTCCTGCGGCACGTAGAAGCTCTCTTCGGGATTGAAGCCGAGCGCGGCCTTCGTGGCCTTCAGCTCCTCCTCGCCCAACGGCGCACCATGCACGCCGGAGGTGCCCTTCTTGTTCGGTGCGCCAAGACCGATGGTGGTCGTGGCGATGATCAGCACGGGCGCGCCTTCGATCTTCATCGCCTTCTTGTAAGTCTTGGAGATCTGGTCGTAGTCGTGCCCGTCGCACGTCAGCACCTTCCAGCCGTAGCTCTCGAAGCGCTTCTTCGCATCGTCCTTCATCGAAAGCGCGGTAGAGCCTTCGATCGTGATGCCGTTGGAGTCATAGACGAGCACAAGCCGATCCAGGGCCAGGTTGGCAGCAAACGAGCAGGCTTCGTGCGAGATGCCCTCCTCCATGTCGCCATCGCCGCAGAAGATCCAGGTGCGGTTGGTGCGGCCCGCCATCTTGGCCGCGAGTGCGAGACCGATGCCCATCGCGATGCCCTGGCCGAGCGGGCCGGTCGTGACCTCCACGCCCGGCATCACGCCGCGTTCGGGATGGCCCGCGCAGCGCGAGCCGAGCTGGCGGAAGGTCTGGCACTGATCCATCTCCGCGCCCTTGACGCCTGCGAGATGGAAGAGCGCGTAGGCGAGCGTGGAACCGTGCCCGCCGGAGAGGACGAACCGGTCGCGGCCCTCCCACTGCGTGTCCTTGGGGTCGAAGTCCAAATAGTTGAGCCACAGTGAGACGGCGAGGTCCGCCAGGCCCATCGGCGCGCCGGGATGACCGCTCTTGGCCTTCTCGACCATGTCCGCACACAGGCAGCGCACCGTGTTCGCCGCCAGCTTAAGCTGTTCGTTCGTGTATTTCATCGCGTTGTAAATCCTTTCTTGAGCAAAACCGAGCGAAAATTTTACCAAATCGGGCCAAGCATGTCATTAGTAAATTTAAAATCGCGCGTGAAATTGGGAAGGTGAGATGATAGATGATAGAGGATAGAGGATAGAGGATAGAGGATGGAGGATAGAGGATGGAAGGTGGGGAAGTGGGAAGTTGGGGCGTACACGGCCCTATCATCTTTTCTCTCCCCTCTTCTCTATCCTCTACCCCCTATCCTCTACCCCTATCCTCTATCATCTATCCTCTATCATCTATCATCTGTCAAGCGTCTTGAGCGTGAGGCCTTTGAGGTCCTTGCCCTTCTCGCGCAGGAAGAACGACGCAACGTACGCAACCGCGACACAGACGACGAGCCCGATGCCGCCCAGCAGGAACGGATGGAACTTGAGCCCAAACACGTCGCAGTGGAGGATTTCGCAGCTGAAGCAGACGAAATAATTGGCCGCAAGGCCCAGCACCGCCGCGACGCCCTTGATGCGCGGCATGAACACACCCATGAAGAAGAGTCCCGTCAGTCCCGCCGTCAGCATGGCGATGTACTTGTTGAAGTTGTCGAAAAGCGCGCTCGATTCCATCCGCGCCAGCGTGAGCGCCGCCAAAATGCCGATGATGCCGACGACATACGTGCAGACCTGTCCGCAGCGAATCTGCGCCTTGCCGGGAATGTCAGGACGAAAACGCTTGATGAAGTCCGTAACGACCGCCGTCGAGGCGGAACTCAGGTTCGCGGACAAGGTCGAGATCGTTGCCGCGAAGACGGCCGCGATGACAAGCCCCGCAAGCCAGGCCGGCATTTCCGTCGCCATGAAGATCGGGAGGACGGAGTCGCCCTTCGGCATCGTGACGTCCATCGCCTCGGGGTGCGTGTGGTAGAACGCGAAAAGCGCCATGCCAATGCCGTAGAAGACGACTTGCGCAAAGACGCTCATGCACCCGTTGAACCACAAGGAGCGCTTGGTGGCATTCTCGTCGGGCGTCGCGATGTACCGCTGAATGACGCACTGGTCGGACGTGTAGCTGGAAAGGTTGGAGATGAGCCCCTGCACCGCGACTACCCAGAAGACGGGCTGCGTGAGAAGGAAGCGGAAATCCCACAGGTTGTTCTTGCCGTAGTCGTCCGCGACCTGCCAGAACGTCGTGAGATGCGCGCCGTCCGGCCCCGTCTTGAGGATGAGCAGCACGAGCACCGACACCGCGCCGCCCATGAGGACGATCCCCTGCACGAAGTCGCTCCAGATGACGGCCTCGAGTCCGCCCAGCGAGCAGTAGATCATCGTGAGCACGCCGCAAATGAGGATGCACGCATCGATGGAGATGCCCGTGACGGCGTTGAGCGCAATGGCGGGCAGGAGCGTCACCACCGCGACGCGGCAGACCATGAACACGACGAACGCCGCCGAGCCGAAGAGGCGCACGCCGAGGTTGAAGCGCTTTTCAAGGTATTCGTAGGCCGAGGTAATGCCGAGGCGGCAGAAGAACGGCAGATAGTAGTAGATTGCCACCGGCGCCATGCCGATGATGAAGAACGCCATCACGAAGTAGCGCCAGTCCTGAAGATAGGCCTGCGTCGGAATAGCAATGAAGGTGATGGACGAAAGCATCGTCGCAAAGATCGACATGCCCGCGACATACCACGGAATGCGGTTGCCGCCGCGGAAGTAGTCATTTTCGTCCTTCTTCTTGCGAATGAAGTAGATAGCCATCGCGACCATCAGGAGCGCATATACGCCGACGACGGCCCACGCCATCGCGCCGAACTTGCCCGTCTTCCTGAACGATGCGACGGAGACGGCGTTCGTCCTAAGGCGCGGCGCGATTTCGCCGCCCGCAATGACGAGCGTGTATTGTTCGGGCGTCTTGCCGGGACGAAGCCCCGCCGCCGCGCCACAGCGCGGCTTGTCGTCCGCGGCCAGTTCGCCGTATTCGCACCAGGCGTCCGTCACGCAGTTGTAGGCGAGAATCTTCCGCTGCCAACCGAGCTTCACGGGATCAGATTCGGTCGAACCATTCAACGCCCGGGCAATCCACCCCTTCTCGCCAAAACCACCAATCAGCAAAATGTGCTGGTGCCCGCTCGGCAGAAACGCCGCGCCGATGGTGGTGGTATTTTCGGGCAAGGCCGCCAATTTTTTCCACAGGCCGCCCACACAAGACGTCCCAGATGTCGCAGTTGTCTCAGATGTCGCAGTTGTCGCAGTTGTCGCAGCCTGGGACATCTGGGACTGCTGGGACAACTGCGACTCTTGGGAATTCTGGGACTTCGGGGAAATCTGCGAGACCTGCGACAGAATGAGCCCGTAGCCGTCGTGAAGCGGCTGTTTGGTGGCGACATCGTAGCCGCCGTAGATTATCAGCATCTTCTCCTTCTGGTCACCGTTCTGGATTGCCGCCACGGGCTGTTCGCGCGCCGGCCCCGGAATTTCGGCGACCAACTGCCACGCATCATCGCCAATATCCAATCTATATACCTTCTTCTGACCGACAACATAGATGATCGAGCCGTCACTGGCCACCGCACCCATGGCGACGGGCTCCGGCAAATCGGGAAGGTTCTCGACATGGTAGGGCTCGCTCGCCGAGCGAGCCGCAACAGGATAACGAGTATCCCCGCGATCCAATGAAATCAGAAACGCATCGGAAACCGGTAGGGCGGTCGCCCCGCGACCGCCGCCCGGCGCGCTGGGGTCAGCGCGCCCTACCACGCCGCCACCGCAGAAAATTCCCTTGGGCGTCTCGCATGTCACGCCCTCGGCAATGCCCTGCGGCAAATCGCCAACTTTCTTCCAGGTGCCGTCCTGTGCGCGGACATTTATGTCCGCGCAATAAACCTTTTTCCCATTCTCGAAATTGCTGCCGCCCGCAACCAGAAACGAACCATCCGGCAGAAAACCACCGAACGGCCGCGCCACGGCAACTGGCATCGTCTCGCTCCCGCCGCGCCATTCAACGGCAATCGGCGACTTGGCAAAGGCCGAGAGGGTGAAAAGTGCAAGCAAGGGAACAAGATGAGTTTTCATGGTAGTCGTTAGTCGTTAGTTGCTAGTCGTTAGTTGCTAGTTGCTAGTCGTTAGTTGGTTGTTGCTAGTTGGACTGCTAGTTGTCCCATTCGTCCAAGATGTCCCAGAAACTAACGACTAACGACTAGCGACTAACTCACTTTTTGACAAGGCCTTCGGCGATTTGCGCGTAGGGGATGGTCGTGAAATTGATCGTGGCATATCCGGCACCCTCGTAAACAACGCCGATCCGACGCCCGGGCACGACGCACATGTCGGAGTAGGCCGCGCCGAGCGGCTGGACGGCCACGCCCTCGTTCCACGTCTCGCCGTTGTCGAGCGAAGCGCGCAGGTGCAGGTTGTGGCGACGCGTCGGACTCTTGCAGTTGGAGAAGAGCAGCAGCTTGCCGACGCGCATCAGCTGGGCGTTGCACTGGGGGTCCTCGAGCGTCTTGTCATACCG
>Ga0310786_10010869_pt1 | contig 11404 bp, 7 predicted proteins | sample AusTroGonzalo_MG_FD_203881 | JGI IMG/M metagenome (GOLD analysis project Ga0310786, IMG submission 203881) | Bovine rumen microbial communities from tropical cattle in Woodstock, Queensland, Australia - Gonzalo_03 (v2) (version 2) | ecosystem: Host-associated > Mammals > Digestive system >... | reverse complement strand
ATTTCGGACTGGGCAGTGCCAACGGCAACCATCTGAACGAGTATAGGAACGTCGGTACGCACAACTACGTGGACGACGTGATGGAGACGGCTCATAGCTGGAACCACGACCTTTCGCTGTCGGGCGGTAACCAGAATACGAAGTACTTTGCAGCGGTTAACTACGTGGACGACGAGGGTAACCGTATCAATACTGGCTTCAAGCGCTGGAATGCAAGTTTCAAGGTTTCGCAGAAAATCAACAAGTCGCTGACCTTCGATGCCGACCTGCGCTATAGTGAGATGAAGTTCGAAGGTACCAACTTCGACTATGCGGCCGGAAACTCGGTTTACGGCTATAAGCCTGTCGACAATCCCTTAGGCAGCGGCGAGCCTTCTGACCTCGGTATGGGTAGTGCCAGCGTGGAAGACTCATACAACCCCCTGGCCATCATTGACAACTACAGCAGCGTCACTAACCGCCAGCGCATCCGTGCCATGGGCACGCTGACGTGGAATGTGCTGAAGGGACTCACCGCCAAGACGGAGCTTTCGTTGGGTCGCAATTGGCTGAAGCGTGAGGAGTGGGACGGCGGTAAGTCGTCGAACCCCTACAATAAGGCTTCGCTGACACAGGGTGACGGCTACAACATCCGCTGGGCCAGCACGCTGAACTATCAGGTGCAGGGACTGGGTGAGGACCACAACCTGTCGATACTGGCTGGTAACGAGGTGCTGTCAAGCAAGTCGAACAGCAGTACGATGACGGGTGCCGGCTATCCTGCTGAGTTCACGCAGGACCGTGCCTTTGGCATGTTCAACATGTACAACATGGTGGATGAGTACTTGACGCAGACGCAGCAGGCCTCTGACTTCAACTATACTATCGGTGACCCGAAGCACACGCTGTCGTGGTTCGGCCGTATCAACTACGACTATCTGGGCCGCTACCTCTTCACTGCTACGTTCCGTGCTGACGGTAGCTCGAACTTTGCACCTAACAACCACTGGGGCTACTTCCCCGCTGCCGCTGCTGCCTGGCGCATCAGTGACGAGCCGTTCTTGGCCGATGCCAAGTCGTGGCTCGACAACCTGAAGCTGCGCCTCTCGTATGGTACATCAGGTAACGACAATATCGATGCCTCGCTCTGGAAGGAGTATTGGCAGCCGTCAGTGGTATGGACCAACGGCATCCGCAAGGTGACCTTCTCGCCAGGTGCCGTACTGGCCAACCCCGACCTGAAGTGGGAGACCACCGTTTCGCGTAACATCGGTCTGGACTATGGTTTCTGGAACGGCAAGCTGCGTGGCTCTATTGAAGTCTACTGGAACACGACGAAGGACATTCTCATGCGAGTACCCGTGGCCGAGTCAACAGGTCACAGCTACCAGTACCAGAACGTTGGCGAGACCTCGAACAAGGGTGTCGAGCTGTCGCTCTTCTACGAGATTATCCGCTCGAAGGACTTCAATCTAAGCGTCAATGCCACCTACAACTATAATAAGAATAATGTAGAGAAGGTGGTCGAGGGTGTCAATGCCGACACCAACACCAACTGGGGTTCGTCGATGAAGCGCCCGTACAACGACTATATCATCCGCGAGGGTGAGCCTGTCGGTACCATCTTCGGCTATAAGTCGGCAGGTTTCTATACCGTCGACGATTTCACCGTTGCCAACGGTGTGTGGACACTGAAGCCTGGCGTGCCTGACATGGGTTCGAACGTCACCAACTATCCCGGTAGCGTAGCAGCACTCTACAACCTGCCTGAGGGACAGGTTGCCTTCCCAGGTATGGTGAAGTTCCAGGATACTGACAACGACGGCACCATCACTGAAGAGGACTGTACCGTTATCGGCCATACGATGCCGGAACATACGGGTGGTTTCAACATCAACGCCAACTGGAAGAGCTTCGACTTCTCCGCAGGATTCACCTATCAGATTGGCGGCGACGTGTACAACGCCAATGCTATGCACTCCATGATGGGTAACAAGGATACCAGCTTCGGCTGGAACCGTCTGGCTATTGTCTCAGACTGCTGGAAGATCTACGATATCGATGCCAACGGCGACCTGCAGCCCGTCACCGATCCCGCAGCGCTGGCAAACCTCAATGCCGGTGCCAAGTACGCACTGCCTTACGCTGAGTACGGACTGGTGAACTCAGAGTTTGTCGAGGATGCCTCGTACCTGCGCCTGAACACGCTGACCCTCGGCTATACGCTGCCGAAACAGCTGACCAAGAAGGTGGGTATCAGCAACCTGCGCGTCTACTTCACTGGCGGTAACCTGTTCTGCCTGACTGGCTATGAGGGCAGCGATCCCGACGTGAACACACGTCCAGGCGGCAACAACGGATTCCCCACGCCGAACTATGACTGGAACTCGTATCCACGTGCCAGAACCTATACTTTCGGTCTTAACGTTGCATTCTAAACATTATGGAGGTAAAAGATATGAAAAAGACATTATATTCAACACTGTTCGCAGCAGCCATCGTCATGATGGGTGCATCATGTAGCGACTACTTGGAGACTGACACGCCGTCAAAGGCCGACGCAGCCTTCGTATTCTCCACCAACGAGACGGCACGTGCTGCCCTTGAGGGTGCCTACTCTTCATGGGTGGATGCCGCCCAGAACAAGGTGTTCGGCGACGGTCTCTTCTATGCTGCCGATGTGGCAGGATCTGACATCGAGCGTCACCCTGAGAACTTCAGCAACCAGCCTGGCCGCCACTATCCCGAGTGCTTCTACCAGAACGGTAGCTATGCCAGCGAGTATACGCTGCTGAGCTACCAGAAGGAGAACGACACCTACGCTTCGCTCTACGCCGTCATTAACAAGTCGGCCATTGTGGTCAGCGCTATCCAGGGTTCAGAGGGCTTCCAGGAGATGCTGGACGCAGGTGTCGAGTGTACCATGGGGCAGCTCTACGGTGAAGCTGTGGCCCTGAAGGCTACTGCCTACCGTGAACTTATCAAGTACTTCGGCGACGTGCCTTACATTAGCGGCAAGACCACAGACCATGATGGACTTGTGGGGCGCGACTCCATCTACGACGTCATCTTGGGTGAGTTGCAGGAGGCCGCTCCCGTTATGTACCGCGTCGGTTCTATCCCTGGCATCACGGGTAAGAACTATATGTCACGTACCTATGTGGAAGGTTTGATTGGACGTATTGCCTTAGAGGCTGGCGGCTACCAGACCCGTCGCGGCGATATTGCCCGCGTGGACGGTGAGGGTAACGCACTGACCTTCGAGAACATGGGTAGCGAGAACAATGGTGCCACCTACGGACGCCGTGCTGACTACCAGAAGTTCTACCAGCTGGCACAGAAGTACTTCAAGGCCGTCATCGACAACCCCGGCAGTGCCAAGTTCATTACGACCGACTCGCGTACACCAGCCAACCCCTATCAGGTGTTCTTCCAGCAGATGCACACCGAGGACGAGAACTACGCCGACGAGAGCATCTATGAGTATGCCATTTCGCAGGGTGGTGGTAACGATGCACGACCCTACTCTTTCGGTCGTCCTACCACTGGCGGCAGCAAGGACAATTACCCCTGTAAGAACTACGGTCAGGGTCGCATCAACCCCGCCTTCTACTATGGTGTATTCGACCCCGCCGACATGCGCCGCGACGTCAGCTGCACAGTGACGGCCACCAAGGGTGCCGACGGTACGGAGATTATTCTTCCCTTCACCCCCGGTTCGCAGGGCAAGGGCGGCGGCATCTCCTTTAACAAGTGGGATGAGAACCGTCAGGATAAAGTGTGGACGGCCAACCAGCGTAAGTCTGGCATCAATGGTCCGTACATGCGTATGTCGGAAATCTACCTCGGCTATGCAGAGGCCTGCGCTGCTCTCGGCGACAATAGCACTGCCCGCCAGTACCTCGACATTATCCGCAACCGTGCCTTCGGTGGTGCCGCTGCAGCCAAGACCGATGCCTTCATCGCCAAGGAAGGCTCGCTGCTGAACGCTATTATCCAGGAGCGTGGCTTTGAGTTCGCTGGCGAGGGTGATCGTCGCTGGACGCTCATCCGCACAGGTCTGCTTCCTCTCAAGATCCGTCAGATCAAGGAGATGACACAAGCCATGTTCAATGGTCTGAAGGCTAACGGCTTCTACACCTTCGAGAATGGCAATACCATCTCAAGTTATATCTGGACGAAGTATGTGGACAACGGTAAGGGCAAGCGCCTCATCAACCAGTGCGCCGACGAGAACGATCCTGCACAGTTCCCTGGCTGGCGTGGTGTCAACAATGACTGGAGCGCCTACGGGCTGTCTCTACCTGCCGACTACAAGCCCAACCTGGCTATCAAGGGTCTGTTCACCCAACTCTCTGACAGCGAGATTGCAGCCTTGGAGGCTGACGGCTACAAGAAGACCAACTGGGCTGTTGACCTGGTCAAGGCCGAGGACGAGTATAACAAGTACCTCTTCTTGGACTACGACTACGTGAAGGCTCCCATCTACCTCTGGCCCTTCACTCCGAACGTGATGGCCAATGGTCACTTCACTAACGGCTACGGCTTCAAGCAGGAGTAAAGTGAGTACAATCAAAAAGAGCAGCCCGTCCTCAGATGGTCTGCTCTTTTTTTGTTTGCCATTCCCAGTGGCCTCAGTAGTCCCAGAAGCCCCAGTCGCCCCACTCACCTGAACGAGTCCGTCAGCAGCTTAATCTCAATCTGCGGACTGATGCGCTCATACAGGATGTTGTAGACGGCATCGAGAATGGGCATGTTGACATGACAATGACGGTTGATCTCCTTCATGCACTTGGTACCGTAATAGCCTTCGGCAATCATCTCCATCTCAATCTGTGCCGACTTGACGCTGTAGCCTTTGCCAATCATGGTGCCGAAGGTGCGGTTGCGCGAGAAGTTGGAGTAGCCGGTGACCAAGAGGTCGCCGAGATAGACGCTGTCTACTACGTTGCGGTCAATGGGATGGATGACCTTCAGGAAACGGGCCATCTCCTGAACGGCATTGGCCATGAGGACGGCTTGGAAGTTGTCGCCGAACTTGAGGCCGTTGCAGATGCCGGCGGCTATGGCGTAGACGTTCTTCAGCACAGAGGAGTACTCGATGCCGATGACGTCTGTAGAGATTTTGGTTTTGATGAATGCACTGGTCAGGATGTCGGCAAAGGCTTGTGCCTTATCGCGGTCGGCACAGCCAACAGTAAGATAGGAGAGGCGTTCAAGTGCCACCTCCTCGGCATGGGAGGGACCGCCGATGCAGGCAAGGTTCTCGTAGGGTACGTCGTAAACCTGATGGAAGTATTCGGAGCAGACAAGGTTCTCGTCGGGAACGATGCCCTTGATGGCTGTGACGATGAACTTGTCGCGAATGCGTGTCTTGAGCTTCTTAAGGTGACTCTTCAGGTAGGGTGAGGGGGTGACGAACACCAGTGTGTCGTACTGTTGGGCTATCTTGTTCAGGTCGCTGGAGAAGACTATCTCCTCGGTATTGAAGCGTACGCTCTGCAGGTAGGCAGGATTGTGGCCAAGGCGCAGGAAGTCCTCGATGCGGTCGTCACGGCGCATATACCAGCCGATGTGGTGTGTCTTGCCCACCACTATCTTGGCTATAGCGGTCGCCCATGAACCGCCGCCAATAATCGCTATTCTACCACAGTCGTACATATACGTTGAACGGTGAACGTTGAACGTTTAGGCTTGCACCTTTTCTATCCATGCAGCAATCTCGTCCACAGAGGGTTTCTGCATGTCGAGCTTGTATTTCTTGACGATGTCGCCAATCTTCTGCTGTAATGCCTGGGCCTTCTCGTCCTTGATGTTCGTGACAAGGTTGAATCCGGCCTTGCGTAAAACGGGTACCCACGCTTCAGCCACTCCAATCTCTGCCCATTCGGCCACAGTGGACTGCGGCATCTTCTTCTCAGGCTTCATCTGGGGGAAGAAGAGCACTTCCTGAATGAAGGTCTTGCCAGTCATGAGCATGACGAGACGGTCGATGCCGATGCCGATACCTGAGGTGGGCGGCATGCCATACTGCAAGGCACGGAGGAAATCCTGATCGATGATCATGGCCTCGTCGTCACCCTTGTCGGCAAGCTTCATCTGCTCGACGAAACGCTCCTCCTGGTCGATGGGGTCGTTGAGCTCGGAGTAGGCATTTGCCAGTTCCTTACCATTCACCATCAGTTCGAAACGCTCGGTGAGACCAGGCTTCGAACGGTGCATCTTGGTGAGTGGTGACATCTCCACAGGATAGTCGGTAATAAAGGTGGGTTGGATGAAGGTGCCTTCGCAGAACTCACCAAAGAGTTCGTCGATGAGCTTACCCTTGCCCATGGTCTCGTCGACATCCATACCTTTTGAGAGGCAGAAGGCACGAATCTCCTCCTCGCTCTTGCCGTTGCAGTCGAAGCCTGTTTTCTCCTCGATGGCTTCAAGGATGGGCAGACGGCGATAAGGTGCCTTGAACGATACGATGTTACCATCGATCTCGCGCTCGGGCTTACCGTTGACGGCGATACAGATGGTTTCCAAGAGTTTCTCAGTGAACGACATCATCCAGTTATAGTCCTTATACTGAACATACAGCTCCATGCAGGTGAACTCTGGGTTGTGATTGCGGTCCATACCTTCGTTGCGGAAATTCTTGCCAATCTCGTAGACACCCTCGAAGCCGCCTACGATGAGGCGCTTCAGGTAGAGCTCGGTAGCGATACGCATGTACATATCTTGGTCCAAGGCATTGAAATGGGTAATGAACGGACGGGCAGACGCTCCGCCAGCAATCATCTGCAAGGTAGGTGTTTCTACCTCAGTATACCCAGCTTCGTCTAATACTTTTCTTAAAGTACGAATCACCGTAGCCCTTTGCAGAAAGGTGTCTTTCACACCCTCGTTGACGACGAGGTCGACATAGCGCTGACGGTAACGCAGCTCAGGGTCGTCGAACTTATCGTAGGCAACACCATCCTTGTACTTCACGATGGGCAGTGGCTTCAGCGACTTCGACAGGAGGGTCAGCTCCTTGGCGTGGACGCTGATTTCGCCCGTCTGTGTGCGGAACACGAAACCTTTCACGCCAATAAAGTCACCAATGTCTAACAGTTTCTTGAAAACGACATTGTAGAGGTCTTTGTTCTCGCCTGAGCAGAGGTCGTCACGGGTGATATACACCTGAATACGCCCCTTGGAGTCTTGTATCTTGGCAAAAGAGGCCTTTCCCATGATGTTACGGCTCATCATACGGCCGGCAATACACACCTCACGGGGTTCGTCCTCGTCCTTGAAACTTTCTTGTATCTCCGTAGAGAAGGCATTGGTAGCATATTCTGCGGCAGGATAGGGGTTGATGCCCATCTGTCGTAACTCTTGCAGGCTTTCACGTCTGCCGATTTCTTGTTCACTTAGTTCTAAAACGTTCATGACTATCTTTGTTTTTTACGTCAACGTTCATGTCAACGTCAACTGTTTCGTTTGCAAAATTACAAAAAAACTATGAACTAAGAACTATGAACGATGAACTTTTTTGTCATTGACGTTAAATAATTGCTAAATTCTTGACAAAAGTTTGGTAGTATAGAGAATAATCACTACATTTGTAGCTCATTACTAACTCAATATATGGCACAAGGTAAGATCAAGACGCGTGTAGTAGGAGTGGATATTGGGCTGGAGCGCACGACAACGGCCGTTGTGGATATTCGCGGAAACATCTTGGGAAAAGATGATTTCCCTACCAGTGATTATCCTAACATTTCCGATTTCGCCTCTGTCCTTTGTGACAATATTATTACGTTGGTACAAGCTCATGGCGGCTATGAGACCATCAGGGCGGTAGGTATCAGCGTACCCAGTGGAAACTACCGTACAGGATGTGTCGTCAACTCGCCGAATATGCCCTGGAAAGGAGTGGTGCCTATGGCTGCCATGTTGCGCGACCGCATCGGACTGGCTGTCTCCTTGGGAAACAATGCACATGTAAGGGCCTTGGGCGAGCAGACATACGGTGCTGCGCACGGACTGAAAGACTTCATACTGATAACGCTTGGAACGGGCATGGGCAGCTGTTTGGTCAGCAACGGGGTTCCTCATTTAGGACAGGACGGATTTGCCGGAGAGATAGGCCACTGCTGCGCAGTACCTGGTGGACGCCAGTGTGGCTGCGGTAAAAAAGGGTGTTTAGAGATGTACACCTCAAAGAAAGGCATCGTAATGACGGCACAGGAACTGTTGGCAGACAGTGATGCACCCTCGCTGATGCGTGAGGTCGACACGTTGACCTTATCTTACATGATCGACTGCTGTGAAAAGGGTGACGAGATGGCTATCGAAGTCTTCAACCGTACTGGAAAAACGTTGGGATTGGCTCTGGCTAACTATGCTTCAGTATTCAACCCAGAGGCGTTTGTCTTCACCGGCAGTGTAATGTGTGCTGGTGAATGGTTGCTGAAACCTACTGAGGAAACCTTCCAAGAGCATGTGTTCCGTAATATTGCGGGGAGGGTGAAGTTCTTGAGTTCTGAACTGGAAAAGGAAGAGATGGACTTGCTGGGAGCCAGTGCCTTAGCTTGGGAAGTGGAAGAATATTCTTTATTTAAATAATTAAATAACTTAACGGAAAACAGCTATAGTTATGGAAGATGAAACCAAATCGCGTGTGGTGGGTGTTGACATCAGTAAGGAACTCACTACGTATGCCATTGTAGACATTCGCGGTAATATTATTGCGGAAAACCGTTTTGTAACAACGGACTATCCTGACATCAACGACTTTGTGACTAAGCTGAGCGAAAGCATTGTCATGCTGGTGGAAGAGAATGGTGGATTGTTTTCTATCCGTTCCATTGGTGTCAGTTCACCCAGTGGAAACTTCCTGACGGGGAGTGTCGTGAATTCACCGAACCTGCCGTGGAAGGGAGATATCCCGCTGGCTGCCATGCTGCGCGACAGGATGGGACTGGCTGTCGGAGTGGCCAACGATGCCCATGTGGCGGCTTTAGGTGAACATACCTATGGCTCAGCTCATGGTATGAAAGATTTCATTGTTGTGACGTTAGGAAGTGGATTGGGCAGTTGCTTCTTCTCGAACGGTAGTGAGCACAGGGGTTTTAGTGGTTTTGCCGGTGAGGTAGGACATACTTGTGTGATAGACCATGGACGTCGTTGTGGCTGTGGCAAGGAGGGATGTCTGGAAGCTTATGCAGCAGCACAAGGCATTGTCAAGACAGCCGAGGAACTGATGGCTGAATCGGACAAACCTTCACTGATGCGTCAAGTGGAGCATCTCACACCGAGGGCGATTGCAGAACTATGTCAGCAGGGAGACGAGATGGCTATCGAGGTGTACCGTCGTACAGGTTATATCCTTGGTATTGGTTTGGCCAACTACGCGTCCATCGTCAATCCGCAGGCTATCATCCTGGCAGGAGGCATCTCGCATGCCGGTCATTGGCTGACTGATCCAGTACGCGAGTCATTTGAAACTCATGTGTTCCAAAATCTCCGTGGAAAGGTGAAACTGTTGGTGTCCAAACTGAATGACCGCGAACGCGACGTGCTGGGTGCCAGTGCACTGGCATGGGAAATACCAGAGTATTCGTTGTTCAAGTAAAACATAATTTATGGACAGCTCGCAGACCAAGAAACGTGTAGTGGGTGTTGATGTGGGCATGGAGATTACAACTTATGCTGTTGTTGATGCCCGTGGTAACATTTTGGCCCAGGAATCTTTCAGTACAGATGCCTATCCCAATGTAGAATCGTATATTGCGGTGCTGTCTGACCGTATTGTGACATTGGTGGAGGCAAACGGAGGCTATGAGAGTGTCCGTTCTGTTGGAGTGTGCTGTCCAAGCAGCAATTTTCTGACAGGTTGTATAGAGAACTCGCCCAACATGCCTTGGAAGGGGGTTATTCCTATGGCTGCCATGATGCGCGACAGAATTGGTCTGGCTGTGGCACTGGCGAATAACTCGCAGTGCATCGCCCTTGGTGAACAGGCATTTGGTGTGGCGCACGGTATGAAAGACTTCGTTGTGATTACATTGGGACATGGTTTGGGCAGCTGTATCTTCTCTAACGGGAAGATGCATCTCGGCAGCAAGGGGTTTGCAGGTGAGATAGGCCATACTTGTGTAGTGCCTGGCGGGCGGGAGTGTAGCTGTGGACGTCAAGGCTGTCTGGAGGCTTACTGTTCAGAGCGCGGTATTCTGCGTACGGCAAGGGAGCTGATGGAAGAACGGACGGAACACAGCATGATGCGCCAGATAGAACAGTTGACACCGAAGATTATCTTTGAACTATGTGAGATGGGTGATGCGTTGGCCATTGAGACTTATCGAAGGACGGGCGAGATGCTGGGACGTGGATTAGCCAACTATGCTTCTATACTTAATCCTGAGGCCATTGTCTTAACGGGTGGCATTCCCCATGCCGGACACTGGTTGCTTGACCCGGTGGATAAGGCTTTTGAAACCCATGTGTTCCGTAACATTAAAGGCCAGACTAAGTTGTTGGTGTCCATGCTGAGGGATGGTGAACGCGACGTACTTGGTGCCAGTGTGATGGCATGGATGGTTAAGGAATACTCATTGTTCTTGTAGATTATAGTAAATGGACGTAGAACATATCAAACAAATCATAGAGGCTGCTCCAAGCCTTAGCACCGCCCTTGGAATGGAGTTTATTTCTACGCCCGAGGATGATACTTGTATGGCACGCATGAAGGTGGATGAACGTAACCGTCAGCCGTTCGGCTTCCTCAGTGGCGGAGCATCGCTGGCATTGGCAGAGAATGTGGCAGGTGTCGGTTCGTCGGCACTCTGTCCAGGTTGTGCCTGCGTGGGCATTGAGGTCAGCGGCAGTCATGTGCAGGCGGTGAGCGAGGGTGATACGGTGACAGCCTTTGCGCGTTTGCAGCATTCTGGCAAGACGTTGCATGTGTGGAATGTCGATATCAAGAATACTGCGGGCGAACTGATCAGTACTGTTCGTGTTACCAACTATATTATTAAGCAGAAGAAAAAGCAATCATGACGGGTGTCGCCCTTTTCCGTTTACCGTATAGCAATCAGTGTACGATGGTATCGGGCGAGGTGCTCGAACTGCCTTCTTGTACTGTGCTTAGTGGATATAAGGGGTTTGTCGTGGCGCCTTTTGCACTATCGGTAGAAAGACCGGTATTGGTCATTCAACCTGACAATGTAGAGCAGTTTTCTCTAGGGACGGGTTTGCCTGGTATTTCTAGTCTCTCTAGTATTTCTAGTATATCTAGTCTTTCTAGTTTATCAAGAATCTCTAGTCGAGATTCCAGACAGAACTATCATGTCGACTTCTGCAACTTCCACGCCCATCTGACGAATGGCGACTTCCAGAAACTCGTCCTTTCGCGAAGTATTGATATTGGCAGGACTGAAGACATTTCTCCCCT
>Ga0310786_10010867_pt1 | contig 11404 bp, 10 predicted proteins | sample AusTroGonzalo_MG_FD_203881 | JGI IMG/M metagenome (GOLD analysis project Ga0310786, IMG submission 203881) | Bovine rumen microbial communities from tropical cattle in Woodstock, Queensland, Australia - Gonzalo_03 (v2) (version 2) | ecosystem: Host-associated > Mammals > Digestive system >... | reverse complement strand
GCGATCAGATCATTCAGGGCTTGACGGTACAGGACAACGTTTCCAACCTGAGCCACGTCATCGGCGGTGCCGTTGGCGCGCTGATGGGTTTCATATTAAACCGAGGTTCAAAAAAATCATATTAAGGATTTTTGAGAGACGAAGGAGGGCATGCCATGGTGAAAAAACAAGCTGCCGCCCAAACGGGGAAAAGGATTCGAAACAACAAGTTGAGATGGGTCTTTCTTCTGTGCCTTTTCGGGTTATTCCTTAACGTTGCCTGCAATCAGGTTATCAATCTGCTGAAATGGCCTCTTTACCTAGATACCATTGGAACCATTTATACCGCGTATCTTGGCGGGGCGCTCCCTGGAATCCTTGTCGCCCTTCTGACGAATTTTATTCTGGGGTTTGGCAACGCGGAGTCCATTTATTTTGGCGTGCTGAACGTCACCATCGCCGTGGTGGCGGCCTTCTGGATGCAGAGCCGCAAGCGCAGGCGAAACATTGTCATGCTTGCCATTTTTATACTGATCATCTCCGCCATCGGAGGAGGGATCGGTGCTCTTCAAACCTGGGTATTTGACGGATATTATACCGAGGGGACCAATGGTTTCCTGATCTTGTTCTTCCGGGAGAAATGTCAGTTTTCCCCCTTCTGGGCGCAGTTTACGGCGGCATATCTTCTCGACGTGGTGGATAAGATCCTTTCCACGGCGGGGGCCATGCTCCTCATACGGTACATTCCTTACAGGGTGCGCAGTCTGATGCGATTCACGGGATGGGTTCAGACGCCCCTCACCGGTGAAGAGCTGGAAGCAGTCAAATCCTTAAATAAACAATCTTACTCCCTGGGAACAAAGATCGTGATGGTCTTAATGTCGATGTTTGTCATGATCGCCATTGCCGTCTCCGGCATCAGTCTCATGCTCTTTCAGAATTTCTCAAAGGATCAGCATGCAGTGCTGACCGTTGGGGTGGCAGAGATGGCTGCCTCCGCCATTGATCCGGAGAAGGTGGACGAGTTTATTGAGAAGGGCGAAGAGGCGGAAGGGTATCTGGAGGTTAAAGAACTGCTGAAAAACATTCGGGCGATCTATCAGGACGTGGAATACGTCTACGTATACCGGATCCTGGAGAATGGTTGCCAGGTGGTATTTGACTTGGATACGGAGGAAGTGCCCGGGGATCCGCCAGGCACGATCGTAGATTTTGAACCGGCCATGGAGAAGTATTTGGATGCCATGAAGAGGGGCGAGGACATTGAAACCATCGTGACCAACGACCAATATGGGTGGCTGCTCACGGAATACGTGCCCGTCTATGATTCCACCGGAAGGTGCGTTTGTTACGCGGCGGCGGACATTTCCATGAAGGACGTCAGACACTATGAGATGGACTTTCTCACAAAGCTGGCATCCCTGTTCCTTGGATTCTTTGCCCTGCTTTTGGCCATTGGTCTTTGGCTTTCCAATTACCATCTGGTCTATCCCATCAACACCATGGCACATGCGGCCAACGTCTTTGCATACGACAGCATGGAAGCGCGAGAGAAGAGCATGGAACGACTCAAGGGACTTGAGATCCGCACAAAGGACGAGCTGGAGAACCTGTATGACTCCTTTGTAAAGACGACGGAGGACAGCGTAAAATATTTCTCTGAAATGCAGCATAAGACGGAGATGCTTTCTTTGCTCCAGAGCGGCCTGATCATGGTTTTGGCGGACATGGTGGAGAACCGCGACCAGTCTACCGGAGACCACATTAAGAAGACGGCGGCTTATGCAAAGATCATCATGGAGAAGATGAGGGCCCTCGGGTATCACGCGGAGGAGCTGACGGATCAATTTATCTCTGACGTGGTGAAATCCGCACCTTTGCATGACATCGGAAAGATTCAGGTGCCGGATGCCATATTGAATAAGCCCGGTAAGCTGACGGCAGATGAGTTTGAAATTATGAAACGGCATACGACTGCCGGAAAGAAGATCATTGAGCAGACCATCGCCAACATGCCTGAGGCAGATTATCTCAATGAGGCCATCAACCTTGCAACGTACCATCACGAGAAGTGGAATGGCACTGGATACCCGAAGGGCTTGGCGGGGGAGGACATTCCTCTGTCTGCGAGAGTCATGGCGGTGGCGGACGTATTTGACGCGCTAGTTTCCAAGAGATGCTATAAGGAACCATTCCCGTTTGAGAAGGCCATGGACATTATCCGGGAAGGAGCCGGAAACCATTTCGATCCTCAGGTGGCGGAAGCATTCCTGACGTCCGAAAAGGAGGTAAGGGAAGTGGTGGAGCACTTTGAGAACGTCTTAAATTCCGGCGAGTCCAAGGATTTATACAAAGTCATATCGTAGGAGAGCTTGAAGTGAAGAAGAAACATCCGATCGTTTATCTTTTGGAAATACCCGTGGAAATCATGTTCTTTGCGATCATCGCAGGTTTGGGGGCGAGGGTGGACGCCCTGGTCTTTGGAATTGGAAGAGAACCGGCGCCCGAAGGAGATCCCTTCCCATATTTTACGGTGATTTTTTTGAGCGTGGGAGTGATCGCGCTGGTGGTGGCAGTGGTTTGGTCCATCGCACGGTTCGTAAAGGAAACCATCCGGCTTCGAAAGAAGAAAAAAGCTGCGTGGATGGCACTGCACGGGGATGAGAATCAAAAGGAAGCATAAAAAGAAAAAGCCTACCCAAGGCATCAAAAAAGTCGGCAGTTTGTCTGCCGACTTTTTGCATGTTTCCATTCCTTAACGCTCACATCCAAGAATGATTCCGCCGCGCTCAGCGTAAAAGCTGCACAGGCCTCTTGCGGGGATGATGGAGAGATCGATTTCCCCAAAGATTTCCTTGATCTTTTGGGCGATGGCGTTTGCCAAATCAAAATTCTCCACGTGGCAGATGCGAACCTTGCCGCCCTTGTAACCGCAGGAGCGGATCTCCTCGATCAGCTTTTCAAGAACGCGCTTGTCGCCGCGGCATTTCGCGATGGGTTCAATGGTTCCCTCGGTACTTGCCGTTCCCAGAATGCGAATGTTCATGATGCCGATGGCGGAGGCGATCAGCTTATTGATTCTGCCGTTGACCGCGAGATTGTGAAGGGACTGTAAGCCAAAGAAGAGCTTTAAGGATTTCTGATACCTTACGATCTCCTCGGAAACCTCCTCGAAGGTCTTGCCCTGCGCCTTGAGCTCCGCGATCTTCTCGATGAGGAGCACAAGCCCCGGACCGGTTGAGAGGGAATCCACGACGCAGATCTTCGTCTCGGGATGCTTTGAGAGATATTGATTTTTTGCGAGATTGGCACCGTCAAAGGTACCGGACAGGCCGCTGGTGATGGTCACGACGTAAATTTCCTCAGCGCCCTGAAAGGAATCCAGCCAGCTCTGGGTGGAGGGGCAGGAGGTATAGGAACGACCCTTGTAGGAGTAGAGATAACTTAAAAAATCACCGACGTGGAGATCTAGGTTGTCAACGAAGGTCTTTTCATCCGTGGAAAGAACCAGCGGAACGGTTTCGAAGGGAGCGTCTGGGAACTCCTTCAGGTCACAGGAAGAGTCAGCTACAATCTTGTACATTCGGTCTCCTTTTCAATTCTAATACACGTAGTTTTCATTACCGCATGATATTGTATTATAAAACTTTACGTATTACAATAGACAAAAAGGCCCGTTTTGTATATTCTATAGATAGTGACGACGGAAAAATGGATTTAGGCACCCAAAAAATCAGACAGATCGTACTTTTGGAAAGGGCAAGGCGACAAAATGATCGTAAACAATGTCTTAAATCAAAAAACAAAATTTACCAGAACGTGCATCGGTCAGGCCATATTGGCGCTGATGGCAGATACCGAGTTCGCGAAGCTTAAGATCTCCGACATCGTAAAGAAGGCGGGAGTGGCGAGGGCTAGCTTTTATAAATATTATGAGTCGCCCTATGACGCCCTCACGGATTATCTCCAGATCATCATCGCCGAGTACATGGAGGACCACCAGGGCGCGCAGATGCGGGATAAGTACATGGAGCGGGATCACATCCTGTATTCCCTAAAGTATTTTGATCGTCATGCAGATTGTTTTTTGACGTTGGCAAGACACGGACTTCATGGTATTATGTTGGAGGGCGTAAATCGATTTATGGAAGAGAACATCCAGACGTCGAATAAAGTGTCCGTCTATGAGCTGTATTCCTATGCGGGCGGTCTTCTGAACACGTTCCTCAAGTGGGAACAGGAGGGAAAGAAGGACAGCGCCGAGGACGTGGCGGACATGCTCTATGACCTGTATTCCTATGAAAGACGAAAACAAGCTTAAGTCAGCGGGAGGAAATGGAATGAGTTTTGAAGAAGAGGTAAAGGAAATTATCGCAAAGGGACCTGGGGTGATCCGGGATTCCAAGTGGCGTTATGACGCATTTCAAAACGGCGAGGTATTGCTGGGAAAGAAGAAGGGGCATCTTCCTGCCATGGGTTGGAACAGCTGGAATGCCTTTGGCAGCGGAAACACGGAAAGCCTGACGAAGGCCATGGCGGAGAAGCTGGTGGAGCTTGGCTTGGATAAGCTTGGCTACAAGTACGTGGTTCTGGACGACGGCTGCTATCAGCCCTACAGAAAAGACGGCAAAATCATGAACGAGCCTGTGAAGTTCCCCTCCGGATTCCGTGCCCTGGCAGATTTCCTTCATGAGAAGGGCCTGAAATTTGGCATGTACAATGACATCGGAACCAATCTCTGCGCCGGCGCGGCAGTGGGAACCTGCAGCCATGAAAAGATCGACGCGGCTTCCTACGTAGAGTGGGGCGTGGATTTCTTAAAGGTGGACAACTGCTATTATCTCTGGGACAATGCCACGTTTTCGGATGCGGCTAACGCGAGATACGTGTTTGCGCCCAACGTATGGGGCATCACCGTGAAGGCGGATGGATTTGAGGCTGCAAAGTCTGCAGTAGCGGACGGAGTCTTAACGGGTAATCGCGCGGAGAAGAAGGAGACCTACGTGACGGGTCTTGGTTCCTTTGACGGTACGGGCCCTGCTTCCAGCCCCGTGTCAAAAAAGAGCAGCGAGCTTTGCTTCGAGATCGACGCTCCCAAGGATGGGGCATACGAACTTGTCGTAAAATATGCCACCGGCAAGGAAGAGGGCGTTGGCGCCTGGCTTCAGGTGCTTGTTGGACCTGCAGGTGAAGATGCGGTTCTGGCCCATGACGGATTTCTTCCCGAGACGGAGACGCCTGAGAGCTTTACGGAATCAGCTCCCATCTGCGTGAACTTAAAGGCCGGAAAGAACGTGATCCGCCTTGTAAATCACAGAAGGCAGGAGAACACGCTGAATTCCTATGCGGCCATGCTGGAGGGCTTTAACCTTGCGGATCCGGATCATGACGTGATCCTTTCCATCTGCGAGTGGGGTAAGACCTATCCTCATGACTGGGGTTATAAGGTGGGTGATTCCTGGAGAATCTTAAATGACATTACCTTCTGCGTGGGCTCTGACGGGGATCCCGGAAAGGCCGCGTGGAATTCTGATTATACCACCGGCGTTACGGCGCAGTACAATAAGGCCGTGATCCAGGATGAGTATGCCGGACTTGACAAGGGTTGGAATGATCCCGACATGATGATGATCGGCATGAACGGCCTGACGGAGGTGATGAGTAAGACCCACATGACCATGTGGTGCATGATGAACTCTCCCCTGATGCTGGGCATGGACCTTCGCCGTATGGAGAAGGGCGACGCGCTGTATAAGATCGTGTCCAACGTTGATCTGATCGCCTTGAACCAGGATGCCCTGGGCGTGCAGGCAAAGAGAATCTTTTCTTCCAAGATCACCGAGGAGGTGGACGGCGTAAAGCTTGCACCGGATAAGGCATACGAGAGGGACAATGACAGAGTGGACGTGCTGGCAAAGCCTCTTGCGGACGGCAGCATTGCCCTGTCCTTCATCAACTTAAGCCAGGAGAAGAAGGACGAGGAGTTCGCCGTTACGGTGGAGGACGTTCTTAAGTTTATCGGCCATAAGATGGTGAACGCGGCAGCATTTGACGGCGCGAAGAGCTATGCGATAAAGGATCTCTGGACCGGAGAAACCTGCGTAAACGAGACCCGCAGGTTTGCGGTCAGCGGTCTTGAGGGCTGCGACAACGTTACCATTAAGGTTACGCCCAATGCGTAAGGAACGGTTCGCCGAGCTTTTGTGGCAGGAGTTTGGAAGGCGGTTTGACAGAGCCGGAGAGTTTCTGGTCAGCGATGACGCAACCCGCGAACCCCTCTCTCAGGTAATGCAGATCGCCCTGCGGCACGGGTGGATGACGCCCGAGGACGCGGCGCTCCCTAAGGAACCCTTAAGGCGAAACGAAGCCGCGAGGATTCTCCATGAATTCCTTCGGCGGGAGCTGGGGGAGGCGGACGAGGAGAACTGGGACGCCGCCAAGAGCTTAAAGGATCTGTACGACTGCCGGACCTGCGTGGCGCACGTGGCGCAAGTCTATTGCAAGGGGATCATGGAAGCCCGCGGAGAGGCTTTTGGAATGCGGGAGGAGGTCTCTGATGAGGAGGCGAACCTGATCGCAGGGCGGGCCGTCTGGACGGAGAATAGGCTAAAACCCCAAAAGGCAGAGACGGTGCGTCGCCGGGAGGGTGAGCAAAATCCGGCGAAGCGCGTGACGAAGCGGGAGGCGGCCGCTCTGATGGCGGAGCGAAAGGACCTTCTTTGCATCGACGTTCGGACGGCGGGAGAATACGGGGCCGGTCATTTGGAAGGCTTTGTCAATTTGCCGCTCATGAAGCTTTTGGAAGAACCTTGGAAGGTTAGCGAAAATAAGAACCGCCCCATCTTATTGGGGTGCGACGGGGGATATCGCAGCGAGATCGCGGCGAGATGCCTTGAGGACGAGGGTTACGGGCTCATTTTTTATTATGACTTGTAACCCGCGCTTCTTTTTGGTAAAATAGTTCTGTTAGCGTCACGTGAGACGGTGAGTCTGCGCTGACGGTAAGTGGAATAGAAATAGAAGAGACGGAGATGAGCAAATGGCAAAGATTTCCCTGTGCATGATCGTAAAGGACGAGGAAAAAGTACTGGCTAGATGTTTGGATTCCATAGTTGATCTCGTGGACGAGATCGTGATCGTAGACACCGGCTCTGCGGATGACACGAAGAAGATCGCGGAGAAATACACGGATAAGATTTATGATTTTGAGTGGATCGATGATTTCAGTGCGGCGCGCAATTTTGCCTTTTCCCATGCCACCATGGACTACGTGATGACCATGGACGCGGATGAGGTGCTTGAGAAGGGACAGCATAAGAATTTTAAGTCCCTTAAGGAATGTCTCCTTCCTGAGATCGAGGTGGTCCGCATGAAGTGCGTGACGAGGATCGAGAAGGACGTCGATCACATTTTTGATGAAGAGTATCGCTTGAAGCTGTTTAAGAGACAGCGGGAATTTGTATGGGAAGGTTCCATTCATGAGATGGTAAGGCTGGCGCCCGTGATCTACGACAGCGACGTCTGCATCACCCACCTTCCGCCGGAAGCCCATGAGGACAGGAATCTTGAGAATTTCCGCAAGCAGGTCCGCAAGGGCGTGCGCTTAAATAAGCGCCTGCACGACATGTATGCAAAAGAGCTTTATCTCCTTGGAAATGAGGCGGATCTTGAGGCCGGCATGGCGTTCTTTATGGACTCCACCGCGGATGCGAACCGTGAGCCGGAGGAAGTGACAAAGGCCTGCTGCGTCGTGGCAAGGGCGGCGAGGCTGATGGAGGAGCCCGTGATCTTCTTTAAGTATGCGTCCAAGGTGATCTCAACGAAGCCCTGCTCCGAGATCTGCTGCGAGCTGGGACATTTTTATGAGGATGCGGGAGACCTTGAGGAGGCTGTGATCTGGTATCACAAGGCGGCCTTTGAGGCAAAGCCCGTCATGAGCATCGCCAGCGGAAGGCAGGAGCCCCTGCGCGGCTTGGTGCACTGCCATGAATCCATGGGCGACGAGGAGAAGGCGGCTCAGTATCTGGAGCGCCTTGAAAAACTGGAAGAACAATAGACTTAAAAGATGGAAAGGATGATGGACGTGAGTAAGTTAAAGTGGGAAGAAAACGTTAGAAAGATCGTGCCCTACGTGGCGGGAGAGCAGCCCAAGAGCACGAACGTGATCAAGTTAAATACCAATGAGTGCCCTTATCCCCCCGCGCCTGGCGTGGTGAAGGCTGAGGCGGAGCTGGATACGGATAATTTAAGACTCTATCCTGACACCAATGCGACGCCCCTTGTGAACGCACTTTCGGAATACTATCACGTAAAGCCCAGCCAGATCTTCGTGGGAGTGGGATCCGACGACGTGATCTCCGTGGCGTTTCTGACCTTCTTTTACGGCGGAAAGCCCATCCTTTTCCCGGACGTGACCTATTCCTTCTACGACGTTTGGGCGGATCTTTACCGGATCCCGTATAAGACCGTTCCGCTGGATGAGAATTGGCACATTGATCCGAAGGATTACAAGCAGGAATGCGGAGGCATTATCTTCCCGAACCCCAATGCGCCCACGGGTCTTTTTGAATCCCTGGACGTGGTGGAGGAGATCTTGAAATCCAATCCTGACGTCATGGTGATCGTGGATGAGGCGTACGTAGACTTTGGCGGCGAGAGCGCCCTGTCCCTGTTGGATCGGTATGACAACCTTCTCGTGGTTCGGACCTTCTCCAAGTCCAGGGCCATGGCGGGTCTTCGCATCGGCTTTTGCATTGGCAGCGAGAAGATGATCTCCTACCTGAATGACGTAAAGTTTTCCATCAATTCCTATACCATGAACCTTCCTGCCCAGATCCTTGGCGTGGAAGCGGTTAAGGACGACGAGTATTTCAAGGCGACGATCCAGAAGATCGTCAACACCAGGGAGAGAGTGAAAAAGGAACTGAAGGACCTTGGCTTTACCTTCCCGGATTCCAAGGCGAATTTCCTCTTTGCCTCCCACAAGACGGTTCCCGCGAAGGAGATTTTCCTTGCGCTTCGCGAAAAGAACATTTTTGTGAGACACTGGGATAAGCCCAGGATCGATAACTGTCTGCGCATCACCATTGGAACGGATGCGGAGATGGATGCGCTCATCGCGTTCTTAAAAGAGTATTTGAAGGACAGAATTTAGATTTGATTGGAGTAGGAAATGTCTGACGTAATGATTCATTATTTGATCGTATTTTTTGTTTCCATGGTCCCCCTGATTGAGCTGAGGGCGGCCGTGCCCATGGCCTTGGGCTTTGGATTGCCCGTGATCCCGGCATTTATCGTCTGTATCATCGGAAACATGTTGCCCGTGCCCGTGATCTTTTTCTTCGCAAGAAAGGTCCTTGAGTGGGGAGCGGACAAACGCTTTACCAAAAAGTTCTTTACCTTCTGCCTGGAAAAGGGTCATCACGGTGGCCAAAAGCTAAAGGAAAAAACGGGCAAGGGACTCTATTTTGCATTGTTTTTGTTCGTGGGAATTCCCCTTCCCGGAACGGGTGCCTGGACGGGAACACTCGCAGCCAGCCTTCTGGAAATGGATTTTAAGAAGAGCATTCTTGCGGTTGTGTTGGGCGTGATCCTCGCAGGTACGATCATGGGAGTTGTCTATACGTGCTTCTATGAGTTGTGGGTTCTTATGTTTGCTTAAGGTGATTTTGGAGCGGAGTACATGGCAGAACAATATTCAGATTTTGCATCCGTATATGATGAATTGATGGACGCCACCCCTTACGAGGAGTGGCGTGATCGAATTATAAGGTTGATTGAGGCGTATGGCGTGACAAAGCCGGTTCGAAAGGCGGGAGAAAAAAGGGAGGAAGCCGGGGATTCGCAGGAGGAGCTTCTTCGCTCGGAGCGGGATCTTGTGGTGGACCTTGGCTGCGGAACGGGCACGTTTTCCGAGATGCTTTACGAGGCGGGCTTTGACGTGATCGGCATCGACAATTCCGACGCCATGCTGGAGAAGGCCATGGAGAAGCGGGAGGAGAGCGGTTTTGAGATCCTCTACCTTCAGCAGGACATGCGGGAGTTATCCCTCTACAGCACCGTGGGCACCGTGGTGAGCACGTGTGACTGCGTCAATTACGTGCTGGAGGAGGAAGAGCTTTTGCAGGTGTTCTCCCTGGTCAATAATTACCTCTATCCCAGAGGCATTTTTTTATTTGACTTCAACACGGATTATAAATACCGAGAGGTCATCGGGGATGCCGTGATCGCGGAGAATCGCGAGGATTGCAGTTTTATCTGGGAAAACTTTTATGACCCGGAGGAGAAGGTCAACGAGTATGACCTGACCATGTTCCTTCGCAGGGAGGGAGAGCTGTTTGAACGCGTGACGGAGACTCATTTCCAGAGGGGCTACGAGCCTGCGGAGATCAAAAAGCTTTTGGAACGGGCTGGAATGGAGGTGCTCCTGATGAAGGACGCAGACGAGGACGCTGACGTGACGGAGCAGTCCCAGCGCGTGTACGTGGTTGCCAGGGAGCACGGCAAGGAAGCCCCGAAGGCCTGATAAAGCGGCAGCCGGAAAAATGAGAAAAGAGTGCCATCCGGAAAGGGATGGCTGGAAGATCGAGAGGAAAAAGAAATGTCAGATTACGTAGTAAGGGCGACGGCGGCAAACGCCCAGATCAGGGCATTTGCGTGCACCACGAGAGAGACGGTGGAGACGGCGCGTGCGGCCCATAACAGCAGCCCCGTGATCACTGCGGCGTTAGGAAGGCTTCTGAGCGCGGGCGTCATGATGGGAGCGATGCTGGGAAACGAGGAAGATCTCTTGACCCTGCAGGTGAAGGGTGAAGGCCCCGTGAAGGGGATCACCGTGACCGCGGACGCCATGGGACACGTAAAGGGATACCCGATCGTTCCCGACGTGATCCTGCCGGCGAATGCCATCGGAAAGCTTGACGTGGCAGGTGCGGTTGGCCCCGGAACGCTGACCGTCATCAAGGACATGGGACTTAAAGAGCCCTATTCCGGACAGGTGGAGCTTCAGACGGGAGAGATCGCAGAGGACCTGACGTATTACTTCGCGGCGTCAGAGCAGGTGCCTTCTTGCGTGGGCCTTGGCGTCTTAATGGAAAAGAACAATACCGTGAAGCAGGCGGGCGGCTTTATCGTACAGCTCATGCCTTTCGCGGAGGATGAAGTGATCACGAAGCTTGAGGAAAACGTCAAAGGCCTGAAATCCGTGACGACCATGCTGGATGAGGGCAAAACGCCTGAGGAGATCCTTGGGATCGTGCTTGACGGCATGGACGTACAGGTGACGGACCAGAGCCCGGCGGCCTTCCAGTGTGACTGCAGCAAGGAGCGCGTTGAGCGGGCCCTGATCAGCATCGGAAGGACGGAGCTTCAGGGACTGATCGATGAGGGCAAGGAAGTGGAAGTGAATTGCCAGTTCTGCGGCAAA
>Ga0310786_10010866_pt1 | contig 11405 bp, 6 predicted proteins | sample AusTroGonzalo_MG_FD_203881 | JGI IMG/M metagenome (GOLD analysis project Ga0310786, IMG submission 203881) | Bovine rumen microbial communities from tropical cattle in Woodstock, Queensland, Australia - Gonzalo_03 (v2) (version 2) | ecosystem: Host-associated > Mammals > Digestive system >... | reverse complement strand
TCCCGGCCCTGATAGCCGTAAACCATGGCCTCGGCCATGCGGGTATCCAGATAAGTGTCTTCTCCGCTGCCTTCGGCGATGCGGCCCCAGCGGGGGTCGCGGGCGATGTCCAGCATGGGCGAGAATGTCCAGCGGACGCCCTGCGCCGTGGCCTCCAGGGCGGCGATGCGGGCTCCCTCCTCTACCAGGGCAGGGTCAAATGTAGCCGCCAGGCCCAGCGGAATAGGGAAAATGGTATGGAAGCCATGGATGACGTCGCGGCCTATCAGCAGCGGAATGCCCAGGCGCGTTTCCTCCACGGACAGGCGCTGGAACTCATTGAGTTTGACAGGATCCACCTCATTGAGAATGGAACCCACCTGCCCCTTGCGGATGGCATCGGCATAATTGGAGACATCTCCGCCGGCCGACACCTGGTTCATCTGGCCAATCTTTTCGGCCAGGGTCATCTTGGACAGAAGGCGTTCCACACGGGCCTCCACGTTGGCATCGGCCCCTACGGTACTTGCCTTTTTCTGCTGAACGCAGCCGGCGGCAAGCACCAGGCAGGCCGAGAGATATAGGTATTTAATACAATTCATCTGCTTACTGTTTCTTGAAAACGCGGACATAGGCTACTTTCATGGTGCAAGGGAGAGCTGACTCATCCACACCCTGACTTCCGCCCCAGTCTCCTCCCCAGGCGAGGTTGAGAATGAGATAGAAATTCTTGTTGAAAGGCCAGGTGTCATCGTTTCCGGCTTTATCGTTGGCAAAGGTAAAATGCAGTTTGCCATCTACATAGAACTTAAGGGCATCCGGCGTCCACTCCAGGGCATAAATGTGATAGCCGTCCTCGGCCCCTGCAGTAAACTGCTCATGGGTCTTCTGCGTACCGATGGAGTGGTAATACTTCATGCAGTGTATGGAAGAAGAAGTATAGTTGGGGTGATACCCTACCTCTTCCATGATGTCAATCTCTCCGCATCCGGGCCAGCCCCGGCTGAAGTCATCGGGCATCATCCAGTAGGCGGGCCAGGTTCCCTTTCCCTTGGGAAGCCAGATAGCGGCTTCCATATATCCGTAGGTCCACGATTTCTTGGAATACATCCGGGCCGAGATGATATCCTTGCCCTCTTTGACGGCGCGGATGTTCAGGACTCCGTCCTCGATGAAAGCAGTACGGACACCGTTGCGGCCACCGGGCACGTAGGTTTGCAGTTCGTGGTTCACCCAACCAGCCGGCTTGCTCTCGAAACGCCACTTGTTGGCGTCCGGCATGCTGCCGTTCTCCTGGTCGAATTCATCATTCCAGTCCAGGACGTAGCCTTCGGGGACAACCATCTCGTCCGGGGCCACCGGCTCCGCCGGCTTTTCCTTTCCGGTCTGCGTCAGGGTAAGCGGCAGCGTCTTGCCGTCGTAGCGGAAGGTGATGGTGTTGGTCCGGGTCTCGTATGTCTTGTTTTCCATGACCTCCACGGTCACAACGGACGTCCCGCTGATGCCGCCGGAGGGAGAGACCTTACACCATTCCTTGTTCTCCGCCGACACGCCCCAGTCACAGTTGGCCGAAACGGAAATGGATTCCTTGGAGGCGGCATCGGTGAAGGAAAGCGTGGAGGCCGATACGGAAAGGGTCCCCTCCGGTGTTGGAAGCGGTGTTTTGGACCCGCATGCGGTGATTAAAAGGGTTGCCACCGCAAGCGGCAGCAGCAACCCTTTCCTGATCTTACTGCTTATCATTGTTCAACGAAAATGATATCAGACGCTTCAATAACCGAGCCGACGGGGCTGCGGCCGAAATCAAAGATGAGCATGACATTGTCTCCGGACACCTGCTGGCTGAGGTCTCTCTTAACGTAGAGGAAGGGCTCGCCGGCCGTAAGCTTCACCTGGCCATCATAGAAGAAGGAATGTATGTCGTTCTCCTCTTCGGGGTCGTTGGTAAGCTTGATGGTCACCGTCATATCCTCGGAGGCCGTGAGCACCACGCTGAAGCCATAAAGCTTGTCGGACGAAGATGCTATGTGGCTCTTGAGCTTGGTCTGACCCATCCATTCACTGCCGCCCACTCCCTCGGGGATGGTCACCTTGATGCCGTTGCCGGCGGTGATTTCATATTCGGGAGTGATGCCGCCGGACCAGTCTCCACCGGAATACCAGGTTTCCACTTCCAGGGAGGCGGAAGTCCACAGATTCCCATCCTGATGCTCCTGGAAGATGACGTCCTTCGCGATGATGGTGGAGCCGACAGGACTGCGGCCAAAGTCGAAGATAAGCATCACGTTGCTGCCGGGCTGGGCCTGCGTGAGGTTGTGCTTGCGGTACACCAGAGGTTCTCCGGCGGTGAGCTTCACCTGGCCGTCGTAGAAGAAGGAATGCACGTCGTTTTCCTCCTCAGGGTCATTGGTGAGCTTGATGGTCACGGTCATGTCTTCATCGGCCAGGAGGGTGACGCTGAAGTCATACTCGGTGCCGGCGGTGGTGGCAACGTGGCTCTTGAGCTTGGTCTGGCCCATCCATTCGCTGCCGCCCACTCCCTCGGGAATAGTGACCTCAATGCCGTTGCCGGCGGTGATTTCATATTCAGGGGTGATGCCGCCGGACCAGTCTCCACCGGAGTACCAGGTTTCCACTTCCATATTGGCAGACTTCCAGAGGTTGGAGTCACCGTTCAGATCGTAACGGGTGGGATCCAGGGGAACCACAGGAGTCTCGGGCTCGTCCGGATTCACCGGGCCGATGTCCTGACCGTCCTTGGGCCTGAAGATAAGCTGCCAGGAGATGATGCCTTCGAAGGAAGGGACCAGGACCAGCTTGTCGGCCGTGTTCTCCTTGATATACAGCTTGGTAGGCGTAGTGAGCACTTCGGGCCTGGGCACATAGGTGAAGAAAATACCGGCGGGAAGTTCGATATAGTCTCCTTTGTCGTCGGAACCCAGGACATAGGAGGATTCCTGGAGCTGGGCAGGGGCATCGTAGTCGGTGGAACCGTCTCCGGAATACTTGTGGCCTTCGGGCAGATAACCGGACTCCCAGTTGCAATAGACCATTCCGTCCTCTCCGGGATTGAAGACATATTTACCGTCCTTGAAGAAGGTAATCTCGTCATCGGTCACGCCAAAGGCATCCTTGTCGTGCGGGTTGGCACTCCACCAGCCAGTGGGATTTGCGGCATCAGGACCGCAGCCCATATAGCCCTGAACCTCGTTGTTCAGAACCCAGATCTTGCTTTCGTAACCGAAGAGCGGATCGGCTTCGCCCACCACGGAACCTTCGGGGACGAACTCGTAGTACCAGGAGATACCGTCGGGATTATCCGGAGTGAACACGGTGGACATCAGCTGGAGCTTCTTCTTCATGTTGGCGGTCTTGCTTTCCATCACCAGGTAGCGAGGTTCTTCCACGGCGCTCTTGTGGGGCACATAGGACATCTCGCTGCCAGATTCCAGCACCAGGTAGATCTCCTCGATACCGGCATCGTTCCAGTTGCTCTCAAAAGTGTACTTGGAGGTCTTCAGTTCGGTAGGGAAGAGGTAGTCTTCGTCGGCCGTCTTGGCCTCCGTCTTATACTCGGAGCCCTTGTTGGCATAGGCCTGGCCGTCGCCGGGATCGAAGGTGTAGCGGCCCTCGGCGTCGAAGGTCATGGTATCGTCATACAGGAAGCCGGCCTTGCCGTTGGCTTCGCAGGACCACCAGCCCAGCGGATTGCCCACCGGACCGCAGCCAAAATGACCGTTCTCCGTGCTGTTCCAGACCCAGGCCTGGGAAGTACCTCCGGAGATGGCGCGAATGTAAGGGGAAGGATCGAAGGGATCGCGGTAAGTATTGTCCAGGGTAAAGGTCTTTACCAGGGAACCCTGGGAAATACCGTTGGCGTTGTAAGCCTTTACCTCAACGGTGTACTCACCTTCTTCGCGGAAGCGGAGGGAAATACCGTTTACGGTATAGGAGTAGCTCTTGGAGGTCTTTCCGTCTATCTTCTGATCTCCGAAAATCCATACGGGAACTACACCCTTATTGTTCATCGTAAAGGTGACATAGTTGGTTTCCTGATCCACCGCAATGGTGACATCCAGCTGTGAGGCCTGAGGTAAGTTACCCTGGCTCAGTTCGGGATACTCAGGTTTGCAAGCGGCCGCAGAAACAGCCAGCGCCGCAATGGCGATATATTGCCAGATTCTTTTCATAGGGCCGTAAATTAATAGTTATTCTGCACCAGGTCGGGATCTTTGTCCATTTCGGACTGGGGGATGGGCCAGTATTTCTTGCTCTCGCTCCAGTCAACCGTACGATACTCGTGATTGGCGGCTTTCAGAACCGTGGAAGCCAGACCGCTGCGGACCAGGTCCCAATAGCGCTTGCCTTCTCCCACGAACTCTTTGTGGCGTTCCTGGATGATATCCTCGCGGGTAAGGCCCGTGTCGTGGCAGTTGGCCCGGTCGCGAACCTCCTTGATGTAGGCGCTGCCATCCTGTCCCAGAAGGACGGAAAGTTCGGCAGCATTCAGCAGGGTTTCGGCATAGCGGTAAATGCGCTCGTTGTTGCCATAGTTCATGTTGGCATCACCCAGATAACCATGGTTGCCATTGACGCGGGCAATGTACTTCAGATTCCAGAATCCGGTATCCTGCCAACGGGGCGTATATTCCGCACCGGGGTGGGATTCGGCATATTTGGCAAAGTTCAGGATGCCGCCATCCTTGCGGATATCATCATCGGCATACATCTCGTAAGCGGAACGGGCGATGGTGCCGAAGCCCCAGCCTTCCTGGAAGTCAGGACTGTTCTTGATGGCGGGAATGCCCGTGAGAACGGAGTTGACCTGACCGCCGGTGGCAATCGGATTGCCCCAGTCGCGGCCGCTTCCGGCCGGAGTGTAATTGATTTCCCAAATGGACTCGGTTCCCCACTCTCCGCTTTCCAGCCAGATGCCGGCAAAGTCAGATACCAGGGCGTACTGCTTGCTGGAGATAATCTCCTTCATATAGTCCAGGGCCTTCTGGTAACGGGTCTGGTCGTTCTGGTACATAACGGCCTCGGCATACAGCATGTAGGCCATAGCCTTGGTTACGCGGCCTTCACTTCCGCCGGCAGCCTTCATAGGAAGGACGTTGAGGGCGATGGCATCCTCAATGAGCTTGATGAAGTTGGCGTAAACCTCATCGTGGCCCAGTTGAGGGGTGATGTACGGGGCCTCCAGGAGTTCCTCCCAATAAGGGACGTTACCCCAGAGTTTCCAAAGGATATTGTAATAGAAAGCCATCAGGACCTTGGCCTCGGCCACGTAGAGCTTCTTGGTGGAGTCATCAACACCTTCCGCTCCGTCGATGTACTTGATGAGCGTAGCGGCACGGTTGATACCGGAATAACTGATGGTCCACATCATGTTGCACACGTCCGTAGGCGTGGCTGTATAGAAATGCGTCTTTACGATGATGGGCTGGTCGCCTTCGTTGGAACCGCCGGCGTACATATCGTCACCCATGATATCGAAAATGAGGTGGAGGTTGTCATACTGGTAGAAGTAATCATACCACTGAAGCGGGTCGTAAGCGGCTACCAGGCACTGGAAGAGACGCTCCGGAGTATTGAAATACTCGTCCAGAGGCTCGGAGCTGTTGTGCCGGGGATTGATGAAATCCTTGGAGCATGCAGTCAGGAGGACGGCAAGGGCACAGAGGGCTAAAATTATCTTTTTCATTTCCGTTGTCTGTTAGAAAGTTACATTGACACCAAAGGTGACGGTTCTGTTCTGGGGATAGACACCGCGGTCCACACCCACTTCTTTGAAGCCACCTGACACTTCCGGATCGCAGCCGGTGTATTTGGTGAGGGTAAAGGCGTTCTCTACCTGTGCGTACAGCCTCAGGCGGGAGATGAAAGCCTTCTTGGTAAGATTAGAAGGCAGGGTGTAACCCAGCTGGATGTTACGGGCGCGCAGGAAGGAGGCGTCTTCCATCCAGTAATCAGAGACACGGTAGTTCTCGTTGGCGGAGTCAAAGACAAAGCGCGGATTCTCGTTGGTGGAACCTTCACCGGTCCAGCGGTTGAGGATGGACTTGGGCAGGTTGATGTAATAGAGGTCCGTGCGGCGGGTAACATTGAGGGTCTGGGCACCCAGTTGTCCCTGGAGGAGCATGCTGAAATCGATACCCTTCCAATCCAGGGTGAGCGTGAGGCCAAAGGTCCAGTCGGGAATACCCTTGCCCAGTTTGGTACGGTCGTCGTCGTTGATAACGCCGTCACCGTTGATATCCTTCCAACGGAAGTCGCCGGGCTGTGCCTTGGGCTGAATGAGCTCTCCGTTGGCATTGACGTAGGAGTTCACCTCGTCCCAGTTCTGGAACACGCCGTCGGTCTTCCAGCCCCAGAAGTAAGGGAAGACTTCGCCCACGTCACCACGGGTCAGGGTTCCGATCTTGTGACTGGAGGTGGTAAGATAGGAAGCATCATCGGCCAGTTTGGTGAGTTTGTTGCGGTTATAGGAGGCGTTGAGCTTGATGCCGTAGTTGAGGTCCTTGACAGCGCCACGGAAACCAAAGTCAAACTCCACACCGGAGTTGCGCATGGTACCTACATTGCCGGTAGGAGCGGAGTCGCCGGCGTAGGAAGGCACCTGCATCTCCATCAGCATGCCGGAGGCATCCTTGATATAATAGTCGATGGTGGTGGTAATGCGGTTGCCCAGGAAGCCCAGTTCTACACCGAAGTCGGTCTGGATGGACTGTTCCCACTTGGCGTTGGGGTTGGCCAGGCCGGAAGCCTTCACGCCCGTGCTGACAGCCTCGGTACCGTTGGCACCGGAACCGAAAATATAGTTGTTGTTAGAGCTGGCATACACGGCATACAGGAAGTCGGCCAGGTTATCTTTACCGTTGATACCCCAGGAAGCGCGGAGCTTGGCCATGGAGATGACGTTGTTGTACTTGAGGAACTCCTCGTTCTTCATATTCCAGCCCAGGGAAGCGGACGGGAAGGTACCCCACTTGTTGTTGGGGCCGAAGTGAGAAGAAGCATCCCGACGGACCGTAGCCTGAGCCAGGAAGCGCTCATCGTAGTTGTAGGACACACGGCCAAAGTAGGAGAGAATGCTGTAGGGAATGGAATTCCATCTGCCCCAGCCGTTGCGGTCTCCATCCACCTGCTTGCCCAGCGTATTGTCTACACTGATCTTCCAGGGATCGTCGGGATACTGGAGGCCCTTGGCGGATGCTCCCAGATAAGAAGACGAGGACATGTAGGCCGACTGACCCAGCACCACATTCAGGCTGTGCTTACCAAAGGCCTTGTCATAGACCAGCGTATTCTCCACCTGGTAGCTGTAATAGCGGTTCATGGTCTGGGAGGCTGAGGAGCCGTAATTCGTCTTGGTAACGATGGACTCGTTGCCGTCCTTGTCATATACCTTGCTTTCCGTAACGGTATCCAGGCTATAGCTCTTGGAAGTGAGGAAGTATTGTTCGGTATAGCTGTGGCCATAGACATAGGACAGGTCCAGGGTGAGGGCGTTGCGGAACTTGAGACCGTCGATGAGTTGCAGTTCGGTGTTCAGGCCGGCCACAATCTTATCGGTGCTGGTGTAAGCGTGCGGACGGTCCAGCATAGCGATAGGGTTGGCCTGCTCGTTGTAGGTACCGCCGTCGGCGATGAAATAGGCCACCCCTTCGGAATTGCGGATAATATAAGGATATCCGGCAGGATAAAGAGACTTATAGCGCTCTTCCTCGGCTGCATCGGCATAGATGGGATCCAGCGGAGACATTCCCAGGGCAGATCCCAGCGGGGAGCCGTATTCAGAGTTGGCCGAGATACTGGCATTCCTGATATGAGCGTAGGAAATCTGGTTGGAGAAAGTCATCTTATTGAGCCAGTTCCTGTCTGCAGAAGCGTCAAACAAGGTAATACCTACGTTCTCACGGAGGGTCATCCTATTGTAGTAGGACTGGTCAAAACGTCCGCCGATAGTACCCTTGGAAGAAAGGTAACTGCCGGAGATGCTGTAATTGATACGGTTGGTACCACCGGAAATGTTGAGGTCGTGCTTGACGATGGGGGCATTCTTGTCAAAGATGGCGTCCACCCAGTCCGTTCCCTTACCCAGAGAATACGGATCGTCGTAAATGGGGGCGTTGCCGGCGTTCAGCTGGCCTTCGTTCATCATCACGGCGTACTCGGTAGCATTCAGAACGGCGGGCTTGCGCCAGGGATTCTGGAAACCGTAGGAAAAATCGTAATGGACAACGGTCCTTCCCTCTTTACCGGACTTGGTGGTGACCAGGATAACACCATCGGATGCGCGGGCGCCGTAAACGGCTGCGGAAGCGGCATCCTTAAGAACATCAATACGCTCGATGTCGTTGGGGTTGATGTAGTCAATGCTGCCGGCAGGCATACCGTCTACAATATAGAGCGGGCTGGCGTGGTTGATGGAGCTGATACCGCGGATCACAACGGTAGAGCTGGCACCGGGAGCACCGGAATTCTGGGTAACCAGAACACCGGAAGTCATACCCTGAAGCATGTTGTCCACCCTGTTCTGGGACTGAACTTTAAGATCGTTCTCCGTAACGGAAGAAATAGACGCCGTGACCACAGATTTCTTCTGGACACCGTAGCCGATGACCACGGTCTCTTCCAGCATCTGCGCATCGTCACGAAGGACGACCGTCACGGTCTGGTCTGCGGAGACGACAAATGTCTGGCTTTCATAGCCCAGGCAAGAGACCTCTACCGTAGCGCCTTTCGTAACGCGGAGGGAGAAAGATCCGTCCACATCCGACATGGCACCGTTGCTGGTCCCCTGCTCCACGATGAAAGCTCCGACAATGGGCTGGTTGGCATTGTCCAGCACGGCACCCTTGAAGGTGACGCCCTGCGCCATCGCAACCAGGCTCAATCCTAATGCAAGGATTAAGGATGCAAATTTTTTCATACGCGTTTGGATTTGTTGTGCGTTTTTGGTTATTGGTTAATTAATCGGGTTTTTCGACACTGGGTCTGGTGCAAAATTATGGACATTTTAAACAGCCCCTTCGCTTAATAAAACAAAAGTAGTGGTATTAAAAATCTATCCGCCTGATAATCAGACGGATAGTTATTAATCAAGTATGCGGAAAAGTAGTGAGAGATGAGTTACTTTCCAAGGGCTTTCACCCTTTCCTCGAAGGTTTCCCGGTCTCCCAGACTAGCATTTTTTATGGCTACCTTATAATTATAAATGGTGCTCACAGAGTAATCCAGCATAGATGCGATTTTCTTGCTGTCGTCCACGCCCAGAAGGATGAGGGCGAAAACCCGCTGCTCCGTGGTCAGCTTTCCTTCCGGCGGAACCACCCGCGCCTGGGGCTGCAGCAAAGCGTTGAACTGCGCCACAAAATCCGGGTACAGGGCCAGGAAAGTATTGTCAAAGGTTTCGTAAAACTCGTCGCGAGCCTTTTCCGAACGGCCGCTGATGGACAGTTCTTTCAGCAGCTGGTCCGCCTTGCCCTGCTTGAGCAGGTTGCGGAAACGGTTGTCCTCCGTCCGAATGACCGAGATTTGGGCCGATAAACCCTGCAGGAAGTTCACGATGTATTTTTCCTTCACCCGGTTGGCCTTGGAGATTTGGCGGTTCAGGTCGTTGAGCGTGGCGTTGGCCATGGCCAGCGAGGTGTTGCTCTTTTCCAGTTCGCGGCCCATCTTAGCCAGCTTCCGCGAACGTTTCACCCAGATACGGGTAAGCAGGGATAGAATAACCGTAAGCACCGCCAGAAGCACAGCCGCAATCCGGTTGGTCCTGTTTACGCCGTCCTGCCGCCGGGAATAGGCATCTTCTACATCCATCAGGAAACGGGAAATCTGCCAGGGGCGGAGTTTGGCATTATAGAACAGGGCGTCCTCCTGGGCTATCCGCAGATATCTGAACGATCGGTCCACATCCGTAGGAAGGATGAGTTGTGCCACCATGGTAAGTGACGCATAGTCCCTCACCGCGTTGATAATGTCACATTCGGCCGATTTCACCAGCCAATACAGGCGCTCTGCCTGGTTGTCCCTCAAATTGGCCAGTTCCGACTCATAGAAGGCATGGATGGCAAAGTCCCGGTCTTCGGGCTTCACGCTCTGGAGCAAAATGGTACTCACGCTGTCCGCGGCATCCAGCCGGTCCTCGTCAATATACTGGTCCCTGAGCAGGGCACGATAGCGGGCCGATGAGGGGGAAAGCAACTGATAAAGCCGGGCGCGGAAAGACTCTGCCGGCGGAATGGACATGCGCTCCACCATGCCGGAGTTCCCAGCCATATCCTTGCTATAGTCATATAAGGTCCAGAAGTACTCCGCTTTCAGTTCCTCAGACAAGGCGCTGGTGTCAATTTGGCTATACAGGATTTGCGTGGCTTCCAGATAGTTCCCGGCCTTGTCGTATAAATGCCCCAGCATGATGGAAGCCTCATTGAGGCGATCCGAATCCCCTGTCTGCCGAGCCAGGGCCTGGCAATGCTTCAGATAGAACTGGGTGGAATCGAAATTGAACGCAAAATACTCTTCGGCCGTCACCATTTCCAGTTCATACCGCCGGGCAGGATCCGTGGTGGCTTGGGTCAGGTTGCGATATACATCCAGCTGGTTCTGCTTTTTGGCCGCGTAGGCCTCCCGCAGGGCCAGATACCCGTCCAGCTCGTCCATGAGCTGCCGGGTCTTTTTGTCCATACTGGGCGGAGTTATGCAAGAGGCAGCCATAAAGGCCGTCAACGCCAAAACAGATATCCCCTTGCAAAAACTCATAACGCAAAGATAGAAAAAGAATTACAGACTCCGAACGGCGGCCTCTATTTCTTCTTCGCGACCTTCGGGGATAACCGGCGAAAGGAAAGAGAGCATCTGGAGGGTGCGGGCTTCGGCCTCGGGGATGCCGCGGGAGCGCATGTAGAAGAGCTCGTCGGCATTGAGCTGGCCCACGGTGGCGCCGTGGGAGCATTTCACATCATCGGCATAAATCTCCAGTTGAGGCTTGGTGACCACCTTGGCCTCTTCCGTAAGCACTATGTTGTGGTTCTCCTGGTAGGCTTCTGTCTGCTGGGCGTCCGGGGCCACGACGATGGTTCCGTCGAAACGGACATCGGCCCTTCCGCCGGCGATGCCGTTGATGAGCTGAGTGCTTTTACAGCCGGGGGCCTTATGGTGCATGACGATGCGAAAACGCACCTTTTCAGCCGCCTTACATAAATACAAAGCCTTGATATGGGCTTCTGCGCCCGGGCCGATGAGATCGATGGTAACCTCAATGTCCCTGGATTCTCCCGGCAGCACCACGTACTGCAGGTTCAGGACCTCGCCGGCCTGAACCTGGTACTGCCCCTGCGGGGGCGCCATGTACTTACCGTGTCCCATCAGAACTGGTCAAATCCTTGAGATTCAATGGCATCAATGAGTTCCCGGCCTCC
>Ga0310786_10010865_pt1 | contig 11405 bp, 11 predicted proteins | sample AusTroGonzalo_MG_FD_203881 | JGI IMG/M metagenome (GOLD analysis project Ga0310786, IMG submission 203881) | Bovine rumen microbial communities from tropical cattle in Woodstock, Queensland, Australia - Gonzalo_03 (v2) (version 2) | ecosystem: Host-associated > Mammals > Digestive system >... | reverse complement strand
AGTCATCCGACTGAATGGTATGGAGTTGTAGCAACTCACCATCTGCCAATGCCTTCGATGCTTTCGACATCAAGAGCACAATCCGTGGGTCATTGACCGAGGCAATCAGGCGAAGGGCCTCACCTAAAATATAATCGCCTGAAAGGATAGCTATTCGATTGGTTTGTGCACGATTAATGGACTCATGACCTCTACGTTCGTCACTCTCGTCAACCACATCATCATGTATCAAACTGGCTGTATGAAGGGCTTCGAAGGCAACTGCAACAAATTGTACGGCAGGAGTGACCGATCCGAAAAGCTTCGCAGACAGGAGCACCATTTGAGGACGCATCATCTTTCCAGTACGCGTCTTCACAATATCCAACACCTGACATAAGAGCGGATTATCTACGTGCTGAAGCGACTGAAGCAATATTTCTTTACATGCCGTAAGGTCTTTATCTAAGAGTGTAGTCATAAGTCGATTCTGATGTTTTGTTCTGCATATTGCAGATCGTTGATATCGTCTATCTCATACCATTGCAGCTCTTCGAGTTTAAGGACATGCATCGGTGTAATAGACTGGGAGACATGCAGCAACTGGTATTCATAGCCTAACTTCGGCTTTTCGTCAACAATCCTGGCATAATCCTCGATACAGGTCTTGTAGAAGCTGTTGCTGAGTTTATGGATACCTACCAATTCGCCTGACGGATGGATGGTTTCTTTGTCTGTCGAACAGTTCACCAGTTCACACTTGTCGTTCATCTCAACATAATACTGATCCTGAAACTTCGTGACAGGCGTGATAAGCATTGCTGATGAGAAAGGGCAGTCTATCAGTTCACGAATGGCACGCTGTTCAAACACCAAATCGGATTCCAACAACAGGAAATCATCGTCGCCAATCGCCTCCCTGTTGTTGTATAGGGTGTACATGCTGTTGGTTTCGGCATAACGGGGCGAAAACACACATTCTATCTGAGGATATTGCTCACACAATGCCTCGTAGGCTTCTCGTTTGTAGCCTGTTCCAATGATGATGCGTTCGATACCACAAGCAATCAGTGTCTCAATGCTGCGTACTACCATCGGCTTCCCTTTGAAGGGGATAAAACCCTTGGGAATGTTTTCAGTCATGTTACCAAAACGGGTTCCCATGCCTGCTGCCATAATGACTGCTGTCAGCCCATGCGCTGGGCGATTTCTTTCATTCATCATTTCATTGATTATTATTGTAAGAATCCCATCAATGCTTCTTTATTTTGGATTGGTGTTGTCGTAGGACGGCCTAAATCCTTTCGATTGCCTTTCTTCACCTTTACTTCTATGAAGGTTGCACCTTTTGATGTAAGAGGTAAGATGGAAGATGTGAGAAGCTTTTCCAAATCAGCCTTGTTGTCTACTGAGTACACATGCTTGTAGCCTACAGCTTTTGCAATGGCAGGCAGGTCAATATCGAGACCTACGGTTGGCTGACCGCCCACCGAGTCGTGAGCACCATTATTGAATACCACATGAATATAGTTCTTGGGAGCCTTACTGCCAACAATTGCCATACTGCCCATGTGCATGATGCTGGCACCATCGCCATCGAAACACCACACCACACGATCTTGTTTCTCCAAAGCAATACCTAAAGCTATCTGGGAAGCGTGTCCCATCGAGCCAACAGTCAGGAAATCACGCTCATGCCCTTGGTTCATCGCTACACGGTACTCGAAGAGTTCACGCGAAATCATACCTGTGGTAGACACAATGACATCCTTTTCGCCAAGTGATGCTGCAACGGTCTGGATAGCTTCCTCTCTTGATAGCTGAAGGTTGAGCGTTGCTTGTTGAGTAGTTAGTTGATAGCTGTCAAACGTGTCTTTCTCTATCACCAGCGCATAACATTCCTTGGTTTGTTGCATATACGTTACAGCCTTCTCAATCTGCTTCTCTGCCTTATCCTCTTCTTTCGAGAGCACCGTGTAATCAATACCCATCACATTGAGCAATCCTGTTGTCACCTTTCCTTGCTTCACATGCTGCGGCTCGTCGTGTACACCTGGTTTACCTCTCCACCCAATCACCAAAAGCACAGGGATGTTGTACACCTCTTTATCAGTAAGCGAAGCCAACGGATTGATAATATTACCTTCGCCTGAGTTCTGCATATAGACAACAGGTATCTTGCCTGTAGCCAGATAATGCCCTGCAGCCAGTCCCATTGCACCACCTTCATTGGCAGCAATGATGTTATGCATCGCATCAGCATGGTCTGTGATATATGCACAAAGGTTCTTCAACAAAGAGTCGGGAACTCCTGCATAGAAATCGATACCTTTCGAGGCCAGTGTGTCGTAAAAAAACTTTGGACTTATCATTCTTTAAACATTATTTTTTCTTCGTTCCGGGAATCAAGTTCAATATCTGCTTTATCGGCATGCAATATTCATCCGATGCCTCCAGACTGCGACTATGTTGCAAGATGCTTTCAGCGCACTTCACCATTGCAGGATAGGCTGCTCGCAGCATGTGGTTGGCATAAATTACGATGTTGATACCCCAAGATGCCAGTTCTTCTTCAGTGAATTGGTTGTAGGTTGTCGGCACGGCCACAATCGGCGTGTTGGGGTCTTTCTGACGGAAACGCTGGCAGAATGCCTTGATGTCCTCACCACTCTTATCCTTGGAGTGAATCATGATGCCATCGGCTCCTGCTGCCACGTAGGCATGACAGCGCTTCAGCGCATCATCGACCGACTTGCCAGCAATCAGCGATTCACAGCGCGAGATAATCATGAAGTCGTTGGTGATTTGCGACTCCTTTCCTGCACGTATCTTGTTGCAGAAACCCTCTATCGTGTCCTGTGTCTGAACAGCATCTGTTCCAAAGAGCGAATTCTGCTTCAGTCCCACCTTATCTTCAATAATAACAGCCGAGATACCCAAACGCTCTAGCGTGCGAACTGTGAAGCCGAAGTGCTCAACCTTTCCGCCTGTATCACCATCAAAGATGAAAGGCTTCGTGGTTACTTCCAACGTATCGTTCAGGTCGTGCAGACGGGTTGTCAGGTCTACGGCTTCTATATCGGGCTTACCCTTCGAGGTGGAATCCGTCAGCGATGATGCCCACATACCATCAAACTCACGATGTTCCCCATTCACTTCCACACTGGTATGCTCAGCTATCAGGCCTGTCAGACCGTTGTGCGACTCCAGAATGCGCACGATAGGTTTGGCAGAGATTAATCGACGAAGTGAGGACAGACGCATCTGTGGAGTAACACCCAATGAATCGATTTCCTCCTTCAGGCTTGAATCCGAGATACCTTTCGTATACGGAATCTCAATGACTTGTCCACCCAACTGTTTCATCACCTTGAACACCTCGTCACGAATATACTTGTCAGGCCCGTTGAGCCAGTCATCGCCGTGGATGATATAGTCGGGTTTATATCTCTTCAGGTTCTCAACATAGCTCCATTCTTCTTGAGGCACTACAGAAGCAACCCCCTTGATATGTTCTATCACGTTTTTGCGCTGCTCCCAAGTCAGATAAGGCAATCTGCGATGGTTGGCAATCGCCTTGTCGGTGAACAGTCCAATCATCACGTCGCCATACTTAGCCCCTTCATTGATGATGTTGATGAGTCCTGGATGCATGATGTCACCAATCATGCCCAAATAAACAGTTTTTGCCATATATAAATTTCGTTTAGTTCTCTTTTCTCTCTCCCACTCTCTCCCCCTGGGGGAGTCGGAGGGGGCTTTTATACAACTCTGTCGTACACCTCGTTCACCCTCTTCGCCAACGTCTCTGGATGAAATTTCTTCATCGCATACTTTCGCCCACCATCTATCATCTGGGCACGTAGCACATCATCCGTCAGAATCTTGACGATTCCATCTCGGATCTCCTCTACATTTCGAGGGTCAACCTGTAGCGAACAGGGACCTCCTGCCTCTGGCAGACTGCTCGTATTGCTGGTCAGCACTGGACAGCCAGATAGCAAAGCTTCGACAACTGGCAGTCCGAATCCCTCATAGAAAGAAGGGTAGAGGAACAACGTTGCGTTGGCATACAACTGCCTCAGACGCTCGCTGTCAATCGCCGATGTCCACTGAAATAAGTGCTCTATATGATGCTCAGCAATGTATTGTTCTACCTCATGCTTATAACTTCCGCCACCCCCCACAATCGTCAGGGGTAGTTGCAAATCAGCAGGCAGCAACTCCATGGCCTGGACGATGCCCAACAGATTTTTCCTCGAATTCACCGACCCCACATACAACATGTAAGGATTCATTCCTTCCATCTTCCATCTTCCATCTTCCATCTCATAGTACACCCCATTCACCGGCTGATACACCACACTTATCTTCTCCTCTGGCACATCATAGAATCGGATAATATCCGCCTTGGTGCTCTCGCTGATGGCAATGATATGATTAGCATGCCGACAAGCATACTTCCATTTCCTGTCATAAATCATACGGTCGTGCCATCGATACATATCTGGGAATGTATGAAACGCCACATCGTGAATCGTAACCACCGAAGGGATGTGCCTACGCTCCAATCCTACCGGTATTTCGTTGCTCAATCCATGAAAAAGGTCGATTTCATCGTTCTTCAGTGCACTTGCCATTCCGTAACTACGCCACAGGCTACCCTTCATCATGCCTGTAGGCACAATGGTGCGACACCCCACCATCTCCAGATAAGGCATCGTCACATGATTCCTCGTCACTTTAGGACTATACAACAGGTACTGATGCTCAGGGACGTACGTCGTCAGTATGTCAATCGTCGTACGGCTATAGTTTCCCAACCCCGTAAAGTTGTTAAACAGCCTCTTTGCATCATATCCTATCTTCATAATTCCATAATTAGACTGCAAATTTACGCTTTTTTTTTGAATTGACCAAATTTTCAAATAAAAATATTTCGGAAAAATAACGGGGAAACGGGGCATTTGGCGAAACGTAATTTCGCAGGCAGTCCGCCGTAATTTCACGAGGTGCGAAACGTAATCACACGGGGCGCGAAGTTACGGCTTTGAAATGGGCTGTTTTTGTAAAGTGGGGGTGTCAACCTTATTCAAGAATAGACAAAGGGTGCCAGACGATTGTCTGACAGGTACGAACATTTTTTTTCCGGACGGAATTTGGTGGATTGAAAATTAATTTGTAACTTTGCAAGCGCAAAGCGAGAACAACAGAAGAGAACGATGGGAAGAAGATTTCAGGACATACGAAGTCGGCTGTCTGCTCATTACGAAAAAGGTGAGGCGGATGCAATTAGTCGCATCTTGTTGGATGAGTTATGCGGTCTGTCGACGGCGGATTTGCTGATGGGAAAGGACGATGAAATGGGCGATTTTGAGTCAAAACAGGTAGAAATGGCGATGATGAGACTGCAGAAAGGCGAGCCGATTCAGTATGTGGTGGGGAAGACCCAATTCTGTGGCCTAACTATCAGCGTAAAGCCTGGTGTCTTGATTCCACGACCTGAGACGGAGGAGCTGGTGGAGACTGTCAGCAAAGGACATCCTGCTTACATTTTGGACATCGGAACAGGTAGCGGATGCATTGCATTGGCGCTGAAACATCGTTTTCCACAAGCGGATGTAACAGCAATGGATGTATCGGCAGATGCATTGAGGATTGCACAAGAGAATGCTCAGCAGTTAGGGCTGGACATCCATTTCGTACAACAGGATATCCTCAAAGCCACACCTGAGTCGTTAAAGTATGATCTGATTGTATCGAATCCTCCTTATGTATGCGAAAGTGAACGGACGCAAATGGAACGTCATGTGCTGGATTTTGAACCCGAACTGGCGCTCTTTGTGCCAGATTACGACCCGCTGAAGTTCTACCGAGCGATCATCCACTACGCGCAGACGGCTTTGAAGAATGGAGGCACACTTGCGTTCGAAACCAATCGTGATTATGCCAAAGCGGTTGGGGAGATGATGAAGGATGCTGGATGTAGTGATGTGGAGGTGAAAAAAGATATGTATAATAACGAAAGAATCGTCATAGGATGCTTATCAAGAAATCTATAAGTGAGAATGATGCGTGGATACGTCTGTCGACCAAATGTGCGATGACAGAGTATTGTGTGGCTGATATTCGCAGGATGATGAGTCGTTGGGAATTGCCCGAAGGGGCTGACGAACGGATTGTGAAACGGCTGCAAGCAGAGCGGTTTGTGGACGAAGGCAGGTACGCTCATGCATTTGTACGTGATAAATTCCGCTACAACCACTGGGGGTGGGGACGCATTGAACGCGAACTGAGAATGCGAGGTGTCGCACAAACATTGATTGACGAGGCAAAGGAGGAAATCAGCGAGGAGGACAACCTGTCGGCACTACGAAAACTGATTGAGGCGAAGCGACGCACGGTGAAAGGTAAGAACGAATACGAAATCAATGCGAAATTGTTCCGTTTCGCGATGATGCGTGGATTCGGCTATGACGACATCAACAAGGTGTTACACACAAACTTTGAAGAATGAACATCCTGAACGATATTGTCGACTTCCTCTTCCCTCGCTATTGTCCAATATGCGGCAAGCGATTGAGTTCTGGCGAAAAGAACATCTGTGTCTTGTGTCTGAACGACTTGCCACGCACAAATGCCCATTTCACCGAGGACAATCCGATAGAAAAGCTCTACTGGACTCATCTGCCAATCGAAAGGGCAACCTCGTTCTTTTTCTACAATTCTATCGAATCAAGGGAAACCATTTATCATACCAAATATTTCAACGATCCAAAGGTGGGCGAAGCGGTAGCAAGGGTGATGGCAGAGGAACTGAAAGAGACCGATTTCTTCGATGGAATGGACATAATTGTTCCCATTCCACTCCATCCGAGACGTTTACGGAAACGTGGATACAATCAGTGTGATTTCATCGCAAAAGGAATCAGTGAGGAGACGGGATTACCTATCGAGAAGAATGCCGTTCGCAGAATCATAGATAACAGTTCGCAGACTCAACTGACGACAACAGAAAGGAAAGAGAATGTCGTAGGTATCTTCCAATTGATACACCCTGAGAAGGTGCTAGGTAAACATGTACTGCTGATAGACGACGTCATCACAACAGGTGCTACGTCCATCTCATGCGGTCAGGAACTGGTCAAAGCGGGCGATGTGAAGATTTCTGTCATAAGTATGGCGTATGCCGGAAAGAGTTTTTTGAGTTATGAAAATAGACAATATTGATTTAGGGGAGCGTCCTGTGTTGCTGGCTCCGATGGAAGATGTGACAGATCAGGCATTCCGACTCCTATGTAAGGAGTTTGGTGCTTCGATGGCTTACTCTGAATTTGTGAGTGCGGATGCCTTGATACGTTCAGTTAATCGTTCCTTACAGAAGATTACAATATGCGAGGAGGAGCGACCTGTGGCTATACAGATCTATGGAAGAGATGTGGCCTCGATGGTAGAGGCTGCCAAAATCATTGAGACGGAAGCACATCCTGATGTATTGGATATCAACTTCGGTTGTCCAGTAAAAAAGGTTGCAGGCAAAGGTGCTGGCGCTGGGATGCTAAAGAATATTCCACTCTTGTTGGAAATCACCAAAGCAGTCGTAGAAGCTGTAAACATTCCTGTAACGGTGAAGACACGATTGGGATGGGATCATGAACACAAAATCATCGTGGAATTGGCTGAACAACTGCAGGATTGTGGCATCAAAGCCTTGACGATTCACGGAAGAACCCGTAGTCAGATGTACACTGGGGAGGCAGACTGGACACTGATTGGAGCGGTAAAAAACAACCCAAGGATGCATATCCCGATTATTGGCAATGGGGACATCACATCGCCCGAACGTGCCAAAGAGTGTTTCGATTGCTATGGAGTAGACGCTGTGATGGTAGGCAGGGCTACTTTTGGGCGACCTTGGATATTCAAGGAAATACGCCATTATCTGGATACAGGAACCCCCATCGAAGGGCTGACCAGTCAATGGAAACTGAATGTGTTGCGACAGGAAATACTGAAAAGTGTCGAATGTAATGCAAAGGGAGAACTGGGCGGAATCCTTCATGTACGCCGCCATTTGGCAGCTTCACCACTCTTTAAAGGAATACCCAACTTCCGTCAAACACGCATCAAGATGTTAAGAGCGGAAACCGTCAACGAATTGTTCACAATTCTCGAAGAAATCGAGGATTTATTGTAAATTGTGTGACACATCACGAATCATACGGAGTTCTGGATAAGTGAAGATGATCGTTACCGTCTTACCAGTCTCTATACCCGTGTATTCATACATCAAATCGGTTTTGGCCTCAATCAACTGATTCACCATCGTCATCATAGATGGGGTCTGGGCAATGGTTTCTGCCGTAGCGTTTTTCATTCCCTTAGCAAAGGCTTCATTGGCAAGAGGATTGTCGAACCTAACCACACTATCTTCAGCTACGGTATAGCAATAGGTCCACTTTCCTTCGCTTAGATGAACTCCTACCAATACATATTTATCTCCCGCAGGAGCAGGACATGATGCATTCACCGCCTCTGCAGTCTTTTTCAATACTTCCTTGGCATGTTGCTCTGAGCGAAACACACTATCTACGGCATTGCGTTGCTGCTCATTACAAGCAGTCAATCCCATCATCACTATCATTCCTATGAGTATTCTTTTCATATCCTCTATTTGTTCATTTGTTGCATCTTGCACACCCTACACACTTGTCGAACTCACCTTTTAAACGTTGCTCAATCATGACATGCAGACGGTCGCGAAGTGGAATAATCGGTATCTCATCTATCACTTGTCCCACAAAAGCTTGCATCAGTAACATACGAGCCTCGGCAAGAGGTATTCCACGCTGACGAAGGTAAAAAAGTGCCATTTCATCGAGTTTCCCGACGGTACTTCCATGCGAACACTTTACATCATCCGCATAGATTTCCAACATAGGCTGGGTGTACATCCGAGCCTCATCGCTGGCACATATATTCTGATTGACTTCTTCACTAACTGACTTTTGCGCCCCTTCAGCTACATAGACTTTTCCTGCAAACGCACCTACTGACTGTTCGTCAACTACATACTTATAAAGTTCGTGACTCGTACAGTTTGGCACTTCATGTCGTATCAAGGTATTGTTGTCCACCACTTGATTCTTATCAGCCATCACACACCCATTGAGAGTCACCTCACCATATTCTCCCTTCAAATAGGCTTTCACGGTATTGCGTGTGATGCCATTAAACAAAGCTATGTTGTTGTGCTTCACTATGGCATAACGACCCATGTGGAAGTAAACATTATTGAACCGAGTACACGACGTATGGGTCTCTTCCAGCTCATAGAGTTGTAGGTTTGCGTTATCGCCGACAAACACCTCAATGACTTGTGTAGCCAGATAGTGGAACTTGTCACGTGTCATATAATGCAACAACAACACAGCCGATGCTCCTTCTTCTAAGACAATTAAGATGCGCTTATGCTCCATCTGGTCAATCCCTGCCGCAAAGACATCGGTTAGTTCGATAGGCTTTTCAAGCCGCTGATTCTTAGCTACATGGATGCAGAGACACTCCTGTGTCAAGGCAGTATTGAGTGCTGTGATAGGGTCTTGGTTGTCCGCAGCTTTGGTATAGTAGCGATTCAATAATTCGATATTATTTACCCCAACAGAATTACCTTTGGTGTCAATTGAGGATACCTTCAAAGGCATGGAATAGGTTTGTTTGCCATCAAACGCTGTCCGCACATCGATATAGCGATAATCTTCGACCTTCTTGGAAGGGAATCCCTGCGTACGGAAGGTTTCAATTGCTGCATCACGATACTGATTGAGGGCCTCTGGGGCACCTGCAAACAGTTTGGTTCTGTTAGCTACATAGAGATCTATAAATGACTGTTCCAAACTCATTCCTTTATCCAATCAAATCCTTTATCTTCGATTTCCTTCGCAAGTTCCGGTCCTGCTGTCTTTACAATTTTACCATCCAACAACACATGGACAAAGTCGGGACGGATGTAATCGAGCAAACGCTGATAGTGTGTGATAACGATGGCACTAGTTTGTGGAGTACGGAGTTTGTTGAACCCTTCTGCCACTACCCTTAAGGCGTCTACATCCAGACCGCTGTCGGTCTCGTCGAGGATACAGAACGTCGGCTGAAGCATCGCCATTTGGAAGATTTCGTTACGTTTCTTTTCTCCTCCAGAGAAACCCTCGTTGACAGAGCGTGATACGAGCTTCTTGTCGATATCTACCAGTTTCTGGGTATCACGCATCAGTTTCAAGAACTCTGTGGACTTCAATGGTTCTTGCTTTAAGGCCTCCCTGCGAGCATTGACCGCAGCACGCATGAAGTTGGTCATACTAACTCCTGCAATCTCTACAGGCAACTGGAAAGAAAGGAAGATGCCTACATGGGAACGCTCCTCGGGTGTCATAGCCAACAGGTCTTGTCCGTTGAAGATGATGCTGCCTTCCGTAACTTCATATTTAGGATGCCCTACAATCACATTGCTCAACGTGCTCTTTCCTGCACCGTTGGTACCCATCAAGGCATGTATCTCGCCATCACGAATGGTGAGATTAATACCTTTCAATATCTCTTTGCCTTCAACGCGGGCATATAAGTTCTTGATTTCTAACATTTTTCTCTTTATTTCGTTATCACGTTTTTACGTTATTACGATTATCTTTATCCAACCGTTCCTTCCAGCGAAACGCTGAGCAGTTTCTGGGCCTCTACGGCAAACTCCATCGGAAGTTTATTGATGACATCTTTTGCATAGCCGTTGACTATTAGTCCTACAGCCTCTTCGGTAGGGATTCCACGCTGATTACAGTAGAACAACTGATCTTCACTAATTTTGGAGGTTGTAGCCTCATGTTCCACGATGGCTGAGTTATTGTGGCAGTCCAGATATGGGAAAGTATGTGCCCCACAATCACTGCCTAAAAGGAGAGAATCGCACGAACTATAGTTACGTGCTCCCTCTGCTTTCGCTCCTATCTTAACCAATCCACGATAGGAATTCTGACTTTTACCAGCCGAGATCCCTTTGCTGATGATGGTACTCTTTGTATTCTTCCCTATATGAATCATCTTTGTGCCAGTGTCGGCTTGCTGATGGTGATTGGTGACAGCTACGGAATAGAATTCTGCTTGTGAGTTGTCGCCACTCAGTACACAACTGGGGTATTTCCATGTAATGGCTGACCCAGTCTCAACCTGAGTCCAAGATAGCTTACTGTTGACCCCTCTGAGGTGTCCACGTTTCGTTACGAGGTTCAATACCCCTCCCTTGCCGTTTTCATCACCTGGGTACCAATTCTGAACGGTGGAATATTTCACTTCGGCGTTATTCATCACCACAATCTCAACAATCGCGGCATGTAACTGGTTCTCGTCGCGCATCGGAGCTGTACATCCTTCGT
>Ga0310786_10010864_pt1 | contig 11406 bp, 3 predicted proteins | sample AusTroGonzalo_MG_FD_203881 | JGI IMG/M metagenome (GOLD analysis project Ga0310786, IMG submission 203881) | Bovine rumen microbial communities from tropical cattle in Woodstock, Queensland, Australia - Gonzalo_03 (v2) (version 2) | ecosystem: Host-associated > Mammals > Digestive system >... | reverse complement strand
CGGTTGGAGATCGCCGACTTTACGCGCACCCATGGTCCGCAGTATGACGACGTGAAGGCGGCCATGGTCGCGAAGGTCACTGCCGCGCGGGCGAAGGAGAACGCGCCTGAATGGGAGAACGAGCTTGTCACGCAGGTCAACCGCGAGCCGGCGCGTGCATTTTCGTTTCCCCTTGCCTCTGGGGCGGCGGCCCTCTCGCCCGACATCCCCGAAACGCCTTATGTCAAGTCGCTGAACGGCCTCTGGCGCTACAATTGGTGCGGCCGCCCAGTGGACCGGCCCCAGAATTTCTTCTCCCCGGATTTCGATGATTCGGAATGGCATGACATTCCCGTGCCGTCATGCGTGGAGATGCAGGGCTACGGCGTGCCGATCTACACCAATACGCGCTATCCCCACCCGATGACACCTCCTAAGCTCGATCCGGACTACAACCCCGTATCGTCCTACCGCAGACGCTTCGCGGTGCCGGACCTCTGGCGCGGGCGCGATGTGTTCATTCGTTTTGATGGCGTCCTTTCCGGCTTCTACCTGTGGGTGAACGGAAAGAAGGTCGGCTACTCCGAGGACAGCTTCCTGCCGGCGGAGTTCAACCTCACGCCGTACCTCCGTGCGGGCGAGAATCTTCTGGCCGTGGAGGTGTACCGTTGGACCGACGGGTCGTATCTGGAGGATCAGGACTTCTTTCGGTTCAGCGGGATCTTTAGGGGCGTCACATTGTTCGCCGCGCCGAAAGACGGCATCCGCGACTTCCATGCCGTGACGGAGCTTTCGGCGGACCTTACCTCCGCTTCGCTTCGCGTGGAGGGTGTTGAAGGCGGTTTCACGGCTACGCTGTACGATGCGGCGTTCAGGCAGGTGGGGACGTTCGAATCGGCGGCGGGGAATCGCATCGACGTGCCGGACGTTCGCCTGTGGAGCGCTGAGACGCCTTATCTCTACACGCTCGTCCTGCGGAAAGGGGACGACATTCGTTCATGCAAGGTGGGGTTTCGCCGGGTGGAGCTCGCCGCCAACGGGGCCGTGCTGTTCAACGGCCGCCCCGTCAAGTTCAAGGGGGTCAACCGCCACGACACTTCACCGGAGGGCGGCCGCACCATCACACGGGAGGAGATGCGGCGCGACGTGGAGCTGATGAAGCGGTACAACATCGACACCGTGCGGACGTCGCACTATCCGAACGATCCGTACTTCTACCACCTGTGCGAGCGGTACGGTCTGTATGTGATGGCGGAGGCTAACGTGGAGTCGCACGGTCTTCGGTACGGCAAGGCCAGCCTGGCGCAGCATCCGTCATGGGAGCTGGCGCACGTGGAGCGCAACGCGCGCAACGTGATCAACTACCGAAACTCGCCGGCTGTGTTCATGTGGTCGCTCGGCAACGAGGCCGGCCCCGGCCCGAACTTTGACGCTGCGACGGCGGCGGTCCGCGCGCTCGATCCGTCCGTCCCGGTGATCTACCGCCACGAGTGCGGCAAGCTGCCGATCGACGCCGACACCTACATTCCGGTGGCGTGCGTCCGCGAGCGTGGCCTCTACCCCAAATGCTACTTTCACATTGAATACGCGCACGCGATGGGAAACTCCCTCGGCCACTTCAGTGAGTACTGGGACGAGACCTACCGCTCGCCGTCGCTCGTCGGCGGCGCGATATGGGATTGGGTGGACCAGGCCGTATGGAAGGATTCGGACCGTGTCAAGGATGGCCGCCGCATCCGTTACCTCGCCTACGGCGGCGATTTCGACGAACAGCCCAACGACGGCAACTTCTGTGCGAACGGCGTGATCGACGCCCTGCGTCGCGTGACGCCTAAGCTGTTCGAGGTGGGCCATGTGCAGCGCAACCTCGTCACGCGCGGCGACGCAGCGGGGCTTGAGCTGGAGAACCGCTTTGCATTCACGTTCGCCGATGCGTTCGACGGACGGTGGGAGCTGGTTGAAGACGGCGTGGTGGTGGCGTCCGGCGCACTGGCGGTGCCGCATGTCGCGCCTGGGGCGCGCGGCGCGTTTGCGCTCCCGGCGTTGCCGGCGGGCTGGCGGAAGGCGGGGCGCGAGTATTTCCTCAACGTGGCCTATTCGCTGAAGGACGACACGCCGTGGGCCAAACGCGGCTGGACTGTCGCCGGCGATCAGATCGCGTTGGGAGGCGATCGGGAGGGTGGCCGTCATCCGGGCGCGGCGGGCAAGGTTCCGCCGGCGCGTGTATCGGAATCCGGTGCGGAGATCACCGTAGCCGCTGGCGCGACCGAAGCGGTTTTCAGCCGGACGACTGGCACGCTTGCGAGACTGTCGATGAACGGCAAAACGATTGTCGCGGATGAGGCGGGAGTCGTCCACGGCCCGCGGCTCACCTGCGCCCGTGCGTTCACCGACAACGATTCGCGGTGGCTGCGTACCCGCACAGGACGTTCCCCGAAGGATAGGCCGACGTTCTACGAATCGGGACTGTCGCAGATGCGGTACCATGTGCGGCGCCTTGCCGCAGGGACGTCGGCGGACGGCTCCGCGACCGTGACTGCCGTGGTGGACGCCGATGGCGCGAAGTCCGCCGGATGGCGGCATACGGCGGTGTGGACATTCTCGCCGGATGGCACTGTTTCTGTCGCGAACACCGCCGTACCGCATGGCGTGATGCCGTATCTGCCGCGTCTCGGCACCACATGGGTGCTGGATCCTTCGCTTGAGTTCATGGTGTTCTACGGGCGCGGACCGCACGAGAACTACATCGGCCGGAATTCAAGCGCATTTGTCGGCCGCTACGTCTCGACCGTGACGGAACAGTATGTCGATTACCTACGTCCGCAGGACTGTGGTGCGAAAACGGATGTGCGGTGGGTCGTTCTGCGTGATGGATTGGGGAAGGGCGTGAAGTTCTCGTTTGTTGGTGGAACGGGGATCGTTCAGGCGCTTCACTATTCCTGGGAAGATCTTGAGTTCGCTCGGCACCGCAACGGGCAGGAGCGCATCTGGCATCCGCTTGAGCCGCGCCCGGAGGTGTTCGTTAACCTGGACTGCCGTCAGATGGGGTTGGGCGAGGCCAGCTGTGGCGAGATTCCGCTTGAGAAATACCGCGTTTCGGCTCGGCCGGAATCGTGGACGGTTCGCCTATCGCCTATTGAAGGAGAAAGCAGATGAGAAAACATTTCGTGTGCGCCGCCGCCGTTGCGGCGGTGATGCTGTGTGCCGCAGACGGGCCGTTCCGCCCCCCGGCGGTTCCACTCGCGGTGAATGACCCGTTTCTGTCCCTCTGGAGCGCGGCTGACAGGCTAACGGATGTGGAGACGATGCACTGGTCTGGCGTGGCGCAGCCGCTCTCCGTGCTTCTGGATGCGGATGGCAGGACGTACCGCCTGTGCGGAAAGGCACCTGCGTTCACGCCTGCATTGCGACAGGTCGCTACCGAGGTGAGGCCGCTCACCACGGTGTGCCGTTTCGCTGAAGGGGAGCTCTCCGTCGAAGTGTGTTTCATGACGCCAAAGTTCGCGGATGATCTGGATGTGTTCTCCCGGCCGGTCACGTACATGGCGGTAAAGGTCTCCGGCGCGGAGAGATGGAACGTGCGGGCGTCGATCTCTCCGGCGTTCGCCACGAACGACGATGGCGCCGCAATGGTGACGAATTGCTTGAAGGTGGCGGGACTGCCTGCGGTGGCGATTGGTCGCAATGAGCAGCATCCGCTTTCCGAATCGGGTGATCGCGTGCGCTGCAACTGGGGCTGGGCCTACCTTGTGGGGCCGTCCGTGCAGGAGAATGAGGCGCTTTTCATGATTGCCTTCGACGATGTAAAGAGCGTACGCTTCTTCGGCTCCGAGCTGGACGCCTGGTGGCGGCGGTCGGGCCGGCCGTTCACGGACATGCTGGAAGCGGCGGTACGCGACCATGCGGCGCTGGCGAAGAGAGCCGACGCCTTCGACCGGGAGTTCGTGGCTGACATGGCACGGCTTGGCGGCGAGAAATATGCGCGTCTCGGAGCGCTTGCGTACCGGCAGAGTTTCGGTGCCTGCATCCTCGTCTCCGATCTGGCCGGACAGCCGCTCATGTTCTCGAAAGAGAACGCCTCGAACGGCTGCATGGGGACGGTGGACGTGTTCTATCCTCAGCTGCCGCACCTGCTCCTTGCCGGGCCGACGCTCACGCGGGCCACGCTTGCGCCGATAATGCTGTATGCATCCTCGCCGCGCTGGCCATGGCCGTTCGCGCCGCACGACATCGGCCGCTACCCTCTCGGCGACCGGCAACGCTACGCTGGCGGCGAGACGGCTACGGACGAGACGTCCCTAATGCCGGTGGAGGAGTGCGGCAACATGTTGATCGCCCTTGGCGCGCTTTCGGAGATGGAGGGGAACGCCGTGTTCGCCTCGGCGTGGTGGCCTACGGTCACGAAGTGGGCCGCCTATCTCGAGCAGTTCGGGTTTGACCCAGGCGACCAGCTCTGCACGGACGACTTTGCGGGTCATCTGGCGCACAACGCAAATCTATCGGTAAAGGCCATCTTGGCGCTCGCCTGCTACGGACGGATGTCGGAGATGCGCGGCGAGAAGGATGCCGCCGCGAAGTATGGCGCGCTCTCAAGACGGATGGCCGGGCAGTGGGTGCAGGCTTCGGCCGGAGGCCGGGAGGGGGCGGCCCGCCTGACGCTGGAAAAGGACAGACGCGGCTTCCAGGGGCGTGACATGTGGAGCCAGAAGTACAACCTCGTGTGGGATCGCATCCTCGGACTCGGCGTATTTCCGCCGGAGGTCGCCGCACGCGAGGTCGCGGCTTACAGGCGGCTGCTGATGCCCTTCGGCCTGCCGCTCGACAACCGCTACAGCTACACCAAGGCGGACTGGACGGTGTGGAGCGCCACGCTGAACGGGAGCCGCCCAGATTTTGAGGCGATCGTCGGGCGGCTGTACCGGTTTGCGGACGAGACTCCAGACAGGATCCCTCTCTCCGACTGGTACTGGGCCGACACCTCCCGGTTCCGCAGCTTCATCGCCCGCAGCGTGGTCGGCGGGTTCTACCTGCCTTTTCTGTACGACCGTGCCTTGTGGCGGAAGTACGCCTCGCGCGACAGGTTCAAGCCTGGCGCCTACGCCCCGTTGCGCGACGGCAAGCGCGACGTTCGGGCGCCGACGGTGGCGGAGCGTACCGCAGGTCCCCAGACGTTTCCATTCGCCGACGAATCTCCTACGCGCGCCGATCCCCCGTCGTTCGACATTTTGTTCGAGCCCCTCGGCACGATCCGTCCGAAGAGCGTCCGTCAGCATTCGGCATCCAAGTGGTCTATCGGTCTCAACGCGCCGATGGTTCTCGACTGGATAGAGACGGTTCCCGAAATCGGAATCCCGCGAGGCCGCCTCCACGCGGGCCGTAAGGCGTTGGACGCAAAGACGGGCGCGTTCGACTTCAGGTGGCATGACAACGTGATCGCCCGGATATCCTCGCTCGGGCTGAAGCCGCTCATTGAGGTCGATGGTTCGGTTGCGGGTCTGGCCGAGGCGGCGAAGAGGCATTTCGCCGGAAAGGCGGAGATGTGGGGCGCGCCGAAGCCGGATGACAGCCGCGACAAGACCCGCCCAGAGGCCGGATGGTCTGAGCGGATGTACGCCAAATGGCTTCTGCGCCGTTTGATGTGGAACCTTGCGCATCACGGCAGGGCGGACGTGCCGTTGGCCGCCGACGCGCCCGGACGTGAGACGGGGTTGGTGAAGACGGTCGATTCGCGCGGCGGCCATCGCCGGCCGGTCCGCGCCAAGGCTGCATTCTACGCCGTGCAGAACGCCGTGGCGCTGTTCGACGAGTCGGTGGAGCGTGACAACCCCAAACGCCTTGGATGGTCGGTGAGCGGATTCGGCCGGGAATGGTTCACTTTCCGCAACAGGGAATCCGGCGCCCCGATGCTTGTTTGGTGGGCAAACCCGGAAAGGCAGTCGCAGGCGGACGACAGACTGTACTTCAGCATCTCGCTGAACGGGGACGGGTTGAAGGATCCCGTATGGGTGGATGTCATGTCCGGTCGCGCGTATGCCGTGCCGCCGGAGAACGTGAAACGGGGAAACGGCAGAACTTCGTACATCCGCATGCCGACTTACGATGCCCCGGTTGTGCTGGCCGAACGTGCCGCGCTTGATCTGGACGTCGTTTCCGTCGCCGCCGCCGAAAGCAGGTCCGCCGATCCGTCCGCCGCCGCGAGGAAGCAGGCCCTGCGGCGGATGAACACCCCATGGACGGCGGAGGCGGAGCGCGGCGAGGCGTGGCAAGCCTATCCGAGACCTCAGCTTGTGCGCAGGGGCTGGACGAACCTTAACGGGATGTGGGACTATGCGATATGTCCTATTGACAGCCCGCGCCCGGAAAAGTGGCAGGGGAAGATAAGGGTTCCCTATCCTGTTGAGTCGACACTCTCAGGTGTCGGTCATCTGCTTGAGCCTGATGAGCGACTCTGGTACAGAAGGTCATTCCCGTGCCACCTGTCGGAGGGCCGGCGCATGCTCGTTCATTTCGGTGCGGTGGACCATCAAGCGCAGGTGTTCGTGAACGGTGTGGAGGTTGCCCTGCACACGGGCGGCAACATGCCGTTCACCGTTGATGTGACAGACTTTGTCGTGTCCGGCGAGAATGAGCTTGCCGTCGCCGTCTGGGATCCAACCGATGCGGCGGAGATCGGTATCGGCGGTACGGGCAAGCAGGCCCTTGTAAACGTGGGATGTTTCTACCGCCGTTGTTCCGGCATTTGGCAGACGGTGTGGATCGAGGAGACCCCTTGGACGTATGTTTCCGGGTACAGGGTTGTGCCCAATGTGGCGAAGGGTGTGGTCCGCGTGTCGGTTGAGCTGGCCGGCGGGCGTGGCGACGCGATGGTGGAGATCGCGGTGCGGGACGGAGATCGCATCGTGGCGTCTGCATCGACGTCCGTCGCTTCCCCCTCGGCCGAGCTGAAGATTCCGTCACCGAAGTTGTGGAGTCCTGCGTCGCCCCATCTGTACGACCTTGACATCCGGCTTTCGGCGGCAGGCGTGACGGATGCCGTCAAAGGGTATTTTGGTATGCGCGAAATCGCCTGGCGAAAAGACGCCAAGGGCGTCCCGCGCCTCACGCTCAACGGAAAGTTCATCTACATGCACGGGCTTCTCTCCCAAGGATGGTGGCCGGACGGCATTCTCACGCCACCATCGGAGGCCGGCATGCGGTTCGATGTGGATGAAATGCGCAAGTGCGGCTTCAATACGTTACGCAAGCACATCAAGGTGGAGCCTGCGCAATTCTACCGCTATTGTGATGAGACCGGCATGCTGCTGTGGCAGGACATGCCAAGCGGAAAGAATGCGCGCGACCGCACCGGTCTGCCGCTTCGTCCGGGCGAGCACTTCCGCAATGCGTTGCCCTACACCTCCGTCCGGTATGCGGACTATCGCCGCGAACTGAAGGAGATGATGGATGCGCTTTCGTACTTTCCGTCGATTGTCGTGTGGGTGCCTTACAACGAGGCGTGGGGTCAACCCGGCGAAGGTGAGACGAACGAGACGCTCGCCTGGGCGAAGCGGTACGACCCAACGCGCCTTGTTGATGGGCCGAGCGGCTGGAACGACTATGGTGTTGGCGACCTGCGGGACCGTCACCACTATCCGGAGCCTGTGATGGAGTCGGTGGCGAACCTCGGCGGCAGCCGCGTGAGCGTCCTGGGCGAATACGGATCCCTCCAATACGTGCTCCCCGGCGGTCATACATGGATAAAGGAGAAGCGGAATCCGAAGCCGGATGCGGAGATGCGCGCTTTCACGCTCAAGCGGTATGGGGAGCTGATGAACCGGACGGCGGATCTCGTGAAGGAGGGGCTCGCGGCATCGATCTACACGATGGATGTTGATTCGGAGCTTGGCGTCGGTGGACTGATTTCCTACGACAGGGTTCCGAAATTCAGTCCAGAGGAGATCCGCGTACGGAACGAAGCGGTCTATCGGGCGGCGGCGGAGGCGGCTCGCTGAATCCGGGCAATTTCAGAAAGGATGGTATGAGGAGTATGATGAGCGAAAGACGGGCGGCAATTGCGCTGGCGTGCATGGCGGTCATCGTGACCTTGCTGGCGGCGGATACGGTTGAGGTGTCAGTCGATCTGTCGCATCCGACGCACCGCCTATCGAAGGATCTCTACGGACTGTTTCTTGAGGACATATCGCTTTCGGTGGACGGCTGCCTCTATCCGGAGCTTGTCTGGAACAGGGGGTTTGACTTTCCGGCGACAAATGCGCCGGGTGAAAAAGCGTTTTCAAGCGCGATTCAGGGTTGGCGCGAAGATCATAGGCCTGGCGCTGCCGGACGGGTCACACTCCAGTACGCGAATCCGAGATTCGCCAACACTCCCGCATACCTGAGGATAGAGGCGTTCGAGGCCGGCGCCGGGGTGATGAACGACGGGCCGATGCACGAGATGAGCGTGGTGGCCGGCGCGCCGCTGGAGCTGTCCCTGTGGGCGCGTGGCGACACGCCGTTCCGTGTGGCGGTGAAGGGTTCGAAAGGCGTACACCTGGCGCCCGCGGCGCGGTTTGTGCCGGCGGCGGACGGCTGGCGGCGCTTCGCGGCCGTCTTCGCGCCGACGGCCGGCGTGAAGAACGCGGCGCTGCAGATACGCGCCGAACGCGGCGGCATGCTTGATATCGACCAGGTTTCGCTCATGCCGCAGGAGAGGTTCATGGGGCGCAGGAACGGCCTACGCAAGGACATCGCACAGCTGATGGCAGACCTCAAGCCGGCCACATTCCGGTTCCCCGGCGGTTGCATGTTGGAGGGCAACTCGTTCGCCTCGTGGTACGACTGGAAGCGGTCGATCGGTCCGGAGGAGGAGCGGATGCCGCTCTGGAACATCTGGGGATACTATCAGACGCTCGGTGTCGGTTATTTCGAGTATCTGCAGTTCTGCGAGGATATCGGCGCGAAGCCCGTGCCGGTGTTCCTGTCGGGGCTGACGTGCCAGCTGCGTCCGCCGGCCTCGTACGCCTCCTTCGGCACGCTGGGGATCTTCGCCACGAACATCCTCGACGGTATCGAGTTCGCACGCGGCGGCGCGGATACGGTGTGGGGGCGCAAGCGCGCAGAGATGGGGCATCCCAGGCCGTTCGCACTCGAATACGTCGGCATCGGCAACGAAAACAGGAGAGCCGAATACTACGACCGCTATGATGTGCTGGCGAGGGCGGTCCGCGCGCGCTACAGGGACATCAAGCTCGTTGTGGCGGTGGAGCATACGGCCTACCACGATGCAAGGGCGCGCGACTATTCATGGAGCCGCATCTCGAAGGACAATGCCGACATCGCCGACGAGCACATGTACGGCAGCCCCAGCTGGTGGCTGAACAACACCCGCATGTACGATTCGTACCCCCGCAAGGGCGTGGATGTCTATGTGGGGGAATGGGCGACGCGCAACGCCGCCGATCCGTACATCAACTCCCTGTATAACGCCGTGTGCGAGGCGGCGTTTCGCATGGGCTTTGAGCGCAACGCAGATCTCGTCAAGATGTCGGCCTATGCGCCGTTGATCAGGCGTGTAGGCTTTCCCGGCAACCGCTATTCGCTGATCCAGCTCAGCGGCACGTCGTCCTGTGGTGCACCCGCCTACTGGTGCGAAAAGATGTTTGCCGAGAATCGTCCCGATCGGCTTGTGCCGGTGTCATATCCGAAGGTAAAATGGATGCAGCCTGCCGGCATTGACCGGCCTGGCTGGAAGCCTGGCGGGAATCCAGAATCGAGGGCCATCGAGGTCGAGTCGTTCCATGCCGTCGGCGGTGTGACGGATGGCGGGGAACTGGTGCTGAAGTTCGCGAATGCGGCGTTTGATCCGCAACCGATCAAGGTCGCGTTGGGCGGTTCGTTTCCGGCGCAGGAGATCCGCCGGACGGTGCTCACCGGCCTGCCGACGGCAAAGAACACACCGGATTGTCCGCACGCCGTTGTACCGCACATGGATCGTTTTTCATTCGCCGGTGGACACGGCCTTCAATTCGTTCTGCAACCTTGTTCCGTGACGGTGCTGCGCTTGAAATGTCCGGCATGCTCCGATCCGGATCCCCGAAGCGATTGACGCCGCCGTGAAGGCGGCGGATAGCCTGTAGGCGCCGCTTACAGACAAGAGAGAATGGCGGGGGTGACGTCGGTGAGGGACGAGACCTTGTCGCGGATCTCCTGCTCCTTGGGGCCGAAGGCGATGAAGGGCACGGGATTGCGCGTATGGCCGCGTTCGTTCATGGCCTCCACGTTCCCGTGGTCGGACGTCATGAGGAGCGTGATGCCGGCCGCTTCCGTGAAACGCAGGAGCGTCGCGAGGAAGGCGTCGTATTCGCGCAACACGGCGCAAGCGCGTTCATAGTCCATCGAATGGCCGGCGACGTCCGTCTGGAAATACTCGAAGAGCGTGAAGTCGTTGGCGCGGATGATGTCGAAAAGATGCTGTGCGGCGTCCGCGGGATCGACCATGGGAATATCCGGGTAGCGGTCCTGGATCGTCGCGCGCGTGAGATCCTGGAGGACGGCGTTGTCGTCGGCGAGATCCGAGACGGTGGAGACGGTCTCGGGCGCGGTGAGCGCCATGACGGTAGTCACGGACTTGAAGCGGCGCGCCTCAAGCTCGTCGGCCGACTCCACCAGATACGCGTCGGCGAACTTCACCTTCTTTCCGCGGGCCTTGAGCTGAAGGAAAAGGTTGTCTTTGCCGATGAGGTCACGGAGGCCCGGTCCCGGGAATCCCTCGCAGTGGCGTCCCATGAACTGCGGCGCGTTCACGCCGGTGAACATGGTCGCCTGCCCAGTGGCCGACTGCGGCAGCCCCACGACGCCCAGATTCGCGTCGATGGGTTTGCAGTGGCTGTGCAGCAGACGGCAAAGCGCCGGACAGACCTCGGGGTTGACGGGGTTGTCTGGCGAGGGTGGGGCGAGTCCTACGCCGTCTATGAACAGAAAGACGAACTTCACAGACCGTACGACTTCATTTCCTTCTGGAGCTCTTCAAGGGAGACCTTGTCGTCCTTGGCCTTCTCCAGGGCGGCCTGATAGAGGGGCTTGGCCTTTTCCGTAAAGTCCGCCTTTGCTTTGGCGTCCTTGGCGAGGTTGGCGCAGCGCATGTAGTTCTTGGCGGCGACCCATTCGCGGGAATAGACCACACCGTTCGCGGGATCGGAATCCTCGAAGTCCTTCATCACATCGGAAAGCATGTAGTCGATGAAGATGAGAAGCTGCTTGATGGCCTCGTCGTTCTGTCCAGACTCCATCGCCTTGTGCGCGCGGAGCTTGGCGACCGTGCTTTTGCACCATTCGGGGGTGCGTCCCGCGATGCCCTTTTCGAGAAGCGCGACGGCGCCATCGTAGTCGCCGATGAGGAAGTAGCCGTCGAGGCGGCGTTCGCAGAGCGAGTTCTTCGCGACTTCTGAA
>Ga0310786_10010863_pt1 | contig 11407 bp, 8 predicted proteins | sample AusTroGonzalo_MG_FD_203881 | JGI IMG/M metagenome (GOLD analysis project Ga0310786, IMG submission 203881) | Bovine rumen microbial communities from tropical cattle in Woodstock, Queensland, Australia - Gonzalo_03 (v2) (version 2) | ecosystem: Host-associated > Mammals > Digestive system >... | reverse complement strand
ACTTCCGGCAACGGTCACCATTGCCCTCGCTCTCGCTGTCAGCCGGATGATGAAGCACAAGACCCTCATGAACAAGCTCCACAGCGTTGAGACTCTTGGCTGCACATCTGTGATATGCTCCGACAAGACAGGTACTATCACTGAAAACAAGATGACCGTCACTGAGATCAGAACAGTCGGCGGAGACTTTTTCTTCACAGGTATGGGGTACCGCACAGGTGGAAGGATAACCCGCGGCGAGGAGAATATCCCTGCCGATATAAGCACCGAACACGCTCTCACAGAGACTCTGCGTTGCGGTACTATTTGCTCGACCGCAGCAATATCCCTCGGCGGAAAGGGCAGGAATTCCTCGCGGTCAAGGGGTGAATGGGAGGTGACAGGCGATCCTACCGAGATAGCTCTTCTCGTTGCCGCAGCAAAAGCAGGTATCACCAAAACTGCTCTCGAAGTCGATCACCGGGTACTGAACGATCTGCCCTTCGACAGCGATACACGGTTCATGGCAGTACACTCGACCTCGCCCAACGGAAACATCATGTACTTCAAGGGCGCTGCCGAGGTACTTCTCCCGAGGTGTTCACAGTATATTGACGAAAACGGTGAGCTTCATACGCTTACTGCCACAGTCAGAAAAGAGCTCGGCAATAAAGTGATAGAGATGTCCGACAAAGCTCTGAGGGTTCTTGCGCTTGCAGAGCTGCCCTCCGAACGATTTGAGCCGGAACGCGGCGGTCTTGTTTTCCTCGGACTTTCCGGTATGACCGATCCGCCACGTGATGAGGCAAGGGAGGCTATACGGAAGTGCGCTGCCGCTTCCGTCAAGACCGTGATGATAACCGGCGACCATAAGAATACTGCCGTTGCTGTTGCCAGAAAAGCCGGTCTCCTCAGAGGCGGTAAGGCTATGACAGGTGCGGAACTAAACGCGATGTCCGACAGTCAGCTCGACCGAGTTATCGGCGATTATACGGTCTTTGCAAGAGTTGAACCCATACACAAGCTCAGGATCGTCCGCAGCTTCAAGCGCCGCGGTGAGATAGTTACTATGACCGGCGACGGGGTCAACGATGCTCCAGCGATAAAGGAAGCTGACGTTGGCGTTGCTATGGGTATGACCGGCACTGACGTCACAAAACAGGCTGCCGATGTGATACTCCTTGATGATAACCTCGCAACTCTTGTAGACGCTGTTGAGCAGGGGCGGTGCGTCTATGCGAATATCCGCAAATTTGTAAGGTATCTTCTCTCCTGCAATATCGGGGAGGTCCTCACGATGCTGCTGAGCATACTGATGGGTATGCCGGTCATTCTTCTGCCGGTCCAGATACTCCTCGTGAACCTTGTTACTGATGGTCTTCCGGCAATAGCTCTCGGACTTGAACCGCCTGAACGCGGAATAATGAAACGCCCGCCGAGAAGATCGACCGAAGGCTTCTTCGCAGGCGGTCTGATGTGGAGAATAGTCTTCCGCGGAATATTCATCGGACTTTCTACCCTCGCTTCCTTCGCTACGGTGATACATCTCGGCGGAAGCGTTGAAGCCGGAAGAACAGCAGCTCTCATCACCCTCGTTGTATCACAGCTCATTCACGTTTTTGAGTGCAAGAGCGAGAACGGTTCTGTTTTCAGTATCAATCTATTCAGCAATGTCAAGCTCATTCTTGCAGTTCTTATATCATCGGCTGCCCTTGTCGGTGCAGTTTCAGTTCCGCAGCTCAGAACGGTGTTTGAAACCGTCTCGCTGACGAAGACACAGATGTATGCTGCCCTCGGTTTCAGTGTTGCTGTGCCAGTTCTCTGCGGTATCGCTGAGACTTTCAGCAATAAAAAGAAAACTGAATAAAAATACAGAAACGGAGCATAATATCATCGAGGTGATATCATGCTCCAGTTCATACTCGGAAGTATTTTCGGAGGGACAGTCGGGGTTACTGCGATGTGTTTATGTACAGCGGCAAAGTGGGGCGACGAGAATTCCGAAGGCAAATAATATCTTTAAGGTTGTTTTAAGAATTGCCTGTTATAATCACAATGTAAGGTTGAACGTGAACTATTAACAAAGGGGTGATACTTATGATGAAAGCTATAATCGGTGCATTGATCGGAACTACTACTGCTTTCTTCTCGCTCTGTCTCTGCACAGCGGCAAAGCAGTCAGAACAGATCACGACGTAAAATTCTATACTTTTCTCTTCCTGAAAAGAGGGCGTACAAATTCTTGTACGCCCTCTTTTTTATATTACTTCTTTTCGGGAACTTTGATGATGTCCTTACGCATATAAGGCTGGAGAGCCTTCGGGATGCGGATAGAACCGTCCTCGTTGAGGTTGTTCTCGAGGAATGCGATGAGCATTCTCGGCGGTGCAACAACTGTGTTGTTCAGTGTATGTGCGAAATACTTGTTTCCGTCAGCAGCCTTTACTCTGATGCCGAGACGTCTTGCCTGTGCATCACCAAGGTTTGAACAGCTTCCTACCTCAAAATACTTCTTCTGACGGGGTGACCATGCCTCAACGTCAATAGACTTTACCTTCAGGTCAGCAAGGTCTCCGGAGCAGCATTCAAGTGTGCGTACAGGTATATCAAGTGTACGGAAGAACTCAACTGTGTAGCTGTAAAGCTTGTGGAACCAGTCCATAGACTCCTCGGGCTTACATACAACTACCATTTCCTGCTTCTCGAACTGGTGTATACGGTAAACTCCGCGCTCCTCGATACCATGAGCGCCTACCTCCTTACGGAAGCAGGGAGAATAGCTTGTAAGAGTCTTGGGAAGCTCTTCCTCGGGAACAATAGTGTCAATGAACTTGCCTATCATTGAGTGTTCAGAAGTACCGATGAGGTAAAGGTCCTCGCCCTCTATCTTGTACATCATACCCTCCATCTCAGCAAAGCTCATAACGCCTGTTACAACGTTGCTTCTTATCATGAAGGGAGGGATGTAGTATGTGAAGCCCTTGTCTATCATGAAATCTCTTGCATAAGAGAGGATACAGCTCTGGAGCTGTGCGATATCTCCGCAGAGATAATAGAAGCCGTTGCCGCTTGTCTTACGGGCGCTGTCGATATCGATACCGTTCACCTTTTCCATGATATCAACGTGATAAGGCACCTCAAATGAAGGTACAGCAGGCTCGCCGAACTTCTCGACCTCAACATTCTCTGTATCGTCCTTGCCTATCGGTACGGATTCATCTATAATATTTGGGATAACAAGCATTATCTCACGGATATCAGCTTCGAGCTTAACTTCAAGCTGCTCTTTTTCTTCGAGTTCTTTGCCCATTGCAGAGACCTCAGCCTTTACCTTTTCAGCCTCTTCCTTCTGACCGTTCTTCATAAGTCCGCCGATCTCTTTGCTCTTCACATTGCGCATATTTCTGAGATTATCACAGGCGAGCTTAGTCTCTCTGTACTGCTTGTCAAGTTCAATGACCTTGTCAACGAGCTCAATCTTGTCGTCCTGGAACTTTTTCTTGATGTTTTCCTTTACAAGTTCAGGGTTTGTCCTTATAAGCTTAATGTCTATCATATTTATACTTCCTTTCAATCTCTCGCAAGCTTGTCTGCCAATGCTGCGAGGTCGTCCTTATCATAAAATTCAAGTATGAGAGCGCCCTTATTCTTCGCAAAATCAACTTTGACCCTGCGTCCAAGGCGTTCCTTGAGCGAGAGTTCCATTTCAACGAAATAGTTGTCTATCTTCGTGTCGGAAACCTTGCTTTCTTCGTTTTGTTCCTGTGATCTCTGAGCTGCTCTCTCGACCTGTCTTACGGTCAGGCTGCCCTCAGATGCCTTTATAGCAGTAGCTATCATAAGCTCCTCGTTCTGAAAACCGAGAAGAGCACGTCCGTGACCTGCTGAAAGTTCGCCGTTTTCAAGCATCTTAACGATACGATCAGGGAGAGTGAGAAGTCTTACCGCATTTGCGATAGCTGAACGGGAACGTCCGACCATTTTTGCGACCTTATCCTGTGTCATGCCAAACTTCTCGATAAGCTCGTTATAACCGGCGGCCTCTTCGATAGGGTTGAGGTTCTCACGCTGAAGGTTCTCGATAATGGCTATCTGCATTGCCTCAGCATCGGTCAGTTCGCGGATAACTACCGGAACTTCATCGAGTCCGAGCATACGGGCCGCACGCCATCTGCGTTCACCGGCAACTATCTGATAGCCGCCCGTTGCCATTGGTCTGACAACTATAGGCTGAAGGATACCGTGCTCACGGATAGAATCTGCGAGAGCTGCAATTGCTTCATCACTGAAATTCTTTCTGGGCTGGTCGCGGTTTGGTTCAATATCAGTTAGTCTGAGTGTCTTTTTTATCTGGACCTCATTGGTATTGTCACTGAGCAGAGCTTCAAAACCGACGTTGCCTAATCCACCTTTTGCCATTTCTGCCCTCCTTATTTTTTACGTTTGAAGCTGAATATCTTCTTCTTTTTGGGGAGTTCAAGGGGTTCTCCGAGTATCTCGTGACAGAGAAGCTCATAGGATTCTGCACCCTTTGAAGCCTTATCATAGTACATAACAGGTTTTCCGTGGCTCGGGGCCTCAGAGATCCTGACGTTTCTCGGGATTTTTGTCTTGAATACCTTTCCGGGGAAGAATTTCTCCACCTCAGACACTACATCGTTTGCGACGTTAAGTCTTCCGTCAAACATAGTGAATACTATTCCCTCTATTTCAAGTGAAGGGTTATAGTTGTTCTTGACTATCTTTATGGTATTGACAAGCTGTGAAAGACCTTCGAGTGCAAAGAACTCTGCAAGCATGGGTACTATGATGCTGTCCGATGCAACAAGACTGTTTATAGTGATCGTTCCGAGAGCCGGCGGACAGTCAACGAATATATAATCATAGTCGTTTTTGCAGGTGAGGAGCTGCATTTTGAGTCTGTTTACGCGGTTATCGTGATTAGCAAGCTCTATCTCGCAGCCTGCAAGGTCCTCGGTAGCCGGAACAATACTGACATTTTCAAACTCGGTCGCAATAGCAGCTTCCTGGATGCGCTTCTTTCCGGTTATTATATCGTATGTCGTAGCCCCTACGGATTTTTTCTTTATACCGAACGCAGTCGTTGTATTACCCTGAGGGTCAGAATCGACACACAGTACCTTAAAACCGCGTGAGCCAAGGTAAGCAGCAAGATTAACGACAGTTGTTGACTTGCCGACGCCGCCTTTCTGATTGGCAACAGCGATTATTTTGCCCATATTATCTTCCTTTCGTTCTGAAATTGAAAGCACAACGGCAAAAATCTTCCAAAAATGTGCCTAACACATATATTATATCACTTTTAGCCCCCATTGTAAATAAGAAAATGCAAAATAGTATAAAAAATGTTTCACATGAAACATTTACAGATTGTTTCACGTGAAACATTTTGCTCTTTTACTTGGTCCGGAACGGTATTCTTACCCGGTATTCAATGTAATCCTCATTCTGAATTTTTCGGGAATCTGCTGAAATTCCGGCTGCCTGCATTGTCTCGACCGCTTTATTGATAGTATTTATGAATATCTTGACATTCTGAAAAACCTTTGATCGTTTCTTGATATTTTCCTTTGCAGCTTCACTATTTATGTACTCCTCAATGAGTCTTTCAGTGCGTTCGACATTCAGTTTATTCTTCACTATCTTCTCAAGCAAGGTCAGACGTTCCACAGGACTTGCAAGTCTGAGCAATGACCTTGCGTGGCGTTCACTCAGATCATATTTCAGTATGATATTACGTTCATCATCAGTAAGTCGTAGAAGTCTGAGTTTATTAGCTATTGTACTCTGAGCCTTTCCAAGCTTTGCAGCAGCATCTTCCTGAGTAAGACCGTAATAGGTGATAAGTCGCTCAATAGCAAGAGCTTCCTCAAAAAAGTTTAGATCCTGCCTTTGAATATTCTCTACAAGAGCAAGTATAGCAGCGTCACGGTCGTTTGTTTCGATAATTATGCACGGAACAGCCTTTAAACCGGATATTTTTGCTGCACGAAGCCTTCTTTCACCTGCGATAAGCTGGTATCTGTCTCTCCACCTTCTGACGGTTAGTGGCTGAATAATCCCGTTATGCTTAATTGAATCTGCAAGCGAGGAAATATCGGCAACATTAAATTCTCGTCGGGGCTGTGCCGGATTTGGTACAATTCTCGATATATCGACCTCGACGACCTTGTTTACAGCTTTTTCTTTTGTAAGACTTAAAAATCCTCCCATGTTGATACCTCACATTCTGAAATATTTTCTGATTTTATGATAACATGGAACGGAAATGATTACCACATAAAAAAATTGCCGGAATATGACATTCCGGCGCATAATTATACATTATTATATGAATTCAAAGAGGCTTCTTCTTAATCTGAGCGCTGTTTCGAGGATATTTTGTCGGTGTCTGCGATATTTTCTTTACGACAATTATCCTTCTCTTTTCTGATTCAATATCATAATCCTCAGTACATTCAATTGAGCCGCCCAAAAGTTTTATAGCATCCGAGGAAGCTGAGATATCTTCGTTCTGTCCCTTCATTGAGATAAATGATCCTCCCGTCTTCACAAAAGGAATACAGTACTCGCTCAGAACAGGCATAGCCGCAACCGCTCTTGCACATGAAAAATCATATTGATCACGATATTCTGGCAACTTGGCAATGTCCTCTGCTCTTCCGTGTACAAATTCAGCCTCAGCATCAATGCTTTTACAAAGTTCTTCAAGAAATGTTATTCTCTTTGCAAGACTATCAAGAAGTGTCAGTTTTATATCAGGACGGAAAATCTTTATCGGTACAGAAGGAAATCCAGCGCCAGTTCCAACATCTATAAGCGAAGAATTCTGCGGAATATCACAGTATTTCAGTATCATAACACTATCGAGAAAGTGCTTAACAAGAATATCTTTAGGTTCAGTTATAGCAGTAAGATTTATCTTATTATTCCAATCTATAAGCATTTCCGAATACGTCAGCATTTTGTTATATTTATCTTTATCAAGTGTGATACCATACTTATCAAACATAGAGCAAGATAATTCAAAATCAGGCAGCATTTATTTACCTCCTTCTTTCTGCAACCATACTGAAAGCAGAGATACATCAGCAGGAGATACACCGGAAATACGCGATGCCTGTCCAAGTGAGACCGGCTTGTGCTTATTGAGCTTCTCGGCAGCTTCAAGTCTGAGACCTCGTATAAGGCTATAATCAATGTTATCAGGAAGTTTCTTCTCCTCAAGCTTTCTCATGAGCTCTATCTGATCAAGCTGCTTGGATATGTAACCTTTATATTTTATCTGAAGGTCAACCTGTTCACAAACCTCTGAACTCAATTCAGGCCGCTCCTTATCAAACTGAGCAATATCGTTATAAATCAGCTGGGGACGCCTTATTAGATCAGCAAGTTTGCATCCGGTCGTAAGGGGAGTTGTACCTTTAGAAATAAGATATTCGTTGAGTTTTTCACTCGGAGCGATATTAGTTGTCTCGACCCTGTTAATCTCATGCTCGGTATCTGCGATCTTACGCATTAAAGTCTCGTAACGAGTATCAGAGATTAGACCAAGTTTGTGTCCGATAGGAGAAAGCCTCTGATCAGCATTGTCCTGTCGAAGAACAAGCCTGTACTCGCTTCGTGAAGTCATCATCCTATATGGGTCAGAACATCCCTTTGTAACAAGGTCATCCACAAGTGTACCTATGTATGAACTTGCACGATCAAGAATCATCGGTTCAGAGCCTTTAATTTTAAGTGCAGCGTTTATTCCGGCAACAATTCCCTGTGCAGCGGCTTCTTCATAGCCTGAGCTTCCGTTGAACTGTCCGGCACCGTAAAGTCCGCCTATCTTCCGGAATTCAAGGGTCGGGAAAAGCTGTGTCGGGTCACAGCAATCATACTCTATCGCATAGGCCGGCCTCATTATCTCCACGTCCTCAAGACCGTCTATTGTCTTCAGAAATGCAAGCTGAACATCCTCCGGCAGCGATGAAGACATACCCTGCAAATAATACTCTTCCGTTGATAATCCCATTGGTTCAACGAATAGCTGATGCCTTGGTTTATCAGAGAAGCGGACAATTTTGTCCTCAATTGACGGACAGTATCTCGGGCCAACGCCCTCTATCCTGCCCGAATAAAGAGGGGATCTGTCGAGGTTTGCGAGTATTACTTCATGTGTTTTACTGTTTGTATATGTCACATAACAGCTGACTTTATTCTCAAGAATTGATGCATCAGTTTCATATGAAAATGGAACTATGTCCTCATCGCCATCCTGGCGCTCCATAATATCAAAGTTGATACTTCTTTTGCTTACACGACATGGAGTACCGGTCTTGAAACGTCTTAGAACAACTCCGTTGTCGATAAGACTCTGCGAGAGGTATTTGCTCGGAAGAGCAGCATCAGGACCACTTTCATATGATACCTCTCCAATATGAATTTTACCTTTGAGGTATGTTCCGGTCGAAATAATCGCTGCTTTAACATTATATATTGCTCCGAGACTTGTCTTTACACCGCATATATTGCCGTCTTCAACGATTATTTCTGCTATCTCAGCCTGCTTTATGTAGAGATTTTTCTGCTTTTCGCAGACGTTTTTCATGTAATTATGGTACTTAACCCTGTCTGCCTGAACTCTCAGACTGTGGACAGCAGGTCCTTTACCACGGTTCAGCATACGGCTCTGTATGAAACACTTGTCTGCTGCCTTACCCATTTCGCCGCCAAGTGCATCTATCTCGCGGACGAGATGTCCCTTTGCTGTACCGCCAATTGACGGATTACATGGCATATTTGCTATCTGATCAAGAGATATCGTGAACATCACAGTTCGACAGCCAAGACGTGCCGAGGCAAGAGCAGCTTCAACGCCAGCATGACCGGCACCTATTACAGCCACATCAAAATCGCCCATGTTGTATGTCATAATTGCCTCCTTATTGTTTCATGTGAAACATTATTTGCCAACACAAAATCTTGAAAATACTTCATCAACAACAGCTTCGGTAACTTTCTTACCGGTAAGACTGAGTAAATACTGCTCGGCATCATCAATGAGAAAATTCACTGCATCAAGATGCTCACCGTTATTCAGAGCGCTGACCGCACAATCAATTGAATTAATTGATGCTTCAACGCAGGATCTCTGGCGTTCATTTGCAGTTGTAACATTATTCATCAAGTCACTGTTGATATTAAAGATATTCTCAATAGCCGTTTGGAGTGTATCGATACCGCTGTTTTCTTTTGCAGAAAGGAATACAGTAGGTATATTAAATTGTTCGAGGAGAGATGTATCAAACCTCTGCTGAACATCATTCTTGTTGATAACAGCGACTGCTTTTTTATTATTAATTTTATTAATTAATTTAACATCGTCCGCCGTACAAGGACAACCTCCGTCAAAAACAGCTATTATAAGTTCAGCTGAATCAATGAGTTTCTCAGCCATTTCTACGCCGATGCCCTCAATAAAATCAGCCGTTTCACGGATACCGGCAGTATCAGAAAGCCGGAGAACAATATCTCCGAGCCTTACTGTTTCCTCAACGATATCCCTTGTCGTACCGGCAATGTCGGTAACGATACTCCTTTGGCAACCGCTCAGCAAATTGAAAAGAGTGGACTTTCCTACATTGGGTTTGCCGACGATAGCGGTAGTAACACCCTCGCGGACTATCCTTCCGGCATCATAATTCTCTATGAGCCTGAAAAGCTCACTGCGGACTTCTTGTAATTCATTACAGAGTACATCAGGCTCGACAGAAGGGATATCCTCCTCCGGATAATCAGCCCATGCGGCAAGGTCACCAAGCACTTTCATCAGCTTCTCCGAACAGGCTTCCGCCATTCTGAAAGCAGCTCCGCTCCGCAGTTCCTCTGCAAGCTTCAGCTCGCGTTCACTCTTTGCTGAGATAACATCCATGACTGCCTCTGCCTGAGTCAGATCAAGCTTGCCGTTCATGAAAGCTCTCTTCGTGAATTCACCCGGAAGAGCATTATCCGCACCGTTTCCGAGAGCAGCCCTGAGAACACGGCGCGTTACATAGATTCCGCCGTGACAAGATATCTCAGCGGTATCTTCACCTGTATAGCTGTGGGGTGCGCGGAACACAGTGAGGATGCAGTCGTCAAGTCTTTCTTCACCGTCATGAGCATAACCGTAAGCGCAGGTATATCCATCCATGTCAGCAGCTTTTTTTCCGTTGACAGATGTGAATATCCTGTCTGCAACCTCAAGGGCTTTTTCGCCGGATATCCTTATAACTGCAATTCCTCCGACAGCATTCGGAGTTGAAACAGCAGCAATAGTTGACAAAAAAATCACTCCTAAAAAAACAACGGCAAAAGCTGCCGTTGGAAGTACAGTGCGGACGGACAAAGCCGTCCGACTGTTAAAGCTCTATTTTTCCGTAAAGACCGAAGTCCATGTTATCCTCAGGCTTTGGTCTCTTGTAGTCCTTCTCGAAGCTTGTGGAGAGATCAACTGATCTGCGCTCCATATTTACTTCTCTGTCGCGGTTTCTCGGACCGTTTCCGCGGCGCTCGCCGCCTCTTCTGCCGCCGCCTTTGCGGTCGTCACGGCGTCTGTCGTTTCTTCTGGGGTTATTGGAAGAAATTATGATCTTTCTGTAGGGCTCTTCACCTACTGAACGAGAGGAAACGCCCTCTATCTTTGAGATAGCAGAGTGGATAACTCTTCTCTCATAGGGATTCATGGGCTCGAGGGGCTGTGATCTGCCAGTTCTGAGAACAGATCTTGCAACCTTTGCTGCGAGCTGCTCAAGAGTCTCTCTGCGCTTGCTTCTGTAACCGAGGCAGTCGATAGTGATTCGGAAATACTCCTTATCAGCCTTGTTTGCAATGATGGAGCAGAGGTACTGGATAGCGTCGAGGGTCTCGCCGCGTCTTCCGATAATAGTACCGTTATTGTCGCTCTCAACGTTGATTACAGCGCCTTCAGCGTTCTGATATATCTTATATTCAGCCTCGATGCCGATAGCACGGAGGATGCTTGTGATATAGTCTCTTGCAAGCTTTACCTTGGGATTGATGAGAGCCTCATCCTCGATGAGGGTGAAATTATCGAGTGAATAATCAGAATCGTCGTCAACAGGCTCATTCTGAGCAGCTGTTTCTGTATTCTCAGCAGCGGGAGCATTTTTTTCTTCAACAACAGGTGCGGTCTCAGGCTCAGCTGCCTGAACAGCAGGCTTTTCCTCAGCCTTTTCTACGGGCTTGGGAGCCTCAGCAGGCTTTACAGGCTCGGATTTCTTAGCAGCTGCAACAGCTGACTTGACACCATTATCATTGTAGGTAGCCTTAACTTTAGCTTCCTTGGCACCGATACCGAAAACACCCTTTTTACCTTCTTCGATCACTTCAAACTGGATAGTCCTGATGTCTTTTCCGA
>Ga0310786_10010862_pt1 | contig 11408 bp, 13 predicted proteins | sample AusTroGonzalo_MG_FD_203881 | JGI IMG/M metagenome (GOLD analysis project Ga0310786, IMG submission 203881) | Bovine rumen microbial communities from tropical cattle in Woodstock, Queensland, Australia - Gonzalo_03 (v2) (version 2) | ecosystem: Host-associated > Mammals > Digestive system >... | reverse complement strand
ACTCATCATGAACGGTATGCCAGGGAAGCCCACTTTTGATTTTGCCTATCTCCAAAAAATTCACCATTACCTCTTCCAAGATATCTATGACTGGGCAGGGAAAGTCCGCACTGTCGACATCGCCAAGGGCAATCTTTTTTGCCGCTATTTCGCCATCGATTCTGAAGCCGAGCGCATTTTTGGCGAACTTAAGCGCGAAAAATATCTCCAAAATCTTAGCATTGGTGAATTTGCTAGGCGTTTGTCTTATTATTTTGCTGAAATCAACGCCTTGCACCCTTTTCGCGAGGGCAACGGTCGCACGCAACGCGAATTCATCCGTCAACTCGCTTTCCAAAATAATTATTTTCTTTCCTATAAAGGTATCACCAAGGATGAGATGGTAGCTGCTTCTATCGTTTCTTTCAAGTTAGACTACGCCCCGCTCGAAACCCTCCTCATAAATCACCTCCGCGCTATCTAGGCGCTTGTCTTTTATCGCTATCTGTGCTATAATTACCCCAATATCAGCTCAGCAAACGAGCCAACCCGGGAGAAAACGGAGAGCCGCGTTTGCTTTAACCAAAGGAGTATTATGAAAGATTACGAACTTTCTGTCCTGTACCATCCAGATCTCGAAACCAATCTGGATCCAGCCCTCGCCAAAGTTAAGAAACTCATCGAGGACAACGGTGGTCAAATCGTCAAGGAAGAAAACGACGGCAAGAAACGTCTAGCCTACTCACTCAAGGGTCAAGATTATGCTGTCTATTACTACTATGACGTGCAACTCCCGGCTGAGGCCCCAGCTAAGATTAGCGGTGTCCTCAACATCACAGACGAAGTTCTTCGCCACCTCCTCGTTCGCGTTGATGAGCGCAAAGCCAAATTTGCTGCTCGCCGCAAAGAAAAGGGCGAAGAAACTGTAACCGAAGAACAAGGAGAATAACATGCGCGGATTTTCAAAGGCCATTATCACTGGTAACCTTACTCGTGACCCAGAGCTTCGCAGCACCCAGAGTGGTAATAATGTCTGCAGCTTCTCGGTCGCGGTGAATCGTGTCTATCGCGATACCAACGGTGAACAAAAAGAAGACGTTTCATTCATTGATTGTTCCGCTTGGGGCAAACTCGGTGAGACCATCTCCCAATATGCCAAAAAAGGCAGCGGCGTACTCGTTTCTGGTCGCCTCAACCAACGTACTTGGGAAGACAAGACCGGCAATAAGCGTTCCAGCGTCGAAATCGTCGTCGAAGATTTCAATTTCGTCGGTGGCGGTTCTCGCGAGAGTGGTGCCACATCTAGCTATGACGCCCCGGCTGCTTCTAGCGACTCTGCCTCGACCGTTCCAGATGAGATTCCGGAGGAAATCGATTTAAGCGAAGTTCCATTTTAATAATTTTAAGCGAAGGAAGGATAAAAAATGAAAAGATATAAAAATGATCCAAACCTCTATTTCGATTATCGCGATGTCAAAACGCTTTCGCGTTACATCGATAGCTATGGTTGCATCGAGCCTATCAGCAAGACTGGTCTTTCGGCTAAGCAACAGCGCCAACTCGCTGTCGCCATCAAGCGCGCTCGCCATCTGGCTCTCTTACCATTCGTATCAAATAATTAAGGATTTAATATGTACGGACCAACAGATCTAAAGAAAAATACCCTTATCACTTTAGACGGCCAGCCGTATAAGGTGGTAGAATATTCCCAAAAAGTCATGGGTCGTGGCGGCTCCATCGTAAATGTCAAGGTTAAGAACCTTGTCACTGGCGCTCTCCTCCCCAAGACTTTCAAAGGCCAGGAAAAAATCGAGCCTGCCGAAGTCACCACGAGGAAGGTCCAGTTCCTCTATAAAGACGACGAGAAGTTCTACTTCATGGATCCAGAGACTTTTGAGCAGTACGAGCTCGCCTCCGATATGGTCGGCGACATGAAAGATTTCATGAAAGACGGCGATGAAATGGATATTCAATTCTACAACGGCAATCCTATCAATTTAGTTTTGCCAAAGAACCTCTGGCTCGCAGTCACTTACACCGAAACTGCAGTCAAGGGCGATACTACTAGCTCCGTAATGAAAGACGCCACTCTCGAGACCGGCGTTGTCGTCAAAGTTCCAGCATTCATCAAGGAAGGCGATGTTGTCTCGATAGACACCGATACTTATGAATACCGCGGGCGTAAATAATAGAGGTTATTTCAAAATTGAGGGCGCGGTGGACGCCTTCAATTTTGATTTTCTTGGCAAGACAGTTCTCGACATCGGCTCCTCCACTGGAGGTTTCACCCAGCTCGCTCTAGACCGTGGTGCTAAAAAAGTCATCGCAGTAGAGAAGGGTTCTCATCAAATGAAAGCCCCTCTCCGCTTCGATTCCCGCATTGAGCTTCATGAAAAAACCGATATTTTCGACTTTGTGATGGGCTCCGCCCTATCATCGACCCCGCGTCCAGACGTTATAGTAGCCGATGTCTCTTTTCTCTCCTTGACAAAAATCCTAAAGTATGCTAAAATAAATTTAGCACGTAGCAATACGGATTTCTTAGTGATGTTAAAACCCCAATTTGAAGCCGAGCCCTACCATCTTAAAAACGGCGTCGTCAAAAACGAAACCATTCGTCGCGATATCATCAAACGGTTTGAGACCTGGCTCAAAGCTAATAATTTTCTCGTCATCAAAAAGCGCGACAACTCACTCCACGGCAAGACCGGCAACATTGAAAGATTCTATTGGCTCCGACAAGCAGGGAAATGAAAATATTTTCCGCTTGCAATTTACATTTAAACCGCTTATAATTAAAGTATGAATTTATTGCATGGCGTGGGCGACTTCTTCTCGCTAGATATCGGGACTAATTCGATGCGTATCGTACAACTTTTTGGTAACGCCAGCCATGGCTGGACTCTTTCTAAATACGCTTATGTGCCTATCGACCAGAAGCTCGTTGCCGATAACTCCGACCTCGGGCGTAAACGTCTCGGTGAAGCCATCATGGGCGCGGTTAATCAAGCCGGCATCAAGACTAAAAACATCGCCATCGGTCTCCCGGCTGGCAAGACCTTTACCTCTATCGTTGAGACTGAGACCCTCCCCGAAAAAGAGCTCGCCAAATCTTTTAAATATGAAATCGACAAATACGTTCCGATGGCCATGAGTGACGCCAAAGCCGACTACGTGGTGCTTGGACCCAGCCCGAACGATCCCGCCAAGACCGAAGTGCTTGTCTCTTCCATCGCCAAAGAATACGCCGAGTCCACTATGGAGCTTATCGAAAAGACCGGCCTCAATATCATCGCTATGGAGCCAGAGCCACTTGCCATGGCTCGTGCGCTTGCCATACCTGGCGCTATGGATGCCACTATGGTTGTTGACTTTGGCGAAAAATCTACCGACCTTGTCATCGTTTACAAAGGCCAGCCTCGTCTTGTGCGCTCTATCCCGGGCGGCTTCAACAACTTTGTCAAAACTTTGGCTGGCGGTCTGGACGTCCGCGAAGATCAGGCTCGCCAATTCATTCTAAAGTTCGGTCTTGCCGAAGACAAAATCGAAGGTCAAGTTTTTAAAGTTCTTGGACATTCGCTCGAGAGCTACGCCTCCGAGCTCACCAAATCTGTCCGCTTCTTCCAGACTAAATATCTAAACGGCAAAGTCGGCGGTATCGTTCTGTCTGGCTACGCTAGCCGCGTCCCGCTTTTTGCCGAATATATAGAAGCTCGTACTAATGTCCCTACTATGAAAGGCAATCCTTGGCAATCCGTTCGCACCACCAAAGAACAGCAAGAGGCTTTGGCGCCAGTCGCCAGTGAATTTGCTGTCGTAATCGGTTTATCCGAAAGGAGCAATGACTAATGGCTCGCGAAATTAACCTCGTACCAGATATTAAAGGCGAAATGATTAAGGCCTTAAAGCTCCGCAACCTCACTTTCTTCATCTGTATCGTCGTTGCGGCCGCTAGCTTTGCGCTCACTGCCGTAGTTGCTGCCGTCGCTGGCGGTCAGCAGGCCATAGTTGACGGCAAAAAAGACACCATTACTGAACTTTCCAAAAAAATCAACAGCTACGATGACCTCGACAATTTCCTCACCATCAAAGACCAACTCGGCAACCTATCTACCATTGCCGACAACAAAAAAGTACTTTCACGTACGTTCGGACTTTTGACAGCGCTCTTCCCGAGCACTATTACTATTTCCGAGCTTAGCATCAATCTTTCTTCCAGCAACCCAGTCATCTCATTCGATGCCCAGGCCAATGCCGACACGCCACCGTATATCGACTACAACGTCCTCGATTCCTTCAAAAAGAGCATGAAATATATGCGCTACGATTACGGCAATTATGTCGATAAAGAAGGTAACACTATCCCAGCCTATTGCATGATCGAATCCGGTGCGGACGGCGCCACATTCTACGACAGTGGCAAAGGCTACTATGCCTACTGGCTCATCACTGGCGAAGGCTGTGATCCAGCCTACGAATCGGATACTGAATCTAGTGAAGACGGTTACCAAATTTCTGCTACCGAAATGAGCCGTATCAGTGAAACGTATACTCTAGAAACCTACGAAGGACAGACCGTCGTTCGTATTTGGCGTACTCCACAGTACAATGATTGGTATCGTGAAGTCGAAGTCGAGGGTGAACCCTACATGAGTCTTGACGGCGAGATATCTGGCGTCGCTCACTTTGAAAGCCGGTGCACTACGTATAGCGGGGTACTAAACAGCAACACCGGTATTGTAAACTGGACATCAAGCAATGAAGATTGTACGTTAGTGCCAGATGGTGACGACGGCATTAAAATCTCCGACTCTTCTAACGGCCGCGATGCAAACGGCGACCTTGTTTTGCGTTTCTCCGCCGCTATCACACTCGATCAGAATTATTATAAGTTTGGTCGCAATCATATGCTCGCAGTTGGTCCTACTGGTCGTTACAACGTTACCGACTCTTACGTCCAAATTCAAAGTATTTTCGGCGCCCCTGCCACCGACTGTGCCGCTGACGACACTGCATGCAATAACGCAAATGGAGGCAACAATGGCTAAAGAAGTCGCTATCGCTAAACGCGCTAAAATTTCTCAGGCACAGCAATACGTATTGCTTGCAGTGGTTGGTGCTGCGCTTTTCCTCGGTGCCGCTATCGCACTAATCATGTATTTTGTTCAGCAAATTTCATTCAATGCCAAAGTTATTGCCGAAGAAGACGCCGCAATCAAATCTTACTCTTCCGCTATCAGCAGCATTGGTGTTTGTAAACGTCCTAGCGGCGATGTTTATACTATGGAAGAGCTTAATAAATGCAACCCTAACACTATCGACATTACAGCTATACAAGGGTCTTTGCGCGCTAACATCTTAGAACAAATGGCGGCCAATGCGGCACTAAACTCTGTGCCGAAAGAAGATGATTCCGCCTGTCTCAATCCCGACACCGGCAAGAATTATACTTATCAAGAAATGACGGAAATTTACAATAACGCCACCACCAACGAGCAGCTTATTGCTGCTAGTGGGCTCATCCAGAGTTGTTCTGCACTTCGCATTATTCCAGACGCTTTGCCAGCTTCCAAAAATGAAGAGGCACTACTCTCCAGCCTCAACAAAATCTTTATCATTTCTGGTTGGGAGCCAGAAACGCTCAGCCCAAGTGGCGACTATAATAATTCCTCAAGCGGCACTAATCTTAAGGCCTTTTCTGTCCGTCTTTCCGTCGAAGCCGATGTTGCTACTACCATCAATGTACTAGACAACATCGAGCGCTCCATCCGTGAGTTCAACATTGAGCGCGCTACTATCGAATGGGGCGGCAACAATTCCACGTTAGTTTTGCAGGCGCAGGCTACCACTTATTATACCGAACCGTCCAAACTCGTGGAAACTAGCAAAACCATTAAATTCGGAGGTAAATAATGAAGAAAGATCTTGCCACATCGGTCGTCGCCGCCATCGTCGGAGTTCTCGTAGCGTATTTCCTTTGCAATATGTTTTTGCAAGCTCCAGCCGATGTGACGTTTTCAACCATCAACGCTAGCACTACCTATACGCTCAACGACCCTAATCCTGAAGTCTTTAATTACCGCGCCATCAACCCGACCGTGGAAGTTTATGTTGGTCAATGTGCGGAATACAATCAATACGGTGACTGCATCGAAAATATCACCATAGAAGATCTCCCGGACCAAGACATAGAAATAGAAGAAGAAATTATTGACCAGACAGATGAAGGCACTGAGACCGTCGTCGATCAAGATCAAACCGAGGACACTCAAGATGGCACAACTGACTAAAGCCGCTGAAGATAAAATCGTTAGCCTTCTCATCTCCGAAGGACTTGTTGATGGTAGGCTAGTTTCTGATATCAAAAACATTACTGACGCCGAAAACAAATCAGTCTTAAATGAACTCGTCAAACGTAAGATTGCCACTGAAGATATGGTCTCCCACACTACGGCAGTACTAATTGGCGTACCCTACGTAGAGCTTAAAAATATCGTTATTGACCAAGACGTTCTCTCCAAAATTCCGCAAGAAGCCCAGGCTCGCGTCCTCGCTATTCCTCTCGGTGAAAAAGATGGTATGTTGAATGTTGCCATGGCCGACGTTACCAATGTTCAGACCACCGACTATCTCTCAAACCTCATGAATCAACCGATTCGCGTCTGGATGTCGTCCGAACGTGGTATCCGCGAAATGATCGAAAAAAACCATGGTGATTTTTCCGGCGTCACTGAGGCCGTTCGCGAGACTAATGCCGCCGAGGATGAAGAGAAAAGCAACGTCAAGACCATCATTCAGGACTCACCAATTTCCAAAGCCCTTACCACCATTTTAAGCTATGCTGCCAAAACCAAGGCTTCCGATATCCATATCGAACCACTCGAAGATTCGCTCATTATTCGCTGCCGTATCGATGGCGTTTTACGTAAAATCATGAGCCTACCCAAAAGCGTCGCTCCGGCTCTCGTCTCACGTATCAAAATTCTTAGTAACCTCAAAATCGACGAACACCGCATCCCGCAGGATGGTCAGTTTACCGTACTAGTAGACGACAAAGAAATCGATCTTCGTATTGCTATTTCTCCAGTCACTTGGGGCGAGCAGGTAGTAATCCGTTTGCTCGATAAGACCGGCATGACCATGGACATCGAAAAAATGGGTATGTCCGGACGTGCTCTTCGTGCGGTGCTGAGTGGCATTCAAAAACCAAACGGTATGATTTTGACTTCCGGTCCGACTGGCTCTGGTAAGTCCACTACGCTTTACGCCCTCATTCAGCAAATCAAATCCGAAGAAATTAACATTGTTACATTGGAAGACCCGGTTGAGTATAAAATGGGCGGCATTAACCAAATTCAAGTTAACGTCGATGCTGGATTGACCTTCGCCTCCGGTCTTCGCTCCATTCTTCGTCAAGACCCTGACGTAGTCATGGTTGGTGAGATTCGCGATTCCGAGACCGCCTCACTTGCCGTGCAGGCTGCTCTTACGGGCCACCTCGTTTTTAGCACCCTTCACACCAACTCCGCCGCTGGTATCTTGCCACGTCTTCTCGATATGGGCATCGAGCCATTTCTCCTTGCTTCCACTTTGAATGTAGTTATCGGCCAGCGCCTCGTTCGACGCATCACCGAAAAAAGGGAACTATACAAATCTTCCGATCTCGAAACTGCCGCTATCAACGACATCATTGGTGATCTTCTGCCCAAAACTGAATCCGAAGTCGCTGAAGTCAGTGAGGATCTTGGCTATCCTGGCCTTCCCGTCAAAAATGATAAGAGCTATATGCTCGCCAAAGGTATGGTCACCAAAGAAACGCCCGGTGGTTACAAAGGTCGCGCCGGTCTTTATGAGACTATCGAGGTAGACGAAGAAATCCAAAAGCTTATCATCTCCCACGCTACTTCCGCTGAGATTATGCGCCTCGCTCGTTCCAAAGGCACAGTTACTATGCGTCAGGACGGTATGCTTAAGGTTCTATCCGGGATTACTAGCATCGAGGAGGTCAATCGCGTGGCAAGTGATCTTTCATAATATAAGTTTAAGCATCATGTGATATAATAATAATATGGAAAACAGTGGGCAGATCAAAAGTACTTCAATCAATACTCCAAAAATTGAATTTTTGCTTGAAGAATGCATCCGTCGCAACGCCTCTGATTTACATATCCAATATGGTCTCCCACCAATTTTACGTGTCGACGGTGCCCTTACGCCTATCGCTAATACCAATCCACTAGAAGAAGACACCATTCGCGACCTCATCTTTGCTACCATGGATGAGGATCAACAACGTATTCTAATCAAAGACAAGGAGTACGACTACTCTTTTGCCTTTGGTGATATTGCTAGGTTCCGCGTCAACGCTTTTCATGAACGCGGCAAACTCGCTGCGGCCTTCCGCCTAATTCCTAGCAAGATCAGTGCCGTCAGCGAACTTGGCTTGCCTTCCATCGTCGAAACTTTTGCCGATTTTCCGCGCGGGTTAGTACTCGTCACTGGCCCAACTGGCTCCGGTAAATCCACTACCATCGCCGCGCTAATCGACAAAATCAACCGTGAGAAACCCCTCCACATTGTCACTATCGAAGACCCGATTGAATTTACTCACAAGTCTCAGCGTTCTATCGTTGCTCAGCGTGAGGTACATTATGATACTTTCTCTTTTGCTGCTGCCCTTAGATCAGTTTTACGCGAGGACCCAGATGTTGTTTTGATTGGCGAGATGCGCGACCTCGAGACCATTCAATCTGCTATTACCATCGCCGAAACTGGTCACTTGGTTTTTGCTACCCTCCACACCAACTCTGCTGCCCAGTCTATCGACCGTATGGTCGACGTCTTCCCATCGCACCAGCAGCCTCAAGTTCGCGCTCAGCTTTCCAATATTCTCATGGCAATTTGCGCCCAGCGTCTCGTGCCAGCCATCGGTGGCGGCCGTGTCGCTGCTGCTGAAATTATGGTGGCAAATTCCGCTGTCCGCGCTCTCATTCGTGACGGTAAAACTCACCAGATTGACACCGTGATTCAAACTGGCGCCGATCAGGGTATGCAGACCATGGACCATACTTTGGCAAAATTGGTGCAAACCGGTGTTATCACTTATGATTCAGCTAGGGAATACGCAGTCGATCTTAATGAATTAAATCGTTTGGTGAGGGGATAGATGAAGAGATTTCGATATAAGGCCAGAGAAAAGGACACCGGCAAAATCGTCAAAGGCAGTATTCAGGCTGATACCGAGCAAATCGCTGGACGTCTTTTGATTGAGCAGGGCTATACGCCGCAATCTATCACCGAAGAAGGCGTGGGGCTTTTTGGCGGTCAAGGTCGCGTTACCAACAAAGACCGCATCATGTTCACTCGGCAGCTTTCGACGCTCATTGGTGCCGGCCTCCCGCTCGCAGCCAGTCTTCGCACCGTTGCCAGCCAGACTGACAGTAAAGCTATGAAGAGCATCGCCGAAGAAATTATTACCAGTGTTGAATCTGGCAATAGTCTCTATGACGCTTTTTCTCAGCATCCGGATGTTTTTAACGGTGTTTATACTGCACTTATCCAAGCCGGTGAATCTTCTGGTACTCTCGATATGGCCTTAAAACGCCTCGCCGACCAAGAGGAAAAAGACGCTGCCATGCTCAGCAAAATCAAGGGCGCGCTAGTTTATCCAGCCATCATTCTGCTCGTAGTTATTGCCGTGCTTGCCTTCATGATGATCGCCGTTGTGCCACAAGTTGAAAAACTCTATCAAGACATGGATGAGGAACTTCCGGGTTTGACGCAGGCTCTCGTTGACATGACTGATTTCTTTGCTAATTTTTGGTGGCTCGTCCTTATTATCGTAGTAGTTATCGTCGGTGGCTCCTATTATTTCGTCAAAAAAACACCTCTAGGCCGCAAGGTCATGGATGGTTTCAAACTCCACGTTCCTATTTTTGGCGGTCTATTCCGCAAACTTTACGTTTCGCGTTTTGCTCGTACTGCCGAAATGATGCTGGCCACCGGCGTACCAATGCTACGTTCTATCCAAATTGCTATCGCCTCCACCAACAATATCATTATCGAAGAAGAATATTCTAAATCTCTTGAACTTATTAAAGGCGGTAAAGCTCTCTCCGAGTCTCTCGTGGATAGGGAATACATGCTCCCACTTATTCCGCAAATGTCTTCCATCGGCGAACAGTCCGGTAAAATCGACGAAATGCTCGGCAAGGCCGCTCAAGTTTACGAAAATGAGCTCGACGACCAAATCAACGGCATTTCCACCATGATCGAGCCAATTTTGATGGTCGTCATGGCCGGCGTCATTGGCGTGGTGGTCGGCGGTACATTGCTCCCAATCTACTCCCTCGTCAACTCCGTCTCCAATTAACCTCTACGGTTATCGGTTATACGCTATCTGACATAAGGGTTAGAAAGTCATCCATAAACAAAAAAATACTCCCTTGCGGGAGTATTTTTAATATCAGTCAGTTCTACTGATCGTCAATGCAGTAAACGCCAGCACCTTCCAAGCGATAAAGAATCGCAAAGTGACGTTTAGTAGAAGTACTAACGCGATCACCGACGCAACGGCCGCCAGGAACAACGTAGATTGTATATGCGTCAAACGCATTCCCGTCGTTGTTGTCCTGAATCGTATATTCGTTGTCGGTATTAGTTACTAGTGCCAATTTACTTGTGCCGTTCGACGCTCCTGACACATCCGCTCCATTACTCCAGTTTGGAGTGATGACCATGCTGTATGGTACACCATCTGGATCTTCAAAATTATTATCTTTATCATCATTATTAGACGAACCAGTGTTCATGTAGTCGCGGATAAACTCGCAAGCAACATTGCCATTGCAGCCGTCACCAAACTTATTATTGGTCGGCGCCTGCCAAACCGCTGCAGTTTCTACATTCGGTAAGTTGTTGGATTGGTTGCTGTGGTTAGTCTGATACTGCACCAATGATGTATCCACGCGGGACATATCATTACGGCGCTGGGTATCACGCTGTGACCGCTGCAAAGCTGGGAGCGCTACGAACACCATGAGGAAGATAAGGCCCGCAATTGCAAGCACCAACACCACCTCGATAATCGTAAACCCAGAAGTCATCTTTTGACTTTGTTGTTTTGATTTGGGCATTTGCTATCCTTTCATTTATTATTCCGCTTATGTCGCACAACGTTGATTGAGCGACATAGCCTTTACTTCAGAATATCAGTTTTTCTTAAAAAAAGCAAGAGCTTTTTAGGAAAAAATAAGCTTTTTGTACTTTCTGGTTTGCAGGGGCGTCAACACGATATAAAGGAAAGTGCTTATGTCTTAAAATCAACGTTGGACGACGCCAACATAATAATCTAGAAAGGATTTATTTATGGCAAAAAATAATACTAACACTAAACAGGGCTTCACCATCATCGAAGTCGTGCTCGTGCT
>Ga0310786_10010860_pt1 | contig 11409 bp, 9 predicted proteins | sample AusTroGonzalo_MG_FD_203881 | JGI IMG/M metagenome (GOLD analysis project Ga0310786, IMG submission 203881) | Bovine rumen microbial communities from tropical cattle in Woodstock, Queensland, Australia - Gonzalo_03 (v2) (version 2) | ecosystem: Host-associated > Mammals > Digestive system >... | reverse complement strand
CATCCTCGCTGAAATCGAAGGGCGTGCCTTCGTAGTGGTCGCGCATCACGTCGGCCAGGGCCTTGACCGTCACCTTCCGCTCAGGCTTGATGTAGAGCGGCATCTTGTTGGCCGGGTTCTCGCCTGAAGCAAAATCGATGTACCGGTCGGCATCGAAGCCGTTTCCGCCCAGCAGGCGGAAAGCCGACCACACGCGGGCCTCACAACCGCGGAGGCCACCCCAGTCAGCGGGGCAGTAGGCGTCGCAGAAGCTGAACTCCGCATCGCTGCCCGTGAAGAAGCCCTTCTCCCGGGCAAACGAGATGACGTCGGGCGCATAGAGGCAGTTCTCGGGGTCGTTGAGCGGAAAGTGGTGGATGCGGCTCTGGTTGGCGTGGCCCGAGATGTAGCCGTCGGGGATGCGGACGGCCACCCATACGGCGCCTTTCTGCTCCCCTTTGCCCACGATCTCGAAGATCCAGCACTCCTCTTTATCAGCAATTGAAAAACTTTCACCTTCCGAGCAATAGCCGTAGGTCTGCACGAGCTCGTCCATGATCCGGATGGCTTCGCGGGCCGTGCGGGCGCGCTGCAGCGTCACGTAGATCAGCGAACCGTAGTCCATGATGCCGTCTTTGTTCTCAAGGTCCGGGCGGCCACCGAAGGTGGTCTCCATGATGATGAGCTGATGCTCGTTCATGTTGCCCACTGTCTGCCAGGTGTGGGGCACCTGGGCGATCTTGCCGCGGTAGAAACCGCTGTCCCAGTCGTAGATGTCGAGCATCGCGCCGGCCGGATGGTCGGCGGCTGGGCGGAAATACAGTTCACCGAAAAGCTGGTGGGAATCGGCGGCGTAGGTCACCATGCAGGAGCCGTCGGCCGAGGCTCCCTTGGTCACGATGACGTTGGTGCAGGCGTCTGCCACGGGGCGTGCAAACAGCAGGAGGCAGGCCGCAAGGGCGAGAATACGTTTCATTCTGTCAGGATTTTGGTCTGTTTTTATTCCACGAAGATAAAAAAATAGCGCCTCTTTGCCAAAAGGATTTACTTCGCGGAACGGACGAACCACGCGGGGTGGCAGGCGAAGTAGGGATCGCTGAAGAGGTAGGTCTGCTGGCGCTCGGCAGTGATGAAGATCTCGCCGCTCCAGATGTCGATGGTGCCATTCTGCAGGGCCGTTGAAATCTCAGCAAGGGTGTAGAGCGTGATGCTGCAAGGGCGGTTCTGCGCGGCGGCGAAACGTTCGAGCAGTTCAATCTCGAAACCGCGCCACTCGGTGTCGACCAGGAAGCACATCGGCGCGATGCGCACGTTGACGCCTATTCTCAGTACGTTGCCGGTGGTCTTTTTTTCGATATCGGGCATCGGAATGCTGTTGGGGTCGTTGCCGTTGAACCAGCGGTCGTACATCTCCTGATACTGTCCGTTGTTGCGGATTTCGGCCAGGAATCCGTTGAAGGCCGTTGCCAGTTCCTGGCTGTTTTTCCGGAATGCGAAACCGATGTCGAAGGTGCGCTCGTCGCGGAAGGCGATTTTCACGCCGTTGCGCGACATATCGCTGGGAGAGATGGCGATTTCATCATCCTTGAAGGCGTCGATTTCACCGCGGACCAAGGCCGCCAGACACTCGACCGTGCTCTTGTAACGGACGACCCGGAAGTTGCGCTGTCCGGCCAGTTCCTCGTCGTAATAGCCGCCAGCCTCCACGCCGACGATCTTGCCCTTGAGATCTTCCTCTGACCTGATTTCCTTATCCGGATGAAGATATTCACACGAAGCGAGGGCGATCAGGCTGCAGAGGATGAATGCGATGGTTACGAAGTATGATCTCATGGCGATGATGTTTATTTCGTATTGTTTCACAAAGATACATTCGAAAACTTTTCTTGATTCGAGAAAAGATTATTTTTTCACTATCTTTGCCTTATGAATCGACTTTTTCTCCTCCTTCTTTTTGCAGCGTCGCTGCTGCTGAGCGCCCCCGCGGCCCTGGCCCAGGAGCCCCAGGAGCCCGACCTCGACAAAATCATCGCCACCCAGCTCGACAACCTCACCCGGACTTTCAAGCTCGACGACGTGCAGGTTTTCTTCGTCGATTCGATCCTTCAGTACAACTTCCGCGCGATGAACGACGAGTTCGAACAGACCCGCCGCACCGGCGCCAGCAACAACGAGACCTTCCAGATCATCTCTGACAAATGGATGGCCGCCACCGACGAGGCCTTCGAGCGCTTCTTCACCGAAGAGCAGTGGAAGAAGTACATGAAATCGTCCTACGGCAAGGAAAAAATCCGTCGCGACAAACGGATGAGCGACCGCATCCCGGCCTCATCGCAGAAGCAATAGTCAGCTTCCATTCCCTGCATCCCCCTTCCCTTCCAGTCGGCCAGCGCAAAATCGCAGCCTGCGGCGCGTGCGCACTGGTAGTCGTGCATCGTGTCGCCGACGTAGAGCGTCGCATCGGGCTTCGAGCCCGTGCGGGCCAGATAGGTCAGCAGCGGGTCGGGAAAAGGCTTGTGCCGCGCGGAATCTTCCGAACTCACGATGACGTCGAAGCGCGGCCGCAGCGGCGCCAGCACCGGATCGTATTCCAGCTCGAACTTGGAGCGCGAGGTGACGATCCCCAGCCGCACACCCGCCTCTTTCAGGGCATCGAGCAGGTCCACCACGCCCGGGAAAGGCTTCACCAGGTACATCAGCTCCTGGAAATGCTCTTCCCATACTTCCCCGAAGCGGGCTGCGTCGGCATAGCCCAGCACGGCTGCCGCCCGGGAGCTCGGCGTGCCGAAGAAATCGTAGGCCTCCTCGTAGGAAACCTCCCGCCCGAGGAGGTCGCGGATGGTCTGCATGAGCGAGAGCACGCCCGTCCGCTCAGTGTCGAGCATCGTGCCGTCAATGTCGAACACGAAATCGGTATAGGTCTTCATCGCCGGTCAAGTTTGATGAGTACGGGCAGGTGGTCGCTGTAGCCGTTGTCGAAGGTGTTGCCGTAGTAGCTGCGGCGCGGGGCGCCCTTGCGGAGCATGAAGTTGCGGCGGAAGATCTCGCCGTAGTGGTTCTTGCCGTCGATGCGGCAGATGCGGCAGCCCTTGAGCCCGGGATAGGCGGGCAGCATGTTGTGCGACACGATGATGTTGTCGTAGAGCACCCAGCGGTGGTTGTGGATACTGGTCCCCTGCCCTTCGTCGGCCAGTTTCCAGAAAGGATTGAAGTATTCGCCCTCCGGCACGTTGAAAGGACTTTTGTGGGCCCGCAGCAGCATGGCCAGCGACTCGTCCGAAGGGTTGTCGTTCATGTCACCCATGATGACCACCTTGATGTCGGGATAGTCGCGGCGCAGGGCGGCGGCGTGGTCGCGCGCCGTCTCGGCACCCGCCCGGCGGAACCCTTCCGACGAGGCGACGCCCGCGCGGCGGGAGAGAAAGTGACAGATGTAGAAGGCGAACATCTCGCCGTCGATCTCGCCCCAGGCGGCCAGGATGTCACGCCCGATGTACTCCCGCCCGCTGCGCAGCACCAGTTTCAGGGGTTCGCAGCCCATCAGCGTGAATTTGTCGGGCCTGTAGAGCATGCCCACCTCGACGCCGCGCTGGTCGTTCGACTCGAAATGCAGGCATTTGTAGTGCGCGCCCGTCATCCGTTTCTGCGCAACGAGGTCTTTCAGCACCTTGAGGTTCTCCACCTCCGACACGCCGGCCACCACGGGGAAACCGTTGTGGGCCGAGGCCACGGCCGAGAAAATCTCGCTCAGGTTCTCGAGTTTCTTGAGGTATTTGTCGCGGGTCCAGCGCTTGTCGCCCATCGGCGTGTAGGCATCGTCGGCCGTCATCGGATCGTCTATGGTGTCATAGAGATTCTCGAGATTGTAGAACATCACGGTGTAAGACATACGACAAATATATGCAAAATTCTGGGAAAAATCCACCGTTTTTTTGTATCTTGCGAGTTATTATATTGGCATAATCCCGAAATGAAAAAAATACACGAATACGATTTCTGGTATCATTACCTGCGCTATGTCGTGAATTTCTTCCACCGGAACGCATACAGGAAGCTGCAATACGTCGGCCGGGAAAAGATCCCGCAGGACCAGGCCCTCATCTATGCGCCCAACCACTGCAACGCCCTGATGGATGCCCTTGCCGTCCTCGAAATAGACCGGCGTCGCAAGGTGTTCGTGGCCCGTGCCGATATCTTCCAGAACCCGATCATCAAGAAATTCCTGACTTTCTTGAAGATAATGCCCATCAACCGGGTCCGCGACGGCTTCCGCAGCGTGCTCAGCAGCGAAGATACCATCGAAAAATCGATTGAGGTACTCAACAATCGGGTGCCTTTTTGCATCTTACCGGAAGGAACGCATCGTGCGATGCACAGCCTGCTCCCGTTGGGAAAGGGCCTTTCGCGCATTGCCTGCGGGGCTGTCAGGGCATTGAATGACGGTCGGCACGTGATGATCGTGCCCGTGGGGCTGGAATACGGCGACTATTTCCGCCTGCGCACTACCCTGCTGGTAACGATCGGACAGCCGATGGACATCACGGCCTACATGGCCGCCAACCCGGAGATGAGCGAAGGAGAATTGCTGTCGAACGTCCGCAACATGACAGCCGAAGCCCTGAAGGAACTGATCGTCTACATCCCCGATGACGACGACTACGAGGCCACCTGGGAACTGGCGAAATGTTGCAGCGGGACGGTGCCGGAATGCAAGCTGCAGGAACGCCTCCATGCCAACCGTGCAGTGGTGGAACAGATCCAGCGGCTCCGGCAGCAGGCCCCGGAAACAGCCCGGAAGCTCTTTGAAAAAGCGCTCGCCTGGAAACAGGCCCGGCAGGAAGCCAGGGTCAGCCTGCATGTCACCCATGCCCGCAAGCCCCTGGCAGCCACCCTGTGGCGCACGCTGCTGATGCTCCTGACCCTTCCTCTGGGACTGGCCTGGACCCTCGTCTCGGCACCCGTCTGGGCGGTCGGGGAATGGCTCGCCCGCAAAACGGACGACCTGGCCTTCCGCAACTCGCTCCGCAGCGGCGTGATTGTCGTCGTCTGGTCGATCCTGCTGCTGGTGGCGGCCATCGTGCTCTTCTGCACGGTCCCGTGGTACTGGGCACTGGCGGCGCTGGTGCTGCTGATACCGGCCCCTACCATGGCCTACGAGTGGTTCGAGCAGGTGCGGCGGCTGTTCTCGGCCTGGCGCTGGCTGTTCAACGGAAAGCTTCGCCGGCAACGGCAGGAACTGATGGCAATGATACATAAAACTTTGGAAAACAAATAAATAAAACATAAATGAAAAAACTTTTTGCTCTTTTGCTTATCCTGGCTACGGCTGCGGGCGTATCGGCGCAGGAAAAGAAGGTCGTCGAAAAGACGGGCTTCTCGTTCGGCGCCTTCCCGATCATCGCCTTCGACCAGGACAAGGGCCTCCAGCTCGGCGCCCTGGCCAACATCTATGACTTCGGCAAGAGCGGCTGGTATCCCAACCCCCGGCAGCAGATGTACCTGGAAGCCTCCTGGTTCACCAAAGGCTCCCAGCTCTATGTGCTCAGCTACGACAACCGTTTCCTGATTCCGGGCGTCCGCTTCTCGTTCGCCGCCTCGTTCTCCAACGAGAAAGCCCTCGATTTCTTCGGCTTCAACGGCTACGAATCGTACTTCGACAAAGACCTGAACCAGTTCGGCTACTACAAGATGGCCCGTATGGTCCCTTACGGGAAGCTCGACTTCACGGGCAAGATCGTGGGCAAGCTGTACTGGAAATTCGGCTACCACTTCAAGTATTTCATCCTCAACGAATTCGATAACGAAAAAACGAAGCAGCTGCCTTACGAGAAAACCCTCTTCGCCTGGTACAAGGACCTGGGCATCATCGCCCCCGACGAGCACAACGGCGGCATGACCAGCGCCTGGCGCGCCGGCCTGTGCTACGACAGCCGCGACGTGGAGAACTCCCCGACCCGCGGCATCTGGGCCGACGCCTTCATGGAGTGGGCTCCCAAGTGGATGGGTACCAACAAGCCCTACGGACGCTACTACGTCGTGCTCCGGCAGTACATCCCCTTCATGAAGAACGGCAACCTGGTGTTCGCCTACCGCGCCAACGTCCAGGGCTTCATCGGCAACCCCGCCTTCTACGTGCTGCCCTATGAGTCCGTGCTCGGCCCGGGCTACGACCGCGACGGCTTCGGCGGCTACCGCACCCTCCGCGGCATCATGCGCAACCGCATCCAGGGCAAGGCCATCTGCTACTTCAACACCGAGCTCCGCTGGAAATTCCTTACCGTCAACGTGTTCAAGCAAGACTTGACCTTTGGCCTGAACGCCTTCTTCGATGGCGGCCGCGTACTGCAGAACTACAGCTTCACCGAGCCTGCCTACCGGGGTACGAACGTGCCCGGCTGGCCCGACCAACTCGACAAGAAGGGCGTGGAGAAATTCCACCTGGCTGCCGGCGGCGGCCTGCGCTTCATCCTCAATAAGAACTTCATCATCGCCGTCGACTACGGCCGTGCCTTCAATGCACAGGACAACGGCAAGGGCGGCTCGTTTTACGTCAACACCGGTTATCTTTTCTAGTCTATGAAGAAAATCCTTTGGTCCTTCCTTTTGCTGGTGGCCTGTCTCTCCTCGACGGGCTGCTACGAGGAACAACTCAAGAAACTCGACGAGTTGGAAGACAGGGCCGATGCGTTGACCGTCCTCGTCAGGCAGCTCAACGAGAACATGAAGACCCTGCGCGACCTGATGCAGGTCATCGACCGGCAGGATATGATCACCGGCATCACGGAGATCCGTTCCGAAGGCGTGCTGGTCAGCTATCGCATCAACTTCGTCGACCACGACCCCATCACCATTTCCAACGGCGCCGACGGCAAGAAACCTCTGATCTCGAGCCGGCAGAACCCCGACGACAAGAACTATTACTGGGCTGTGCAATATGGCGATGAAGGCTGGGAATGGCTGCTTTCGCCCGACGGCCAGAAGATGCTTTCGATCGGCGACCTGCCCTACATCACCATCCGCAACGGCCGGTTCATGTATACGCTCGACGGTAAAACCTGGGTGGATCTCGGTCCGGCCAACGGCCAGAACGGCGACCAGATGTTCGCCTCGATCAATACCTACAACACCGACTACGTGCTGATCACCCTGACGACGGGCGAAGTGCTGAAGATCCCCACCTACAGTGCCTTCCTGGCCCTCAAGTCCGAACTCGACAAGACCAACGAGAACGTGGACGCCCAGGTGAAACTCATCCGCGCCGCCCAGGAAAAGATCACCTGGATCACCAGTATCCAGCCCATCCTCAACGGCAAGGACACCGCGGGACTGACGGTCAGCCTTTCGAACGGGCAGCAGTTCAGCATCCACGACTGGACCTCCTCGATGAGCCCCGCCATCTTCGTCAAGCGTGATACCGACGGGCACCTCTACTGGGCCTACACCATCGGAACGAATCCCGAACAGTGGGTGCTCTCGCCCGAAGGCAACAAGATTCCCGCCGAGAGTACGCCGGTCGACATCCCGCTCGTCTCGGTCGAGCGCGACACCGACGGCGAATACTACTGGGTGGTGACCACCGGCGACAGCACCGCCTTCCTGCGCACGCAGGTCAGCGGCCAGTGGCAACCCCAGGCCGTCGACACGGTAAAGAGCATCTTCAGCCAGGTCAGCAACTACACCGACTCGCTGGTCGTAGTCCTGAAAGACGGCACCCGTTTCAACCTGCCGAAACAGTATACCGTGACCCTGACCGACACGGCCGGCAACCCCATCGGCGACCAGATCACCATGGCGGATGGCGGCACGGCCACCCTCTGCTACAAGGCCAACGGCAACAACGTGTCCGTTTCTCTGCTCACCCAGGGCGGCTTCACCGCCACCGAAGGGACCCTCGAGAGCGGGGCGCCGTGCATCCTCGTCAAGGCGCCGAACACCTTCACCAGCGGCAGCGGAAAAGTCGTGATCGTCTTTACCTTCCCCTCGGAAGTATCCCCGATCACCGTGGTCAAATCCATCACCATCAAAAAGTAAGGAGGCATCAACCATGAGAAACAGACATTTCTTCCCCTGCCTCCTGCTGCTGGCCTTCGTGCTGGGCGGCTGCATCAACCAGGTCGATTCCGAAATCACCATCCTGGAACGGCGCATCGCCAAGCTGGAACAGCGCTGCAGTGAAATCAATACCACCCTGCAGGGACTCCAGAAGATCCTCGACAACCTGAACCAGTACGACTTCATCACGGATGTCGAAGCGTTCTATGAAAACGGCAAGGTGGCCGGCTATACCATCAGCTTCACGAACTCCGACCCCATCGTGCTCCACAACGGAACCGACGCCGAGACCCCGCAGCTGGGTGTCGGGCTGGGCGACGACGGCCTATGGTACTGGACGGTGAAATATCCTTCCGATCTGTTCCCGACCTTCATCACCGACAACTTCGGCGTCCGCATCCGCACCGATGCCGGCACGCCGCTCATCAAGATCGAGAACGGCAACTGGATGGTTTCGTACGACAATGGCGACGTATGGCACAACCTGGGCCGGGCCACCGGCGAGGATGGCGCCTCCTTCTTTGAAAGCGTCACCGACAAGGGCGACTACATCGAGTTCAAAATGCTCAACGGCACGATCATCCAGGCACCCACCTGGGCCAGTTTCGAAAAACTGCAGGAAAACTGCCGCAAGGTCAACGAGAACCTCCAGAATTTCATGAAGATGGCCAATGCCTTCAACGAGAAGGTGTACGTGCAGGAGATGATTCCCATCCTCCAGGGCACCGACACCCTCGGGTTCCGCCTCCAGCTTTCCGACGGCAGTTCCTATGCCTTTTATAACGGCAGCGGCACCAACGTGCCGGTGATCGGCGCCCAGCGCGCCACCAGCAATCCCGACGACGACGTCTGGTACTGGACCATCCGCTATGGCGACGGCGATCCGCAGTGGATCCTCGACGACAAAGGCAACAAGATCCAGGCAAACGCCCCCGGCGGACTGACGCCCACGATCTCGCTCCAGCAGGTAGCGGGCGACCCGGCCTGGTACTGGGCCGTGGCCTATGGCGACGGCGCCCCTTCGTTCATCCTCTGTGACGGACAGAAGGTCAAGGCCAGCGTCGTGGCACCCGAGGCCCTGGTCAAGTCGGTCGTAACGGTCGGCGAAGACAAAGTCTGCGTGACCCTCTCCGACGGGCTGGTCTTCTACATCCCGTTGCCCCGGGCCATCCTGGTTACCCTCACGGCACCTGTGAGCAGCAGCAACACCGTGACGATGGCCGCCGGCGACACCGTCCACTTCAGCTGCATCATTTCGGGTTCGGACGAACGCACGGAGGTGCTTCCGGTCGCCGACGAGGGTTTCTACTCGGCTGCCACCTGCACCTCTGCTGACCACCGGAACTGGGATATCATGATCGTGGCGCCGAAGCCCTTCAGCGCTCCTTCCAAAGGCCGTGTCAACCTGCTGGTCTCGAACGGATACGGACAGATGAAGTCCATTCTCATCACCATTCTGCCCAAGAATTAAGGAGGATACGACGATGAAAAGAATCTATATCCTATTCTTTATCCTGGTCCCGGCCCTGCTGCTGGGCGGTTGCACGAAAGAAATCGACGAACGCATCAGCCAGCTGAAAGAAGACCTCTACGTCCTCGAGCAGGCCGTGTCGTCCGTCAACGAATCAACGAACAACCTCGCTCAACTGGTGAACGCCCTGGAGAAGAACGAACACATCAAAAGCATCCAGGAATGGACCCTCGGCAACTGGTCCGGCTACCAGATCACCTTCACCAGCGGCACCGTGCTGACCCTCCGCAACGGCGTCGACGGCGTATCTCCCATCCTGGGCGTCCGCTACAACGACGAGAACGAAGGCTACTACTGGACCATCCAGATGGGGCCCGACGGCTCGCCCACCTGGATGACCAACAGCTACGGACTGAAAGTCCGCGCCACCGGCCAGGTCCCCCAGCTCAAGATTGAGGACGGCCTCTGGTGGTACAGTTTCGACGGCAACTCCTGGATCAAGACCAACTGGGCTTCGCCCCAGGGCGAACCGGGTTCCGCCATGTTCACCAGCATCGACACCTCCGATCCCTACTACGTGACCTTCTCGCTGGCCAACGGCTTCCGTTTCCAGATTCCCACGCAGCGGGCGGTCGAAGAACTCAACGAACAGTGCGAGACCCTCAACAAGACCATGAAGGAATATGCCGACATCGTGGCCGGCTACGATTCCTCGGTCTTCGTCAAATCGGTGGTCGAATTTGAGGAAGGCGGTGTCAGCGGATGCCGCATCACGATGGAGACCGGCGAGGTGTTCACCATCCGCAACGGCTACGACAACCGCGACTCGGTGCTGCTGAGCGCCAAGGCCTATACCGACGGCAAGTATTACTGGGTGTACCGCAGCCGCTCGACCGATGAATACCAATGGCTGCGCTACAACGGGGAGATGATCTGCGTCACCCTCGGCGATATCACGCCGTACATCGGCATCGTCGACTCGCTCGGACAGCTCTACTTCACGGTCGCCATCGGGACCGGCCAGGCTGAACTGATGCGCGACGCCGACGGCAATCCCGTGAAGGCCACCGGCCGCATCGTCGAAGACTTCTTCACCGGTGCCGACCTGAGCGACCTGTCGACCGTGGTGCTCACCCTTTCCGACGGGACGAAGGTCAGCCTGCCCCGTACCCGGGAGCACATGCCTTCGGCCACGCTCTCCCTCCGAACAGACTATGTGGAGGCGGAAACCTCCTACACCTTCCAGGCGCTGCTCTTCCTGGTCGATACGCTGCCCGGCACGACGGTCCTGCCCGATTACGCAAGCTACGCCAAAGAGGCCGGCCTCTCGGTCGAAGCCGTCGCCATCGACGATGGCTACGCCGGGACCGTGACGGCGGTGAACTTCAGTTCCCAGCCCATCACCGGCGGCGTCCGCTACGAGAGTATCCTCGACATTCCGTTCACGACGGGCGACCTTTCCGTCTGGAACACCTCGATCAAGTCGCGCATCGCCGTCTTCATCTCCTGGCAGAACAACACCATCATGAAGGTGGTGGAATTCCGCCGCGCCATCCTGGCCACGTCCATCACGATTCCTGCATCGCTCGAAGTGGAAGTGGGCAAGACCGCGACGCTGACAGCGTCGTGGCTCCCGACCGACACCACCGACACCGACATCAACTGGAGCAGCAGCGACACCGCCGTCGCCACGGTTGCGGCCGACGGCAAGGTGACCGGCGTGGCCGTCGGTACCTGCACCATCACGGCGCGCATGGGCCGTGTGTCGGCCACCTGTGCGGTTACAGTAAAAGCCGCAACGCCTTGATGCGTTGCGGCTTTCTGGCCGGACCGTGGTCCCTGCAGGACTTGAACCTGCGACCCACGGATTATGAGTCCGCTGCTCTGACCGACTGAGCTAAGGGACC
>Ga0310786_10010859_pt1 | contig 11409 bp, 8 predicted proteins | sample AusTroGonzalo_MG_FD_203881 | JGI IMG/M metagenome (GOLD analysis project Ga0310786, IMG submission 203881) | Bovine rumen microbial communities from tropical cattle in Woodstock, Queensland, Australia - Gonzalo_03 (v2) (version 2) | ecosystem: Host-associated > Mammals > Digestive system >... | reverse complement strand
GGGATCTGGACCTGTTTGGCGTCAACCTTAATGCCGTTCGTAAATCCAAGGCAGCGCTTGAGCAGGCGAAATACGCGCACCAGGCGACACAGGCTAACCTCATCTCGGCCGTGGCGCAGCAGTATCTGATGCTGCAACTGCTTGACAGTGAACTGGAGATATTGCACCATACCGATTCGCTGTGGGGCGAGTCGTTGGCTACGCAGCGTGCTCTGTTTGAGAACGGTCAGGCATATTCCACTTCCGTCAATCAGATGGAGAACTCATCGCTGAATGTGAAAGCGCAGATCGTTGATGTGCAGCGGCAGATATGCAGTACGGAGAATGCGCTGTGCAAGTTACTGGCCGTCACGCCGCGGCATATAGACCGCAATGCATGGGAAGCATACCAATTACCCGAGCGTCTCTCGCTGGGTGTGCCGGCACAGGTGCTGGAGAAACGTCCGGATATACACGTGGCAGACATGGCACTCGCGCAAGCCTTCTATAACACCAATGCAGCCCGTGCCGCCTTCTTCCCGAAGATCTCCCTGCAAGGAATCTTAGGGTGGGGGAATAACAGCGGCGTGATTGCCAACCCGGGTGCGTTGCTATTCAACGCGCTGGCATCACTCACACAGCCTATCTTCGCGCACGGCCGCCTTGTGGCCCAACTCAAGATCAACAAACTGACGCTTGAGGATATGCAGCACAAGTACGTGCAGACGGTGATCGAGGCGGGCAATCAGGTGAATGAGGCATTGGCCGATTGTCAGGCTGCCAAAGAAAAAGATGTTTACTACAAACGCCAGGTGGAGGTGCTGCAGGAAGCATGTGCCGGCACCCATGAGTTGATGAATGCCGGTAAGGCAAGCTATTTGGAGGTATTAACGGCGCAGGAGACATTGCTATCCGCACAGATTAACGAGGCATCGAACCTGTATTCCGGTTCGAAAGCGTTAATTGCTTTGTACATAGCACTTGGAGGTGCTACCAAATAACGACATAAATTCAAAACGATGGCTAAGAAATTCAAAACTTACGTAGATGAACAGGGCAAAGCATTGCCGTACCCGTGGCTCATCAACCTCATGTTGATGCTCGTAGGCGGAATCCAGACGATACGATTGCGTTTCTGGAGTCGCAAACCTCGTCATGCCGCAGAGAAAACGCTGCGTGATATCCTCACCATCTCGCGCAATACCGTGTATGGTAAGGAGCACCATTTCGACCGCATTCTGAGTGCGACCACGGCGGAGGACCTGTTCCGCTTATACCGTCTGTACGTGCCGGTGAATAACAGTTTCGAGACGCTGCGTCCCTATGTGGAGCGGCATAAGCAAGGCGAACAGAACGTCCTTTTCCCCGGCAAACCGGACATGTACGCCACCACTTCGGGTACAACCAGTGAGCCCAAATGGATCCCTATGACCCATAAGTACCTCAAGGATGTCTATGGTAAGATGAGTCATATATGGACGTGGAACTTTGTCAAGCACCGCAGCCGTATTTTCGGCGGACATATATTCACCACCGTAGGTAAGGAATGCGAGGGCTATGCGCCGGACGGCACGCTGTACGGCGCGGTGAGCGGTGTGCTGGTACGCGATATACCGCCTATCATCAAGAAGCACTACACCGGTCCGGCGGCCGTGATGTCCATCCCGGACTACGGCGCACGTAACTACACGCTCATGCGTCTGGCGCTTCAGCACCGTGACGTGACCCTCTGGGCCACGGCGAACCCCTCCACCATCCTCGAACTGCTGCGCGTGATGAACGAGAACACCGAAGAGATGATCCACGACATCGAGACCGGCGGCATCAGCGAGAACTTCGAGATACCATTTGAGATCCGCTCGGAGCTCGATGCGTATATCTCCCCAAAACCCGAACGCGCTGCGGAGTTACGCCAGATATTGGAAGAGAAGGGACATCTGTACCCGCGTGATTTCTGGCCGTGGCTGCAATACCTCAGTACCTGGAAATGCGGAAACACGAAGATATACATGGATAAGTACATGGACCAGTTCAACTGGGATAAGACCTATTACCAGGAGTTGGGCTATATCGCTACGGAGTGCCGTTTCGGTTTCTCGCTGGATGAGACGAACGAGTCGGTGCTATTCCCGCAGTTCCATTACTACGAGTTTGTGGAGGAGAGCGAATTAGACAGCCCGCGCAAACATTTCCGCCAGATAGACGAATTGGAGTTCGGCAAGCGGTATTGCGCGTACGTGACGACCTATTCGGGCCTCTTCCGCTACAACATGAACGACCTGGTGGAAGTAGGCGGCAAATACAAGAACACCCCCACCGTACACATGGTGAGCAAGGTGAACGGCATCGTATCCATGACCGGCGAGAAGCTGTATGAACCGCAGTTCATGGACGCCGTACATCAGGCGGAAGACGAGACGGGCATCAAGACCAAGTTCTTCGTCGGCTTTGCCGACGTGGAGGAGTCCAAGTACCATTTCTACTATGAGTTTGAAGACGAGGCGATGACCCAGGAACAGGCAGAGGAATTCACCAAGGTGGTGGATGAGAAACTGCAGCATATCAACCTGGAGTACGAGTCCAAGCGTCAGTCATTCCGTCTGCATGACCCCGAGACACATATATTGCTGTCGAACGCGTACGCGCGATTCAAGGCAGCGTGTCTGAAGGACGGTTTCCGTGACGGACAATTCAAATTCAACCTGCTCATGCAGGATGAGAAACGCCGTACCAAATTCAATCTGCTGCAACGCTGGGAGAACCGGTTCGAGCAGTTGAGCGATACTGTGATAGAAAGAGCCAATAGAATCGATGAAAGACAAAAAGCACGTGCTAAACGGCGTCAAGAACGTCGTACTCGATCTGGACGGAACGCTGTATGACAAGCGAGGTCTGGCTCGCAAGATGGTTCGTCGTCTGTGGTGGTGCTTGCCGCTGCTGGCTTCTGAGCGCTTGGCACGGAGGAACATGCACTATGTGCAGTTTGCATCCAAAGAGGAGTTTTTCGGCTATTTCTTCGCCACGATGGCTCGCGGACACTGGTGGGGACCGGCTGTTGCCGCCAAGTGGTACGAACATGTGTACCTGCCGGCCATGGTGCGCTTGATCCGCAAATACCAGCCTGTTCGCGGCGAGGTGGTCGAACTGATCAACGAATGCAAGGCGCAGGGCATCAAAATGGCGATCTATTCGGACTACGGCAGTGTGGTTGAGAAATTAGAGGCAATAGGAGTGGACCCGAAGCAGTTTGATCTGCTTGTTTCTGCTCCGGAGTTGGGGGCATTGAAGCCCTCTGAGCCCGCTGCACGGCGGGTGCTGGAAATGATGAACGCCAAACCCGAAGAGACCCTGTTTGTAGGCGACCGCGATGAGAAAGACGGCGCTTCTGCACGAAGCGTAGGGGCGCGATTTTTGCTAGTCAACTAGTCAACTAGATAATTATGAACAAAAGATATCAAGATTTAAAGGTCACGGAGGGGACGTACGTGCCGCCGGTGACGCGGGATTATCCGGAGGACGAGCCATATGTGGGCTTGTACAAACCTGTGTATGACCGGGATTTTCCGGCCGTAGATGCGAATTATCCGTATTTTGATGACAGTTTCCGCAATCGATGGCGGATGTTCTGGGCGCATATCTTTATCCTGCGTGTGTTAGGTTTGATTCTTCGAATCAAGTACGGTCTCCGTTGGCGCATAGAGGGTGAAACCAAATGGCGCCGTTCGTCGTGGAGCGTGCGTCGCTGGTTGAAGCAGTTTGACCTTAGCCATGGTGCCATCACGATAGCGAACCATTGTTACCGGCATGATGCGGCATCGGTGCTCAATGCGATAGGTTCGTCGCACCACACCCGTATTCCTATGTTCGCGCCTAATTTCAAGACCAAAGACCAACCGTTCCTCTTGTTGGTAGGCGGTATTCCAATCCCCGAAGCAGAGGGTGGGTTGAGTGCGATGAAGGCATTTAACGCGGCATTCGACGAATACGACAAACGCGGCTATTGGTTTCATATCTTCCCCGAAGCAAAGCGATGGGATTGGTACAAACCGCTGCGCCCGTTCCAGAAAGGTGCGTTCACGATGTCGTATAAGTACAACAAACCGCTGTTGCCATGCGCGGTCAGTTACCGTCCCCGCACGGGCATTTGGCGTTGGCTGGGACCGAAAGATGAACCGTTAACGCAGGTGACGATAGGCGCACCGATCTATCCGGATACCACACAGCCCAGAGCGGTCGAAACAGAACGTTTGTTAAACGAAACCCATGCAGCCGTATGTCGCTTGGCGGGAATAGAACACAATACCTGGCCGTCACAGCTCTGATCGCCTCCATGATCATCTGGTCGGTGAGCGGCATTGCCATCAAGCATGCGCTGGCCGTGTTACCGCCGTTCACAATGATCGTGCTGCGGTTTGTACCTTCGGTACTGCTGATGCTCATCATCGGTCTGGCATGCCGGGGAAACAGCCTGTTCGGTTTGCAGAAGATGGAGTGGCGCGACCTGCCTCTGTTCCTCATTGCCGGTTTCTGTCAGCCGTTCCTCTATTACCTGCTGGAGACCTATACCTATGATGCACTCAATAGCCCTACTATCGCTGAAACACTGCTCTCTACGAGCCCGCTGCTTAGTCCTATATTTGCGGCGGTATTATTGCGCGAACGGGTGACAAAATTCAATATAATCGGCATTCTCATTTCTACTGCGGGTGTTTTTGCTCTTTCGTTGGCGGGCAGTACGAACTATGCAATAGGCAGTTATTGGGGCATTTTGTTGGCGTTTGCGGCGGTCTCGGCGGCTGTGGTGGACTCCATCATGATGCGCAAAGTGCCGGCTAAATACTCCTCGTTGAGCTTCATTTTCTATGCCCAACTGATCAGTTTGTGCTTCTTCATTCCGATCTGGTATTTCAAGGAAGGACCCGAAACGATTTATGATTTATGGTTTCAAATTTCAGATTCTGAGACGCAAATAGCACTTTGGAGTGTGGCGTATTTGACTGTTTTTGCGAGCGTGATAGCGTTTATATTGTTCTGCTCCGCGTTACGCAAAGTGGGCGTGACGCAGGCGAACGCGTTCAATAATATACGCCCGGCTTTTACCGCACTGTGGATGTTCCTTTTCTTCGGCGAACATCTGCCGCTTGCCAAATGGATCGGCATAGGAATGATAATTGTCGGTCTTTTCGTTTGTCAGAAAAAAGTGGCACAATAATATAAGAAAAAGTGTCCGATTTTTAAGATTGTTTGTATATACGAAATAAATTTCGTACCTTTGTGGGCTTTTTTCGTTCCGGCATAAGCCGGATAAGAAATAAGCCAAAGTAGATTTGGCTTTTTGCGTGAAAATTAACAAACAATCTATATGGATATTTTAAACTCTTCTTTTGCGGACCTGTTGGCTATCATGTTTTTGGTAGGCTTGGTCGTGTTTGTTTCCTTGTATTTCGTGGATGCGGGGTATGGTAAGATGCGTACGGAGAAATGGGGTCCGTCCATGAACAACAAAGCCGGCTGGCTGTTGATGGAGTGCCCGGTATTCTTTGTGGTGCTGTATGAGTATTTCAAGGCGTGGGGTGATCCGCAATTGGCTGCCGCTGTACAGCGGGCACCGTATTGGATTTTCTTCCTGATTTTCGAGTTTCATTATTTCCAGCGCTCGTTCATCTTCCCCTTCCTGCTGAAAGGCAAGAGCAAGATGCCGGTGGTGATTATGTTCTTATCCGTGTTGTGGAACTTGATTAACGGTTATATTCAGGGCTATTTCCTTTTCCATATTGCGCCGAAGGACACGTATTATTCCCAGTTATACAGTGTGGATTGGTTGACCGACCCGCGCTTTATCATCGGAACGCTTATTTTCATTACGGGTTGGATCATTAACATGCATTCGGATCATGTGATCCGTCATTTGCGCAAACCCGGCGATACGAAGCACTATTTGCCCAAGAAAGGCATGTACAAGTATGTGACGAGTGCGAACTATCTGGGCGAGATCACCGAGTGGCTCGGCTTTGCACTGCTCACCTGGTCTGTAGCCGGTCTGCTGTTCTTCTGGTTCAGCTGCTGCAATCTCGTGCCGAGAAGCAACGCGATCTACCATAAGTACGAGGAGGAATTCCCGGACGAATTCGACCGCAAGAAATTGAAACGTATTATTCCGTTTATTTATTAAATCATAAATTTGAAATCATCAATGAACAATAGCAAATTGTTCTCCCCCTATCAATTGGGACCGATCACACTGCGTAATCGTATTATCCGCAGTGCGGCGTTTGAGAATATGGCGCGTGCCAATGCTCCGACGCAGGAATTACAAGATTATCACGTGAGTGTAGCTCGCGGCGGAGTAGGCATGACGACTGTTGCTTACTGCGCAGTCGATTTGAGTGGTGTGTCGTTTGACGGCCAGCTCTACGTGCGTCCGGAGATTATCCCCGACATGAAGAAAATGACTGACGCCATCCATGCGGAGGGCGCGAAAGCCAGCATTCAGCTCGGTCACTGCGGTAACATGACGCATTTCTATACCTGTCATTGTATGCCGGTGAGTGCAGATACGTGGTTCAACCTCTATTCGCCTACTATCCACCGTCGTCTCAAGGTAGCGGAGATAAAGAACCTTGTGAAAAAGTTCGGCGAGGCGGTTGACTGGGCGCGCGAGTGCGGCTTTGACTGCGTGGAGATACACGCCGGTCATGCGTATTTGATCTCGCAGTTCATTTCTCCGCGTACGAACCACCGTCACGACGAGTACGGCGGCAGTTTTGAGAACCGTGTACGCTTCATGAACGAGATTTTAGATGAGGTGATGGCGCACGCCAAAGATGATATGGCGGTAGTGGTGAAGACGAATATGTGGGACGACTGCTGGCACGGCGTGACGATAGAGGAGGGTATTAAAGTAGCAAAAGAGATCGCCAAGCACAAGGTACACGGAATCGTGCTGTCCGGCGGTACTGTAAGCCGTTCGCCGATGACCATCCTCAGTGGCGCGATGCCGTACAAGACGTTGGCTCACTACATGCCGATGAAGTCGTTCTGGTGGCTCAAAGCGGCACTTAATATTCCGGGAGTACATCAAATCATGCTGCCGACTTCGCCGTTCAAGGAGCTTTATTTCATGGATAAGGCCAAGATATTCCAGAAAGAGATAACCGACACTCCGCTCATTTACGTAGGCGGTGTGCAGAGCGGTGACAACTGCCAGCAAATCATGGATGAGGGCTTTGAGTTATTCCAGATAGCACACGTGCTGATCAAAGATCCTGATTTCGTAAAGCATATCCAGGAGAACCCGCATTACCATGCCGGCTGCGGTCGTTCGAATTACTGCGTGGGACGTATGTACACGCTGAATATGAAATGTCACGAGTGCGTAGAGCGTGACGGCGAAGTGATAGCTCCGCGTATCCAACGCGAGATAGCGCAACTGGAAGCTGACGCCAAGAAATCCGTGGCGGAGCAGAAGAAGCGTTAAACTGTTAAGTTGTTAAATTGTTAAGCTGTTAAATTGTTAAGCTGTTAAATTGTTGAGATGTTAGCGTTAGTAACAGGCGCGAGTAGCGGTATCGGCTTGCAGTACGCCACGCAGTTAGCGCGCGATTATCATTGCGATTTGCTGTTGGTCAGCAATCAGGAGAAAGAGTTGGCACAAGTGGCATCGGATTTGGCGGCTACATACGGGGTGAAGACGATTGCACGCTATGCGGATTTGAGTCTGAATGATGCTGCTGAGACCTTGCACGCCTGGTGCAAGGAGCAGGGATTAGTGATTGATATTGTCATCAATAACGCGGGTATATTCTTCTTCAACTCCTACTGCGAGACGAGTATGAAACGCATCGAATTGATGCTGCAGCTGCATATGATTACCGTGGCGAAGATGACTCGTCTGTTTGCGGAGGACATGATCCATCGCGAGTTGACGGAGGAGGAAGCTGCTATGCGCATATGCGGGCACAAGCGTATGCGCGGATATATATTAAATATGAGTAGTATGTCCGCATGGATGGCTATGCCGGGTATTCAGACCTACAATGCCTCGAAGGCGTTCATCTATAACTTCTCCAAATCGCTGTGGTACGAGTTCAAACCCAAGAACGTAGGCATCACGGTCATGGCACCGGGGGCTGTGGATACGGGTTTGTTTGGCTTGGCACCCAATCTGCGTAAGTTGGCAGTGGCCCTGACGGTAAGTATTCCGCCGGAGAAACTCGTCAAGCGGGCATTGAAGAAAATGTTCCGCAACAAGAAAGCAGATACTCCGGGAGTGATTAACTGGTTGAGCACACCGCTGCTCAAGCACACGCCCGACTGGATGCTGTTCCTTGCCCAGAAGAAACTGGCGCAGTACATGCATTAAATCAAATAGCCTAATACAATTAAATCTATACGACATGAAAAAAACACTTCTTTTGGTTTGCAGTCTATGCCTATACGCATGGACTGCTATGGCAACGGTCGTGAACTACACCGCAGACAACACGACCATTTTCCGTAATCCGGAACGCGGTTTTACAGAGGAATTGGGCGGTGAGACTATGTTATCGGACTCCAAGAACCATGTGATCAAACCCGATGCGGACTGGTATTTTGAAGAGACGGATCCAGATATAGCAGAGCGCAAGACGCAGTCTCTGCTGGTTGCCATTTACTATTTGGGCAATTATAAGACTAAAGATCTCTCCAATGCTATCTTGACGGGCTTTGATGAAGACATGCAGATTCTTCGTGACAAAGGCTTCAAATGTGTGTTGCGCTTTGCGTATGACTGGAACAGCAAAAATGACGCTGAGCTGAGTTGGGTAAAGAAGCATATTTCGCAATTGAAGCCTTATTTGGAAAAGAATTCCGATGTGATCTATGTTCTCCAGACAGGCTTTGTCGGCCAGTGGGGAGAGTGGTACTACAGCAGTAATTTCGGCAATGAGACGCAGGAATTGAATTCCAACCGCCGTCAAGTATTAGCGGCAATGCTGGATGCCTGCCCGACGAACCGATTCCTATTAGTGCGTTATCCGTTGATCAAACTATCTTATTTGGGCGATGAAGTGCCGTTGAGTTCTTCGGAGGCTTTTACCGGCACAGTCCGTGCACGTATAGGTCACCACAATGACGCGTTTCTGAATGAGTGGGGCAATGATGGCACGTATGGCCGTAACGGTGAGGGACCGGATGACGACCCGATACTTCGCAAGTATATCGCCGATGAGACTCTGTTTGTGCCGAATGGAGGTGAGACGAATGTTGAAAACTCGACACTGGCCAAGAAGGTTGCCCCATATGACACCACGATGGCTGAGTTGCGCCGTTATCACTGGTCGTTCTGCGGTTCGACCTATGCAGAGCAGGTAACCAAACTATGGCGGTCTAACGGCACGTTTGATGAGATGGACCGCAAGTTAGGTTACCGCTTCCAGTTGGTAACAGCCACCTTCCCGGAGGCAGCGAATGTCGGCGAGAAAGCGAATATAAATATTCAAATCAAGAATGTAGGCTTTGCGCCTCTTTACAACGAACGTCATGCCTATATAGTATTGAAAAACGGGTCTAAGAGTTATTCTATCGCGTTGCAGACCGACCCGCGTCGCTGGCTTCCGAACGATGTAGTGACGACGATTAACGAGCAGATTACGATTCCTACATCGGTTCCCGTGGGTACGTACCAACTCTATCTGCATCTGCCGGATGCGGCTTCATCGCTGGCTTCCGACCCGCGTTTTGCTGTGCGTTTTGCTAATGCGGATGTATGGGACTCAGGCACAGGCATGAACAAACTGAATGCATCTATCACGATTCAGTCGAGCGGCACGCCCATCGTAACGACTCCGACCATCAGCGTGGCGAACAGTATGAGTTTTGGTAATGTGACCGTTGGTACACCGGCGGTACAAAATCTTGTGGTGTCTGGTGCAGACCTTGAGGGCAATATTTATATTGCCAGCAACCACAGTGCGTTAAGCGTATCTCCCTCCAGCATCAGCGCTTCTGAGGCACCGGAGGGTGTGAGTGTTGCGGTGACACTCAGTGCGACGGCTGCCGGCAGCGGTAATGCCACACTGACCTTATCGAGCATTAATGCGGAGACCAAGACTGTAGCTGTCAGCTGGACTGCTGCAGCGCAGGGTGGATGTGATGATCCTACTCCTACGCCGTCGAGTGGCAAATATTCGGAACGCAGCTATAATGCTGATTCTACCACCTGTACGTGGAATTTTGCAGGTGTAGTCAAATCAGATGCTACCATAACCAGTGAAGAGATTGATAATGATATCGTTTTTAAACCCGGAGATGGAGGAAAACTGAAAGTGACAACTTCCGGATTATCCACACAGAAAACCCAGAACTCGGTATATCTACCTGTTCCTGCCGGAGCTGCCGGCACTATTTCCGCTACGATGTACGGTAGTTCCGATTCACGCTGGTTGCAATTGTACGTGAACGGCGTGGCTGCAGCAGACAGTAGGCGCCTTTGGTCTAAAGAGGGTGCCGGAACAGATGGCAAGAAAGGTCCGCAGAGTTTTGCCTTCACGGCAGAGGATATCACGACTTACAATGGAAAGACCTATCTCACCTTTACAGATAACACAACTGAAATGAAGATAGCCACCTTTACCATTTCACTCAGTAGCGGTACATATGCAGTAGGCGGAGGAACGACGCCTGGTGGTGGAGATCCGGAAATACCTACGCCCAGCACAAATGCGGTCAATCTGCCAGCCACGTTGGACAAGGCAAACATGAGCGTGGCCAGTGACGATGCATGGTGGACTAAAGATGCCGACTATTATGATTTCGGTTCTACAGATGCCCTTAACACAGGACGCTATATCGAATGGAAAGTGAACCTGCTGTACCAGAAAGAGTACACCGTATCAGCGGTTATTGGTTTCCCCGGAGATGACAATGCGGACGGATTTACGCTGCAATTGCAGTTGCTAAACGGCACCCAAGTGGTGGCTACCTATACCGGCGAGAATACCTGGGCGGAGGCGAATGTGACGTATGATACCAAATGGAATTTAAGCACGGTGGCTAAAGGCGAATACACTCTTCGGGCGATGAACATAGCCGAGTGGGAGCAACCGAAACTGAAATCCATAACTCTTTATACAGACGGGACGGGAACCTTGACGCCTATAGATCAAATAAAAACCGCTCCGCAAGTACAGAAAATACTGCGAAACGGTCAGTTGCTGCTCATCAAGAACGGAAAGATCTTTACCGTACAAGGAACAGAATTATTGTAACTCCTCCAGTGCGCGTTTGAGTTCTTTATCAAAGCGCAACTGATATGCTGCTTGGCCTCGTTGGTAGTAATAACGAAGAACTATCTCGGCGCCAAGCAGTTCTTTTACTTCCTCTTTATGCCGCTTGATTGCTTCACGGAAATCGGGTGTAAGGACTGGTTCGATGGCTTCGAGTTGTGCG